>Ga0209427_10000039_pt1 | contig 100543 bp, 61 predicted proteins | sample DeeMarSWOR136_30_FD_187465 | JGI IMG/M metagenome (GOLD analysis project Ga0209427, IMG submission 187465) | Marine sediment microbial communities from White Oak River estuary, North Carolina - WOR-1-36_30 (SPAdes) (version 2) | ecosystem: Environmental > Aquatic > Marine > Intertidal zone >... | reverse complement strand
GCCATCGAAGGAGTTGGCCAAAGACCGCTCGCTCAATGGCTTTCTCATCGTGGAAACAGCCCATCGGGCGCAAACGCTCTCGCAACGTCCGAATCAGCCTCTCCAAAGGATTATTGATACGTACCCGTTTCTACCGCCGTTTCGGTAATTCGTAAAACCTCAGACTATCACGCAATCCATACAAAAACTGCTCCACCGCCCAAGGATTAACCTGCTGCCGGTGTTGCCTCCAAGCAGCGGCGACATCCAACGCTGCCTCAACGCCCTCTCAAAGCTGGCTGTTTTAGGTTCCTCAGCAAAATCACTAGAGCTTCGTTCATTTTACTTGGCACCCTCACAAATGCCCAAAATCTCACGGAAGCCATCTTCATCCACCCCAACCGCCACCAGAATAGATGTGCTACGAACCATGGGCTGGGCAAGGTAAGTAGATAGCCAGATTGAAAGCCACTTTTCAAGAATGTTCGCAACTTCCTTGACACCACCCACATATCAAATTGTGTCTACTCGGGGACTTCTTCCTTTGCAAGTACGGCTAATTTAACAGCGCCGACCTTGCGGTAGACATCTTGGGGTGCACGTCTTACACCGTCTACAGTGAGCAGATCACGGTCGACCGAGATACCGAAGAGCTGTTCATTCGTCTCAAGATACGGCCGGATTAGAAGCCAATCTTCCTCGGTAAGCTCGGTGAAACGACCGCCGTTTAATTGCTCTGGTACGAGCTTTTGGTGCGGGTCTCTTACGTAAATGGCGCCGCCACAGGCAAGGGAGAAGAGATTTGAGCCGGGATATGGTGATCTCTGCGGGACGACGCGGCCCTTGTTGTCAAACTCTACGCCATTTACGACGGCAAAACCACCGCCGTTGAGGGCGTCGCCTGCCATGAAGGATTCGGCGAGGAAGTCGAGGCATGTGCCGTTAATGATGACGCGGGGCCGGCCTACTGCGTTTATGAGAGGACGTCCTGCGGCACTTCCAAGGATGTAGACTTGGCCACCCTTTGCACCATACATGAAGGCCTGTCCGACGTCGCCGTAAATGACGAGGCGACCTGCTTTCATGATCTGGGCGAGCTGATCCTGAGCGTTGTCGTGGATGTAGACTTCCATTCCATCTATTCCGGAGGCGATGTAATCGCCGGACGAGCCGAAAACGTCAATTCGAACGTCTGTGGTGTCGGGACCAAAGCCACAACCAATGAATCGGTGACCTCTAAGTCCGTATACGATGAAGCGTTTCCAGCCGAGTTCATAGGCCTGGACCATTAATCTGGCGGCGCACTCTCGGCCTTCGGGCGGGAAGTTGCGGGCGTAAATTACGAGGGTGGTCTCTGATTCTTTCGGGGCCCTTATCTTGTCACGCGAATCCCAGTCGATATGTTGGGCATGAGTTGAAATGTTATCAGCTATTGCAGGCACCGATTTGAGTATCGAATCGATAGTCTGGCGGATGATCTGGAGGACAACGGAGCGTTTCTTGTTGCCGCAGTCGTATCGGCGGTTATTCAGAAGGGCAAGAATTTCCAACGCCCAGTGGAAGCGGGATGGGCAGCCGGAGGCGAGCCGCTCGATTTGAGAGGTCAACCAGCGCAGGGAATCGAAATCGCAGCCAGCTATGAGGGTAGACACGTCTGTGAAGAGGCCGTTTGCGTTGTCTTCGTTCGCAGAAGCTTCAATCCTTTGGGCAAGGTGGGTGGATGCTTCGTCAGCGTTCGGCTCGCGGCCAAAATCGACGGCCCAATCGCCGGGGGGACACGTGATGGATTTGCCAAACTTGTCGGTACAGCAGAGCTTGCAGTCCTCACTGCCTGCGTTTTCGATAGTGAATGAAAATGCACCGCCATCCGTGTGGCTGCCGCCGCGTGCGTTCCAGTAGCGGTCGGCGATGGGACGGAAGCGAGGGTCTTCTGCACCGAGCGAATGGAGGGTGGCGTCGATGGCCTGCTTTTCGGAACCTATGAGGCCGATGGTGACGTCACCCTGTTGAAGTGCAAACACCTGCGGCCGTAACATCGACGTGTCCGTAATGCCCAACAGCTGGAAATTGTTGTTGTCCGGGTCGCTGCGAGCTATGATAAAGAACCACGGCCCGTCCGGCGAGCCGTGCATGTGCAGGGCCTGGACGGCCCGGTAAGGCTTCTTTTTCTCGTCCGGTAGGCGCTGAAAATCAAGCTCGGTAGTCGGTGCCAGCGCTTCTATCACATACTCGAGCGGGTAGCGATATATGCGGTTCCAAAGGTCAAAAAGAAGCACTGAGACTTCGGTGTCGGTCAGGAATAAGGGCGCAATGTTATGCTGACGAAGGTACTGGCAGATACTGAAGTAGTTGGCGAAGTCGCCGTTGTGAACCAGCGCTTCGTTCATTCCAATGAACGGGTGGGAGCCCGCCGGATGCCAGACGCGGCCTTTGGTCGGATAGCGCTGATGAGCAATCCAGACCTGAGCTTGGAGATTCTCCAGACCATAGTATTGCACTACATTCTCAGCATAGCCCACTATCTTGAATAGCATAAGATTGCGGGCGTGGGAGAGAACAAAGGCACGCTTCTCGCCCAACGATGCATAGAACCTCTGATTCAACTTGAAGCTATTCTGGTAGACGAATTCATCTTCCACCGCTCTCAATGGCGCTTCTGTCAGCTTGTTCTCTTCGGCAAAGCTCGAAAGCACCTTCGATTTTGCGCGAACAAAGTAACGCACGACATCGGGAGGACGAACTTGCAGCCCCAGGTCACGATGGTCGGCCACAGGATTCAGTTTGACTCGGTGGTCTATTCTAAAATGCGGAGTGACAAAACTCTTTTCAACTTCATTCTCGCCTTCCGGGTCGAGCAGGGCGATCTGGAGGAGGTAATCGTCGCGCAACGTAGTAGCGTCCACTCCCAACTGTTCGGGCGCAAGACACGCAGCGGCAATACCTCCGCCCTTGCCGTTTCCGCGGTTGTGCATCTGAATTGAGGGTTCGAAGATGTGCCGACCACCGACAGGCACGCTGGCAGCGAAACCTACCACGCCGCAGCCTCCTTCCTCAGCAGCCTTCTCCAAATGCATAGAGCAATTGGTCACAAGCTTCTTCCTGGAAGTCAGAATGCGTTTTCCAAGATCTCTCATAGGGATATCTGCTCCGTGTATTCTATGCTGTCACTGCCGGGGTCCGGACGTTGTCATAATCGAGGTGCGTCAGCAAATCAGACCGGCCTACAAGTTCAATGATACTTCTCATTCCGAGGCGCCAGAGGATACATTGAAGTTGAACCGCCCACGAGTGAAATAGGTTGATAAGCCTTTGAGTCGCCCAATCAAGGTCAAACATTACTGCCAGCTCCGCGTCAGTCGTCGCAATGCCCCGGGGACAACCCCGCCCGCTTTCGCACACTCCGCAGCGGATGCACTCAAGTGCCACAAGTTCCGCAGTTCCGATGACGACACCATCGGCGCCCAGAGCTATTGCCTTTGCTACGTCCCAGGCTGTACGCAGCCCTCCAGATGCGATCAAGGTCATCTCGTTCCGTATCCCTTCAGCCAAGAGGAAGCTGTGTACCTTGGGTATGGCGTATTCAATGGGCATGGAAATATTCTTTTTTGCGATATCGGGCGCGGCCCCTGTACCTCCATAGCTTCCATCCAGGTGCATTATGTGGGCACCGGCATAGTAGCTGCCAACGGCAACCATGTCCACATCGGTTGGGGTCGAAACCTTTACGGCTACCAAGGCTCTCGGATTAACCTGCTTGATCCAGTCCACATGTTTCTTGTGGTCCTCAACTGAATATACCGAATGGAATGGGAAGGGAGAGAACAAGGCACTACCCTCGACCGACTCTCGCATTTGCGCCACTGCCGGCGTGACCTTGTCACCAAGGAGGTGACCGCCGAGGCCCGGTTTTGCGCCCTGGGCATATTTGAACTCGACGATTCTCACGCGCTGGATGGCCTCTTCACGGACACCGAAGAGGCCCGTTGCAACTTGAGCGATGACGTTGTCCTCGTATTGCATGAGTTCTTGGGGGTAGCCTCCTTCGCCAGAACAGGTAAAGGAGTCAAAAGCCTTGTAAGCCTTGGCCCTTGAGAGCATTGTCGCAAGGCTGATGGAGCCGTAGCTCATTCCGCCGCCGTAGAACGGGATACCGATGTGCACCTTTGGGCGGTCATCTTCTCGCTTATTAAGAGTGATGCCAAGCTCGACGTCTTCGGGTTTGAATGACGTATCGGGGGTCTTGTTAAGAAAGGCAATATCTATCCTGTCGAAGCCGCCTCCGGAGGCACCACGTTTGTACTCGATATTCTTATTGGGGGGCATGCCGGTGGCGGCTTGCTCCCATGTGCTTACCAAGAGGTCTGATGTCCAACGGGGATCACCAAACGCCTTCCACATGGGATCAGGTCCAACGCGGAGAGCATTTACCGGGCAACTGTCGACACAGAAGGAACCGGCAAGAAGGCATACCTCGGAGCCACGACAAAGATGAGACTTAGGGGCGAGCATTCTTTTGGCTGCTTTTACATGTACACCGTACTTGCAGACTTTGGCGCATTTGCCGCAGGATACACAATCGGAGGTCCTTATAACCCTGTAGACCGCAAGGGAGTTTTTGAATCTTGAGGGACAAGTTGAGACGAGCTTTTTATCAGCAGGCGGATAATCTGCCTGAATCCTGGCTTCTTGTGCCGTGTCCGCGTATTTGTCATTGGCGGCGGATTTAACTGATTCTTCGATGGGGCAAATCCTTCTGCCAAATAAGGGCGCTAAGTTGTCGCGCTCGAGGTCCTCGAAAAACATGACCCTTCCAAGTTCGCCGCGGAGGCGACGTACCTCGCGGAGACCCATTGCACCCAGGACCTCGATCAATTGGGAGTGCCATGAACCGATGAGGTTAGTTATCCGCTGGGCTCCCCAGTTGTGAGGAGCCGTGTCAATCTCTACGGGGCAATGTCTTCTCTTGGAGCAGTCTCTGCAGAGCTTGCAACCTAAGGCCAGCAGGAGTGCCCTGTCTAGCGCAACGCCATCTGCGCCGCAGGCGATGACTTTAGCTACGTGTTCAGCGAGGGCCATTCCACCGCTGATAAGGATGGTGACCTGATCTCTTAGGGTCTTTTCCAGGAGAGCAATGTGGACTTCCTTTACGAGTTTGATAATGAAGTCGTCGTTTCTTTTTCCGAAGCCTTTGCCTTCGTAAGTTGCCTGGAGGTGAATTATTCCGGGGCCTTCGGCTACGAGGGCGGTTGCGCGTTCGACGGCGTTTTCATCGAGCCGCAGGCGTACCGAAACGATTATGCTGGGATTGGCTGCGGCTATCTTTTCGATAACGGCAGGAATGTCTTTGGACCAGGCGAGCTCGACAATGGGTGTGCCGTGAAGATATTTGACGTCATCATGGGCAGGGTCGAATCGAACAATGAGATGCTCCTTGTGTTTTTCAAGTACGCCATTGGCATCCTCGAGGGAAGCTACGGCAAAGGTGTTAACCCGGACTGCAGCGGCGGCTATCGCTTCTTTTGTGGAATCAGTGACGAACTTGTTGTTGGGAAAGTCAAGCACTATGGGGATGGGGATCTCGGCAAAAGGGGGAACATCGGTGACGAGCTCACCTTGTTCGTCGAATTGTAACTGCTCGGGACGTCTTCCCAGCTCTATGGCAGCGGAGATGTATTCCCGGCCGTGTATACCATCTCTGGTCGGCCTTACAATCTCAGACATGTCTGTCCACATGGAATCGAAGCCTACACCGGCAAATAGGCCGCGGTAGCCGGCACCGGAGACGGGAATCTTGCCGGTCTCGGACTGGTCCCATATGCTGGTGATGATATCGGGCCGCCAGTATTCGTTGCCCAGCCTTTCGTATTCGGGATTGGGCATGCGGAGCAGGATATTCTTCTTGCATTCCTGTACGCAGCGCATACAGCTTATGCAGAGCACGTCGGCCGTGTCTACGAGCTGGGGTGTGTCGAACTCTCGCCTTTTGTAGACGTCATAGACGCAGGAGTCGCGTTTGGCGCATCGCACGCAGCCGAGACAGCCGTCGCTTTCGATTGCGTTGAACCTCGGTACGGGAAAGAACCTTGGTTCTGCCAATTTAACCTCAATGTGGTACTTCGCTGGCATATTCTTTTCTCACATATTCAGGGCAAGCACAATCTGCCTGGGTCGGCTAATAGATTCGTGGACGCGGGAGCAGACCTGCCGCCTTGATCACATCCGGCAAAAGCTCTTCTGCTTCTATTGCCTGAAGGTGGACACCCTTGATGCCGCTGAGGTTCTTTACGGCGTCTATAAGCTCAAGAGCTATCTCGATGCCTTCTGACTTGGGATCAGCGGCGTCTTTCATTCTCCGTATTATGTCCTCCGGAACCTCGACACCGGGGACGTTGATGTTCATGTAACTGAGCATGCCGGCAGAGCGGGGCACGATGATGCCTGGCAGGATGGCTGCCCTGTCGGTAAGGCCCATGTCTTCGGCGCGTCTTACGGCTTCTGCGAAATGTTTGATGTCATAAACGGCCTGGGTCTGGATGAAGTCGGCACCGGCGTCTATCTTCTTTGCGAGTCTTATCGTGCGGAATTTTTCAGGCGGGGCGAGCGGTGTCCAGGCAGCACCGATGAAGAAGGGTGCTTCAGGCGAGATCGAGTCGCCGCCTTGCTGGATGGCTTGGTCACGGAGGCCTTTGACGACAGAAATCAATTGTATCGAATCGATGTCATAGACGTTCTTTGCACCGGGATGGCCTCTGAGCTTGCCGCCTGCACCGGCAGACTGATGATCGCCGGATAGGCAGAGGACATTTCTTATTCCCAAGGCCCATGCGCCGAGCAGGTCCGACTGGATGGCGATGCGGTTCCTGTCGCGGCACACAATCTGCATCACCGGTTCAAGGCCCTCCTGAAGGAGGATCTTTGAAGCTGCAATGCTCGACATGCGAACAACAGCGGTCTGGTTGTCGGTTACGTTGTAAGCGTCGGCGACACCGCGAAGGATCTTGGCTTTCTTTTTCACTTCACCAGGATCAGGTCCCCTTGGGGGACCAACCTCGGCAGTGACGGCGAAATGACCGGCTGCGAGCATGCGTTCCAACTTACTTCCCACAGGCTTCTTCATTGTCTGAGGTCCTTCCGGATTACTCTTTTGGGTCCCCCATGACGAGAATTAGACCAGTCTTTTGCCCGCTTAAGCCTGGATAGTGATTCGAGCTGGCCCCGCTGGTCGGCCCGTTCAACGATAAGGTTCCAGATACAGTCTGTGTCTTCGTCGACTTCGCACTTTCCGTTTCTGCGTGTTCCGCCACAGGGGCCGTTTAATAGGCTCTTTGCGCAGCGGGCGACGGGACAGTAGCCGAAAGTCTCACCCAGGACACAATCACCACAGGCAGCACACCTTGCAGTCCAGAGACCTGCTTCTTCGCGAATAGTGAGGGCGGATGTGTTTACACCAGGATAAACGGGTGTAGGATCGAATCTTTCGGCGAGAGCCTGTACGCCAATGCCACAGGCGGTGCTCATTATGGCGTCCACTCTGGCGGTTTTCTGGGCGAGCTGCTCAACGAACTCCCATTCGCACTGCTTTTCGATGGTGGCTGTTACTATCTCAACGGAGTGACCCTGCTTCTTCAAAGCCATGCGAAGGAGCGGAGCGAGTGTTTCCACTTCCTTTTCGCCTCCTGCAGCACATTCGGCAACGCAGGTTGCACAGCCTGCCAAGAGCACCTTCTCGTGGGCCTTGAGCTTTTCGATGAGCTCATCCAGAGGCTTCCATTCTGCAAAAATCACCGCTATTCTCCTTTCTTCATTGGGTTTGTACCAAGCGGCCGGACCGCATCGGCACGGGTCCTCGCAACGTGCAACAGCTCTTCTGGCGATTGTGATAATCTGCGGCTGATGCCGACTCGCTCTGGGCCGTAGCCGATCTTTTCGAGCAGGCCGCGGATGTACTCAACGCGTCGTCCGGCACGGAGGCTTCCAACGAGGAATTTGCAGCTTTTTTCCGGGCAGGCGACGATCTCGACGGCATCGGCACCTGATTCGAGTATTCTGAGGATGTAGGCAACTTCGATCTTGCTGCTGCAGGGCATCATTATAGCACGGACGGACAGGCCGCCGGTCTGTTGGGACCAGCCGGAGCCTTTTGCCTCCTCGCAGAGGGCGTGCTGACAATACAGCACTACCACTTCCAACTCCTGATCGGGCCGTTGGCATATGTCACTCATATATACCCTTTTAGATCTGAACGCCAATTTAATAGTGCTTCTTCTGGCAATTCCATGTACTGCGTTTCCTTGGTTACCTGTGTATTCGGAGTATTGCTCTTGATCCAGCGCCATCCAGACTCCGAACTCATCACCTGACCGGCCACAAGATAGCGCATTTCTTAACGCGCCGAATTCGTCTCAAGGCTATCAAAAAGCCCCTATAATCAGTCTACTCGAATCGCTGCACAGCCGTGCCCAGATTCTCTTAATAGATATTATAAGTGATACGAACAATAATGGTCCAACAACTATTGAGGCCTCAGCACAGCCGGGTCAACAACGTGCGAATCGGGCCGCATGACCGGCGCGCAGGTCAAGTCCCACTTGCAGAGTAAGGCTTGCCTCGTTAACCGCCGGCCTCTGTCAGACCGTCCAACTCCGGGCAAGCCCCACCCACAACCCAATGCCAACCGTGCCCCGGGGCGCAGAGCACAGCACTTCTGTCAACCGACTGCTCGTATAGCGTTAGCTGTCATAGTACAAATGGAACTCATACGGATGAGGCCGAAGAGCAAGCGGCCCCAGCTCTTCTTCGCGTTTCCATTTGATCCAGGTCTCGATCAAATCTTTAGTGAAGACGCCACCCGCTGTCAAAAACTCGTGATCCTGTTCCAAGGCGTCAACGGCCTCAGCCAGCGAACCAGGAGTTTTTGGATACTTGTCCAGTTCCTCCGGCGTCATCTCGTAGATATCTCGATCCAACGGCTCACCCGGATCAATCTTGTTTTGGATGCCATCTATGGCCGCCATAAGCATCGCCGTCCATGTCAGATAGCCGTTGCAAGTCGGGTCAGGGCATCGAAACTCAAGACGCTTTGCTTTCGGGCTCTCTGAGTACATCGGGATTCGCACACCAGCCGAGCGGTTTCGCTTCGACATCACAAGATTCACGGGGGCCTCGAAGCCGGGCACGAGACGACGGTAGGAATTTGTTGTCGGTGCGGCAAAAGCCAGGATGGCAGGCGCATGCTTGAGAATCCCACCGATGGAGTACAAACCGATCTCACTGAGTCCGGCGTATCCGCTATCCGCGAACAAGGGCTTCCCGCCTTTCCACAACGAAAAATGTGTGTGCATCCCGCTGCCATTGTCCTCGAAGACGGGCTTGGGCATAAATGTCACAGTCTTGCCGCTGCGTCTGGCTACATTCTTTATTATGTACTTGTACCACATGAACTGATCGGCCATCTTCAACAAATCGGCAAACACCATATCGATCTCAGCCTGCCCGGCCGTTGCAACTTCATGATGGTGGGCTTCGACCACGATGCCGACCTTTTGCATCTCTCGGACCATTTCGCCACGCAGATCGTGATAAGTGTCGGTAGGGCTTACCGGGAAATAACCGCCCTTAAAACTCGGCTTATATCCTAAGTTCGGCTCCTCAAAACGAGCGGTATTCCACGCACCTTCGACCGAATCTATCCGGTACATGCCGGTATGTTGATTTTGCTCGTAGCGAACCTCATCAAAGATGAAAAATTCCGGCTCCGGCCCGATATGGCAGGTGTCGGCAATTTTTGTTTGTTTCAGGAATGCTACGCCCTTTCGAGCTACGTGACGCGGGTCGCGGGTGTAATCCTCTTTAGTGATGGGGTCTACAATGTTGGCGATGACGCTGACAGTAGGTTCCTTGAAAAACGGGTCTATCACAGCGGTCACCGGATCAGGTACAGCCAGCATGTCCGAGACGTGGATTCCTTGCCAGCCACGAATCGACGAGCCATCAAATCCAACGCCGTCCTTAAATGTCTCTTCATCCCAGGTGTCGATAGGAAACGAACAGTGCTGCCAAGTGCCCAACAGGTCGGTAAACTTCAGATCAACCATCTTCGCATTGTGCTTTTCTGCAAACTCAAAAAATTCTTTCGGTGTCATGATTTATGTCCTTTCAAAGAGGTCTTAACTTCTGGTGCTAACGGTTCACTTAACCGATAGCCTCTGCTCCCCGCTGGCCCGTGCGAATCCTTACACACTCCGGCAGATCCACCACAAATATCTTCCCGTCACCAATTCTGCCAGTCTTTGCGCCCTGGCAGATTGCATCAACAGTCTTTTCAACGAAATCCTCGTTTACCGCTATTTCAAGCCTCACTTTCTTGAGCAGATTCACCTCGAACTTGATACCACGGTAGCTTTCCTCATACCCATGCTGCTCGCCACAGCCAAGGGCATTTGTCACCGACATCTTATATACCTGAGCTTTGTATAAGGCTTGCTTGACATCTTTAAGCCTATGCGGTTGTATGTAGGCAATTACAAGTTTCATCGATCGACTCCCAAGGCGAAAGCTGCAAATCTACATCGTACTGAATATCTGAAAACCGCCGTAGGCTTCCATTCCATGCTCCCCAATATCCAGGCCTTGTAGTTCTTCGTCCCGGCTGATCCTCAGCCCCACGGTGACATCAATCAGTTTGAACACCATAGTCATGCCGACCACGATAAAGACCACAGTGGTTATGCTGCCAACCATTTGCACGCCGAGCTGCATCGGGTTCCCACCGTAGACAAAACCCTCGTACGCCAGCCCCAAGGCCTTCTGGCCGAAGATGCCAACGCACAGCGTGCCCCAGACTCCGCAGACGCCGTGAACCGGAAACGCTCCAACAGGGTCATCAATTTGGAGCTTATCAAGCACTTCGACTGCTTTGACCACTGCATAACCAGCGGCCGCACCTATTATTAGTGCTGCCCAAGGCTCGACGTAGGCACAAGGTGCTGTAATCGCCACAAGCCCCGCCAAAGCGCCATTCATCGCCATTGATAGGTCAGGCTTGCCGAATCTCCTCCAGACAGTAGCCATTGCTACTATGCCGCCCAGCGCCGCTGCAAGATTTGTATTGATGGCCACTCTGCCAATGAGCGAGCCATTGCCGACCGAAAGTGTCGAGCCTGCGTTGAATCCAAACCAGCCGAACCACAAGATGAACACGCCTAACGATGCAAGTGGGATATTGTGACCGGCCAGAACATTGGGTTTGCCATCAATGGCGTACTTACCCTCTCTGGGTTTGAGAATCCTCGTGCCAACCAGAGCTGCAAAACCGCCTACCGTATGAACAACAGTCGAGCCGGCAAAATCGGCAAAGCCCATATCTGAAAGCCAGCCCCCGCCCCATATCCAGTGACCCACCAGCGGGTAGATAAAGGCCGATATGATGAACGAGTACATCAGATAGCCCGGAAACTTCATTCGCTCCGCCATCCCGCCGGCCACTATGGTCGCCGCGGCTCCACAAAATGCCGCTTGGAACAGCCAGAAGGCATAAAGAGGGATCCCGCTGGCCGTCGTATCAAGGCCAAGTAAACACCAGCCTTTCGTGCCACAGAAAGCGTTACCGTTGCCAAACATCAGGGCATAACCAACAAGGAAGAAACCCAGCGAAGCCATGCAGAAGTCCAAAAAGTTCTTGGTCAGGATGTTGCAGGTATTCTTTGCTCTGATAAATCCAGCTTCAACCATCCCGAACCCTGCCTGCATAAAGAACACGAGGAACGCCGCCAATAACACCCACACTGTGTCGAGACCCTGTTTGAAGCTCTCAGTACCTACAGCTTCAACAGCAGAATCGCTGCCACTGGATGATTTGGCAAATGCTGGCCCAGGGGACACTACAAGCAATGTCAACACAATGCCAACAATGAACCGTTTCATTTTCTTCCACCCCTTATTTCAAACTTCAGTCCTAAAATCTCTTTGACAGACCAACACTGGCAACGAAGAAATCGCTGTCAGTCCCGTATGCATCTGTGTCACGTATGTCATCACTGAGCAGCGTGACATAGTTAAGAGTCGGCGTCAGCGTACAGTTACCGAGAGCTACCGGAAGGGAAACAGACAGCACCAAATCATTGAGCTTACTCTGGTCGGTGCCCCAGTAGTACTTATCGTACGATGCACTGCCCCACCCAAAGCTTGCACTAATTTCTGCTCCGACCGGAACATCTGGCCCAAGCTCAGCAATCTTCTCAATACTATGAGCTACCGCCAACGAAACGTACGAGCCCTCAGCTTCGTCGGCATCGTGATAGACGGTTATTGATGGACTCAACGGTAAATCGAAGCTTAGCCCCCAATAAAGTTCTATTGTGTCCGGGGCCTTCGTGCCATCAGCCGCACGGCTTGGAAAATCATAGTAGATTACACCGACCGAATACCCAATACCATCTATGCCCGGCAACACGGCCGAATAGTCGAGCGAGTAATCAAGCTCAGAAAAATCGCCGCTTTTGTCGTTTATGTTTGTCAATTCGAGGTTGCCCCAAATTGTCGCCGTCAGGGTGCCACAACTGCCAGCGATACTCGGCTGTAAGACGGGGTCATCATCGATATTCTGTCCCCGCCAGATGTACTTGCCGCGGAAATCAGCCTTGACCTCAAAATCAATCCCATCTTCAGCAGATGCACCGCCGCTTCCAAGCAGCCACACAATCAAACCAATCACGATCAAACGTTTTAGCTCATTCACATCACATACCCTTTTCCACTGAGGTGCAAACAGTTATCAGTTTCCCTTCCCAATACGCAACAACCGTGCCAGTTCACGCACATTGTCGTAAGTCCTTATCTGAGCTGGAGATGCGTGTTGCGTAGTAGGTGGATTGATCGCGCCAACTGCGACATTTACGTCGCATTTCACATGAATCCGACATATTTGTCCGGCAAATCGTATTCTCCTATGAAGGATGCTCACAGGCGCCACAGATACGAGGTGTGTTTCTCATGCTTCTCTAACCTATTGTATAAAAATATGTTACGTGAGCATGCGCGCTGAGATCGCCTTCTTCTTATGTTACGTATTTGCAATATTTATTTTGTTTGGCTACGATTATGTCGTATAAAGGATATTGGTATAAACTGAAAGGGTTCCACAGTATGACATCTAATCGCTTCAATCAACAAAGGACTATCGCCCATGCCACGTGTCACGTGCGTGAGTTGGAGACCCTCTACAGAATCAGCCATATACTGGCCGCTGGCAGAAACCAGAAACAGGCCCTCGCTGAGGTTCTGGATATGCTTGACAGTGCGTTGGGTTTGAATAGAGGGATGGTGACCCTGCTGAGCCTTGACGGCACCGAGATCAGGATTGAAATAGCGCACAATCTTTCACAAGAACATAGCCGGAAGGTACGGTATCGACTTGGCGAAGGCGTAACAGGAAAGGTAATGCAAACGGGCAAGGCAATGATTGTCCCAAAGGTGTCCGAAGAGCCGCTGTTTCTTAATCGATTCGAACGATGGAATGTTAAGAAAGAAGAGATCAGCTTTATTTGTGTCCCGATTTCGATTGGTCAGGAAGTAATAGGCACAATTTCGGTTGACCGGACATACAATAAGGATGTGTCCCTCGATGAAGACATGCAGGTGTTAAGTATTGTGGCCAGCATGATCGCCAATGATGTCAGAACGAGGCGGGAAGAAGCTATACGCCGTCAAGAACTTGAGGATGAAAATCTACGATTGCGTCATGAGTTGGAAGACAGGTTTCGGCCGGAAAATATCATCGGCAACTCTAACGCTATGCGTGATGTGTATAGTCAAATTCACCAAGTTGCCGGCAGTGACACAACGGTTCTCATTCGTGGTGAATCCGGTACTGGAAAAGAATTAGTTGCCCACGCGATTCATTATTCGAGCCAAAGAGCAAAAGGCCCTTTCGTTAAGGTTAATTGCGCTGCCTTGAATGAGAACCTTTTGGAGAGCGAACTGTTCGGCCATGAAAAAGGGGCCTTCACCGGTGCCATCCAGAGCCGTAAGGGTCGGCTTGAAGAAGCTGATGGTGGGACATTGTTTCTCGATGAGATAGGTGATTTCGCACCAGCTACTCAAGTCAAGCTTCTTAGGGTTGTGCAGGAACGCGAGTTTGAGCGTGTAGGCAGTAACCGTACCTTGAGAACTGACGCAAGAATTATCGCTGCCACCAATCGGGATCTGGAGAAAGGCGTCGAGCAAGGGATATTTCGCCAGGATCTTTACTACCGGATAAACGTATTTCCAATTATCCTGCCACCCTTGCGTGAGCGCAGAGATGACATACTTCTATTAGCAGATTACTTCGTTGAGCAATACTCTAAGAAAGTGGGCAAAGATGTCAGACGAATCAGTACGCCGGCAATCAACATGATGGTAGCGTATCATTGGCCCGGAAACGTGCGGGAACTCGAGAATTGCATTGAGAGAGCTGTGCTGCTGAGCAGTGACGGTGTTATACATGGCCACCACCTTCCCCCGACACTGCAGACCTCAGATGCATCCGATACGATCGGCACTGGTTCGCTGGAGGAAAGGATTAATTTATTCGAACGTGACATTATTGTCGATGCACTGAAACGGTGCGACGGCAATCTCGCTGCCGCGGCCCGTGATCTGAAGACTACCGCACGGATCATGGGGTACAAAGTAAAGGAGCTGGGAGTTGACTACAAACGATATCGCAGAAAGAGAGGTTGATTTATGACCGCATGGGCAAGTACCGGCATTGAAGGTCTGGATGAAATACTCTGCGACTTGAAAAAAGGTGATAATGTTGTCTGGCAGGTCGATAGCATAGAGGATTATCAACGATTTGTGACCCCTTTTGTCAACAAAGCTTTGAAAGATAGCAGAAAAACTGTCTATATGAGATTTGCAGACCACGCACCTCTCGTTCAACGAGACTCCCACGTCACGATTTACAACCTTGATGCGAGCAGCGGTTTTGAAAGCTTTTCTACGCAAGTCCACGCGATAATCACCCATGAGGGGCCGGAGACTTATTACGTTTTTGATTGTTTGTCAGACTTACTTAGTGCCTGGGCAACAGACTTGATGATAGGTAATTTCTTCATGATTACCTGCCCTTATCTTTTCGAGCTGGACACTATCGCATATTTTGCCTTGTTGCGAAGTAACCATTCATTCAAGACTGTAGCTCGCATTCGTGAGACGACACAGCTATTGTTAGATGCGTATAATTTCGAAGGAAATTTTTACGTTCATCCGTTGAAGGTGTGGCGTCGTTACTCGCCAACAATGTTTCTCCCACACTTGCAGCAAAGAGAAGAATTTTCTCCGATTATAAGCAGTATGGATGCCGCCAAACTGTTCTCACACTTTGCAGGCAAAGGCCTGAAAGGTTCTGCCAGAGCATTGGATTACTGGGACAGGCTTTTTATGAAGGCCGAGACTCTGCAACCGGCACCTGCGGATTCTGTAGAAGTCAAAGAGACGGTAAAACAACTTTGCAGAATAATGGTTGGGCGAGAAAAAAGAATTTCTGAGCTGGCTCAAAACAATTTTTCGCTCGAAGATTTGACGAGCATCAGGACCAGGCTGATTGGAAGTGGCTTCATTGGCGGCAAAGCTGCTGGAATGCTTCTGGCCCAAAAAATTTTGTCGCAGGACAAATCGTTTGACTGGGGCAAATATTTAGAGCCCCACGATTCATTCTATATTGGCTCCGATGTGTTTTACAGCTATATAGTTGAAAACGGCTGGTGGAAACTGCTTATGAAGCAGAAGACCAAAGAGGGCTACTTTGAAGTAGCTCCCGAGATGAAGGAAAACCTGCTCCGAGGAAAATTTCCTGATCAAGTTCGCGAGCGTTTTCAGGAGACAATAGAATATTTTGGTCAATCTCCCATTATTGTTCGTTCAAGCAGTCTGCTGGAAGATTCGTTTGGTAATGCTTTTGCCGGAAAATATGAAAGCTTATTCCTTGTAAATCAGGGTGATCCGGAACAACGTTATTCCCAATTTGAAGAGGCTGTTCGAAGAGTCTATGCGAGCACCATGGATGAGGATGCACTTGCGTACCGTTTGCAGAGAGGTCTGGATCAGCAGGATGAACAAATGGCTTTGCTTGTGCAGCGTGTATCTGGCTCCTATCAAAGACATTACTTTTTCCCGAGCTTAGCCGGCGTGGGTGTTTCATATAACACGTTCGTCTGGAAACCGGAACTTGACCCAAAGGCTGGGATGCTGAGACTTGTCTTCGGTCTTGGCACCAGAGCGGTGGACCGCGTTGAGGATGATTACCCTCAGACGATTGCTTTGGATATGCCGTTATCACATCCATACGCTGACAGGGAAGATGCGGCAAGATTCTCACAACATAATGTTGATCTGCTTGATACAAACCAAAATTGCTTAAGGACTGTTGGTGTGAATGACCTGTTGAATGATAAACTCAATGTGAAATTAGATTTGATAGCCAGTCCAGACCGTCAAACCGAGCAGAGGATGAAAGAATTAGGAATGAAAGGTCGAAGAGCGTGGATTTTGACATTTGAAAAACTCTTGTCGAAAACAAATTACCCACAAGTAATGCAGAAAATGCTCAAAACCTTGGACGGTCATTACCAATACCCCGTGGACATAGAATTCACGGTCAACTTCACAGATGACGATGCGTTCAAAATTAATTTAGTACAATGTAGGCCTCTACAAGCCAAAGGACTAACAGCAAGCGTGCAGCTTCCAGATAACATTAAATCTGAAAAAGTCCTTTTTGCATCAGATGGGTATACCATGGGAGGCAGCATCTCGCAGCCAATCAAGAGAATCATTTATATCGACCCACAAGCATATGTAGAAACTCCGATTTCACAGAAATACAGTATAGCAAGGCTAATAGGGAAACTGAATAGGCAGATAGCCAATAGAGAAACAACTCCGACCCTTTTGTTTGGACCCGGCAGGTGGGGTACAACCACCCCGAGTCTTGGTGTTCCTGTCAGTTTCGCTGAAATCAACAAAGTCACCGTGTTGGCGGAGGTTGCTTACGAGGGCGGCAATCTGATGCCGGAGCTTTCTTTCGGCACTCATTTCTTCCAGGACTTAGTTGAAACCGATATTTTTTACGTAGCCCTCTTCCCGCAGAAACAAAGCGTAGTATTCAATAAGCACAAGCTTTTAGAAATGCCTAATTTACTAACCAATTTTCTGCCCGAAGAGCATAGGTATGAGGATGTTGTTAAGGTGTGTGAGGTTGACTCTGATCAACTCCAAATCATGTGTGATATAGTATCCCAAAAAGTTGTTTGTTTCTTCGCATAAGCGATCCGATGCTACACAGGTATGGGCACTGTTGACCTGCTTGCCAAAAACCGGTCCAGTGTTTGTAAGAGGATATCCAATAATAGAAGTATAGTTTCTCAAGGAGTATTCTAATTAGGACGGGAGATTTAGGGCCATAGCTTGTGGCGAAGTTAAGGCAGGTCGATGTCCTTTTAGGACAGAGCAAAAGCGTTCCAGAGGTCTGCAAAGAGCTTCATATCAGCGATAGTATGTATTGTCGCTGATTACCATACGCTACTTGCTCACCGAATAAGTGTCTATGGGAGACTCGTGCTCAAAGTAACTGCAGGGGCCACTACCTTACCGAATAGCAACCACGGTGAAAGACTGAGCACCAATGGGGTCTTGTCAGACCATAGAGTTTTTGGGCGTAGTCACGACAGACGACCAGGCTCATGGTCAAACTTCGGCGTTAGATGGGAACGCTATTCATTCTCCATGGTATAGATTTTCACGGAGAATTTGGCTTGCGTGGTAGTCATCAGCGCTTCGAATCCAAGTGCGACCTCTTGCAGGAATAAGCAAGTCCAGCGTTACATGATTGCTGAATTTGGTGGTACGAGCAGGAATGGGCTTTCCCGCAAACGCTTCGACAAATTGATTGTATCTGCCTTGTCGGACTCGAATGGCGATACTGACGTTGACCACTTCATCATTGAAGTTCTGAATAACACAGGCCCCTTCGCCAGAGGAGTGAAAAGGGTGAAACGTGACACAACTTGGACCTACAAAGGTCTGGGGCCAGGTGTCGGACTGAACGACGCGGTCATTTTGCGTTGTTGCAGGGTTGCCGAATGCTGCACGCAGGGTAGAAAGGGCCGACTCTTGCATGGCAAGCAGGCCAAGCGGTCGAGGACAGAGCAAGACCTCACCTACAGCATCAAAGTCACGTTGGCTATAAGTGTGTGTGTTCAATAGTGCGATACTCCCTCGCGGTGTCTCAGCTACGGTCAGAAGTGGAATACATCTGTCGCCAGTGCTGCATAGTATGCCTCCGGGCCGGGCCTTAGTCCGCATAGGTGACTCCAGGTCAATAATCACATCTGTTTTCTCCAGCGTCTGGGTCTTAGGTGAAAAGGACATTAGGAAGGCGCGAATAGGCTTTGATTGTATGTCTGGACTGATCCCCAACATGTGCGGGAGGTCGTGGCTATCCGGTAACGCAATAAGCAGGCTCGTAGTAACTATCAAACGGGTTCCTCTCGCAAGTGCCTTATTCATACGGTCGAGAAGCGTTGGATCTGCGGCTGCTTGGGCAGGAAGGAAGATAACCGGCGCGTTGTCAGGAAACTTCTGCACTGGTATGAGCGGGATGCCAAGCATACCGAGAAAATCCATGAGGTACATGTCCCCTTTGGGGTCGCTATTTGGTGGCTTGTAGGCAGGGACGCCAACGACAGGATGTTCACGGACGAAGTTGGCGAGGTTCGCGAGTTGGTCGAATTCGGCGATAATCCTCTCGTGGTCCGGGTGGCCTTGTATGATGTTGCCGAAATTGAAGAAGACCAGTTCCCTCGCCCCGGCTAGGACACTCATATAGGCCTGATCGAGAAAGTCGTACTCGCCGCAGTCGCCATGATCAAACCAAGCGCCGCCGGTCTTATGACCTGCGATATCTGTTAACCAGCGGTAGTTGATAAATCCTTCATACGGTTGCACAAAACCGAATCGCTGCGTGTTACGACCACGGGTCTCAGTGCCAACCCAAACTTGGTCAAAGATGTGGGGTAAGGTTTCCACATCGTAGCCGAAAAGGTGGAATCGGTCATACCACTGTGGGTATTTGACAATCATGGTAATGGCCGGGTTTACGTCTTTGGCTGGCCCGACGAAGATTGACTGGGCCAACTCAGTTAGCAAAGCTCGGCGATATTCGCCCCAGGAACGATCGCCCTTGGCAGCCTCGGATTCCTCGCTCATGTCGCCAGTGCAGAGAAAGTCATCAATGATGAAAGTATCAAAAATTCCGGCAGCCATACGAACAACGGTTTCAAGATCACGTTGGGTCTTCTTGTTCTGCCAGTTGAACCAACCGAGGGGACCTTTCTGGCGCGCGCCGAAACTACCGCCAGGAACAGTGGCGATGCCTCCAACAACATCAATGTCTTTTTCTTGGAGCCAATCGCGCACAAAGGCAAGCTGCTCGGCCGATACGATATGGCCCGCACGGTAGACCTCCAGGTAAAGCTTCGTGATGCCCATGCGCTGGATCGAACTCCAGGCCTGCTGGCGATAGGGCTCATCAGTAGCAAGCTGGTCGACCTGGCGAGACGTAGCATAGGATGCAAACCGCAGGTCACCCATGCGATACCGGGCCCTCTGCAGTTGCGCTTGGGCGATACCGTAGCCCGAAAAGACCGCTGCAATAAGAGCAATTACCTGGCTCAATACAAAGCTTTCCGCCATTTCACCTCTTACGATTCAATATGCAGTCAACAATTCTTCGGGGCCCTGACCCTCGGTCGCGCAAGTTTACTGCCGGTCCTGGTTCTTGAGCTGCAAGACCTTTAGATCTGTGCGGCGATGTTCGGGCGAGATATCCAATTTCTCGATTTGTCCTTTCCGGACTTTGCCCTGGATGATTGTTCTGAAGGGAGCGTGAAGTTTGAAGTCAACGTCCCAATCCACGGGCCAGGCGGGCAGCAGATACATCCTTTTGCCGTCCGTCTGCAAAAGCATCGCCTGAAGGGCTTTCATAAGAACCCCGCCATGATCTTGGTCTGGTACCCAGTCGTAGTTTGGGCCCCAGAAGGCAGGGAATCGCGAGTTTTCGTCTTTCCTGCGGGCGCGACCGACGAGATAGTCCTTCACCTGGTCGGTTAGCCCAAGATAAGCCATAAAGATGTCATCCTGGCGCCAGCCGAAATTGCCTCTATCCCAGCGGTTGTTCAATGCTTCTGTAGCCAATTCAATCTTGGGCTTTCCTATGGCCACCAAGCGGAATGGGAACACAGCGTAAAGCTCGGGATTCTCAATATTCCTTTTCATATCGAACTTCTCAGCAGGAGCGAGCATTTGAATACCGTTGACATCACGGACCGGTAGCTCGGGCAACTTGTTGCTGAGAGATTCCCAGAACTGTCTTTGCTGTGAAGTCGTCAAATCCTTCGGCAGTCCGATTAATCGATCAGTAACCGCATGCAGACCCGCGACTTCCGGCATCGGGTTGGTGCATTCCCACCACGTCTCTACCGCCTGCGAGGGGTGCATCACGAGCTTGTCATTCACGTCCGTTTGATAGTGTTGATCGAAGAAAGTCAGGATTTCTTCTGCGGTAGGCAGCAGCTTGTCTTTAAGGAATTCCTCATCGAGGGTGTATTCGTAATAGTCCAACATCATGAACACCAGCTCCGGGCCTGAGACCCATTCCCATTTGTGCCAACGGCTTTGCTGCAGTTTATCCTCGCGCTGTTCAAATGGTTTCCAGCCATAGGTCTCGCTGAATATCGCTCCCCAAAAATACACACACTCGGGAATGAATGCTCCAGCGTGGCCGCAGTATTTTCTTGTTCGATGAACTGAAACGGGAAGAACTTCCTCTACGTACATCCGGAAGAGAGGATGCATCAGTTCGAAATCGCCGCAGGCGGTCATACTCAAATATGGCAAACGAGTATTCTGCCACCAGTAGCCAGGACCCCACCGGCGATAGTCGGCGTCTCCAGGAGCACCTCGGTGCGGAACGGTAAAGATAGAACCATTAAACTTTATGGGATACCGCCCACGTCCCGCGCAAGCATCTATGAAACGTTGTAGATGGTAAGCCCTGGTTACAGACGTTGCATCATCCTCACTGCTGACCTGCGACTCAGCGATCTTCACCCCATCCAGGAAGAGCTCTTGTTCGGCTTTTGACGCGTCGACTGTCGCAACCACGTGATGCCATTGTCCGGGTGTCAAGCAGTCCTTTTTCTGTAGGGTAGCTGCTTGTGTGATCAAGCGAAGGCTGTTCCCCGGCCAAGTATCCAGCAGGATGCCATCGTCTCTTCCAGGTGTTATCTTGTCAATTATGCGGGCGCCGGATTGAGGAAGGCTCTCCGGCAAGACCCAAGCTTCCAGAGTCAGAGAGCCTGCTAAATCTTCGTGCGCGATATTCCTGATCGTCTGACCAGAAGCAACCTTAACCCAGCTTCCAAGAACTTCGTCTTGTCCCAATGGCTTTCGTTCTCTTTTTGACAACTCTGCTATCTCATCTTCACCCAATACTTTCGTAAGGACACTCACCCTTCCGATCTCACCATGGAATCTATTGCTGCCATGCTGGTCAATGCCGATCCGCATAGGGTGAGTATTTTGGGCAATCATCCTCAGTGTATATCTCTCCACATTTTGTTTTACAAAGATCCAGCTTCTGTCCCAAAAATCATGCCACCATTTTTCGTGAGCGCGGCGTCTAACGCGAAAATCTTCCTCTTCAATTTTCTCAATCATTTGGTCAATGCTTTTGAGCCATTGCTTAGGCGAGGATGGATGCTTTGTCAGCACATATACACTCAATCGCTGTGAAGTGTCTTGCTTTGTAGTCAATGTCAGGTCATCCACGCGTCGAGGCTTTTCTGCTGTAACAATAGCCCCGAATGTTCGGCCAAGTAGTGGGTCGATCAGCGGATAATCTGAAAGGCCCTGGATCTTCATTGTCATCTCAGGCCCGACTGATTTGATATTGCGATGATACCATCCGATTCGATTGTGTAGGTTTTCCAGAACCGTATCGCTTTCTACAATCGTCGGGACATGCTTATTGCCTGGTTTTGAGCGGTCAAGATTGACATCACTGACCTCTATGGAAGGCAGCTCGTGCTGGTCTCTGCGCCACAACTCAATTTGGGCAGTAGCCGTAAGTTTCTCTGTGCTGTCGATTGTTATGTGGATGACCGAATGATTGGCATCAACCCAGATACGTAAGACTGCGGAGGTCTCGGCGAGCCCTTCTGCAACCTTTGACTGTACTTTGATAATGATTTCGCCTGTCTGCAGGTTGAGGGTCTGGTGAAACGTAGAATCAACTTTCAATGGATTCGGCCTGAGCGAGATTCGTATTTTCCCTACTTTCAGCAAACGGGCGTTGTCGCCCCAGGCATCGGTTTTGCCGATGTAGAAAAGAAGGTCTCCACTGGCCTCGACCCAGACATTTAAACCGATGTCTCCGTTGCCTACGGGCATGGAACCGGAGTGGTCTCTGCTCGGGCTGTCCCATACAACGTTGTAGACGCGGAGATCGTTGAAATCATTATGTGTCTTCTCTTTTCCAAACGCAGGATAGTAAAACGCAACAGCGACACACAACGTGAGCCAGAAACCTTTTTGAGTTCTTGGAGTAAGCATGCACAACCTCCTAGACTTGTCATATGATTCCATCCAACTCATCGAGCCAAGTTATGTCCTTTTTGCCATCTCTGAGATTCAATAAATTCAATCACAGCATGCTCAACGGGTGTCTACGGTTCTTTAGAGGAAACCGAATTGGCCCGTTCAGTCGATGAGATTCATACACCGCCAATATCATTTCCAAAGCCGCTCGACCGTCATACATGCTACACTTTGGCTGCGTGTTTTTCTCGATGGCCTGGATCAAGTCGAGCGCAACCAAACGATTGCCAAAACGGTGGTGGGAGTCCCCAAGGGCTTCCGGTTTGTCAATTCCGACACTGGAGATCTGCTTCCAAGCGGCATTGCTGTGTCCAGGCTGCCAAGAGGGATCCTCCACAAACCAGATTTCCGGTACGGCACCGGTCGTGATGGTAAGAATTCCCTTTGTCCCATAAATTGCAAGCCCGAAGCGTCTCGATGCTCCATGCCTAGCGCGGCGTGTCGAGAAATAGCCCATTTTTGTGCCGTCAAAACGGTACATTGCATGGATTTCATCACCGGCAAGTGGGCCAATCCCTTCGGCCCCGTCACGCACGTGGTTCTTCTTAACAGGCTTTCCGCCATCTGCAACGCGTGCAAAACACCATTGGGCATTACCGGCGAAGAAACGCATCAGATCCATGATATGAGTTCCCAACACCATCAGATCTTCACCTCCCCCGCGACGGTCCTCTTTGCCTCGCCCGCGCAACTCAAGTATGTCACCCAGTCTGTCCTCTGCAACGATTTTCTGTACATGTCGCAACGCCGGACTGTACCGGGTTTGATGAGCAATGGCCAGTTTCAGATTCCGCTCTTCAAGGGCAGCAATCATTTCGTCTGCCTGCTCGAGGGTCTGACACATAGGTTTTTCAAGAAAGACGTGACAGCCGAACTCTGCACATGCCAGTACCATGTCGTGATGGCAGTCCAACCAGCGCGGCGCTACACTTACGATCTGCGGGCGCTCCTTTTCCAACATGCGGCGATAGTCAGGATAGGCTCTCGGCGCCTTAAGGCGCTTTGCGGCTGCGGAACGGCCATCCGGGTCTTGATCTGCCACAGCCACCACCTCCGCTTGGTCGATGTCGTTCCACACTACATCCAACCCGTGACCGTAGTCGCCCCGGCCAGTCCTGCCAATTACCGCAACCCGATATTTGGAACTCTTTGCATTTGCACCGCGTGCCCGGCCCGCGGCCAACGCTGCCAGCCCAGTCGCCGTGTTCTTGACGAAGTCTCGTCGTCTCAATGATTCACTCCTACCTTACAGTCAGAGACCTTACCGCTGCTTGACCCACGCTTCATTAAAGCGTGCATATTTGATTGTCTTATTCGGGGCGCTTTTTAGGTCATTACGATGATAACTGTAAACCACGTGCAGGATATTGTCACGGCCCTGGACAACGGACGGATAGGCATTTCTCGTCGCGATCTGTCTGCCACGCATGTCATGTTCAAGGTGGCGGGTATATTTCCAAGTCTTGCCTTCATCGGTTGAAATCGAAATCGCCAGACTGTGCCTGCCATCCTCCGTATCGTTATAGGCCAAGACCCAGTGACCATTTCGCAGAGTGACGAGATCGGCTCCAGAACCCGGGTTAGGCAATTCGGAATCCCTGACAGGGCTCCATGTTAAGCCCTTATCTTTGGAAGTGCTCATGTGAAGCCGCTTGGGCCCAGGGCCGTTATCGCGCATGTAGGCAACCAGTGTCCCATCGGCCTTCTTGGCAATGCTGGGCTGAATATTTCCCGGTCCCACCAGCGGCTCGCTGAACTGCCACGTCTTGCCCCCATCGTCCGTTATAGCCATCAATGAGAAGCTAAATCCATCGGAGTAAAGAGGAATGATGATCCGGCTTCTATCCACGATGACAGCTTTGTTCTTGGTCTGCCACCCCATGCGCCTAAAATACGCATAACCCAGTTGCTGTTCGGTGTATCGGCCTGTGTTATCAAAGAGCCGACCTCTCCGCATCATATTCTCGCCCCGCGCCTTGGCGAGCAGATCTACTCTCCAGCTGTCCAGCATTTTGCGAGTTGTTTCCTCTGATACAGTAGCGGTTTCAGAGAGATACTTTCCGTATTCTTCAATTTGTCTTTCAATAGATTTGACAAAGCGGTCTGCGGGTTGTATTCCTCTTTCGGCCGGACCACCTGGTTTAACATATAGAACATCCTGCCAAGACCATTTGGGTGGCCCGTCCGGCATCATATAGTTGTCACTGATACGGTATTTCGGCAGAGAAGTCTCCCACTGGTTTGCTATCACCGTGTACCACATCAGCCAAAGCCGCTCCTGAGGATCGATGAACAGAATGGGATTGACATCTGGAAAGCCAAGTACATCGGCCATCACAAACGGCTTGCTCCACCGTTGCTCACCGGCTCGGAGCCGTGCTCCCATGATTGCCACGTCGTCTGCCTGACGCTCGCCAGAACCTTGAAACCAGGCTGCCAGAAGATTGCCGTTTGGCAGCTCAACGATTGTGGAGCCGTGTACATGCTGCTTAACAAGGGGAAATATCTCCGTGGCCTGGTAAATAACCTTTTCATCACTGCTGGGACGGTCCACTTGTGCAAAAAATCGGTCCGGACAGCCTGCCCCAGCCGCTACGAGCAATAGGGACAGAAACAACACCATGAATTGCCTCGGATCTGGAACTCTCGTACTTGCCTTCATCTTGATTTCCTTCTCGTAAAATCTCGCTTCCAAAATTCTAACCATATTCAAACGCTTCCGAGCTTCGTTCTACCGACAGACTCGCTTGACAAATATAACATGAAGAGAAGTCATTTTGTTGCTTTTTCTCGCAAAATGAGGGCAAGAAATTATCATTGTTTGTCGAAGAACGAAACCGTTTCAGGGCACCCCAGCGACATGCAGCAGGCGCAACGTCGTCTCTTTATGGCAATTACAACAAGCTTGCCCCGCAACCGTTCACTCATATTTTGAACATGTTGGGCGGCGCGCCAATCGTGCCAGAGGCCGGTTACGAGAATTTCTGCTGAAGACATGCGGACTGTTATATTTCGATAATGTACGAGCCAATTGCGGTTGCGTAAGTCTGCACATTTATTATTATGGTGGCAGACAAGGCAAGCTGATTAGGTAGGCAATACGAAATGGCAAATAGTCTCTTGGAAAACCATCTATCTTAGGATCTTAAGTATGGAATAACCAGTGGAAAGGAGACGCGTATGCAGGCGGAAATCAATAGAAGAGAAATTCTGAAACTGGTAGCGGCGGGCAGTGCCATATACCTCAGAGGTCGAAGCATTCTGGCGTTTGGTGCGCGGCCAGGAAGGAGTAAACTTGTAAGCCCCGGATGCAGGAGATCAAAAGTAAAGGTGGCTAAAATCTATATCGGAATCCCACAGAGCCACTATCCCAATCCCAACTTAGATATCGAAAAGGAAGTACGATTTTACGAATCCGAGTTTGCGAAACTGAAGGATGAATTAGCAGACGTGGAGTTTGTTGTGGATGAATTAGTCAGCTCTGTCGATCAGCTCAGTCGACTCAAAGATAGATTGAAAGAGGTTGACGGCATCCTCGCAATTCACTTGACGCTTTGGATAATGCCGATTCTGAATGAAATCCTCGGTCTGGTACGTCCTACGATGGTTTTCTCGGCTCCTTATTCGGGGCACGAATGGCATGCTCTCAGCGCGATTTACAGGCAGAAACAAGGGCAGAACCTGGAATGCCTGTTTACCAGTGACTACAGACAGTTGGCCGCTGCGGTAAGGCCTTTCAGGGCTATTCACCATTTGAGAGAAGCCAAGATTCTTAACCTCACCGCGCAATCGTCTGATGAGTACGCAGAAGACATAAGAAATAAGTTCGGGACAGAGATAAAACAGGTCAAGCTACAACGGGTGCTCGACGCCTACAATGCCATCAGCGACGGCGAGGCCGAAGCGGAAGCTGATCGATGGATCAGAGAAGCTGTGGAAGTTATAGAACCATCAAGACAAGAAATAGCCAACTCGTGTAAGCTTGCACTGGCTCTTGAAAAGATGCTTGATGAAGAAGATGCAACCGTGATGACGGTTGACTGCTACGGCAGCATGTATGGTCCGCTTTGTCAGTCGTATGCCTACCCGTGCATCGGCTTCAGCAGGCTGAACAACATGGGGCTGGGCGGCGTTTGTCAATCCGATTTGCCCTGCGCCATGACGCACATCCTGTTCCAAGGCCTGACAGGAAGGCCGGGCTTCGTCAGTAACCCCGGTTTTGACTTTTCCAGAAACAGCGCCGTTCTGATTCACTGCATGGGGACGCCAAAGATGGATGGTCCGGATGGGCCGGCTGCTCCGTATAAGTTGCGGAGTGTCATGGAGCGCCGCGAAGGTGCTGTCCCGCAGGTAAAAATGCGCGTTGGCGAAAAAGTCACTCAGGCGGTATTGGTGGGGACCTCAAGTCTACTCTACTTCACGGGCCAAATTGCCGACACGCCTGAAACAGAGAGAGGATGTCGTACCAAGATTATCGTAAACGTGGACGGTGATGCAGAGCAGCTTTGGAAAAACTGGTCAAGTGGGATACACCGCATCACATGTTATGGAGACATAACTAAAGAGCTTCAGCGCTTCTGCAGGTTTAAGCAAATACAAATGATAAGTGAAGTAGGATGATTGACTTGAGTGCCTTCTCGGTACTTAACCGCTCAGCTGCTTGTCTGGCCGATTCGCCCGCGAACAAGCAAATCGGTATCGGGAAGACATTCTGTCCTGTGCGAACCTTGATGGGCGTAATGGCGAGGCTTCAAGGTGGGATCACACACCCAGCAGTTAGCTCGCTGGGACAAATGTCTGCACTTGGGTGGTTAATCAGCATACTATCACGTGTGAGAGCACGAGTCCCACAGCTAAGCAGGTATATTTGAGAGATGCTGACCAAAATAGAGAAAGAAGATAAGGAGGACTATGGCCAAGATACAAAAATTGTCCATCAGGACGACTATTTTCTCAGCCGGGCTTGTTGTATCCGGCGGTTTCTTTTGTGCTGAGCTCGTTAGGGGCAATTGGCAGCAGACAAAATGGGATGAACATACATCCAACCGCGGATATTCACCCCTCGGTCGTATTAGAGGGAAACGTCACTGTCGGTCCGTACACGAAAATCGACGCAGGGACCATCATTACCGGCAACGTGACCATCGGACATCATACGCTGATTCGCTGCAATGTAACAATAAGAGGCACAAACAAGATCGGCAATTACACCCACGTTTACGATAATGTTAACATCGAAGGTGGTCGGCCTGCCAAAGTAGGTTCGTCCAAGGCACAGGTGCCAGACCGATCCATTATCGGAGATGGATGCTGGATAAATCACGGTGCCACGATGGACGGAACCCAGATAGGTGATGGCGGGGCGGTGGGGCTCAATGCGTGCTGTGACTACAACACAAGGATCGGCAAGGGGGCCATACTGGCTAATGGCAGCGCCACGCGCGTCGACCAGGTGATTCCTGAGAACTGCTTTGCAGAGGGTGTACCTGCGGTCGTTAAGCGCAAGAACATTACGGAAGAGGATCGTCTTGACTACTTTGGGGTCCTGCCTTCGGTATGGACCCGTTACGAGGCTGAGAAAATAGAGGTGAGCATTCGAAAGAAGCAAGGCATTCAGTGATCCGCCGAACAACATGCAGATCGGCGTTGCCGCTGGGGCTTTCCGCCGCCCTCGCTTTCTGCTGCGTTGGGTGGGCTGATGACGGAAATAAGTGTTGACGGAAGCACCCAAAACTGTAGAACTTTCGCTTGACTTACAGCTTAAGAAGAGGTATAGTCAATAAAGTTCTCGGTAGGACCTTATAATATACTGGAGTATGGTTATGAACAAAGAGAGTGGATTTACTCTAATAGAGATTCTGGTTGTAATTGCTATCATTGCGCTGTTGCTGGCGATACTTATGCCGGCGCTGCAGCGTGTGAAAGCCCAAGCGAGGACAATTATTTGCAAATCCAACCTGAATCAGTACGGCCTTGCGGGCAGGATGTACATGGACGACAGCGACGGCTTCTTTCCTTATTCATTCAGTTGGCTCTACAAGGACGGCGGCAGGGGGTGCCGCTGGCATGCTGAAGCTATGAATCTTGACCGAAATCCGGATCTGGGCGGCGTACTCTGGCCCTACCTGAAGGATCAAGACATCAACCTTTGTCCCACATTCAATGTTGTTGCCAAACAGATGGGTTGCCACAATTGTGATGGTTTGACGACTCCGATAGAACCCCAATACAGCTACGGTATGAATTCTTACCTGAACGGCGATGCATGGAGAGCAGTGCCCACACAATACCATACGACCATCAAGAACACTCAAAAGGAGCAAGACGTACGGCATCCGGGCCGTGTGTTTTTCTTCTCCGAAGAAAATACGTGGCCCATTCCTGGTCTCAGCAGTGCTGCGATCAATGATAATAATCTGCGTTCTACACCCGACTGCAGGACGGATTGCTTTGCCACTTACCACAGCGCGCCGAGCGGAGATTTGAATAAGGGCTTAGCTAATGCGGTTTTTGTGGACGGACATGTCGAGCCTGTATCGGCGTGGCCGGCTGGCAACACCTTTAAACTAAGCTGGCCAAGCGGCGGCCCGTTGCCCAATTGGTAACGTTTCTAGCAAGGTCTGCCGGCTTATCGCTCCGTCCCGTCAACTCGCTCACCAACAAGTGAATTGCTGTGGACAAGAACGTGTGACTGGCGAGGCTTGGATGGGATCGTGATGGCAAGGCAAGAGGATAAGACAGCATCGCCTGAGTGCTCGAAGGGCTAAAGTGTCACTCAAGCTGTGTTCATAAGAGAACCTCACAATCACTCTGCTTGCACCAGGGACATATTCATCCAGTCTTGTACTTCGATACAGTGGGCAGTGCAATTGCCCATTACATCTGAAGGTTCCCAATAGTGAACGTTTTCCATGCCATGGTCGCCGGATGCAGCAGTGTCAGGATCGATTTTGCCCAGGGTCTGTCGGACGTCACGACCATGCGGCCAGACACTGATATATGGCCGGCTCCATTGTTGTATGAATGTCATAAGCCGGAAAAAGAAATTTCTGGCCGCCTTGAGACAGATTAATGGCCCCATAATAAAATAGCTCTCTAAAAGATTGGGTCGCGGTTTGGCCCACGCAAGGCTTATGAAAGAATACCAGTAAAGTGTGGCGGATAGCAAGACGATAAACCTTAAGGTGCAGACGCATATCTAAAGGGAGGCACTGATGCAATGCGTGTTGGTAAAGCTTTTTTCATAGGTCAGTTGATTCTTGCTATTATCATTTTATGGAGTGTTGCTGTTAGAACCGTGGCGCCGCGACTAAGCAGAAGGATGTTTGCGCCCAAATCTGCGGCGGGTGGGCAAACTGTAACTCAACTCGATGTGGCAGACCTAACGGCGTTTTCGGTTGAAGAGTACCCAGCTATTGTTGAGCAAGATGTTTTCGTCGGCTCAGACTCATCACACAGGACAGCGAAGCCTTTCTGGTCCGACAATGCTGCAGGCCAAGTAAGATCGGACGAAGACAAACCCGCCTCTATATTGTCTGATGTTGTCTGGAACAGTCTGGCAGCATGTCGGCTGACGACACAAGAACTTGAAAGTGATCTACCCAACTTGTATTGGCCGGATGAGATGGTCGCCAACAGTAGCGTCGTGAGTATGGAAGAAAACCCGGTTATTCGGCTCCATAAGGAACAAGGAACGCTCAAGTACAGTCCGAGTCGATCTAAGAATAGCTGTAATCCTGCTCAGACAGATCAGGATCGAAATGTCGACAATACGAACAAGACCAGAAAGAGCTACTCACCGGTCAAACAGGCCCTTGTGAAAATACGAACCGATATCCGATGTGTAGAGACAATGTTGAAGAAGGCAATTATTGAGCCCTACCACGTCAATGGTCGCACGGAAGGTCTTCGACTGACTGGCTTGGAGAGGATACGAGTAGCAAGGGACCTCGGCCTTAAAAGCGGTGACGTAATTCGCGCAGTTAACGGGCAGCCGTTATGCAGCGTGCGACGAGCCTATGAGATTTTCAAAAGAGCGCGAAAGCAGCCTATCATGAGCGTCGAGCTGCTCCGGGATGGAGAGACTAAAGCACTCTTACTTGATTTCCGGTAGGTATGATGGTCCAGGATCGCGCTGCTCTACTACCTGTGCACGTTTACTAATCACCTGACCTTCCCCCCATGCCGAAAAGATGGGATTCGGCGGATCACTCACTACTCCATGCCTACTAAATACTCGGTGCCATCCGGTTCGACTACCCGTAACAGGGACGCTTCATCCTCGTACTGGTTATGCCTTCACCAGCCCGCAACCTGCCCCCACACAGATTGGCTCGCAAACAGGCGAATCGACATTGGCCAAGTTCGTGAAAAACAATGGGCTACAAGCATTCTTTAGGAGTGGAATTTAGACCTTTACTGTAGTGTGTGGGCAAAGGAACTCACGATACCCTCACGCCCGATATCATTGGGGTTGAAGCGATTCTGAGTCTTGGAGTATAATATGATGCAGAAATTACTTTCGGTGCGTATGTCACGGCTAATGACTACTCTGCGAATAGGTGAGGACAAATTATGGAAGACAAGCTTATTAATCATGCGGTTGCCATGTGTTATTCACGTCGGCGCAGTTCGTGTGCGGGTTGCCATCATGGAATCAGCAGACGCGGTTTCATCAAGGGCTGTGGTGCGGCCCTGGCGAGCGCAGGTTGGGCCGTTTCGGGCAGAACGCTGGCTGACGAGCCGAAGAACAAGCGGGTCCGGGTCGGGCTGGTGTTCTTGTCGAAGGCGGGCTCCAGTTGGCCGCACCCGGAGTTTGACGTCCAGGCCCGGGAGAGGCAAATCCAGAAGCTGCTGGGGGATGGCTGTCCCGGCGTCGAGTTCGTGCCGGTGTTCGTGCGCAGTCCGGAGGATGTGCAAAAGGCGGTATCTATGAAGGATCGGGTCAACGGCTATATGGTCTATGCCTTAACCTTGACCTGGCCCCTGACGGGGGCGATCACGGAGATTGGAAAACTGGGCAAGCCAATGATCGTGGCTGATGAATTCCTCGGTGGTTCGGGCGTCTTCTTAGTGGGTTTTAGCAGGCTTTGCCGGCAGGGGATTCCGGCCTGCGGCGTGGCAACCACACGGATGCGCGATTTGGTGGGTGTGGCCGGTTGTTTTGCGGAACTGACGCCCGGCACCACGCCCAAGATGTTTGCTCAAAAGTGTCAAGATGTCTACCGGAAGAGCTTTGCGGGCGCCAGCGAGATGAAGTGCCTCGAGGACGCCGTCAAGCTCACGAGCATCGGTCGGGCCGTCGCACGGTTCAAGAAGTCGCGGCTCTTGATTGTCGGAAGCGGCAAGTCGGGCCAGGAGCAAGATTTCCTGGGTGCCAAGGGGATTTATATCGGGTTCGACGAGTTCAACGCTCTCTATGACCAGGTCGACCCGGACCAGGCTGGCGAGTGGGCCGCGCGGTGGACGAAAGAAGCCGACAAGGTCATCGAGCCGACGCCCGACTGGATTCGCAAGGCTGGCGCAGTTTACCTGGCGACCCTAAAACTGCTAAGCCGCTACGACACCGACACGGTGACAATGAATTGCCTTGGCGGATTCGGTGCAGGGCAGCTACCGGCGTATCCGTGCCTGGGGTTCATGCAACTGCTCAATGACGGCGGACACGGCATCTGCGAGGCCATGCCGGACGACACGTTGAGTACGCTCATGGCCCGCATCCTTACAGGCCGGCCGAGCTACGTCTCCGATCCGGCGCTCGATACAGCGAAGAACGAGATTGTCTACGCGCACTGCATGGCTACGACCAAGGCATTCGGCCCCAAAGGGCGGTCGAATATGTACCGCATTCGAACGCTCCACAACCATGACCCCCGGGGAACGTGTGTCCAGTCGTTTTTGCCCGAGGGCTATATGACCACCTCGTTTCGCACGAACTTTGCCCGCAAGACCATGATCATCCACCAGGCCAAATCGGTCGGCAACCTCGACGCCACCCGAGGGTGCCGCACCCAACTGATCGGCGAGATCCGCGGCGATATCGGCAAGCTATTCGACCAGTGGGATATGTATGGTTGGCATCGCGTGACAGTATACGGTGACGTAAAAGAAGCGCTGATCGAATTCGGCAAGGCTCTGGGGCTCGGGATAGTAGAAGAGGCGTGACGGTCACACGAGACACTTAGCAGCCGGTCATGACGGCATCGACTACTGGCTGTTGTTTTGAATTTCGTGCTCTAAGCGGTGCCCCATTAGTAATGAGGCCGGATACAATAGAGGTTAAAGATGAATGCAATGCTGGTGGGCATCTTTTTTTTAGCGGTCCAGTCAGTTGCCGACGAGGGCATTATCATACACAAGAACGAGCGGACGTTGGACCAGATTGAACAGACTTACTCAGACATGCCGGCCGTCCAGTACACGCCGCCATCGGATCGCTGGAAGAATCTGCAGCGAACAAGGCAACGTTTGACCGAGGGTAGCACGCTACACGTAGTGATGCTGGGCGACAGCATTGTAAACGACACGAGCCGCTCCTGCTGGAATCTCTTGGTTGAGCGTGACTATCCGAAATGCAGGCTGCAAAAGACTACGTCGGTACGCGGCTCGACGGGCTGCTGGTGGTATAAGCAGCCCGGTCGCGTGCAGAAATTTGTGCTTGAGCATCAGCCTGATCTTGTAATTATTGGGGGCATTAGCCAGCGAGGAGATATCGACTCAGTTCGTGAAGTAATCCATCAAATTCGAGCTGCCCCCAAGGCAGACATGCTGCTAATGACAGGTGCTTTTGGAACCATTGATCCTCGCGACGAGAGCCAATGGGAGAAGATTCGCGACCCCAGTCACTACAGTAGTTACCGCAAAGGCATCGAGAGTCTTTCTTATGAGGTTGGTGCTGGTTTTCTTGATATGGAGGCTGCCTGGGCCAGATACATACGCCAATGCGGCGAGGATCTCGAGTGGTTCAAGCGCGACCCCATTCACGCCAATGAGCGCGGCGAACAAATCCTCGGGCGTATCCTCGCAAAGTATTTTTCGCCACTCGCGGTCGCTGCAAAAAACCCGACAGCGTTGATTATTAGTACTCGATTAGAATTGTTTGTAGACGACTTTCTTATCGAGGAAATGAATGGAGTCAATCTGACCTTGCATAAGCCCATCCCGCGAGAGGTTGTAATCGTGCACGATGCTCCGTGGGAGGGTAACACCTGCGCGTACCACACCGTCTTTCAAGACGGCGACATCTACAGGATGTACTACCGCGGCAGTCATCACGATACATCTCGTCAACGCGTCTGTTACGCAGAGAGCAAAGACGGGATTCGCTGGACCAAGCCTGAGCTGGGGCTTGTTGAGTTTAGCGGATCCACGAAGAACAATATCATCCGGGACGGTCCGGGTTCGCATAACTTTGCGCCTTTCAAAGATAGCAACTCTGATTGCAAGCCCGACGGGCAATACAAGGCTCTGGCGACAGGCGAAGGCGGGCTGTTAGCGTTCAAGTCTTCCAATGGTATTCACTGGTCATTGATGAGTGACAAGCCTGTAATTACAGAAGGGGCATTCGACTCACAGAATCTTGCTTTTTATGATAACATGCGCAACAGATATGTGGAATTCCACCGAGGTTTTAGAGAGGACTTCAGAGATGTAATGACTTCTACTTCATTCGATTTTTTGAACTGGACCGACCCCGTATGGCTTGAGTATCCTGGTGCTGCTCGAGAGCACCTTTACACCAACCAGATCATTTCTTACTACCGGGCCCCGCACGTCTTTCTTGGATTCCCCAAACGGTTCGTACCTTCGCGGCGGGCAGTGCAGCATCGTTACGCCGGTGTCTCGGACGGAATGTTTATGACCAGCCGAGACGGGGTGACATTCAAACGCTGGGGCGAGGCCATAATCCGGCCCGGCCTTCAGAAGGAACGCTGGGTCAATCGTAATAATATGACTGCATGGGGGATTCTAAAGACGGAATCGGGTATCGCCGGTACACCGGATGAGCTCTCGATATATTCCACCGAGGGCTACTACAGCGGCCCTGCGTGTCGGCTACGCCGTTTCACCTACCGCATCGACGGCTTTGTGTCGATCCAGGCCGCTTTGAACGGCGGTGACTTTGTGACTAAACCGTTAGTCTTCAAAGGCAAAGAACTCATAATCAATTTTTCGACGTCGGCGGCGGGAAGTGTCTGCGTAGAAATACGGAATCAGCAAGGCGAGCCAATAAAAGGCTTCACATTAGCCGAGTCGGTTGAGATCTACGGAGACGAAATCGAACGTGTTGTAACCTGGAAGCAAGGCAGCGATCTGAGCACGTTGAAAGGCGGACCGGTCCGCTTGCGATTTGTGCTCAAGGATGCTGACCTTTTTTCGATCCGGTTTAGATAAATGTCCGCCTCAAGAGGGCGTTACGCCTATACCAAGGCTTTGCTTTACAGTTTATCCGATTTCTTATGAACGTACGTTTCAGCAGAAGGAGAAATTTCAATGAATGACGGAATACCCAGAAGCACCATGTTTGTTCTATTGTGCACGTTTGTTGTGTTGCTCGCCGGGACTGACTTATTGGCTACGTTAGAGGCATATCCTCTTTACGCTGGCTGGGCTTCAGTAGATATTACGCCCGAGAAGCCGGTCAATCTGGTAGGACAGATGAGCAAGCGGATTTCAAAGTCCGTTTTGGATCCACTGACGGCGACAGCATTGGCTCTGGAGACCAAAGACCAAAACGGCGCTAAAGAGCAGGCCATTATGATTTCATGCGATTTGCTTTGGACCAGAAAAGCTGTACAGGAGAAACTACAGCTACTGGTCAAACCTCTAATCCCTGACTTTGATGTGAGCAAGTTATTCCTTAATGCGACCCATACGCATACGGGTCCCGGGGTTTTGGACGGCGCCTTCTATGGCCTGTATGACGTGAGCAAAGATGAAGGCGTGATGAAAGCCTCGGAGTACGGTAATTTTCTGCTGGAACGTCTCTGCAAACTCGCCGTGCAAGCTTGGCAAAATCGCAAACCGGCGGCGGTGAGCTGGGCCTTGGGACATTCGGTCGTAGGACACAATCGCAGGGCCCATTATTTTGACGGTAAGGCGGCAATGTATGGCGCAACAAGCGGCGAGAACTTTTCAAACATCGAGGGTTACGAAGATCATGGTCAGGAGATGCTGTTCTTCTGGGATGAGGACCGCAAATTGACGGGAATCCTGATTAATGTGGCTTGTCCGGCCCAGGAGACAGAAGGGATGCATGATATCTCCGCCGATTTCTGGCATGACGTCAGAGAAGAAATCCGGCGAAGACATTCTAAGAACGTATTTGTCTTTCCACAATGTGCAGCGGCAGGCGACCAATCCCCTCATCTGTTATGGAGAAAACGAGCAGAGGATATAATGCAACAGAGAAAAGGAATATCACGACGTCAGGAAATTGCCCATCGCATTGCGGATGCAGTCGATGGGGTATTTGAATATGCAAGGAAGAACATCAAAAACAAAGTGATATTCGTCCATACGTTGGCACAGATTGACCTGCCCACCAGGGAGCCGCCTGATTTGCCGTTCTGTACATGCGACTCAGTAAAGCCCGCGGAAATACGTGTTATCCGACTGGCGGATGTGGCTCTGGCCACGAATCCGTTTGAACTATATCTGGATTATGGTATCCGCACGAAGGCCCGCAGCAAGGCCGTACTTACCTTCATCGTGCAACTTGCCTGTCAGTATTCTGGATACCTACCCACAGAAAGGGCGATTAAGGGCGGCGGCTACAGCGCGGTCAAATACGTCGTTGGACCGCAAGGCGGACAGGTGCTGGTTAATGAAACCGTTAAGCTAATCAACGCTATGTGGGATTAGCCACTGGTGTTCCTGTTTCGGTGGGCGATCTCGCAAGCCTCGGATATGAATACCGGAAGTGCCTATTGCCAATCACACGAAAGTACTATTCATTTTGCAGCCAAAATAGAAACCGCAACAAGACGACTTCGGGCACAAACGAGGTACACAACACGACTGCATTCGCGTGAAAATGTTCACCCGACGGATATAAGCCTGCCGAACTTCTCTTCAGTCCGCCCGCCCCCTGTCTTGCCCGGAGTTCCCATCGCTCGGCCGTGACCCGGACCTCGTTGCGGTGCATCTTACTGCGCGTTCGCTGCAAACGAGCCCAGCGGCTTGACTTGCTGAGGTCGGTGACATAGCGGGGCTCACGATTGCCCGGTGATTGCTTAATCATCCTTTTTTGGCTTCTGCGTTTTGCCTGGTTTGTCGATTAGCTGAGGCTGTCCCACTCTCCGGCGTTTGAAAATCAGCTCACTCCTGGGCTGGGAGAGGCGATACCCGTCCGCTCCGACGGCATAGTCCTTGACTCTGAAGTTATTGCTGTCGATCTTGACGTAGACGTGCTCCATCTTCTCTGTTGTGCCGTCGGAGTTAAGGCACTCGCTCCTGTTGACGGGGCCCTCGTAACTCTCATCCCAGGTGCCTTTCCATGTGCGGCCCATGTTGTCAGCCCCGATTTGGACGACCTCTAAGCGGGACGGCACGAACATGATCATTCCATGATACTTGAAGCCGCCTATCTTGACGTCTACGATGATGACGTGCTTGTCAAGCGCCCATTTGTACTCGATCTCGTATTTCCGTCCACCGTCACCGGTGGCGACCCATTTGCCGATTATCCCGTCATAGCCGTACTCGGAGACAACGTCGCCGAGCCTCAACTGGGCACCGGCAGGAATCACAGAGGTGGCCAGGAATGCGACAATAACCAGAGACATCCTTCTTACGCTCACCGTTTTCTCCTTTCTCTGGCTGTGGTTTTGGCTTCAGAAGGTCCCTGTCCGGCAGAGGCCCATCGGTCAGATAGGATAGCAGATTCGACCACGAATTGCCAATAGTCGACTTGTTCTCTTCTCAATTCTAAAGAAGAGAACCGTGGCTGGATACATTCTCGGAGATGCCAAGAGGACGCAAAGCGTCGAAACCCACAGCAGAACATCTACGTTGGCCGGGAGCGCCTCGGTTCTTTGCTAAATAGCTTTTGCGCTGGACAGCCAAATTCTTTTTGTTTGCAGTATTTACATGCAAAAGACCCTCTTACGAGGGCATTTCCACCAAAGCTTAGCACAAGTAAGATTGCCAGCAGTGCTAATACGATCCAGCTAAACGCTGTCGCCAAAAGCATAATTCCACCAATCATGGGCAGAATAAAAACCATAAAATCAGGTACTAAATCAAACCAACTGATTTGCGTTTCAACAAACTTCTGAGGGTCACCCTTCTTGAACAACAGTGAGCACAGCTTACCTTTGCCGAACCCGCACACTTTATCATAGTAATAGCAATTTACACAACTGTGTCTGTATACTCTCACTTCAATCCAACCACAATAGACCAAATAGAGCACAGCCCACCAAGTGCCGAATCTTGACAAGACGTAGGCTCCAATAGCATAGATGGCTATCGTAACAACATTTGACAAAAGCACTATTCGCAAAGGAAAGCGTTCACAACTATCCAGCTCTTTCATTTCGCCAGCTCCCAGACAACCTGATTGCCATGAGTTTATTTCTGACAGTATTCACTCTATAAGGCAGCAGCTTCCTAACCAACCCACATTCGAAGCGACTACGTTGTCGCTATTATACAACGTTATAGCGATGCATACAAAAGCCTGGCACTGCTTTATGGACTTATCCAATCCAACCTGCCCGCTGATCCGCTCACTAACAGACGAATCGGCGTGACCAAGATACATCTTGCTCTGGGAGGCTTGGCCAGAGAATATGGAACGACCGGCTCCTTGGCGACGAAAGCAACACCATGATTCAAGATTGGCACTTGACAATGGGCGTTCCACATCAGATTGGAGGTAAAAAAGAGACTGGTGCTTGATAAACCATACCGGCAAATTGAAAGCTGAGTCAAGTTTTGTTTTTGCTTTTGTGGAAGGTTCGGCGCAGAAGATGTCCCGCGATAATAATTATGACCAATAGGGCCACAAGGATCATTGTGGCGTATGAACTGTAGGATGCGACCCGGTCGTGAAAGCGGTGCAGAAAGAAGGCCCAGCCAAAGATCGCGACATAAGTCCCGGCCAGCACAACCGTCATATTAAGCCAGACTTGCAGGCCCAGCAGAAACCCAATCACGCAGCCGACCGCCGGGCCGGTCATCCAGAAAGGAAACCAGACGAAAACAAATAGCCCGATGATACCATACCTTTGGACCTTGCCCTTGTGGGCCTCGGCCGCCTTGTGGATACGCTCGAACATGTTCTTGAGTCGCTTTATCACCAATAGATGCCGCCAGCTCAACACAAACAAGGGATAGAAAATGAGCACGAAGGCTGTTTCAATTATCATACAGATCGGGATGACCGTGCTGTTTTCGAGGCCCAGCGAGTATCCGAAGGCCATGCCGGCAGCTCGGCCGAACACGATTCCGGTAGCAGTCATTCCAGTCAGAACCTGGGATTCCTCCGGGGAAAATAGCAGCTTATAGCCGAGCCAGAGCAAGTATGCAAATGTCAGAGCGACTCCGATCAGCAAAAGACAGCCCTCCGAACTGGTCAGAAGAGTCACCCTTAACTGATTTCTCTGCTCCGAATTCAATTGCCTTGCTGGTTGCTCTGTTTTCTTTCCCATACCTCAATATCCAATCGTAGAGTCAATGATAATCGACTATTTTAACTGATATTTTTCATTGTTCTCAATCAGCAAAAAAGGTAGAAATGCGGCAAAATGACGAAACTTGCGACCTGCCGGCAAACCCAGGACAAGGACGGTGTGGCTTGCCAGCACAGTTCCATATCGGGGGATGCCCTGGAAGCTCTGCCACTCACAATCCGTTATTCGCAAGCGCTTCTATTATGCCGACCACTGTGAGTTCAGTGATGCAATCCGTTCACTATCTGCCGGTCTTCTACATCCGACAAGCCAAAAGCCTTACTCGACTACCGCAAGCAGCTCAATCTCAAAGATGAGCGTGGAGTTAGGTGGAATACCTGGTCTTGCCAGTTCACCGTAGGCCAGATTTGCAGGTATGTACAGCTCCCATTTGCCGCCTTCTTTCATGAGCTGAAGCGCTTCGGTCCAGCCCTTGATCACTCCCTTAACAGGAAACTCAGCAGGCTGCTTGCGTTTATAAGAGCTGTCAAACTCCGTACCATTAATTAAAGTGCCGCGATAGTGGGTCCTAACTTTATCATCGACCGTGGGAGTCTTGCCTGTACCTTCTTTGATTACCTTGTATTGGAGACCGCTCGGCAGTACCTTTACACCTTCCTTAGCCTTGTTCGCCTCGAGAAACACCTTCCCATCGGCAAGGTTCTTGGCGGCCTGCTTTGCCATCATGCTCTGCTGGAAACTCGTCATAACCTGCCTGATTTCATCCTGACTAAGTGCCAACTCTTTGCCCTCCATAGCATCTTTGAGTCCCGACGTCAGAAACTCAATATTAATCTCAATACCCTGCATCTTGAAATTCTGACCCAATTGGGTCCCTATCACATAGCTGACCTTATCCATTTCGGTCTTGAGCGCAACCGCTTTTTGGGTCGTGGCTTGCCCGGCGGAACGCGATGCCGCCACCTCTTCCTTCGCGCCTTTTTGGGCTGCATACACCGAAATCGCAAGCAAACAGCCCAAAACGAGCATCACAATGTAAGTTGTTGTTTTCACTTTTGTCTCCTTTTTTGCTTAAGAAACCGCCGTGCGCCGGATCGATCAACAACCCTACCTAAACACACAACTCTAACACGACCGTAGATTATACCAAAGAATCATGGACACGCAAGAATGAATTGGTCCTATGCCCGAATAAGCTGCATTAGGCCCGAGCGTTTACGCTCACGATTTGATGTCTTTGTCAAAGTCATTCATTGGCGTTTTTTCTCGCGAGGTTTGGCCGAAAAACAGAACGAGCTGCTCGACGATGTAGCAAGCTTTCATCAACAACAGAATAGCTGCCTATGATGACTTGAATCATGGGCGTTTCATATCGGGCTGATGATAGGCGGGAGAAGATAGAGCTTGTTTCCTGCGGATTTCTTGCTAAAATGTGTCAAAAGGCCGTAAGCTCATGAGGCGTTCATTATGTGCAATGTGGAAAACAAATGCGAAAAGTCAGAGAACGTGAACAAAAAGCCAGAGGAATGTACTGCTGAACAGATAAAAGAATGCCACGGTGACGTTGACGAACATCCCTGTGTTGAAGAAGGCAACCAAGAGCAAGAGTAGGACAATACGAACCAGGCAGACCACCGCTCTCCTACCGCCCGGTTTGGATTTAGTGCTGGTGACAAGAGATATTGTTTCGCTCGCTTTATATATATTGAGGTTTTCGTTATGCTTGACACATCCAGAAAAAGATACAGGCTGAGAATTATCATTCCTGCCTATCCGGCATTCAATATTTATTCTCGCATTGCCAAGAGGACCACTGCTTTGGGACCCGTGTGCGTGGCCACCGCTGTTAATGAGATGGAGCGATGGGATGTGGAGATCATCGATGAAAATAACCTTCGCAGATACGGCCCCAGAAGTGAGTCAGGTGGGGCCGACCACGAATTCTTACAACAACAAAGACCTGCAGATGTCGTTGGACTCTACGGCGGATTGACCAGTACGATACCCAGACTCTATCGAATAGCCCGTTTTTATAAAGACAATGGGGTTGTGACCATCGCTGGCGGACAGCATTTTGTGCAAGATAATATAGCCGAGGCACTATCCTCCGGAATCGACTATGTGGTTATGGGTGAAGCAGAGTCTACAATTAAGGAGCTTCTACAAGTCATAGAAGGCAAGCTGGATGCAAGTAAGGTTAAGGGCATTGCCTACCTAAACGATGGGGAGGTTACTTGTGCCCCCAAAAGAGAGCCCCTCACAGATTTTGAAAGGTTGCCTTTACCAGATTTTTCCTTACTGCGCTACGCCAAGATCAGAATTTATCCGGTTGAAAGGATACGAGGCTGTGGTATGGATTGCGAGTTCTGCACCGTAAAGGGCAGGCCAAGATGTGCCTGCCCCGAGCGACTGCTTGAGAGTATCAGCTTTCTTGTGGAGACAAGGGGTGCTAAACATTTCTTCATCGTTGATGACCTTTTTGGGCAGCAGCGAGATGAAACCATCAGATTCTGCAACATACTCAGGGATTACCAGAGAAGTATAGGCAAGAGGCTGGTTACAACCGTTCAAATAAGATTGGATAAAGCTAAAGACCCTGAGCTGCTTTCTGCCATGCGCCAGGCGGGTATCAGCGCCGTAGCCATTGGTTTTGAATCACCCATAGAAGAAGAACTGAGGGCTATGAATAAGCATGTTAGAGCTGAAGATATGTTATCGCTCACAAAAGTATTTCACAAATTCGGATTTTGGGTACACGGCATGTTCATCTTTGGCTATCCAATGGAGGAGAATGTGGATTTCAAAATGCCGGCAGAGGAGCGGGTGAAGCGTTTTAGGAATTTCATCAGGAAAGCTAAGATCGATACTGTACAGATCTTGCTTCCTGTTCCTCTGCCTGGGACAAGGTTGAGGGATAGGCTACAAAGACAGAACAGGATTTATCCAAGTCACGATATTGGTTGGGAGTATTATGACGGCAGCTTCCCTCTCTTCGAGGCCGATGAGCCCATGAGCGCGGAAGACATGCAGCGGTCGGCAAAGAACATCATGGGACATTTCTATCGCTTCAGATACATGTTCTTAGTGGCTCTGAGCATTTTTACTTTCCCTTCTGTTGTTTTCTTTCTGCACAATATCAGGCAGGGTTGGAGAAGGTGGTATCGTTCGTGGCGTAATTATCTGATTCGGTTTGGCGGCTGGCTTACGATCAGAAAATGGACCTCAGAGTTTAAGAAGGATGCTTTTTCGAGAAAACTGCAAAAGGCAAAAAAACGTCTAAAAAACACTCAAATCTGAACATGCCTGATTAATTAGATATAAATAGCGTGTTGACCAGTGCTATTTTAGCTGCGATAATGCTGAGTGTTCTACTGCAAGTGCAGATGACATTGGAAGTTAACCTTATTTTTTTGTGAAAGGAGACCATATGGTTTGCGAAGAAGAACCTCAGGTTCCCGAAGAACCAGAAGAGGAACCACTAGAAGAAGAAGAAGAAGAAGAAGGAGAAGAAGAGTAGGAGACTTAGCATTCTCCCAGGAGGGAGTTGGATGAACAGTCCGGCTCCCTCCTGTTGCTACGGTAGGCCACTCACTACTCGCCTTGCCCAGAAAACATGCAGCGCTGCCTTTCTTAATGTAGGAAGTCTTCACAAAATGCAGAGCAACTGCATATGATCGCTTGACAAGGGTTGTTCCATATGGGAGTGACCAGGGGAAAAAAGCGTGATCCGATCTATCGTGCAGCGGGCTGACGCGCGGACATGACCAGGATATGCCCGTGCGAAACTCCAAAACAGCTGCAATTTCAAGAAATACTTGCTTTTCTAATGAAACTGGAGTCACCGTGAGGCCAAGCAGAAGGGCTTAGCGGTGCTGGCAAATATGATGTGTTGGAGACGTCAATTATCGCTGCTTCGTTGAAGGGAGAAAAACATGCGATACGCAGGCGTTTCGCTCTTTCTTTCGGCTTGTGTTGCGACCACAACCTGTGCGAGGCTTAGTCAAACACGGAGCCATCCTTTTTCCATTCACGATTTTCTTGCCATGGAGCGAATATCCGATCCGATTGCTGCTCCTGATGGAAGGCACATCCTTTTTGTGCTGACGAAAACAGATCTTGATGAAAATCGTACACGGTCTGACTTGTGGTTGATTAGAGCCAATGGAGAGAACCTTCGGCAGTTGACATCGCATCTGGAGGATGACTCAAACCCACGTTGGGGACCGGACGGACAAACTGTCTGGTTTCTATCGAAAAGATCAGAGTCTTCTCAGGTCTGGCGCATCCGAATTGATGGCGGTGAAGCGCAGCAAGTAACCGACCAGCCGCTGGATGTGGGCAACCTGGTAGTATCCCCTGATGGAAAGAATATTGCTTTCACAATGAGAGTTTTTCCGGATTGTAACGATCCTGCCGAGACAAAGAATAAACTCGACGAAATTGAGCAGAGAAAGGCAACCGGAAGGATATACGAGAGACTGTTCATTCGCCATTGGAGCAACTGGGAGGATGGTCGGCGTTCGCACCTGTTCGTAATGCCTACCGTGGGAGGTCAAGCCATAGACATGACGTCTGGAATGGACGCCGATACCCCCTCCAAGCCCTTCGGCGGACCCGGAGAGATTACATTTACGCCGGATGGCAAAGGGCTGATCTTCACCAGCCGCGATGCGGGAAACAGCGAGCCATGGTCGACGAACTTTGACCTGTACCATGTCTGCATTGATGCATCTGAGCCCCCGAAATGCCTGACGAGGAACAACAAGGCTTGGGATACGACGCCGGTCTTCTCGCCGGACGGCAAGACCTTAGCATACCTTGCGACGAACAGGCCGGGTTATGAGTCTGATAGAGCTCGAATCATCTTGCGTCCATGGCCTGAAGGCGAGGGAACGGTGCTGACGAAAAACTGGGATCGTTCAATGCCCATGTGGTTCGGTACGAGCACATTGTGCTTTTCAAGGGACAGCCGGACAATTTACACGACGGCGCTGAACATGGGCCAGAGATCGTTATTTGCCATAGACGTGCAAACAGGCAAGGTTGAAACCGTTGTCCTAAAGGGATCCTCGAGTTCGCCGGTTGTGGCGGGTGAGCGAATTGTCCTATGTCTGAGCAATTTCAAGGCTCCCACGCAACTCTATTCTGTCAATCCTGACGGCAGCGAGCTTCGCCCGCTGACTCAGGTCAACAAAGAGAGAATTGCGGAAGGGCGAATGGGTGACTACGAACAGTTTAGCTTCAAAGGCTGGAACGATGAGACAGTGTACTGCAACATGGTTAAACCGGTTGACTTTGACCCGGACAAGAAATATCCGGTAATTTTTCGTATCCACGGTGGACCTCAAGGTTCTTCTGTTAACGGTTTTAGCACTGTCCAGACGCTTGCGGGGGCGGGTTATGCTGTTGTCATGGTGGACTTTCATGGCTCCGCCGGTTACGGCCAGCCCTTTACCGATTCTATCAGAACGGACTGGGGCGGCAAACCATTAGAGGACCTGCAGAAAGGGCTGGCCGCCGCATTGGAGCGATACTCGTGGATGGACGCCCAGCGAGTCGGCGCAATGGGCGGTTCGTATGGCGGCTACATGATTAACTGGATCGCTGGCAATTGGCCCGACCGTTTTGTCTGCCTGGTGAATTCTTGCGGAATTCTTGATTTACGGGCATTTTACTATTCAACGGAAGAACTCTGGTTTCCTGAATGGGACTTAAAAGGAACACCTTGGGCCAATCCCCAAGGCTACGAAAGGTACAACCCCGCGAATTATGTAAGTAGTTGGAAAGCCCCCATGCTGGTAATCCATGGCGGGCAGGATTTTCGAGTACCATATACACAGGGAATCTCTACATTCACAGCTCTACAAAGACGTGGAATCAAAAGCAAACTGCTTTACTTTCCTGACGAAGGACATGGAATAAACGAGCCACATAATAAGATTCAGTACACTGAGACGTTGATCGCCTGGTTTGATCGGTGGTTAAAGCCCTAGCATGAATCTGTAAAAACATCTCGCCAACTTGGATCGTCTCCACCATCCATTCGCTCGCCGACAGACACAGCGCGGGTTGGGAAAAGCAACTGAAGACGATGACGCGAAAACTGCTGGTTCATACTCGGATGACAGTAGATAACGCTCCGTCTCGGCAAGGCTCAGCGACCAAGGCTAAGGATGCTTGAAGTACACTCGAGATAGTTGTACTTGGCTGCTAAAGTTGATACTCTAATCAAAGAGAAGTTCAGTGGCCCAGGCAAATTCTCGAAACAAAAAGTGTCTGCTAAAAGTAAGAAAACGAAATTCACATTTGTATTGGAAATTTGTCACCTAGACGGGAGTGGCTGGAATGATCCGAAAGAGACCCCTCAAAGTCGAAATCAGGACCGATTGTCTGGGAATCGCGAATCCCACTTCATTGACGTTTCGATTGTCCTGGCTGTCGATCTTACTTTCAGTCGGGCTTATATCCACTGTTGGCGAACTGGCTGTGGGTACTTCCGCCGCCGGATATGCGCCGCTGCCTGCCCGCTACGTGATCGTAGTTACTGGCGGCGAATTGCTGTCGGGTGCCTACCCGGATGGACATACACACTTTCTGACCCGAACCCTCCACGCGCTGGGCCTGCGTTGTGTCGGCTCAATGTGTGTGGATGACAAGCAGGCCGACCTCAAAGAGGCGCTTCGCTTTGCCACGAGCAAAGCGGCTCTCGTAATTGTCACAGGAGGCCTTGGTCCCACCGACAACGACATTACTCGCGAGGCACTATCTGACTTCACAGGAATCTCGCTAAAAGAACACCCGGACGTGCTGCAGGAGGTGGCACGACGTTTCCACGTGCCTGTTGCCCAGCTTCGTCCCAACCTCCGCCGACAGGCGCAAGTGCCAACGCGCGGCGCCTATTTCAAGAATCCCAACGGGACCGCTGTCGGCCTCGTTTTTGAACTGGCTGACGCCGTGATTGTAGCTCTACCAGGGCCGCCGCACGAATTGCAGGCCATGGTCCGCGACGAGCTGGTGCCGTATCTTAGCCAGCGATTTGGCATATCCGCCGTTGGCGGGCTCGGGTGCTCACTAACTCTGCGGTTTGTGGGCCTTGGCCAGTCCCAGATTGACCAGACGCTCCGGGACCACGTGCCTTTGGCGCCGGACATTACGGTCTCTTCGCAATTTCAAGGTAGCCGGGTAGATTTCACCTTTTCGCTGCCAAACGACACGCCGAAGGAGCGCGCGCAGCTTCAGGAACTAAAGCGGAATGTTATGAAGCGCTTGGGCAAGTATGTGTACGCGGACGACGAGACTTCCTTGGAGGAACATGTTGTGAAGCTGCTCGAAGCGCGCGGCGTGACGCTGGCGCTGGCAGAAGCGGGCAGCGGCGGGAGTCTGACTGCGGCACTGACCAGCGTGGACGGCGCCCATAGGGTATTGGCTGGAGCGTATGTTGCTCCGACCGTGGAGAAACTGCGCCACCTGCTGCGTGTGCGAGACGATGATTGGACCGGTGGCGCATCCCGTGGGCTAAGAATAGGGCAACTGGCCGTAGCAGCAGCCGATGCGACCGGAAGCCGATGGGCGCTCGCGGTTGGCGAGACCTGGCAAGATGAAGACGGTGCTGATTATGTGACGGTCGCTTTCAAGCTGCCACGTCTGCCAGAGACGGAGTTGGAGAGCCACCAAGTTCGCCTTCGCGGCACCGGTGAATTGGCCCGCTCAAGGCTGAGCACGCAACTGCCGGCTCTACTGCGGCGGCAATTGAGGTAAGTTTTGTGTGGTCCGTAAACGCGTGTGTCTTAGCCTCTCTTTCGCATGGATGCGTGCAAAAGATTGTTGAAGCGTGGCTGGCATTTCGGCGTGGCAGGGATCATATTTTGGCGGTACTTGGGCACGTTTTTTGCTGAACTTGGGAAGGACCATGCCGAACACCATTCGGATAAGACACGTACTAACAATAGTTGAGAATAGCCTTTGAGGGCTGGGGCAAACCTTTCCCTCCTCTCCTCCGCATGTCCCAGCCCTTTAATGCTTCCCTTGCTTGTAGAATATGGGCGAATGAGGGTTCGTTCATTCTCCGTCGGCGGTCCAGACAATCTGCCCCATGGATTAGGCCAGCAACGGGCGATCTCCGGCCATTCCTTTGGGGCGCCGCTGCGTAGATGGGATGCAGCTTCCTCTCAGAGGCTTAGGCAGCCCCATGCTGGCAGGGAAGAGGACCAGCAGAATAAGTGGATATAGCTTGAAGGCCTGCTCAGGCGCGGCTATCTTCTTGGAGCGCTCTGAAGTATGGCCTTTTTCACGCAGAATGAGTATAAACCGCAGTCCAATCCCGAATAAAGCAACCACATCGTCTTACCGTCGGCACTCATCCACTTCGGCGGAAATCTATGATGGTATGTGCGGCAGTCTTTCCCACCCTTTACCGACCAGTGGTCGTCATAATAGACCGTTGACCAGGGTCCCCACGGCTGCGGAGCTTCAAATACACCCAAAGCCCCCGTGTGTGTCACCTTCTCACCCGTAAGGTGCGAGGCAGTTAGGATATATCGGCCAAGAGCTGCATTGTAAGTAATCGCTATACGCTGTGTGCCCTTGGGATCGGTGAAAATAGGTTTTCGTTTTTCGATGTCTTGCAACCATAGGGCCTTGTTATCGTCATGGACACCGGCGAAATAAGCATAGCTGCTCCTGTCCATAACGGTATCCTTCTGCACCCGAGCCATCACGATGTCGGGTGAATAACTGTACGCACTGTCGTTGGCTTGCGAAGCGATGTACACATAATCGTCTAGGGCTTGCTCATAGTTCTTGCCAAACTGTACGAATGCCGGGCATCCGAACGTCTCTGAGAAGTGCCAGCCAGCCCACGTCCAGTTGGCGCCGCGGTTGGTCGAACAGGCCAATCGAGAATTAGTGAAGTCGTCAGATCCTGGGGGCTTGTAGTTTCTGACAAACATGTAAAGGATACCATCTACCATAATCATATCACTGGCCTTAATGCCTGTCGGGCCGCCACCTTTTGGAGTGTCTGCGTCGCTCTTGAAATTCTCCGCACAGAAGTCGGGCGGGTCTCCAAAAACCATGGCAAAGCCCAGCGACAAATCCGGCGCCTGGCGGGAAAAGCCCTGCCCATCGCAGAACGCTGTGATCTGCAGATTGTCATCTACCCAGGCAATAGGCCAATTGTCCCCACTTACGCAACCTTTCATTTTGACCACTTCCGGGGCCCACGTTAGCTTAGGAATTAGCTTGCTTTGGGGATAGGGAGCGTCCGAATGAGCCATTGATTGGGTACTGCAGGTGAACAAAAGACCCAACATGAGACTCAGATAGAGTTCAGACAATTTCTTCATGTGCATTTTCCTGTTCGCTCTCTGGTGGAGCTTTGATCTGACAGTACAATAGGTCAACGGCGTTACTGCGCTCTGCCTGGTTAAGATATCAAACTTGGCTAAGAAGTACAGTCATTTGTTGCCTTCTTCTCAACAGGCGAATGTCCAAGCTTGGCCGGGGGGTGCCTTTGGTCGAATTGCGCACTGTCAACAGCATAAGGTACTTCACAGACAGCAATGGAATTGTCGCATTTTATGAACCAGGCCTAATGGATACGGACGTCTTTTTCTTTGTTGAAAGCCACGGTTACGAATTTCCGAAAGACGGATTTGGGTTCCGTGGAGCAAGGTTGAAGACTTCGCTGGCAACAAGTGTAGTCATCAAAATTAGCCGGATAAATATTGCTGAAAGGCTTTACCGGGTTACAGGTGAGGGAATCTATCGTGACAGTGTGCTCACGGCAGAGCCGGTACGATTGGCGAATCCCGTTCTCAACGGACAGGTCGTGGGACAGGATTCAGTTTTCACCTGTCTCTACCGCGGTAGGTTGTTCTGGATGTGGGGTGACACGGCGAGACCTTCGTATCCACTCGGGAACTTCGCCATGTCCGGCGCCGTTTCTGATCTGCCGGAGCACGGAGGGCTCGACCCGGCGGTTGGCATCAATCTCGAATACTACGTCGGTGAGGATGGGTTCAGCCGACCGGTCTCGCCTCTGAAGGAGCCCGGCCTGGTCTGGCTCGACGGACTGCTTACCGCAAAGGACAAAGAGGGCCAGCAGCGGATGGTCGCCAAATATGCCCGGCTGCAAAGCCTGACGGGGATACTCGAGCGAGGACTGGTGGTTTTCAACGACTCGACGAGTTCCTTCGAGCCGCTGGTACGTTCGGGCGTGGAATTTCTGCCGTATTCAAGCTCAGGACATGCTTTCAGCGTGAATGTGGATGGCCGGAAATACTACTATTTCGCCACGCCATTCCCTCTGGCGGTCCGGATGCGCATCCGGGCTGATTGGGATAACGTTATCGACCCAAATCGCTACGAGGTCTTGACCGTACTTGAGGCAAAGAAGTCAGACGGTGGGCGCACACCGCGGCTGGACCTGGGAGAGTCGGAGACACCCTACCGCTGGGCCCGCTTTGCGGACCTGACCGGTGACTACGCCTCTGCACGGACCTCCGTCGTCGAGGCACTGAAGAAAGAAACGAAGAATGTGCATCTGCGCGATATTGAATCGGGCAGGGAAATCTCCCATCACGGCGGGACGGTCTATTTCAATGCCTACCGACAGCGCTGGGTCATGGTCTTCGTGCAGCAAGGTGGCGAGGCGTCCTACCTTGGGGAGATCTGGTACGCCGAAGCTGACACGGCGGTAGGACCATGGGTTTACACCAAAAAAATTGTGACCCACAATCAATACTCGTTATACCACCCCAAACAGCATCCCTATTTCGACCAACAGGGCGGTCGCTTAATCTATTTCGAGGGCACATATGCCTACGGGTTTTCAGGCTCCGCAGAGAACGCGACGCCGCGTTACGACTACAATCAGATCATGTACCGGCTGGACCTGGCTGATGAAAGGCTATGCCTGCCCGTAGCAGTCTATCAGACTCGCGACCAAAAAGGACGCGTTGACTATCTATTACGTGAGGCGATAGCCAGCCAGGGCCAATGGAACATCATCGAATCAATTCCATTCTTTGCCGTTCCGCCGAATCGTGCGCATAAAGGCCTAATTCCTGTATTTGCCGAGAAAACCAGTGCGAAACAAGGAGGTACTGTCCGCCTGCACGTAGGACCCCCGGAACCCTCTTCGCAAAAGCCGCTCTTTTATGCCCGCCCCTTGGTGGATGCCGGGCCGGACAAGCAGTCTTCTGCTACTGTGTCGCTCTACGAATACGTCCACGCCGAGTCCGGCAAACGGCTGTATTCCACGAATTCGGATTGGCAGAAGAAAGGATGGACTCGCACCAACGAACCGATATGCTGTGTCTGGCCAAACCCCCTCAAAACGCTTATTCTCGATCGCGCCGCTAAGCCTTGCCCCGAACACCCGTGACTGACTACCCTCTATCCGCTCAGCCTGCCCAGAATACACAGAACGAACAAGGCAAAACTTCAAACCTGTCGTGAGCGGAACCGAAGGAGCCAGAAACGTTCTCCTGAGCTTGTCGACGGGCTTGCTCTGCCTTGCCCTCCCCGTCACCCCGTCTTGCTCGCTAGGCGGCGCGGATCCCTTCTCTGCGCCGAATTCTTTTTGTTCGTTTTCTTGTTGACTTCTGTTCGAAATTATGTTAAAATCCCCATATCTTTGCCAGGAGGCAAACGAAAGACGCCATTCGGCGTCAGGTATAGCGGAGAACCGCGCCATCGTATAAGCAGATACACGCCAAAAACCATTATTCAGCAAAGAAGGCAGGAAAGGCAAAGTTGTGAACTTTCAGCCACTAAGGAATGATCTATATGGTCAAAACCAATAGCGATCTATCTTTTCCCTTCTCCCTTTTCCTTTCTGCACAGCAGGAAGCTCTACAATTGTCGAGTATCCTCTACAAATCGGCCCTATTATGCAAAACAAACCCAATTTCAAAATAGGTAAAATGAACGCAACCTTCTTTACCGCAAAGCCTTATGAGAATAAGCCCCTCCGGAGACTTTCGGAGAATAAACCCAAGCAAACCCAATCTGCAGAAAAAGGGTTATGAAAATGATCCTCAAAACGGCGAAATTTGCAGTTTTTAGGATGCTGCAGCCGGCTATGTTGCTGAGGCGGAGAAAAAACTCAGGAAGAACTTTGAAGAGTTCCGAAAGGTCGATCCTACCGGCACGAAGCTTGACATCGCAGACAGAAAAGCTCACCCGAAACGTGGAGCGGCCGGAAGGGGCCAAGGGCTTCACCTCCTCCCCTTGGGCCAGCGACTGCAAGGTCTTATGCCTCGATGAGACTGGACTAACGGTCGTCCTCAAAGCGCGTCCCGGACTGGAGGTCCTCACGACCAACAAACTGGACGAAATGTCCTGGTCTTCCGCAGCGGTCATGAGTGAGAGTCTGTTGTTACGCGGCGTGGACCATCCTTACCGTATCGCCGAATGCGTGTTTTTTGATCGACCAACACACCAGCCTGATACCAGGGATTCTTACCTTTTCCGGTTGCGGTCCAACAAAGACCATAATACAATAAATGGTGCACTGGGATGCATGGAAGTGTTTCTCAGACTGTTGGATATAAGAGGTTACTGTGAATTGAAAGGAACAGACCCATGAAAAGAATGGTACTTCTCTCGGTGTTGCTGGCGATGATCGTCCCTATGGTGGATGTACACGGTGCCGACAGCCCCCGTTTTCGCGGTCCGGCCGGCGACGGTATCTTCCCAGAAACCGGTTTGCTGAAGAAATGGCCAGAGGCCGGACCGAAGCTCGCTTGGTCTGTGACCGGGCTCGGTCGTGGTTTCTCCTCAGCCGTGGTAGTGGATGCCACTGTCTACGTCACTGGAATGGACGATGAGAAGCAGGGGTATCTGTTTGCCGTTAATCTGGATGGCTCGCAAAGGTGGAAGGTGCCTTACGGCCCGGAGATGGGCCGAACGGGGCCGGCCGTAGCCGGTACGCGAGGCACACCGACCGTAGACGGCGATCAAATCTTTGTTATGAGCGGCTTCGCAAAGCTGTACACGATCGACCGTAAGAAAGGGCAAGTGCTCAAGTCGGTTGACCTTTTAGAGCTATCCGGCGCGGAACAGGCAAAATTCGGTTTTGCCGAGTGCGTCTTAGTAGACGGTAAGAAAGTCATCTGTACACCTGGAGGCCCCGATGCGTCGCTTATGGCCCTGGATAGGGATACGGGTGAGAAGATATGGCAGACCAAAGGGCTCAGCCAACAGTCGGCCTATTGTTCGGCCGGGCTCATCAGCCACGGAAACCAGCGGCTCATTATCACCTTGGTGGAGAAGGGCATCGTTGCGGTAGGTCTGGAGACTGGAAACGTGCTCTGGCAACATGAGCAACCGAACCGGTTTGGTGTCAGGCCCTGTCCTCCACTCTATGCCGACGGCAGGGTATATTTCTGCGCGGGCGGCGGATCAGGTGGTATGCAGTTGGCCTTGGCAGACGACGGCTCGAGCGTGACACCGACATGGATGGACAAAACACTGGATCCCCAGATGCACGGTGTTGTCCTGGTCAACGGCTGCATCTATGGAACGGCCCAAAGTGCCAACAAGGGTCTTGTTTGTCTTGATTGGAAAACGGGCGAGGTTATGTGGAACGCTCCAACTGTCAAAATGGCTGCTGTGGTCAGTGCCGACGGCATGCTGTATGTTTATGGCCAAGACAGTACGATGCGCCTGGTCAAACCAAGCCGCGAAGCTTTCACGCCGGTCAGCCAATTCGCCGTTACCCAGGGAACCGACCAACACTGGGCCCATCCGACGATAGCCAACGGACGGCTGTTTATCCGCCACGGCGATGCGCTGATGGCGTATGATATCAAAGCTGGCCCCTAAGAGTCATGGGAGCCTATTTCTAATAGAGACTGAACTGCAAGTGGCACGGAGGTGACGTATCAAATATTAACTACAGCAAACAAGCGGCGATAATTTCTTCTCAGCCTTTCGCTGCTTACGATACTCTCTTGCAGCCTCGGCGTTACATTCTCTGCACGAGCTCGGCAAGCCGTATTTAGCAGGGTCTGACCGAGGCAACAATTACTTGTTTCTGGCTTTACAAAGATTTGCTGCGGAGAACCTTATGAAAAAACCGCGAACTTGGAGTATTTTATTTGTTGACTTATGTTCGGCCTGTTATTAAATTCATTTTGCATCATTCGTACGTATACGTATTAATTGTCCAGAGAGCGCAATGGTAACAGGTCATAACATTCCGATGGGCCTGCGAGCAGCGTACCTGTCGATGCACCGCCAAACCGACTCCTGCTTTGCAGGGCATGGGGTAACGGCCAATCAATTCGTGCTGCTTGCGCTGCTGGCTGAGCAGGATGGGATCACCCAACAGGAACTTGCACGGCGGGCCTTCTCCGATCCCAACACGATTCGAGCTATGCTCGTGCTGTTAGAGAAGCGCGGTTTGGTGACGCGCCAGCAGCATCCTAATGATGGTCGGGCACGAAATGTCACCATTACGCGTAAGGGGCGTCGGACTTACGAAAGGCTGTTGCAGGAAAGTGAGCCATTGCGCAGGCGGATGTTGGCCCCTTTTCAGAGTGAGGAAGTCAAGATGCTGACTATATTTCTTAACCGTCTTTCCGAGGCGATGATAGAGATTGAGTAGTGTTATGGCCGGAGACAATTACAGCAGAACAACTGTTAAAAAGGAGAAAGAAAATGATGAGCACTCGAAGAATAACCACACTAGTATTGGCTGTTGTGACTTTAATAGCATTCGCGATAACTTGTACAGCGGCGGAACAACCAGCAGCTGAGCGCCCGCGGTTTGGCCGCCCTCGTGGCCCCCGGGTGGTTTCACCCGAAATCTCCGCGGATAGGCGCGTAACGTTTCGTATACTGGCGCCGAAGGCGGAGGCCGTGCGGCTAAGCGGCACGGATATCCCAGGCTTGGGCTTTGGCCAGGGTGCAGCTATGACCAAGGACCCCAATGGGGTCTGGGAAGTAATACTGGGCCCGCTTGATACAGGAGCATATCGGTACAACTTCAACTTGGACGGCGTATCTGTAATCGATCCGCGAAACCCTTCCACCAGCGAATCGAACATGAACACGTGGAGTCTGGTGTACGTTCCCGGATCGGACTTCATGGATACCAAGGATGTGCCTCATGGTGCTGTTGCTGAGGTGACCTATTACTCGAAGTCTCTCAAGCGTTTTCGCCGCATGCATGTCTATACGCCTCCAGGCTACGAATCAGGCGAGGGCAAATACCCGATCTTTTACCTGCTGCATGGCGCCTTCGACTGCGATGATTCATGGACATCGGTCGGTCGTGCCGGATTCATTCTGGACAATCTGATCGCCGCCAGCAAGGCCACGCCGATGGTTGTTGTTATGCCAGCCGGCCATACGGGTCCGTTCAGTTTTGGTCGGCCCTTGCCACCCGTCGATCCATTCATAGAGGATTTCGTCCATGACATCATGCCTTATGTGGAGAAGAACTACCGTGTATATACGGATCGAAAGCACCGCGCGATTGCGGGTCTTTCGATGGGTGGCGGCCATACGCTCACCCTTCTTGTTAGCCACATGGATAAGTTCGGATACGCTGGCGTCTTCAGCTCGGGTGTTTTCGAACTCATGGGCCGACGCGGTAGAAATTCGGATTCAGATGCTGGAGCGACATGGCAGGAGCGACATGCCGAATCTCTGAAAGACGCTGAGTCAAAGAAAGGACTGGAACTTCTCTGGTTTGCTACAGGCAAACAAGACTTTCTGATTGAAACCACTGATCGCACAGTGCAGGTGCTCAGGAAACATGGATTCCGTGTATTCTACAAGGAAACCGAGGGAGGTCACACTTGGATTAACTGGCGCAACTACCTTAATGAGTTCGCCCCTCAACTCTTCAAGCCAGTTCCCCCTGAGAAGGCTGACAACCAAGCGGCGACTCCATCTGAAGCCGAGCACAAGGACTTCGATATCCTCCGAGATAACATTGAACGTGGGAACGTGGCGAGGGTTGAATACTTCTCGAAGACAGTCGGCGTTGAGCGGAACATGGTGGTCTACACGCCCCCCGGCTACTCAAAGGACACAAAGTATCCCGTGCTCTACCTTCTGCACGGCATTGGAGGCGACGAGACAAATTGGACGCAAGCTGGATTAGCGGATGTCATCCTTGACAACCTGCATGCCGACAAGAAGATCATACCAATGATTGTGGTCATGCCAAATGGTCGAGCCAGTGCAGAACCGCGTCCAGCTAACATATTTGAACCAAACAACATCGAAGCTTACGCAGTATTTGAAAAAGATTTACTCAAAGATGTAATACCTTACATAGAATCGCACTATTCCGTAAGGGCTGATCGTGAGTATCGTGCATTAGCGGGACTATCGATGGGAGGAGGCCAGTCGTTGAATTTTGGCCTGAAGAACCTTGATGTATTTGCCTGGGTTGGAGGATTCTCTTCTGCGCCCAATACAAAGCCAGCCCGTGAGCTTGTTGCCAAGCCCCAGACGGCAAACGATAAGCTCCGTCTGCTGTGGCTTTCCTGCGGTGACCGCGACAATTTGATGAATGTAAGCAGGTCGTTTCATCAGGACCTGACAGATATGAATGTTGAACACGTCTGGCATATCGATTCTGGCGGGCACACATGGCCGGTCTGGAAAAACGATCTATATCTAATATCTCAACTGCTCTTCCAGGACAAGAAATGACCGTGGCGTCTGCGCTCCAGCGCACGGCGCCTCCGGACCTGTGGGTCGTGGAGGGATTGTAAGACTATTGCGTGTATCAAGCGTGCTATCTACTCTGAACATGGCCCTGATGGCTACAACCATTGCACAAACCGAAGGCCCGTTATCTGCCAATTCGAAAAAACGTCCGTTTCATAGGTCCCCTAATGCCAGGGGATTGTAAAAAGCACAAGAATTGCAATGTTTTCAACGGGTCGGCGAATCTCAGACTATCGATGGCAGGACCATATTTATAGACTTCAGGATCTAGCGGCCTCGTCATGACCGTCCAGATGACTCAGGCGTCCTTTCTCACGGCCCGGGGGCTTGGCAGGACGGGCGCCCTCAGAAGAACACGCTGGCCCTGGGGCGCCTCAAGTCGAAACGTGATGCGACGATTCGAATTTACTTTGGGCCAGACGACTGTGTCTCGCGACCGCGCCGACGCCGTGAGAGACCGGACCGCATAATAAAACGAGACAGCACATGCGCACGGACCGGCTACGATGGCTCATAACCTCGTCTGTCATCACTTGTTCCTCTTCCCTGCTTCCGATTGTCCGTCCGCCTCTTTCAGGAGATCCCAGAGCACCCTAATGTTGCGATCCTGTTTCGCGTCGGCCCATTTGGCAGATTGTCTCTGAAAGAAGAAACGGAACTTCTTATGTACGGCGAAACGATCCTTGGCTTGCTCAAGTGTAAGGCCCTCTTGCTGAGCTGAGCGAATCCCCTGCAGCATCGTCTGGTAATAATCGCGGACATGTTTGACATCGTTACGCGTTAGAGGCGCGCTGTGGGAAGCAATAACATGATCAATCTTCACGTCTTTTTCGAGAAACGCGTCCAGCACGGCGATGTAACGGCGCACGTCCTTCAATTCTGCCCTTTCAGTTATTCCGGGTAGATGACCGCGTTGATAAACGATAGCACCGGTGACCAGCACGCCCTCCTCGGGGATGTAGATCAGAATGTCGGACAAACTGTGCCCCTTGCCAAAATAGACCAGTTCCAGCCGGAGATCTCCCAGATCAACAGTGTGTTTGTCGGAAAACGTTACCGTCGGCTTTACCACTTCAAAACCTTGCTCCATGTCTTGCGTGTTTAACTGAAAGAACTTGATTGCTCCTTGTATCCTCTTGGTCTGCAATCGACTGCCTGCGACCTGTGGTAGTAGAGCCTGCAGGTTACGAATAGTCTTGGCATTTTCATTGAGCACCTTCCGCTTCGAGGTTTCGTTTACTTGCCTCTCGATGAGCCACTGCATGTCACTAGGCAAATTGTCGTGGCCGATTACCACTGCCTCTCTGAATAGACAGTTTCCTCCTGCATGATGTATATGGGCGTGTGTATTGATGACATACGCCCAATCATCACGTCCAAACACCCTTTCAATTCTGTCCTTAATCGGCGCCATGATACGCGGCGACATCTCCGTATCGATAATGGCCAAGCCTTTCCGCGCTTTCACCGCCACGAGATTCGTCCTGCCGGTCCACAGCCAGTAGGCAATAATCACATGGTCAGAGAGTCTTTCAAGCCTGACAGACTCCGTGGAACCACGCCCGAAGCCGGACACTAACAAACACAGAATGACAGCGATGAGAACTGACTTGATCATTTCAGACCTCCAGACGCAACGAACATAATGTCGTCATAATCACTATTCACTATAGCACACCAACATTGCAATTATGCCCAAGTTTTGTCGATAACAAAAGTATATACCTCATTTTGTGTGGCTTAGCGGTTAACCATTGATAAATCATTGCTCCCGGATCCTGCGCATCAAGAGTGCAGTCACTATTCACGTTGCCAATTGGCATCGAACCTTCTTGCTGGCCTCATATCACCTACTCCATTCTACAGATCTTTGGACCGGTCGTGCCAGCTTGAAGTCCCACTGCGCGCGCACAAAACATGCACAAAATGGGTCTTCTTCAGGACTTGTATGATTCTTGGCCAGTTTTTATAAATATTTGGCAGTACTAAAGTAACGTCTATTCTTTAAGAACTCGGAAGCTGCGATTACCTTACTATTCGATAAGATGTCTTCTCCCATCCAACCACGAGCTCCTGGTTTATACACGGAGTTGTGGCCAGGTAGCAATGGGTACTTGGCACTGACAAGTCACGAAATAGATGGAGCATCGGGTTCATAATTGCTAATCCTGGTGAACCTATGCTCATTGTGGTATTATTGCCGGTTGTTTTCGGGCGTTCGTGATTGCATGTAGGTTCTTAGATATCAATAAGGACGGAGTATTCAGCAAAGATAGGTGATACTATGAAGCAGAAAGAGACCGTCATCATATCGTGGATAGTTCTCGCTGCCCTGTGTTTAGGGCATACTATACCAGGCTCTGCACTCGGTGCAGCATCTAACACAATCACATTTGAGTCGCTTCTGGAAGAAATGGTCAATAGGGATAGCGTAGCCCGGTTGCCGAAACCGGCGTATACCTGCAAGCAGTTCAGCAGTTACGACCGAAATAGTACCGAGCCGGGCTCACCTACCTGGTGGGCCAATTGGGATCGAAGCTACTTTGTCAGAATTGAAGATGACAATGGCAGAAAAGAACACGTGCTGATGGACACCGATGGCCCAGGGGCAGTTGTTCGTGTCTGGGCCACGTGGCACGGACCGGGGGGTGGTGAATTTAGTAACGGTACACTGTGTGTCTATCTTGATAGAAAGACAGAGCCCGTCATCGAGGGACCTATGGCAGACCTCGTCAGCGGCGGCTTGCTCGTCGGGGAACCGTTGTCGCAAGGTGTCTCGCCGGAAACACCATACAAGCATCGAGGCCATAACCTCTATCTGCCGATTCCTTATGCCACGCACTGCAAGATCACCTATGAAACCAAAGCCTTTATCGATGCCGGCGCTCGCAAGGGTGAGGCCCTGTACTATCAGATCAACTATCGCACCTACGAGCCCGGGGCTAAAGTCGAGTCTTTCACCATAAAAGCTCTGGAACAGGCAAAGCCTGCTGTCGCCCGAGTGCAGCGGATGTTAAAGGAAGACCAGCGCGCCGGCCTGGACCATTTGGAAAGGGACACGCTGGAAGGGAGTATGGCACCCTCACAGGAACGAGCCATAACTATCAACGGGCAAAAAGCCATTCGCTCTCTGGAGTTCCAGCTCAAGGCCGATGACATGGCCCAGGCACTGCGGTCCACAATCATCAACATAGAATTCGATGGAACGACCACAGTCTGGTGTCCCGTCGGTGATTTCTTCGGCACCGGCTACCACATACGTCCCCATTCTACCTGGTACACAGACATATCCGCCGATAAGACATTGTCGTGCTATTGGATTATGCCGTTCCGCAGGAAGGCAACGATTCATATCATGAATCTTGGCTCCGAGCCCGTTGAACTCACCGGTGGACAAATCCGCAGCGGCCCTTGGGATTGGGACGAGCGTTCATGCCATTTCCACGCCGCCTGGAAGCAGTGGGCCGCCGTCAGAACACAGTCCAACGAAAAGGCAAAAGACCACGGTGCCTTCGATCTAAATTGGATCACCGTCAAAGGCCAAGGCACCTATGTCGGAGATGTTCTCACACTGTTCAATACCGCCAACGCCTGGTGGGGAGAGGGCGACGAGAAGATCTACGTGGACGGTGAGTCTTTCCCGTCCCATATCGGCACGGGCACCGAAGACTACTATGGCTACGCTTGGTGCAAGCCCAACTTCTTTGAATCAGCCTTCCACGCACAGCCCAGCGGAGAAGGCAACCTCAAACCCGGCTTTACAGTAAACTCCCGCTACCGCGCTTTGGATGCCATTCCCTTCCAGAAATCGATCCAGTTTGATATGGAATTGTGGCACTGGGCGCAAACCACTATGAGCTATGCCCCGACCACCTTCTGGTATGCAAGGCCCGGCGCAACATGGGATGTCAAACCTGATCCGAAGGAGGCCAAGCGTGCCATTCCTCGGTCTGTTGAAGACATCATCAAGCCGAGACGTGTTAAAAATGCAATTGAAGGCGAGACGCTGCCGGTCGCCGCACGATCCGGAGGAATCACTGAAATCCAGAACATACCGAGATTCAACTGGAGCAACAACCAGCAACTGTGGTGGAGAAATGCCGATGTCGGTGACGTTCTTACAGTGGACTTTACTGTCGAAGAAGCAGGCGACTATGAGGTGGCGCTCGGCATTACCAAAGCCGTAGACTATGGCATTGTGCGAATTAGCGTGAATTCGGAGACGAAGATAGATTCGCTGGATCTCTACAATCCGTCTGTGATTGCTGCAGAAGTGAAGCTGCCTATGTGCCGGCTTATACGCGGCAAGAACAAACTGCAGGTGACTATCTTAGGTGCCAATCCTTCCGCCGTGAAAAGCCACATGTTTGGACTTGACTACATCCTTGCAAGCAAACACGCCGAATAGAGGAATAGCGTTTGTCCTTCCGAAAGCCCTGATCAAATGGGTACACGGAATTCAGAGCCACAAGAGCCTGTGAATTATACAGCTCGCCTGTCGCCCGGAATTTGGATATGAGGTCCCCAGTGTCTGGTCATTGTAAGGATTTGGCCCTATTTTTTCGATTTGAGAAAGTGCTCGAAGAAAGCATAGATCTGGTCATTAGACTCAGGCGTTGGGCTGTGGCTTTTCCGGTTGGTCATGGCTACGCGGTTCGTGTATCCCAAGAGCTTGTTGACAGCGATTGTATGATTGAGGGCTTTCCAACGCTTCGGCGGATCTTCTGCGCCACCTGATACAAGAAAGGGCCTTGGCGCCATAAGAGCATGTAGCTCATGCAGGTCATGGCCCTTTTGGACCAGTTCTTTATAGGCACCTGTTCGCGGGTTGGCATCACTCGGGGTCCCTCTCTGGCGTTGGTAACTTGGCTCATAGCCCAGATACCAAGGCTCCCAGTAGTTGATATTGGGTCGGCTCTCGTCGAATACGATCCCTGGATCAGACCAGACAGCACAAGCGAATCGCTCATGGAGGCAGGATGCGAACATAGCCCATTTCCCTCCGTAGGAATGACCGACGATACCGATCCGTTCAGCATCGACTTTAGGCAGATTCGCCAGGGCGTTGTAGCAATTAGCCGCGACATACGCTAAGGCAGAAAGCGGCTGAAGCTGGGGCTGTGCTTCGCTATGCTCGTACAGTGGCTTATAGGGAGGCTCAAGGCTGCAGAACTCCGGCGTCCCGATTGATAGCGTAACAAATCCACGTCTGGACAACTGGTACCCAAAATCGCGCAGCTCCTTACCCAACCCCACTCCTGTCTCGGCATCATAATACACAGCAAGTATAGCAGGAAACGGACCTTCACCGTCAGGAACAAGCAGGTAACCGCTCACGGCTTGTTCATTCGGTGCGATCTCAACAGATACGCGATGCTCGGTGAAGTTGTCCCGGTGCCTCCGTTGCAGGTACTGGACTTTTGGTTTCTCAATTAGTGGAGGCCAGACACCTATCATGCTGCGCCACGCAGATAGCATTTCTATTCTTCGCCTTAGCCAGTCTGCTGGCGTCTCGACAGGTGCGCCATCCCGGAACCTGAGCGGGGATCTGTAGGTCCCGAAATCGTCAGCGAACTGTGGCGGAGGTGTGAAGGACGATTCAATTTCCGCCGGGATCTGTTCTGCAGCGCGTCGTAACATAGCATTTGGATCTCGCTTGGCCTTCTGTCCGAAGTCTACCGGTTCCTCGCGGGCCCGAATGAAGACTGCCAGGGCCGAAAGAGCACCCGAGGTATCGCCGCGGCCAGAAAGGGTAATAACCTGGTTCAAACCGGGAAAATCGGGGTCGAACAAACCGAATAGTTCAGAATACGACAGGCGAGGACCTTGACTGGCTGTCGATGCGAGCTCTGCAGCGAACACAGTACTTGTAAGAGCCAAAAGGGCACAAACGCAGATTTTCCAGGACAAGTCCGCCATACCGATATTCTCCAAACATACAATCAGAAGCCTTCAATGAGTTTTCTTAAATCCATAATCCAGCACTATCAGCTTCGCAGCTTCCCGAACTCGCTCGTATACTGGGCGTTCTGGCGGATTTGGTTATGATACCGGGGATACATGCCAACGATCACGCCATCGGTTCGCTTGAGATAATCGAAGGCGAACTTGAACGCTTCTCGCACGGTTTGCTCGTTATAGCACATTCGACCAGCTGCCAAGATCTTGAAGGCCAGGCAGGGCTGGTCCACCTGCTGGATTACCTTTGTCATGTCCAGCGGGTCGGAGGCGTAGAACGGTGTGCCGACCTGGACCGTGACCGCCGGCGGCATTTGTTCCAGCTCCTTCGGTGTTCTGGTGATGTAGTAGAAGCAAGTCATGAACAGATCGACCTCCCAGCCTTCGTCGCCGACACGTTTTATGCAATCTGGATTGTGGGCTGAAACACCGGCCAACACGCCGCCGTCGTGGACGCGCTTCACAAAATCATGGACCTCCCGACTCTTGCCCTCCCGGAACAACCTGTCTGTTACGCCACCGTGATGGACGATTGCGATTGGCTGAGTGTCCCGAACCACCTGCTCAACCGAAACGTACTGTGGCCCCCCGGCATGGAGGCAGATGAACTTCATCTTCGACCCTCTCTCTCGCAGTGTTCGAAATACACTGGCCATCTGCTCAGGGCGACTAAACTGGTGAGTGTTGATGCCCTCTCGTTCGCATCTCCAAAGGAACTCGACTGTTTGCTTGGCAGTAAAGTACTCTCGCATATGTTCGTCCAGGACGGGACCCATGTAGGAGTATCCGCTGATGGGATTCGAGCCAGCGATCAGCCGCGTAACATTGTGATCGCCAAGCTGTATCTTGGGAAGCGGCGTCACGGGACGAGAGTTATCTCCCAATGCAGTGTTCTCGCCGGCACGGGCATTCCCGAGGGCAAGGGTCGAACCGGCCACAGCCACCGAAAGCTGCGAAAGAAACTCTCGGCGTCCTATCATTTGTGTTTGGCGTTCCATGGAACCCATTTTAGCCTCCTATAATCACGAATAGCGTATTATGTTCCAAGTCGCAAACCAAGCATGCCACAGCTCGTTGCATCATATCCGGGTCTGCACATGTACTCATTTTACTTGGCGGAGTAGCCGAGTCAATATTGGCAGTGGCTATATCTAACTCGACCAACCGTGGCGTATGCAGAAAGTCGCAGGGCGTTGTATGTATCCACAAATGGCCTTTTCTGGTTGATACCTTTTGCGTTCTTACAGTATGCTGATGGGTCAAGCTGATGAGTATAACGGCAAGCTTCCGGCTGGCGCTGGCTTCTGGCTCTGGGATTTGGACAGGGATATAACCAGACAGCTAATGAGGAATATAGGCCTGAAGCCGTCACAGCCTGATGAGGACACACCCGTCCAGGACGTTTTCTATTGCCCTTCCAATCTGACACATAAGAGGAGCCGCAAGCGTTGTTGGGACTACCACCATCCGGGAGGGGCGAGGGCAAGCTATCGTGTTACAGGTTACTTCTGGCTCTTGGATACGCTTAACAACCAGGGAGAAAGCGTGAAGCCAGAGATTCAAGGCAGCGGGAATAAGCAGTGGGTCAGGACAACAAACATGAAACGTGCCGCCGATGCTGAGCTCGTAGTCGACGTTACCCTCAGCGACTCAGCTGCTCCTGGAGACAAGTATCCCAATGGCAATTTCGCCCAAATAATAACAGGTAGCGCACAGGGACAATACACCGGATACTACGATACTACCAGCCACTTAAGAAGTGACAGGGAGGGAGCCGGTGGCAATGTAGGCTTTGTAGGTGGCCACGTCAAGTGGAGGCATTTCAAGGAGATGGAAAGACGCTACGGAGGGACTGGCATGCCTATACACTGGTGGTAAGGGACAAGCCATGTCTGATATCGCTCATCGCCCCCCACGTATCTAAGGCACACGAGATCACAACAGAAATCGGCTTCATGTAGGTGTACTCCCAAATGTCCGTCGTTTGCTCGTTTGCGCCTATTAGCATCGATCTTGAGGGACTTAGACGGCAAAATTGCTCAGGGATCTGCTACTGATTTTACCACCCCTGCGTAAGTGCAAGATGAGTTCGCCAGAATGGCGTTCGTCAACGCAAGAAGACTCTTTCTGCTGCAATAGGTGGTCAGGTTCATGTTATCGTCCGTATTTGTCTACTCCCGGTTTTCGGCATTGCGGTCGGGTGGTTCGATGCCGAGCAGGTGGCGCACGAAAAAGTCATGCATCCGCCGCTGCCCGTAAGAGCCGCCCATGCCGTGGCCACCTCCGGGAATCACCAGCAGGTCGAAATCCTTCCCCGCCTTGATTAAGGCGTCAACGAAGCGCATAGTAGATTCCGGCGGGACGTTCCTATCCATCTCGCCGACAATCAGCATTAGCTTGCCGCGCAACCGGTGGGCATTTTCGATATTAGAACACTCGGCATACTGGGGCCCGACCGGATAGCCCATCCATTGCTCGTTCCACGAGGCCTTGTCCATCCGGTTGTCATGGCAGCCACACGAAGCCACCGCGACTTTGTAGAGTTCAGGATGGAACAGCACGGCGCCTGCGGCGCTTTGGCCACCCGCGGAATTTCCATATACACCCACCCGGCTGATATCGTAATATGGATACTTCCTCGCCGCAGCCTGATGCCATAGGATGCGATCTGGAAAACCGGCATCCTTGAGATTCTTCCAGCACACGTCGTGGAACGCCTTGGATCGATGGGCAGTACCCATTCCATCCATTTGTACCACGATAAAGCCGAGATCCGCAAGTGATGAAAACCGGTTTGTAGGTCTGAAGCTCTTGGGCACATAGGAGCTTTGCGGACCGGCGTAAATCTGCTCGATGACCGGGTACTTCTTGTTTGGGTCAAAGTCACGCGGTCGGCAGATGATCCCCCAGATGTCGGTCTTGCCGTCACGTCCCTTGGCGACGAACACCTCCGGCGGTGTCCATCCGTTGGCAGTCAATTCACTGATGTCTGCTTTCTCCAGTTCACAGACCAGCGTGCCATCCGAGACACGCCGTAGCTCATGCACCGGGGCCATGTCCACGTAGCTGTAGGTGTCAATGATATACTTGCGTTCCGGAGAGTATTGAACGGTGTGGTTGCCGTTGCCTTCGGTCAGTGCTACCAGTTCGGTACCATCGAAGTTGATGCGGTAGTGATGGATCAGGTATGGGTCTTGGTCTGGGTCCCTGCCGCTGGCTCTGAACCAGATTTGTCGTTTTTCCTCGTCAATTTGGTCTATTGCACGGACCACGTATTCGCCCTTTGTGATCTGGGCATTGACCTTCCCCTCCTTGGCATCTACCAAATAGAGGTGCCGCCAGCCATCACGTTCAGAGGCATATATGATCTCGTCGGTCTTTTCAAGCCAGTTTACCCTGTTGAGCCTCAGGTTTTCGGTGTGCGCAGTCCAGATAAAAGTCTCGCTCTTCTCGTCGATGAGATTACGAACCGCTCCGGTGCGGGCGTCCACCTCGATTACACGCAATCGCTGATGACCTCGGTCCACTTGCTCGTAGGCAAAGCTGAGCCCCTCACGGTTCCAGCGCAGGCGTGGCGGCTCCCATCCGTGCTCGAACCGGTCTACTTCCGGCTTGACCTGCTTGCGCTCGGCCACATCGAAGACGTTCACTTCATACCGGGTCAGCTTATCGCCTGGCAGGGCATAGGGACGACTGTGCAGCTTGGTCCGTCCACCGCCTGCGGGAGACGATTCGATCAGGTACACCTCCTTGTTGTCGCCTGGCTCAATGCGAAAGGTTACCAGGGTCTTGGAGTCATGCGCCCACGAGAGCACTCCGTACGCGTTGCCTTCGGAGCCGTCGGTGCTGAGTTGGATGTCCTGATCCTCATCCCGCGCACGGACGAATACGTTATTATCTTTGACAAAGGCCGTCCACTGACCATCGGGGGAGTCTGGGGACGGATCCCTGCCCCGACCCGGTCCGCGCCACCTTGAGCGCGCTCTGTCTTCGTCTTGGCCCGCAGAGGATTCAATCGGGCCTAAGTCCGTCTTGACGCAGGTGTAGGAGGCTAGGTCACATGCCCAGGTTGTCTCATCCACGGTAAATCGAATTACGTTGGCGTCGTCTACGAACTCGATACTGTCGAAAGGTAGTTGATCGGCCCGGTAGTCGGCTCCTGCAGCCTTGGACAGGGCTGCCGCTAACTTTGTATGGTCAAACGCGGCCTCGCGCGTCCCACGGTCGGCATTGACCAAGACAAATTCCCTGGTGTCGCCGCTCAGGTCGTTACGATACCAAAAACACGTATTGTCAGCACCGTCAGGCCTCCTGTGGACAAACCAATGGGGTGTGATTCTGTATTTGTACACACCCTGCATACTGCGTCCCCATCGCGACGTGCGCTGGGCAGACCCGCCAGACGTAAGGCGGGCATTCACGGTTTGAATCGTATGATCCGGCCCCGCTTCTGTAGGTGGGTCGGCAGCCGTGGTCGGATCAGGTCCAATCAACATGCCAAATACCATGAGTAATACGGTGGGGCTGCTCGATGAAATGTGGATAGTTCCTGTCATTGTTTACTCCCAGCTTAGTCTGATTTCATAATTTTCCGGCCTTGGTGACACTCAAACCCGGGGTTGCCCTCAGAATCACTCCATTGGCGCGTGGCCGCCACGCTCAACGCGGTCAAGCCCCTCTCGGTTGCGTGCCAGCCACACGGCCATCTCACCCGTCCCGCGATTGGCCCAGGCATAATAAGGGATGGCCGTGAAATCCTGCTCCTTGAGTGTTCCATCGGCCTGTAACGCTCGCGCGCGACCTTTGAGTACCATGACGCCACCCAGCAGGTCGCTACGCCACTTGGGCTTAAGCCTGGCCTCGTCGGGCAGGACTATGTTCAGCACGCGCCGCCCGGGCTGATCAGGCCATTCGGCACAATAGACCAGCGGGCCCCGCTCAAGGGCCACTTTGTTGCGGTCGGCATCGACCTTCTCTTGGGCCAAGACACGCCGAATCGCCATGGGCAGATGTAGATCGATCGTATCGCCTTTATGCCACTGACGGTAGATCTTAGCGAATCCGTTATTGAGTTCTGTGGCGACGGCCTTGGCATTAACCTTGAGTGTCGGCACTGCAGGCCCATCGCCCTGGTAACAATAGAGGTCACTCGGCACGGGCTTGTTACGGGCCCAGCCTGGGATGCGCACGGCGACGGTGAACTCGCCGTTGCCCTGCGGTTCCAGTGTGATCTTGACCTCGCCCTGCCAGGGGTAGCGCGTCTGCTGTTTCACGATCACCTTGCGCTCGGGCATGTCCACCTCGCCGCGCCCAGCCACGAAGAGGTTCACGTAGAGCGTATCGCCTTCAACTGCATAGATATAGCCGGGGAACGAAGGCAAAAAGCGTGTCATGTTGCCCGGACAACAGGCCACACTGAACCATGGCGCACGCTGCTTGGAGCCTTGGTTGAAACCATACTTGCCGTCCGAAGAAAGTGGGTTGGGATAGAAGAAACGGTCGCCGCTCAGGGATACGCCCGAGAGCAGGCCGTTATAGGCCGTGCGTTCGAGCACGTCTATGTATTTGGCATGGCCGTGCAGCAGAAAAAGCCGGTGGTTCCAGAAGACATTGCCGATGGCCGCGCACGTCTCGTTGTAGGCGGTCAGGTTCGGCAGCTCGTAGGCCTCGCCGAATGACTCACGCGAGTGGCGGGCACCGACGCCTCCCGTGAGGTACATCTTGCGACCGACAACGTCACCCCACAGCCGGTCAATCGCGCGGACATAATCTTCGCTGCCTGTGAGTGCGGCCACATCGGCCATTCCTGAGAACATATAGCTCGCTCGCACAGCGTGGCCTACCGCCTCGCTTTGTTCGAGGATTGGCTTGTGTGCTTGAATCTGCACCGGGTCGTTATAGATCGACCAGCGTGAGTTCTGGGGATATTGCTTGACGAAGCGTTTGACGCGCCCGCGCGCGTCGAGAAAATACTGTGCGAGTTTGAGATATTTCTCGTCGCGCGTGACACGATAGAGTTTGACCAAGCCGATTTCAATCTCCTGGTGGCCGGGGGCACCCGCATGTTTGCCGGAGCCAAAGGTGCGGGCGACCAAGCTGGCGTTCTTAACGGCCACGTCAAGCAGCTTGCGCTTACCGGTCGCCTGGTAGTAGGCCACGGCGGCTTCATACAGGTGTCCGGCGTTGTAGAGTTCGTGGCTGATAGCGAGCTGCGACCAGCGATCTTGACCTGCGCCAGGAGCGGGGCCTGCCGGGTTGCACGTGCGGGCTGTATAGAGGTAGCCATCCGGCTCCTGTGCCTGGGCGATGATGTCCACGAGGCTGTCAATATGCTTCTCCAATTCAGGATCGGGATGCTGTTTGAGTGAGTAGGCCGCTCCCTCGATCACCTTGTAGACATCGGTGTCATTGTATCTCTCGCCCTGGTAGGTTCCTTCCGTCAGACCGCCGGCAATCCTGAAGTTGTCGACACGTCCGGTCTCTTCATTTTTCTGGAAGGCGAAAGGGATTGTCACGAGACGATTGGTTTCGATACGCGGTGCCCAGAAGTCATCGTTGAGCTGCACGGCAGTGAAGGGAACCGGCTGGATCGGATAATCGCGTGCCGGCTCAGCAGCCTCCGTCCCCAGGGTGGTGATATGTAATACCGCCATGAATAGGAACCTTCGTATAAGTTTCATCATTTGCCTACACTTGCTTACTCCGGCTTGGACGCACATAGGCGATCATGCCCGGCATGAATCGATAGGGGAACTTACCGCCGGTAGCGCCAGTCCACTTTTCCCTGATAGGCCATCGTCTCGTCCACAAGTGTGAACAGGCCTGGGTCGTATTCCTTGAGGGCCTCGCGCGTGGTGATCGGGTGGTCGGCGTCATTGGGCGGTGCCCCGGTGCCCGCGGCATCGAAGTAAGCAAGCACACCCTCGGCCCAGTATTCGACGCGATCGTGGACTGCGGCTGTGCCCTTCCACAAGCCCTTGCTCGTCGCGCCGTCATAGAGTTCCTTGAGCTTCTGGTCGAACCGGATGTCCATGCGCTGGACCCGCAATTCATACTGCTGTACATTACGGCCTCTGCTGTCCCAGTTCGGGTCGACCGGACGCTTGCCGGTCACCTCGTAGAGTGCTCTGGCAAATATGCGGACAACCTGGCATCCAGTGGCATACGGGTCTCTGAGGTCGGCCAATACGTTTTCTTGGCCGACCACAAGCAGTTTGGTCTCCGGGGAGTAATCAAGGAAGCGCGCCGTGTGGTCCAAGGTCTTGACTTCCAGATTCTTGTATTCAGGCAGGTCGGATATTTGCTCATGGGGGGCCAGCACGACCAGCTTTACACCGTCGGCGATGAGCGCCTTGAGGATGTCGTGGCGGTAGGCAAACATCTTGCGGATAGTGTCGTTGGCCTTGAGCATGGCCTTATCGCTGGCCTGCCGCCCGAGAACAGTGAATTCGCGTGCCCAGGTGAACTTTGTGTAGTACGGATCGATATTGAACTTGGCCGGTGGTGCTTCGACGTTGGGCAGGGGTTGCAGCCATGCGTAACGCCAATCCTGATCAGGGCTTAGATTGAAGGTGGTCCTGACCATCTCGTAGCCCTCCGGATCATAGATCTTAAGCTGCTCGCGCCTGCCGATGGGGCCGTGGTTCCAGTTGTTGATGCGATTGCAGTCGAAGTAGGCCTGTGCCATCTCGCACCAGTATTCGGCCGAGTTGGAGCCAGCGTATGTGTTCTTGAAAAGACCCTTTTTGACAGCGTTGCTGTACACGGCGTCCTTGCGATCTCTCCACGTCGGGTCTATTCTTCTCAGCGTGCTGTCGATGGTGTGGCAGAATTCATGCACGGCGATGCTCTCATCGTCGTAGCGGTCAACGGGCAGGCTCAGCAGATTTTCCTCGCCGAAGCTGGTAGGAAGGCCGCCGGTGCCCCTAACACGCTCGTTGAGGTAATCGGGGTTTCGGGCGTTCCTGTTCTCCGGCAGGTCGGTGTAGACCTGGTCCCTGCCGATAATTACCAGGTACATGCCCCGATCAACCATGGCTTTGAGCACGTCGGGCCGGCCTGCAAGCATATGCGTAACAATCTCATACGTGCGTTGCAGCGCCAAGTCCGCCACTTCGTCTGCAGCCACGACCGGCATGCCCTTGATGTCGATGTACTTCTTGTAGAACTGCCGTGCCGCGTCCCTGTCCCTCTCGCGGACCTTTTCGAAAAATGAATCAGGCGGCGACACCACCACCGGGTAACCCGCACCATCGTCAGATTGGGCATCCGCCTTCGGCTGACCCAATATCAGGGCGGCCAATAGTAGAACAATCACAACCTGTTCCACAAATCTCATTTCAAGGCCTCTCTTGAACAAAAAATTCATTGATGAGCACGTTGCTCATTGATCCCTCAACCATACAATAGAACTAACGGGACGACGGCCGGGACCACGTGGAGCAGTGGAGTCGCGGTTGTTGCGGGCGTAGTTCGGGATTGCCGTCAACGTTGAACCGTCGGCCCAGGTGCCTTTGACGACCATCACTCCACCCAGTAAATCATCCTTCCACTCGGCGGTTAAGACGGACTCCGGACTGAGCACATTGGTAATATCCTGGTCAACTTGCTCGACATTATAAATCAGCGGACCATACCGCAGCGCTACCCGGCCACGAGTCGCATCAATTCTATCACTGGCCTTGATTCTCTGTACCTTCGTTGGTAACACCAGATCGATTTTGTCGCCAGCTTTCCAGCTCCGGCTAATCACTGCATAACCCTTTTCGACGGGTGGCCTGACCACTGAGCCGTTGACCGAAATCGACGTGATACCATTGGATTTCGGTGTGCAGGCATAGAGCTCGCTGAGCTCGCGATTCGGCACGCGGACCTTGATGCTGAAGTTCCTTTCCGCCTCAGGATTGACGGTGATAGAAACATCGCCACTCCAGGGATAATCCGTCACCTGAACCATCTTAACGTTTGTGCCGGCCACATCCTCGACCATCACGGTGCTGCCGATGAAGAGATTGACATAAATGGTATCAGGACTTTTGACATAGGTCCATGTGGGTAGCATCAACAGTGTCCTGGGAATGTTGCCCACGCAGCATGGGCAGCCGTGCCAGTCGTAGCGAGGCCGACCCGAATCCAAGGGATTTTGGTAATAGAAGTTCTTGCCCTCCAAGTCAATCGAGCCCAGCAGGGCATTGTAGAGCGTCTCCTCATACAGGTCCGCATACTTGGCATCGTGATACGTCATGTTCAACTTGTGCTGGAAGAAGATTTCCCCACAACTGGAGCAGGATTCGCAGTAAGCGTTGTGACGCAGCGAGTAGTCGGGACCGAACCCTTCCGAGGTCTCGCCGCTGCCCACCCCACCGGTGACGTAGTACTTTTTGTTGACGATGTTATCCCAAATCGACATGACAGCACTCTGGTAGTCGATGTCACCGGTTTCCATCGCGACGTCGGCCATGCCCGCATAGGAATAGACGGCGCGCACGGCGTGCCCAACCGCCTCATACTGCTGAATAACAGGGAGATGGCTCTGGTCATATTCGTTACCATCCTTGCGGCAGTCCAACAAGAACTTCGCCAGCTTAATGTACTTATCCCCTTTGCCTTCGCCCTCCATCTTATTCACAAATCGGCCGAACCGCACTAGGGCGATTTCCATAGCCTGGTGGCCGTCATACCATTCCTTTTTGGGGGCAGGGCCGATGTTATCATCCCAACAATCGGCGAGCTTCTTGGCGGCGTTGTACAACCGGGCATCAGTCCTGTTCGTCAAGAGATAGTGGGCAATGGCGGACTCCAGGAAATAACCGGCAACATACCCCTCGTGATCGCCCCTGCTTCTCGGTGACCAACGTTGGCGGTCGCTCAGGGTAAAAGCCGTCTGCAGATATCCATCCGGTTCCTGAGCGGCCAGTATCTTGGGAATCCAGTCCTCCAGCGTCGCTTTCATGGCCGCCTGAGCCTTGATGATTTCTTGATCGCCCCGGGGATCGACCATAAGGGCAACGCAGATTGACTCAATCGTGTTGTACACCCAGGCATTGGAGAACACGTAGCCTCGGTGACGTCCATGGGGTTTGCCGGCCAATTTGTTGGCTGCGTCGATGAAGTTGTTGATGCCGCCTTCCCTCAAATTCGGGTCGCTGATTTTCTCAATGCAATGTGGAATCCAGTTCACGATCAGGGCCTTCGCCCTGCTGCTCCACAAAGGACTGTCGATCCGGTAGTGCTTGGTATCGATCGGGTCCAGGTGGGTGGTGGGCGGGGGTGAATCCACCTTGACCGTTAAGGTGGACGAGGCACTCAATGGCCCTTTGCCGGCCGTCAGCTTGAGTACATAATTGCCTACATCTGAGAACGTCGCGGTCGTTATCGATGCGTTGGCGTTCTCAAAAGCCACCGTTCCGGAACCGGATACCTTACTCCAGGTCACTGTTGGTGCGGTACCTGTGCCGGCCAACGTTTTGACCGATCCACTCAGGTAGGTCTTGCCGCCCAGCATGACCACGCGATCGACACCGGCCGTGACCGACGGTGGAAAGTCAGGCGACTTGCCTGAGTCATAAACCTTCCATTCCAGAATGCCGGTAGAGTACGTGCCACTGGAATCGATCTCGAGTCTGAGTTTTGACGTGCGGACTTCATCAAAGGTCGTGGTGTTATACTGACTTCCAGCTACCCCCAAACCTGACGGATTACTGACCGGAGCAAAATCCTCGCCGTCCCAATACAGCAATCGACAGGCCTTCGGTAGGCGGACACCACGGTTGTCATCCCACCAGTACACATCGATTTTACTGGTGCTGATGGGCTGGCTCCAGTCATACTGCACCCATTGGGTGCCCCTTCTGGGCCAGTTACCGTATGATCCGCGGCGTCTATCACGCGAGCTTCCGGGATCATGCTCATCATTCAGGGCCGTGAGCGTCGTATCTCCGGAGAAATAGGAACTGGACGGTTCTGCAACGACAGCAAGATTTACACCTGAATTCGGTGGAGCGACTGGATTTTCGCGCGCCAAAGCCATGCAAGAAAGTGCAACGACTACGCCGGATAATAGTGCCGGCATGAAACGACTTGATAACAGTGTTTTCATCGGAAATCTCCTTTGCCCATAGTGAATAATTGTCCCGGATCTTGCTTATTCTCGTTCTAACGTTCTGCGTCGGCGTGGATCATGCGAATGCCGAACACACTCCCCACAGAACTGTCCTCAGCGGCCTGGAAGCGTACGGTAACTTTCTCCTTGCCCTTGACTATTCTCGCGTCAATGGCGTACTCGACATCGAAGAAACGGGCAGGACTGCTGTTTGTAACCTTCTGGCTGCCTACACGCTGACCATCCACCAGAATCTCGAAGTTGGCTGGTTCTCTGCGTCGCTCGGCGCTGTAGTAGGTCACCACCAGGGCCATCGGATGGGTCGGGTCTACAGGCAAGTCAAAGGAGAACCAAGTCCTTGCTCTTCGCCCGGGCCTTCCCATCACGCGTGTCACCCGTGCATCATTCGAACCCTGGTAGTTGAAATCCCGTTCCGGCTGCATCTCGCCGGGCTGCGCGTAGGCCACAGTGGCCATTTCAAGCTTGCGCTGGCGCTCCTGCTCGGCAGCATACTCTGCTTTTTTCTCCTCCCATTCCGGTTGGGTGAACAGGTCGAAATACACGGCATAAGTACGCCGATGCAGACGGTAGAAAGGCACTAAATCCGCGTCGATCTCGCGGTCTGCACCGAGGCTGTCGCGGCTGACACCTGTAATGCGAAAATGCCCCGGTTCATTCGCGACAGGTTTTACCCACTGGTCCACAGGTTGCTCGGCTGCTACGAACACCGGCACATTCGGCCGCTCATAGCCGGCGCCCCTTTCGCGTCCTCTCTCAGGCTCAGGACCTAAGTCACCGGCCAATACAAGCGGCCCCCACATAATCGCAGCGACGCGTGGGTTGTCAGGCGTAGGCTCCAGGCGAAGCGTCTTAGGCAGTGTCAGCTCCACGGTGTCGCCGCTTTTCCATATTCGCTTTAGTTCCACGTGGGAGCCGGAAAGTCGTGGCGGGCGACCGGCGACCTGACGTCCCGACTCCGGAACGTCGCGGAGGGGCGCAATCACGTCTTCGGACACGGTCTCACCGTTGACCTTGACTGTGAAGCCGTCACCGGCCCAGGAGGGACGGCGCAGCGCCAGAACGAAAGCCTTTGGCGACTGGAGCGTGAGCCTTAGTGTCGCCGACTCGCCTTCGGGAAAGTCGGTGTACATTTCCAGTTTTACCCCCTTAGCTACCCACTCTGCGGTGGAGGGCGTATATAGGTTCACCCAGAAATGGTCGCCGGATTCGTAGTATACGCCATATCCGTGCAGTGCATGGCTCTCCATGCCCGTTCCCACGCAGCAGGTGAAACTACGGAACATATCGGCATACTCGTGCCATACACCACGGCCCACCGGAACCATATAGCAGGTCCGGCCGTCCTCCGGATCAATGGAGGCCAGAATATGGTTGAAAAGTGCCCGTTCGTGGAAGTCGGCGTAGTGAGCATCAGGCCGGAGGGCGAAGAGCCGGCGGGTCAGCTTGAGCATGTTATAAACGTTACATGTTTCAGCAGTGCGTCCGTCCACCCGATCACTTAACATGTCAGGCTGGCCAAAGTATTCGTCCTTGCCGTGGCCGCCGGTGGCAAAGCTGTGGTGCTGAACCACACGGTCCCAGAAAAAGCTGGCCGCCATGATATCACCCGCATCGCCCGCATAGCCAAAGCGATCTGCAGAGCCGATGAGCTTGGGTACCTGCGTATTGCCATGCTTGCCGGGAAGGATGTCCTGGTGGCGTTTGAGCGGCTCGACGAAGGAGCGATGCTCGAAGCGGTATGAAAGGTCCAGCCAGCGTTTGTCGCCCGTATCGGCGTAGAGATCGGCCAGCACTTCATTCATACCGCCGAACTCCGTGTTCAGCATTCGCTGTATCTGGGCCTCGGTGAGCTTGGCGAGAATCCCCTCTGCCCATGCGGCGAACTTGATCTCCATTTCCAACGCAGTGCGGTTGCCGGTGTAGCGATAGGCGTCCCGCAAGCCCGCATACGTCTTGTGCAGCACGTACCACGGCGCCCAGAGCCCGTTGAGGTCGAAGCCGCCTGAACGGATCTTTCCCTGAGCCACTGCGTCAAAGCATTCCCGACCACCCTCCAATGCGCTGAGGTAGCCGTCACCGTGCTTGTCTTGAACCTCCTTCAGTTCCTTGACGATATAGTCCGCCCGCTCCTTGAGACGGGCGTCACCTGTGGCAGCCCACATCAAACTCACCGCGGAGAGATAGTGTCCTGCGATGTGGCCCGTGAGATTCCTTCCGCCCCCATCCCAACCGGTGTAAGGTTTAGCCTTCGGCTCCAGCTCGGCACGCTGGCGGTAGTAAGCCAGCATCCGATCGGGTTCAAGCTTGAGTAAATACTTGGCATCCAGATCCTGAGCATGTTTGAGAGGCCCACCGGTAAGCCGGATCGCCGACAAGGGCACAGGACAGGCTACATCCGGGATGGCGTTCTTTATCGGCTGGCCGAAGGTGACACTCGCAACGACCGTCGCAATGGTGAAGACTGAGCACATAAAACCGAATGACGGAAATCTGCTTCTTCTGACTTTCTCCGATAAAGCAGGATCGTTAGTTGAAGGTGTGGATACATTCATGCTGTAATGAATCGGCAAATTTGTCTCAATCATAATTCAGAACCTTAAGTGTGTAGAGCAGATTGATTGTGTGAATTAGTCTACGAAATAGCATCTCCGTCACCCTTGTGCTTTCTCTAATTCTAAGCGTCGATATCCTTATCCCTGCTGGTTTTCGCAAATGAAGTTGCCAGACTACGCTGCCAAGCCACATTTGCACCATTTTACCAGTTTGGTCCCCGCTGCGTAAGACCCTCCCGCTCTAAAAAATCCTTCTCTTGAGACGAGAGACGAACGGCGTGCAAAAGGTCACCTGCCACCTCAAGTCGATCGCACAGACAAAGAATGCCTTTCTTGTTGAAGGCCCTACAAAAAAGAAGCGAGCTGAGCTGAAAAGTCGCTGAGTTTCCTTAAAGTCGACAGTCCCCTCGCTCATAATTGTTTCTCGGCAGCAGAAATGGCACAGGATAAGGGGATTTGGTTGTCGCAGTCGACCAAGGGTTGCGAAATTGACGATTACTGCTTATTTGTACAGTCTTGCCAAAGCTTCCTGTGTATCGGGCTCCATTACGTCCGCGTACACTTCGGTGGTTGGAATGCTGGAGCGACCCAACTGCTTCTGCACGAAACGTAGATTGTAGCGGCTTGCTATGTAAAGTTGACCCATATATGTGCCTCGGGCAGTGAATGGAATAATGAGCAGGCAGGTCTGCTTTCGCTGCAGTTCGCTTGAAAGCCTTCTTAATAGCCCGTGTGCACATGCGGCTTTTCGCAATGCTTGACGATAGCGGTGGGTCACCTGGTACTGTGGGTTCACCAACAGTCTGTTTCCAACGAATGTATTGCCCGTAATGTTGCTTAGAAGACTCATCGAACCGTACCAGTCTCTTCTTGCTGCCCTTGCCTGTCCTTACGAGAAGTGAATAGGTGCCGTCCCGGACGAAAACATCGCCGCAATTCAACTGAACCATTTCCATAGCCCTCAATCCTGTTGGCAAGGCAAGGTCGACGATGAAGTAGTCCCTAACTGGGATTTTGTGTCCGTGAGCCATTGCTCTTTCAGCCCTCATTCGCACCATTTCGAGCAGCATTGCTGCTTGCTGTAGAGAGAGGAACTCGTCAGGTTGCGATACATAGTCGATTCCGGTTACTCTTCCGCTTGATATATGAGCGCCTTTTCGTCGACGTTGATATTTACCACTTCCAGCGTAATTCTGGCGTCAGTTTTGTGTTGGTTCACAGTGGGCACCCAGTAAGTGAGCAGTAAGCGGAGAATAAGCAGTCTGTATTTACGCTGAGATATCGTATATAAACCTATGAAGGGCGAGTACTTACAAACGGAGCTCTTACCTATTTGGTAATTGGTCTTCTCGACCGGAGTGGCGGTCTTCAGACTTCACAGATTTGCCAGAAGACACGTTTGGCCCACTTAAGAGTTGAAATCGAACGTCATATTGTCATAATATTAGATGGCGACGTGTGCTGGAGCACCGTTTGTGAAGTAAATGGAGAACGTTAGTTCATAGGAGTCTCACGACATGAGCCCACAGAAGATCATCACAACCCTATGTCTTGTGTTTGTGCTTGCAACCGGCACTGCTGCTGCCCCTGCCCTCGAACGTCAATCGGCGAGCGAGATTCTGGCCTATACAGGCGTCAAGGGTGGCCTCATTGTGCACGTCGGTTGCGGCGATGGCAGACTGACAGCGGCGCTGCGAGCCAGTGACAGCTACCTCGTCCATGGTCTCGACAGTGACCCGAGAAACATCGCCGCCGCCCGCAAGCACATCAAGGCGCTCGGCCAATACGGCAACGTGTTCGTGGAGCAATGGTCCGGCGAGCGACTGCCCCACATCGACAACTCAGTCAACCTTATAGTCTCCGAGAATCTCGGCGGGATTTCGAATGCTGAGGTCATGCGCGTCCTGGCGCCCAAGGGCGTAGCCTACATCAAGTCGAAGGGGCGCTGGACAAAGGTCGAGAAACCCCGGCCAAAGCAGATCGATGAGTGGACGCACTATCTGCACGACCCCAGCAACAACGCCGTCGCCCAGGATAGCATAATCGAGCCACCGAACCGGTATCAGTGGGTGTCAGGGCCGCGTTACTCGCGGCAGCACGACCATATGTCGAGCGTTAGCGCGGTCGTGTCGGCGAACGGCCGCATCTTCTACGTCTTCGATGAAGCGCCCCGAGCATCCATTCTCATTCCACCCAAGTGGAGACTCATCGCACGCGACGCGTTCAATGGCAAGATGCTCTGGCAGCGGAAGATCGAGCTCTGGCATCCGCACCTGTGGCGGCTCAAGAGCGGGCCACAGCTGCTGGCTCGGCGGTTGGTGGCGGTTGGCGACCGGGTCTATGTAACCTTGGGCATCGACGCGCCGCTCTCGGTGCTGGACGCCGCCACGGGCAAGACAATCCGCACCTACAACAACACGAAGGCGACCGAGGAAATCCTTTGCTCCGATGGTGTGCTGATCCTGTCGGTCGCTGCAGAAGGTCAGCCTCTGCGGAGTGATCCGAAAAAGCGCTACGCGACACTGACCGAGATGAACAAGCACGTCATGGACCCGCTGTGGACGCAGGCACCCCGAACGATCATGGCGGTTGACGCAGACTCGGGCCAAGTGCTTTGGAAGAAGCAGTCGGAGTTAGTCTCGCTGTCCTTGGCGGCTGACGGCCGACGCATCCTCTTCCATGACAGCGAGAGAATCCAGTGCCTCGAACGGCGCACCGGAAACCCTCTGTGGGCGTCGGAGCCGTTGCCGAAGAAAGAGGGCATGCGAAGTTCCGGTGGCGCCACACTGGTTTTGTACGAGGACGTGGTTCTGTACAGTGGGCAAAACAGCGCCCAGAAACCGAGGCGGCGCGACACGACCATGTTCGCCCTGTCGGCCAAGGACGGGAAAACACTATGGCAGGCGCCGCACCATCCGTCTGGACACATGGGCACGCCCGACGACATCCTGGTTGCCGGGGGGTTGGTGTGGAATGGCGCCGTTGCTCAGGGCTCAGACTCGGGCATAATGACCGGCCGCGACCTGCACACTGGTGAAATCAAGAGTGAGTTCACACCCGATGTGAAGACCCACTGGTTCCACCACCGCTGCTACCGAGCCAAAGCGACCGACAAATACCTCCTTTTCTCGCGCACCGGAATCGAGTTCATTGACCACGCCGCAGAGCACTGGATTTGCCACCACTGGGTCCGCGGCGCCTGCCACTACGGCATCATGCCGTGCAACGGTCTCATCTACGCCCCACAGCATCCGTGCGCATGTTACATCGAGGCCAAGCTCTATGGCTTTACGGCGTTGGCGCCACCGTCACAAACTATGCGGGTCCGCCGCGATGTACCAGACGCCGAACGCCTCATACGCGGGGCTGCCTACGACCCAAGTCTCCAATCTGCTGCCGGCAATCCGAAATCCGGTGAGTGGCCTACGTTCCGGCACGACGCCAGCCGTAGCGGGGCCGTGAAGACAACGGTCCAGCCAACCGACCTCAAACGCACATGGCACACGAAGCTTGGCGGTGGGCTAACCACACCGGTCGTCGCTGGCGGCAAGCTGTTCATCGCCTCGGTCAACACCCACGACGTCCACGCGCTCGATACGATGACAGGCAAGCACCTCTGGAGTTTCACGACCAGCGGTCGCGTCGACTCGCCGCCGACGATCTGGCAGGGCCGTGCCCTGTTTGGGTCTGCCGATGGCCACGTCTACTGCCTGAACGCAAGCAACGGCAAGCTCATTTGGCGGTATCGTGCCGCGCCGGAAGACCGGCGGATGATGGCCTTCGATCAGGTCGAATCGGTCTGGCCGGTGCACGGCAGCGTGCTGGTGCAGAACGATGTGCTCTACTGCGTCGCCGGTCGCTCGATGTTTGTGGACGGCGGGCTGCGGCTGCTGCGTCTCGACCCGAAAACCGGACGCAGGCTCTCCGAGACTATCCTCGACGACAAGGACCCCGATACCGGGCAGAACCTCCAGGTTCACATCCAGGGCCTCAACATGCCTGTGGCGCTGCCGGACATCTTGTCGAGCGATGGCAGGTATGTGTACATGCGATCCCTGCCATTCGACCTTGAAGGCAAGCGCAAATACGTCGCCTATGTGCCCGTTAAGGAGCAGCAGGGCGATGACCTTCACCTGTTCTGCCCCACTGGTTTCCTCGACGATTCCTTATGGCACCGGACGTACTGGGGCTACGGCCGCGCCTGGGCGTCGGGCGCCGGCGGGTACCATCAGGCCGGTCGGGTGATCCCCGCCGGTCGGCCGCTCGTGTTCGACGACGAAAGGGTGTACGGCTACGGTCGGCTCTGGCAGTATTACCGCTGGACGACGCCGCTCGAATTCCATCTGTTCGCCGCGAAGAAGCAGCCGGAGATTGTCAATGCGGGCACCGAGCGAAAGGCGATCAAGAAGGGCGGCAAGAGAGTAGGTTCGCGGACGCTGCCAGTTACGCGATTCGTCCCGGATTGGTCCGATGACGTTTCAGTACAAGTCAACTCCATGGTACTGACGGACAACGCGGTGTTCGCTGCTGGCCCGCCCGATGTTCAAGACGAAGAGGAATCCGTCAAGACACTACTGGAGCCCGAGACACAGAAGAAGCTTGCCGAGCAATCGGCCGCCTTCGAGGGCAAGCGCGGCGCGTTGCTAGTGGCTGTGTCTCGAAACGATGGAGAAAAGCTTGCCGCCTACCGTCTCGACTTTGTTCCACGGTTTGATGGTCTGATCGCAGCCGATGGACGGCTCTACGTTTCGACACTTGGGGGGGAGGTTGTCTGCCTGAGCGGCGCCCAAGGTCAGCCACTCCCACCGGCCGAAGATGTCGTCGTGGTCGTGCGCGACAAAGATAAGAGAAATTGAGAATACAAAGTAGGCCTGAATTTGGAGAACCGTAGTACGTCTACTCGACTTGCATAACGTAGCCGAAGGATACCCCCCAGTCGATCAGGGCAGCTTTCACCGTATGATGCCGAGATAGCGTCCCATCCAGTAGGGCAGGAGATAGATGTCTCCGCTGAATTCCCGTCGCCCGGCATCGCCGCCGTCCAGATGGAATGCATTCTGGTTGTGTTTGCCCATCGGACGCTCGTCGGGCGGCAGTACAGTCTGTGTTGTCTGCCCCCTGAAGTTTGAATCCAAGTACACAAGGTCTTTGCGGTGACTGTTCCGAACGGTCCAGCTTATTGTATCCAGTGGGAACTCCCTTAGGCTCCACATCGCCTCTTCAAGGTCGAAGCTCTTCGCCCCTGTGCTGGCATATATGAAATTCCATAATGGATTCTTCTCCGGCCGCTCGATCTCCCAGTGATCCCTAATCGTCTCTCGGAACTGTACGCGGAGTTCCTCGGTGAAGGCATATCGATACAGATTCCAATAGGATAGAAACGCGAGTTCATCGTCGGAATGGTTCCATTCAGTGGTTAAGTCGATTCCCGGGACACGACCGATCTTGGTCACTGGAATCATGATGTTATCAAGATAGCCATGATCTTCGAGCAGTTCGAGTCCCTTTTGTTTGTAGATGTCTTTGCCCGTGAAATGGTATGATGCCTGTAGGAAGGAGATGATTTCGACTGAGTTCAGCCGCCGGTCACCCACCTGTTGTGGAAATTGATTGACATATTCCGGATGCCAGCGCCCCCATTGCGTCGGCTTGCCATCGTAATCGATCAGGTACCAGTCGTTTCGTACGATGTGGTCCATAATGCTATCCATCAGTCTGACAGCCCGCTGACGCCACGTTTTTTCTGGGATGATCTCTGCAAAAACCGTGTAGGCGAAGAAATGCCCGACGATCTCGTCACTGCTGGTCGTTCCTTTCCACACCCATTGCCCATCGGGACACGTATGCCACCGGGGCCTGTCGGCTACGTCATATCCAACTCGCTCAAATGACCGGGCAGGAAAACCTTCCATGGGCGTAATCTCGGTCAAACGCTCCATGGCTTCAAAGGACTCACAACAATTGCGAAGCGCTCGGTCTGATTTCGTCACAGCGTATCGAAATAACTCCCCAGCCAGATACATCGCCGTCCAAAGCCCGTCGTTGTCCTGATCAACAAGCGCTCCCGTCGCGAGGTTGCCGGGTTCCGTCATCACGAGTGCACTGTTGAATCCGTACCGGATATGCCGCTTTCGGGTGAGGTCGTCAAAGTATTTAGCCTTGTCAGCCAGCGTCATTTTTTTGAAGTGAATAATATTGAGCCCTGCTCGCGAGAGAATCAGAACCGAGTCGTTCGGACCAGGCGCGATGTCAACGACCGTATCATCGACGAGCCATCGCTTCGAGACATAGTATTCAATTCGCCCCTTGTGACGCAGGGCGAAAGCTCCGGTCGGTGTTCCAAACCATGTCTTGTCACCAACCTCCTCGATGCACCGAATATCGGAGGACGGGAGCTTTGCGATTATCCCGGACCGTTGCACAAACGAGTCCACATCAAGCTGCAAGTACCCGTCGGACGTGCCGATCAGAAGTGTTGCTCCATCATTAGAAAGCGCGAGGCAATTCAGGTTCTCGTGTTCGAAGACAAGTCTTGTCTTCAGGTCCAAATCGAGACAGAACAGGGCGCTGTTGGTCAGGAACAGGAATCGGTCTCGCTTGCCATCGAATAGGACCTCCTTGATTTCTGCCCCGCCCGCTTCCATATGATTTACACACTTGCCATCGCTTAGATATGCTACCTGCTGCTCACCAACGACGAGGAAGCCCAAGTCTCGTCCCATCGCAATCTGTCTGGCATCGGGCATCTGATGTTTAACCAGAAACCGCCCTGCCCACGCGTTGCTTAAAGCTAACTTGTCGGTCAGATAAACAAATTGGCCCTTATGGACTTCCATGTCCCTGATCTGCATATCGACAAGGGGACGGTGGAATTGGCTTGGGCGAAGCTTGCCCGCATGAACCTGCAGAAGCCCTCTGTCCGAGAGGACACATATACGGCCATCCCGGTTAGCATGAACCTCAAGTAGCTTGGCGTTACTAAGCTCGGCGGACAGCGGGACTTTCTCACTGTAATCCTGAACGAATGGGTAGTCGTCGTACGTTAGGGCCACTTCAGTCGAGAGAATAGTGGCGTTAGCAACGAGTGTAAAGCAGAAAACCGTTGACCAGATTCTTGTTTCTAAGCTCATTTCGTTTCATTCTCCATCTGTAGCTGTGCTGCGCCGTGGTTGGCGGCTTGTATACAAGTCTACCTGTCCTGGCGTCAGTTGGCAAGCCATGCACCTGGTGACGGGTTCTGCCTCATGCCCGCAAGGACAGAGACTCGTGGCCCTTCTATCTCACCGTCATATATGGCAAGACAGTAGAAGCCAACATGACAGTGCGGACCGGTCCTGCCAGCCTGAGAGGACCGGTGCCCGCACGAAGCTTGCCTAAATGCCGTTCTTTTCCGAACTTGCCCGATTTTTTGGCCGACTGTCATAATTTTTTTTCGGGACTAATCTAACGCAAACTGCACAGAACTCAGAAAAGCCTGTATCTCTACTATTTGTTGCGGGGAGTCCTGCCCTTCTTGGTCGAGAAAGCCACGGTCGAACTCGTACGGTACGCAGCGGCGACTTTTTATGGATTTGTTCCTTGTGTCGCCCGAGTCAACACAGTATCTTTCTACTTACTTGAAACGCCTCCATAGAATGGAGCCCCACGGGTAGAACTCGCGGTACCATTCTATTACGACCCAGTGGGGCAATCTGCCGGGAGCGGACCCTGCCAGCAGATGGATTTTTCCATTCACCCACAGGCAACCCGCCTGCGGCGGACTGGTTGGCGGATAGAGTGATATATCCTGTCATGCTTGACAGGATGTACTATACGCCACTCCAGGGGCATTTCAAACATTATAGTCCCAAATTGCCGTGACAACAGTCAGAAATACTGACTTGTCTTTAGACTATCACATTAGGGCTCGACTATGGATGACACGTCAGCTACTGCCGTCATCTACGAGAGTCGCTCCGGCGGATTGCCTCGCCGCCCTTTGGACTGGCTGAAGGTCTTTGGGCCCGGAGCAATCATTGCATCGCTGACGATTGGAACCGGCGAGTTAATTTTCTCGAGCCGAGGCGGAGCGATTTTTGGTTACCGGATCCTGTTTCTGTTTGTGGTCATCTCGCTGCTGAAGTGGGGGCTCGTGGTGGCATCATCGCGTCACATGGTATTGACGGGCGTGCACCCCTACCAGCGGATGCTCGATCTGCCCGGGCCGCGCGGCTGGTTTCCGCTGACACTGCTGCTGATAGCGCTTGTTTGTCTACCGATCTGGATCAGTTTCCACAGCGGAGTCTTGGGCAACTTGACCGCTTGGATGACTGGGACGAGCAAAATGTTCCAAGGTGGTATCGACTACCTCTGGGGCACAGGGATCTTGGCCATAGTCGTAACGATCACCGCCTTGCGCGGCTATTCGACGCTGGAGCGCATTCAACTGGTTATTGTGGCGACGATGCTCTTCTGCGCGGGTGTGACGCTGATTCTCTACAACCCAGATTGGCTGGAGCTTTTGAAGGGAGCCTTCATTCCGCAACCTTATGTGTACCCGCAGTGGCTCAACGCCGAATATCCACATATCGCCAGCCAGCCTGTGTGGGTCGAGACAACGCGTTATGTTGGCGTGATAGGCGGTGCCGGATTCGATTATCTGGCATACACCTCTTTCATGCGTGACAAAGCATGGGGACAGGCCGGCGCGGGTCCGGTCTCTGATAAGCGGCTCGCCGAGATCGCCCGTGATCCGGAACATCCGGTTCGTCGCTGGGTTCGCGCTCCGCTGGTTGATTGCTCTATTAGTTTTCTCGTGATCATCGCCTTCAGCGCCGCATTTGTAGCTTCGGGCACGTTGATCCTCGCACCACATCACAAGATCCCCGACCAAGAGAATCTGCTCAATCTCCAGTCGGCATTCGTAACGGGCATACATCCTTGGCTGTTGCCACTGTATGTTGCTGGAGCTTTTCTGACCATGGTAGGAACGCTTTACGGCACACTGGAAGTCGCTTGCAGCATTGCCAGCGAAATGACGCATGCGGTGAGTCGTAGGTTCGCCATCCGGCATGCTCGCCACATCAAGCACATAACGGTCATCTGGTGCGCTGTCGGTGCATGCACAATCTTGTTATGGTTGTTCGCCCATCAATCCACCGGTGTCACTGGCAAGCCGCGCCTGCTGTTGGCTATTCTGACTCCCGCTAACCTGTTTACCGGTGTATTAGGTTGTGGGTTGTTTTGCCTGATAAACGTCTGGATGGACCGGAAATTCCTTCCCAAAGCATTACGTCTGCCCGCCTGGCTTTGGTTGTTGAATCTGGTCTCCGGTTTTGTTTTTCTGGGCCTGGGACTGAAAGGTTACTGGGACGACCAAAGCCGCTGGTACGCGATCGGCAGCCTATGCGTAATGCTCTTGATCGCGGTGGCCGGCGCACATCTGGCCGGCAGGTGGATTGCGCCGGTAGACAAGAAGATACTTGACGACCAATAGTATACCAGTCCGAGCTGCAGGATTCTTTTAGTTAGAACTCAAGGGTAAGCTTAAGTGAGCCCTTAGCACATTTGGCATACATTTCGAAGGCCTCTGGGGCTTTGTTCCAGGGCATGCGCGGTGTGACTATCTTGGTGAGAGCAGAAGCCCGATCATCGAGGATCATGTCCGCCGCCGTTTGGAAGAAGAGACCGCACTTCGGGCCGACACAAGTATTGATCTGAATCTCCTCACGGAAGACATGATACCAGGGGAACTCCTGCAACTTATGGTTCGGCACTCCGAAAACCAACAGTCGGCCACCGTGTCTGGGTAGATACGCCGCGGTCTTCAGCGAATCAATATCACCTGCAACCTCAACCGCGAAGTCAACCATTCCGCCGTTAGTCAACTCTTTGATGACCTTGATAACATCTTCTTGCGAAGCGTCGATAATATGGTCGGCCCCATAGCTTTCAGACCATTCCAGACGCCAGTCGAGCAGATCGATCGCTATGACCATGCTCGCCCCCATCAGCCGCAACACATGGGTGAATATCAGTCCCATTGGGCCTTGGCCGACCACAGCACAGGTCTGACCGATCACGTTGTCCATCCGCGTGAGCGCACGAAGCGCCGTCGCCAGCGGCTGGGCAACTATCAGTCCCGCCGGGTCGGGCACGTCCTGGGGCAGACGGGCAATAGCCGGAGGTCTAGAGACGATGTACTCGGCGAAGCCATAAGGGCCTTGAGGGAGAGCCAGCACCAACGCCCCTTCTTCCCAATCATCACAGTGAGCTTCGACTATCGTGCCGATGTTTTCGTGCCCTGACCAACCTACCGGATTGGGATAATCAATGTCGCCCCAGAGACCTTTGCCGGTGTATTGGCCCATGTTGCTTCCACAAATAGCCACATGACTGCACCGCACTAACACCTCGCCTTCGGCTGGCTCAGGCCTTGGAGCGTCGTCCAGCATTGCAATCTTTCTCGGCTCCATTATCTGGATTGCTCTCATCGTTGACCTCACAGTGTTATTGTTAAACCGCAACATGTGATGTATATTTGATCAGCACATCCACAAGACCGTCAGCAAATAGGCCATCTGACGGTCATCTCGACACAGATTACCGGACCGTTGTCAACTCGTATCTCAATAGTCGGTCACAAAACAAAATCAAGAGTATAGGAGAATTGTAATAGGAGAATAAGGAAGAACAACTCCTTTCTCAGCGCGTGTGTCCGATGAGGCTATCATCTGCCCTCGTTTACTCACGTCATCTAAAAGTTTTACCTGCCTTGGGTAGTATAAATATAATTCACCCTTCGACAAATGTGTACTAAATACCATTTCTGTCATAGTGGAGTTGTAGTAGGCATGTTGTTTGCACCTTCCTCCTAACATTTTTTCAGCCAATAGCCGGCGATGATTTCCCAAATTTTCTGGCCTGATCGGCCCGATAGCTCAATACGTTTAATCCCAGGACCACACTATGGTGTGCCAGCCGGTCGATGGCCGCAGTTGTTGTCATCGGGTCATTGGTTATAGATCGTCAAATCAATCCGATCAAAAGGCTATATCCGTAACCAGAGGTGGCTAGAGTTGGGATCTGACTATCGCCCTCAAAGTAGCAAAATGGACTTCATTTCCCTGATTGATTATTGAGTGTTTGAAAAAGGCGGTAGCTTGTTATGGGAAAGTGGCCATATGCTTGCCACCGGTATGGGAGTGTTTTGTGAAGAGACAATGGCCTGAAGCAGAAACGTTCAAGAAACTGGGGCAGGATATACGGCATGCGAAGGAAGCGGAAAAGAAGAGGTCGGTCGACTTTATCAAGATGCATCTTGGCCTGGTCGTGGGAGGTCTTTCTGAACCGTCATGAGCTGCGTACGGAGTGAGCAGAAAAGACTGACAGCTTGAAATCATGAAACTGTTCCACAAGTATGGGGTCACAAAAATGAATAGGCAGGAACGATCATGAAAGCGGTAAATCTATCATGTTTGGTTTTGACGTTGATGCTAACCGTCGCTATGTGTGATAGGGAGTTGACCAAATCACCTAACGTGAGATATTCAAGATTTAATCTGACAACAGCCGAAGTGGAGCTGTGCTCATCAAGACGAGCCCAAAGAAAGCGGTTTCAGATCACCACAGATCAGAAAATCACCAAGAATAAGGTGGGCCTGCTGGAACTGGCCAAACAACTCGGGAACGTATCAAGAGCCTGCAACATTGTGGGTGAAAAAGGAGACAAGTCATTTAACCTGTCTCTTTCATTTCATACGCCACGGTATCTCTGACAATGTCTCACCCGCTCAGACTCAAAAGTTATTCCGGTCTCGGACAATCACCGGCAAGGTCGGAATCTATCTTCTTCCAATTGGCAATCAAAATGGCTAAATCGGTGCTCATAACTCGGTAGTCCTGGAAGCCCTGCGGCTTGTGGTCGATATCAGCACAGGGATCAAGCGTCGGGTCATCGATCTTCTTCTTCCAGTTAGCGGCGACGATGTCCAAATCATTGCTCATTATCCGATACCTTTGGATACCTTGTGTGGCACCATCAGCGTCACCATCGCACTGATACGGGCGACACCAGCAATCCGGACTGCCCAAAGCTGCCCAGTCGTTGTACGTCGAATAGCTCCTGGGCAGGCATCCACGGGGGTCACAGGGGCCAAGCTCTATCTGAGACCCTGGAATCAGCCCGCGACCGAAGGCAGCAATGCCGGTGGCGCTCGGTCGTAAAGAGCAACTGACCGGTCCAGATGTCGTTGCATGTATCTTTACGATCGCTACTCGTGCCCATTGTGGCTCTGTACCTGCCCCAGCAAGAGACGAACCACCCAGCTCCTCAATACCGCAGGTACCAATCACGCCTGATTCGAACATAGTGAAGATTCCGCCATGCGCAGCCGACAGAATTGATGCGGAATCGCACGGGTGGAAATCCAGATCCGCGTATACCGATGTCAACCCCGTATTGCTACTTCCCACATCGCTGGCCCAGACCTCAACGTAATAGTCTTGGCCCTGTGTCAGGGACGAGAGCGATGTCGGCAAGGTTTCTGTTGTGTCCGAAGCAGACGGCGATGCCAAAATCACAGAACATACCCTAACATCTGGCGCCGAATACGCTGACACCGGAGTGCTGAGTGAGCCGAATGCTCTCTCACCGCCGCGACAAGGCGGGTACTGAATCGAGGGATCGCTGCAATCTTTCGACCAGGCGGTCGCGAACCAAGCAAGATCGCCCGGAGCAACAGTGCCATCACAGTCGAAATCACACATGGCGCAAGGAACTGTGCCGCCGCATCCTGAAGTCGAGGCAGGCTTCAGCCAGCAGCAAGCAAACAGCGAGAAGTCCCCCGGGCCTATAATATCGTTGCGTTCAAGGTCGTAGATGTGACAGCCGCCATACGTATTTATCTCAACGATCGCTGGGCCAGCGGTCCTGCTATCATAGAAGACATCACCCACGATATCGTACGGACCAGTTCCCGGTATATTCCAAATGTCGCTAAAGCTCGCTGATTCAGATGGCCGTAACTCTCTAATAGTATACTCAAGTTTATCAATCAGATCCCCGGCAGCATCGAGGATTCTGATGCGAGCGATTCCTGTTATTGTCACAGTGCCGGTATTGTTGAAGGTCATCTTGATGGAGACATCATCTCCAATCTGGGCGGATTCTGGAGTGGCAGTCAACTCTGTAATTTCTCCAGAGCATATACCCAGCTTGAACAACTCCATCTTTTTATCCAGCACATAACCAGCAGTATCCTCCAAGGTCACTTCCACGTTCCAATAGCCTGCCTCAAAGCCACTGCTGTCCCATTGGGCAGAGAAGGAAGCGTCCCCAGCCAAATTATGCAGTGTGCGAAGTAGCAGGCCATCCTCAATATCCACCGCGTCACAGCTCTTCATCAAAGCACTGACGACAACATCCTCGGCTTCACCGGAATTGCTGAGCCCAACGTCAACTATAACAGTTTCGCCTTGCTCATAGGCATCCTTATCGGTGGTCAGGCTTGTTATTGCCACATCTGAAATGGTGTAGGTGATGTCAAAGCTGTAGTTCTTATAGAACCTGATGCCGGTAGTCAACGGATTATAGTAGAACGGATACATTACTATGACCAGAGTGGCTGTACCATCCGGGTTGTCCACGACGTTCCAGCGATAATCTTGTTCAGGGAACCAGCCCTCGACAGGACCCGAATAGGGCACAGCATGTCCACCGGAAGGCGTGAGCTTCAGTGGCGTCATCGGAATATCTAAGCCCGTATCCGTAACCAAACCAGACCTTTCGGCCAAGACGACATCTTGGACATTATATCCCTGAGGGTAGTCAACCGAAGCAGAGTAGAAGGGAATCAAGAGCTGGCCCGGTTCCATCAGCAGGTCGCCGCCCGGTATTTCCACAGAATCCAGCCCATCCCCAAAAAAGTCTATGTCTACAACGTAGTCGGGCACCTCGAACTGCAGCGATGAAGGAGGTGATGTGTCCGCCAAACTGGCTACTTCCTCAGCTTCACTTGCAGGGGCGTATACTGATGCCCCAAACTTCGGGTCTCCATAAAGGTTATATATGTACGCCCAGTAACCCGGGACACTATGCCAAGCATGGGACTTAATAGCGGCTTCCTCTGTTCTGGTTAAGACCCACGCGATAGACTTGGAAGCATCCCAGTATTTATTGAAGAAATATTTCAAATATTTCGGTGCTGTTGTCCCGGGGCTCAGCATAGTCGCGCCAATATAAACAGCCGCGCCGCTGTCCAAGAAAGAATTGGCAATACCACTATACCATCCAGTCAGACACGAGTCGGCATAAACGAAGGGATTAGTATTTCCCAGATATAAGGGGAAATCGGTCGTTGACAATGCAGGCTGCCATTCACCGGCTAAACCGTGGCCATTAAAGCAAATAACGTCCTGGCCCTTTTTGGCCATATCCTTGAAGTCTTTGAGCCTTTGGGAATCATTTGAATATTTCTTGTCCGACCAGTGAAGTACATCCGGTGTTTTGAAGTTCTTGTTGTCAAGTACTTGTCCTACTTCTTTGATGTTATCTACGAATCCCTTTTGAGTTTGTGCATCTTTCGGATCGACGCCGCTGACCAGCAGGGCATTTGAGCGATCAAACTTTCCGTCAATGCTGTTTTGAATTGCTACTGAAAGGTCCGTGACACGTTCTCCAACGATTCTTCCGACGATAAGATGAGGGATGCGACCACCCTGCTTGAAGTCAGCGTACGGCTGGTCGGTAAGATTAACAAGTTTAGTGACAGTGCTATCGGCCCACTTGATGTTGAACCCTCCTTGATCCCAACATGGAACAATTTCGCTCTCACCTACGATCAGAAGATATCCACCTAAGTGCTGCCTGAAATTGGGGTGCAGCTTCTTTGCCCAGTCGCCGCTGGGCTTGACTCGATCGAGAAGTTCCGATGCAGTGAAAACCGGACCAAAAGGGTCTAAATCGTGGGCAAAATATCCCAGCACGCCCCATCTATCCCAGGCGAGCTCAGCCATATCCGAAAGCAGTTTATCGACATCACTATCAGAAAGAGGCCCTTGTACCGGCAGGAAGGATGGATAAAATGCAAGTTCCAGCAGATCATAAGGATTAGTAACAATCACGTAGTCAGCGTGTTCGATGGCCTTGTCACAGGCATCCTTTAGCTTCTGATGAGAGACTGCATAATCGACTTCGTGTTCATATGGGCTACCAGTTGGTCCTTTGTAGGATAACTTGACGGGCTGTCCAATCATAGACTTTGGAGGATAAGGGTGAATCAATATGGGAACTGCACAATATACGTAGGTGCGTTTGTTCCCGGGATTGAGACTCGAATCATCGCTAATGACACAATCCCATCGCATTTTCTTTTTCATGGCCTTCGGTGGGGGGATATCCACTATTTCGAACTGGGCCTCATAATCAACAGAGTTGAAGTACCGCGAGAGAGGTTGGAGGGAGACTAAAGAGTCACGGATTTTGATGTCTTCTGCCGTTTTCTTCCCCTCGTTCTTCACTTCAAGCTCAACTGCGAGAACACTTCCCTGTACGAAGACTTCATGTCTCTTGATGGCAAGGTAAGGCCTGTGCGGAGGCTCACCATTTTCCACAAACACATCGACCGTCCCCAAACCCTCGTTATCCTTTATATCAGTGGCCCTGACCGCAAACCTGTGTTTGCCGTCTGGCACAGAATGAGTATCCCACCAGTATTTAAAGCTTACTGTTTGCTGCTTGGTCGGATAGTCAACACAAGAGATCTTCTCACCGTCAACCAGGTACTCAATCTTAGCCACATCGGTGTCGTCTTGCACATACCCTATGATCGGATACTCTCCGGCAATATGAGAGTCTTCCAGTGGATGCTGGATGTTGACTATGGGATCATCAGCATCTATCGGATTCTGCACGGCCACTGGCAGCTCAGATTCACCATATTTTCCGGAGCAGTCGTATGCCTTGGTTTTTAGAGTATACGGGCCATTTGCATATTCTGTCGTCTCCCAAAGGAAGTGCCAGTCTGGTGAGGAAGGAGAGTAATCAGTGAACACACGTTGACCGTCAATGTAGAATTCGACCCTGTCCATGCAAAGGTTATCGGTGGCATCGGCAGAGAGGTCGACGATTCCTTGACATACGCCGGGATCGATGATCGATACGGTGGGATTCTCATAATCCGGTAGCGGCAGTGTCTCAAACGTAATGTCGCTACTCTCCACCGTATTTCCACTTGGGTCGGTTGATTGCACGACAAAGTGATACGTTGCCGACGGCTCCAGATCTGGCAGAGTGATGCCATGCACAAGCTTTGGCGTTGTGTCCGTTATCTCTTCTCCGAGCCCAACCTGTCCCGCTGACCTACCATATTTCACGACACTATCGCTATTCTCGTTGGTTTGCCAGACGATGACTGCTGAAGCTTGGGTTACTTCCTGTACTATCGGGCCTGAAATGATTTCCGGAGGGATGATGTCACATTTCCAGATTTCTGCCCGGTTATTATTTCCTTCGTTGCTTTCAAGTACCATATTATCGTGGTCTGCCCTTACCTGCACATTATCGTATGAGTGAGTGCACTCCCAAGCATAGCCAAAGCATTTTCTCAGTCTCTCTCCAGGTCCTAAGTCCTCATTCACCAAATTACTTGCTCTGCGAACACCATCAACATATAAGGCAGTGTGATGACCCGCAGTGGCTACAACATCGCCTATATTCATTATCTGGTAGCAGACTGTGCTGTTCTCGTTCCAGACGTCAGTAATTGTTAAGTCCGGCATATTCACCGGCCTCAAAACGGCAACTATCATCGTATCGCTTCCGACGTTGCCGCAATCGTCAATGGCCTCGAACACCAGCGTATGAGACCCGAGGCTAAAGGTATGCGTGACAATGGCACTTTCACCCAGGATCACGCCATCCTCACTCCATCGACAATCGAGCTGAGGGTCACAGTCGTCCACAGCTGAGCCATTCAACGTAACCGCTGTACCTTGCCATGTTGCCTGTTCTATTGTTATATCAGGCCCGGCATCAACTAAGGGTTGGCTGGTATCCACAATAGTTATGGTCTGTATGCAACTTGAGCTATTACCGAACTCGTCTGTTGCCCTCCACGTACGCACCAGTGTCCCTGTATTGCCGCAGGCCGACTCCAACGCATCGCTGTGTGTGATCGTCACAGTGCTGCAGGCGTCGCTGCCGGTCGCCGAACCATTTGCCCCAACGCTCGTATCTGCCGGACATTCAAGCGTTACGTCCGCAGGACAGGTGATAGTCGGCGGCGTCGTATCCCGAACAGTGATCTTCACCGAATCCGGTTGCGAGTTCGCCTGACCGTCGTTGACAACGAGAGTGATCGTGCTTGCCCCCAAGGCCAGCGTCACGGTCGGGTTGATACCTTGGACGGTCCCAGCACCCTCGGAGAAGGGCCCCGTCCACGTGTAGGTTAATGGGTCACCATCGGGATCGTGGGAGCCAGAACCATCTAGCGTAACAGGGGTCCCGCCGGGACCGAGGCATTCAACGGTTTGGTCAGGGCCGGCGTCGGCCACCGGTGGACGGTTTACAACTTCTCTGAATTCAAACAGTTCCGCAACTTCACGATTGGTCAAAGCCCGATCGTAGATCCGAACCTCATCGAGTAGCCCGTTCCACTGGCGCCCCGGCCTCTCTGCGTTGGCGGCGATAAAGATGGGAAAGTCATTGGTACTTATGGTGCCCTCGTAGGATGCAGGACTTGCTGGGTCCTCCCCGCGATTTATGTACAAATGAATATATGATCCGTCAAACGTCGCACAAACATGATACCATTCGCCAGCGGGCACCACAATCTCTCCGTTGACATAATGCCAAGGAGGTCCACCAGTAAGAGCAAAGTGAAATCTTCGCTCGCTCATGAGGGTGGAAAGCCTCCAGCCCGTATCTGCCTTGGTTGCGATGGACATCCAGTCAGTGTATACCCGACGGATATTTACCCAAGCCGCAACGGTAATCGCCCCGGTGATATGGACCCCCTCACTGCCGGGAATCCGGACATAGTCATTGCCGTCGAAATCCAGCGCGCCGCGCAGACCCTCCAGGCTATCCACCCGCCGCGCGTCACCAACCAGCATGCCATCAAGGCCGTTGCCAGAATCGTCGTAGACGATGCTACCGCCACCCTCATTAAACTTCCAGTACCCTACCAGACCGGATTCAATATCCGCATTTGCCACACCCGTGGCGAGACCAGCCGTCAGGGCCAAGACCAATATGGGTGAGATCATCTTTCTCATTTCTCTGCTCTTTCAGGAATTGCCCATTTTCACCGTGGATGCCGCACGCACGGATACAGCCCCAAGAGATACAGGACCCCAAAAATGAAGATAAAATCACACCCTATCTCCTCCTTCTCTCAGTGTTTCTGAAAAGTTGCAAAGGTAGCACCAGTATATACCCTTCAAGCGGAAAAGCAAAGAAAAACCACAAAAACTAGGTGCGATTCTCGACACACTTTCAACGTCTTCTTCCCACCGTCGCCCCGCCCAAGCCGACCAGCAAGAACAGTACATGTTTTTGCTTCCTCACTTCAGAGATATAGACTAATTTACCATTTTAGCCATTTTTTGCAGTCGGCCTGCTGTAGAGGCCAGAAATGGACGTATCAGGGCCTCTCACTCATCATCGGCACTTGAACCGACCTTGTCTCGGTCTGACCGTCCGCGGAAGCCCCGTCTCCTTCCGGGTATACCTCACGCCGAGATCAGCGATTGTACAGGCGCAGAACGCCTCTACGAGGCTATGCTGTGAGATTCCGTGGGCTGCTTTAGTTAGTGGAGAAAGGGCTGCAAGCAGATGTCCACAGCCCATACCATAAGCGGTGATTAAGCAGCTTCAGTCTCTTGTTGTCACCTTAGCCGGTCAATCTCAAAGACTATTCGGCGCGCGGACAATCGCCAGGAAGGTCCGCATCTGTCTTCTTCCAGTTGGCAATCACAATGCCCAAATCGTTGCTCATCACGCGATACTTCTGGAAACCCTGCGACTTGTGGTCAATGTCGGCGCAAGGATCAAGCGTAGCATCGTCAATAAGCTTTTTCCAGTTGCTGGATACAATGCCCAGGTCATTGCTCATTACCCGGTATTTCTGGAAGCCCTGTGTAGCACCATCAGCATCGCCATCGCAGTGATACGGTGCACACCAGCAATCCGGCTTGCCGAGCGTTAGCCAGTCGTTGTAGGTCGAGTATGTGCTGGGAAAACAAACTGGGTCGACCACCGTCCAGTCCTGTGGGGGGCCAACATAATATACGCGGATGCCGCTCAGGCTGTTGAAGAGTCTGCCATCGTCAACCCAGCCATCCAGCGTATCTTTAACATCACCGCATACGTAGAGCATCAGGTCGTTAATGTCAAGCTTGGCACCGGGATTGATCGAGAGGTCACACACGAAAAGACATTCGGACCGACCCCCACGATTGCCATTGTCGTGGCTGTCGACGAGTTGGACCGTACCGACGTCTTCGCCGAGGGTTAATCCATCAAGAGCGAAGTTATCCGAAAACCCGCCATCAATCTCACTGGCCACTTCAAAAGTACAAGGGGCTACATGTTCACCGATTTCGAAAATCAACGCCAAGCTACTCAGGCCCGAAAGGTCAAGCTCGTCTGTGTTCAGGTTATCGAATGATGCACGCTTCATATAAATCGTCGAGCCAGCAACCGCTTCAAATTTGCTGTCCTCACCAAAACGTAATGTTTCGTGAACCGTAATAGACGCAGTTGAGTTCTCTATCTCAAAATATCCGGCTCCTTTGTATCCTACCCGTATCTTGTCGGCAATTAGTCGCCCGCCCGAAATGGTATATGTGCCATTTCTGCTGACGGGAAACAGGCCGGAGAAGAAACGTTACTCCTGTTCAGCTTCTTTCCATTCTTTAACCATATCTGCAAGAGGCTTTCCATAAACTCCCAGGAATCCGGCTTCTACATCGAGCTTTCCATAAAACTGTTTAAACTTGTCAAGTCCGTGATGATCTATCAGGAATTTGACAAACAGCCCAGAAGCGGGATAAGCCACCGCCTGTTCATTTTCTGAAGGAGTATGGAAAAAGTATATCGAACCGTTTGCCCACTTTTCTATAGGCTCGTTTAGATATTTCCTTACGGTATTCCTGCCTGTCGCCAGGCTTTTCGCGTCAGTGATATATTCATAATATTGTCGGATACCTTCATTAAAAAAGTTGTTGTTGGGCTGACTGAATTCGCTGTTAAAAAGCACGTGAACGGACTCATGCTCAATGGCACCAAAACCTAACGTATGGATCTCCTTTCCGTATGTAACGCCTCCCGGACCGAGTATTCCTGACAAAAAGAATTTCTCGTTCTCATCCGAATAGATGTAGCAATCGATTTTGTAATCCGGTTTATTTAGTTCAAGCTTAACAATCGCCTCATCGCAATATTGATCAAAATGGTTTGCTTTTGCTTTGAGCTTGCTGTCATCAGCTATCTTGTCGGAATAATGAAAAACATAGTGCTTGGAAGCCATCGACCGATAGAGAAATCTTTCTCTTTCTTTCCTCAAATCAATATGTCCGCGGGAATCAAATTGGCCATCCATAAAGTTTCCGAAGTGTGCAGGAACACCCTGTTGAACAATGGTATACTGAAACAACCCACACATCGTTCTTAGCAGTTTATCTATAGGACTGAGTGAATTCCCTGTGTATACAACTCGGTTTGCATCACTGCTAAGGAAGCAAATCCCATCCTCCTTGTCAGTAAAAGTATAGGGGCCGAATCGAAATCCGCCTTGAACCTTTTCTATCGGCAATCCAAAAGATTTCCATCTTTCGAAGCTATCGATCGGTCCACATACGAATATATGCTTACGATAATTTTGCTCATCAAGTTGATTTTCGTACTTCACGATTGCTTTAGCATCCGGCTTTATACTTTTACACCTCGTCCAGATGTCCTTATATGTCACCTTATCCTCAACGTCAGTTATGACAAACACATACTCATTTGTCTTTGTCTTATAGAATTTCTGGAATAGTTCAAAATTCCAATCAGGCTGAGGAAGGTCTTTAAGTGAACTTTCTTTCGCATTTGTTTGAAGTGCGAAAAGAAGTATTGAAATGATTGATAACAAGGTGGTTTTTTTGTTAAACTTTCCCATAGTCATGCCCTTTAATTAAATAGGTCAACATCAAATCATTTTTCCCGATGGGAGCATTATGATGATTATCTGTTACCATTTTATTACGGTCCTGTCCTTTTTTGTGAATTTTTAAAATATAGCCCCAGTTCCAAGAGAAGAAGGTACAGCAAACAACACAATGACGATAAAGGTTGATGTAAAAGCGCCTTCTCAGCAGAGAAGGAGGGGCCAGACCGAATTTGTCGAGCTCCTGCGCAGGCACGGAGCAAAGGAATAATAAGTCGCCTTTTTCATAAGCTAAATAACGCCAAGATTTGTACGGCGACATTATGTCACCATCTTGACACCACAGACGCTGATTTTACCCCAAACGAATATATATAGACACTCATTTTTTGCTGAAAAGCAAATTTTTTATAGGAATTTTATACCGTTCCCGGATTCAATGACCGGTGTGAGTTTCTTTGTCTTTTCGTGTAGAGTGGATGGTCGTGACCGGTTCTGGCCGGTGCTCTTGACAGTCGTTCTACGAGCGCAGAGTGCCTCTGGAGGCCACTCTGGGAAATTCTGTGGGCGGGACCGAGGTTGTCGTCCGGACTGCCCATTTGTACGAGGCAGTCAGCAGCTTGGATGTTACGAAGGGATCGCTGCGTACGAGGGAAAGTCCCGTAATAGAAGCTTTTCGTGGAACCAAGAAGCATGTTGGTAAATAAGGGCGCGCCCCTGTTACGCGGCCCCGGACATTATTTCGTACAATTTAGTTATGGGGAGGCTGAAGTTAGCCGGAACTGCCATGCTTATGGCTTTGATGTACTTCTACGTCAGACCTTTCACCAAAAAGTAGAAGACAGTGGAGATTTCTCCTGTGCCGAGAGAGTCTCTTAAGGAGCAATAGAATAAATGGACGAGTCTTTGAGAGCCAAATACGAGAAGACATTTGATGAATATGCTAAGGAGACTGACAGAGCAGCCGCGCTCCTTGTTGCATCTGCTATGGACGAACAGTTAAAAGCGCTTCTTAGGACCCGGTTAGTCCCGATATATGAAAACGATAGTCTGCTGGACGGACCTCACGTTCCGATTGCGACGTTGAGTTCGAGGATCGATTCTGCATATAGACTGGGTCTAATTAGTGACAGGTTGCGCGATGACTTACACACTATAAGGACAATAAGAAACGAGTTTGCCCACGATGTTTTCACCTGCACCTTTGAAAGCCACTCTGTAAGGGACCGGATGGCGAGGCTCAGAGGATCCGTTGGTTCTATAGCTGACGAAATGCATGTGGCTATGATTCAAGGCGTCAGGCTCAACAAGGAGTGGGCTAGACGTATGAAAGGCTCAACAGGAAGACAATATTTTCTTGCATGCGCGTCACTGATATTCATAGCTTTAGACATAGCTATGGAGGTAACTGAACCAATAAATGAAGCTGAGGAGGAGTTCTTCTACCACATAGACCCGGTTACGCCGGGATAGGTGCTATGAACCGGGAGCATCTCGGGAGCCCCCAAGCACCTCCAAGAGCAACTTGGTGAAATTCTGACAGTACTCTCACAGCGTTCACTGCCGCCAAAGCGCCCATCTGCTCAATGTGCAATATCTCACACCATGTATCTATTCACTTAACCTATGAAGCGCAGCCGATACGTCGTAACGTGGATGCCTCAAAGGAAATCTTTTGCAGCAATAGGTATTTTAGAAACACCTCTTAAGGCCCCTTCCACAATAACCTGATCAAGTGCCTCTCCGTAGAAACTCACACTGGCTTCGTAGCCGCCCTTTTTATACTCTTCGGCAGAGAGAATGTAACTTACCCATTCGTTTGCCAGTCCACCGATGACGACATGCTGGATACCGGTAATCTGACGCGCCTGCAATTCGAGGGACATCCCCAACTGTGCCGCTATCTCACCAGGAATGCCAATAATCAGCAGACTACCCAATCTAAGGGAACCGCTAACAGTCTTTTGTGGGGCCATGAGCGCGATGACTTTCTCCATAATCTCCTCGCTCAGTCCGTACTCCGAACCGCCCGTCTTCATGAAATCAGGATGCCAGGTGCATTTGGGTAGCTTAATCTCCTCAGCGTGATAGGAGAAGGTAGGTGAGGGAATTGGTTTGATTTTCTGCCACTCTCTGCAAACGATAATGCCCAACTCGCGGCCATAGCACTCTGCTCTTTCCCAGTTTCCACCCGAGTCCTCACGGGGAATCGGCGATTGATCTCCCTGTGCTCCGTTGTAGTACATAGCGGTGACGCCATGACCGATGAGGGCCTCGATAGTCCGTTGCAGATGCCCGGGCCATCCGCCGGAGAACATCATATCATAAGGTCCCATGAAGGTTGGATGGGCGGTCCAATTGACAAGCACAGCCAATGGTTGACCGGTTACCTTGTCAATACGTGTGACGGTCAAGTCTGCATCATAGGCTGCATTGTCTTGTCGCCGATTGCGGTTCCAGCCGTGCAACTGGATAGTGCGCGTGCTCACTGAGACGGCAACTGGGTCCTTGCTGGCTTCGGTGATGACCTGGGCGAGACGCGCGACGGTCAGGTCATAAAGTCCCTTGTGGAAAAAGCCTATCTGAGGAATCCCTAAGGTGTTCTTGGGATTGAGGGCAGACATATCAATGCTGGTATGAGAGTGGCTGGGCAGAAGCATGATCTGACCGCTTTTCCAGCCGGTATCAGCGAGGGATTCGACCATGGCGGATTTGAAGCCAGGTGGAAAGGCCAACACGTCAGCAGTGACCAGAGCAAACCGCTTGGTGCCATCGGATATGACAATGCCTTTCGCAAAGATGCGATCATGTACACCAACGGTTGGTTTGCTCATTCGGGCACCGTAACCACCGAGCGGTGCTTTCAGCTCCATCGGCGGAGTGAGGTCGACCCTGGCAACGCCCGCTTTCAATGGGGTAGCCGCTGCCTGAGGCGAAGTGACCATAAGGCTGACGATTAACGGGGGGAAAATTGTGATGACCGGGAGTAAATTGATTTTCAAGGAACGATATCCTTCAATATTTATGGAAATCATGTTAACTGCGATTTCCCACTCATACCTGCTCGGCTACACCGCTGAGCCTAATTTCCAATCTAATATCAAGTCTGTCTTGAAAATTCAATCTTCTTGACTGCTTCCCGAAGGTTTTTCAGCCAGAATGGCTGCAAAATACGAATTTGACGGCTCATCAATATTATGACTATGACCAATTGTGTATTGGTGGGCAACTGGGCGTTCGGAGAAACTAAAGAACGTGAAGACGGTTCGGCTGGCGGGAACGACGCGCGAGCTGTCAAGCGAGGACCGCAATTTATAGCGCGGGCCGTTGCGCTGTCCTACTTCTTCTGACGCTTCTGCCTGAAGAGCCATTGCCATATGCAGGGGCCGTGTCAAAATAGTTGATCCCGGCATGGATCGTAGCATTTGCCAACTGTGCAGGATGGAATTTTGCCGAAGATTTCACGGGTGAATTGCACTGAGACCACCGGATCGGCCACCCCGTGAAAAGTTCACACGGGCACGTTGGCAAAACGGCTCCAGTCCTTCCACAGCATCAGTCCGCCTGCCGCTGGGATCGCCGCCACGAACAGATCCGGGCGTGCCCGGATCGCATTCCACGAGCCGAAGCGGATGCTTCAAAACAAAAAATGTGTGGCAACAGGGATTTTAGTATTTGACTTTGAGCTCTTCATAGGTGAGCGTTACGATTCTACATCCCTGTCGAAATCAATTCTAAGATTCTATCGTCTCAGAAACCGGCATGGTAGCC
>Ga0209427_10000038_pt1 | contig 102104 bp, 115 predicted proteins | sample DeeMarSWOR136_30_FD_187465 | JGI IMG/M metagenome (GOLD analysis project Ga0209427, IMG submission 187465) | Marine sediment microbial communities from White Oak River estuary, North Carolina - WOR-1-36_30 (SPAdes) (version 2) | ecosystem: Environmental > Aquatic > Marine > Intertidal zone >... | reverse complement strand
GGTTGAGATGGTAGGAATGATTTTTTTTGCCTCTTTCATCAGTTCTATCCCGTTTATACCTGGCATGACTAAATCGGCAACCATTATTTTGATCTTTTTCTGCTTGATAATCTGGAGCGCTTCCTCGCCAGATTCTGCAGCTTCCACATCGTAACCAACACCGTCCAGCCAGTCGCTGAGCGATTCTCTTACGATACTTTCATCGTCAACGATGAGAATTTTAGGTTTTTTTCTCATCCATGGCCTCCAGATATATCGTAAATTTCGTCCCTATATTAGGCTCGCTCTCTACTTCCATCCTGCCTTTGTGTTTTCCAATGATTCCATGAGCAACAGAAAGTCCGAGCCCTACTCCCTTGCCCTTTTCCTTGGTCGTGAAAAAAGGCGTAAAAAGTTTGTTCAGATCTTCTTTGGGGATTCCAACGCCTGTATCTTCGATAACGATTTTGATGGCGTTTTTTTGTGAGTCGCCGATTTTAATGATTCCAGCCATCGATGAGGTGATGGTTAACGTTCCTCCTTCAGGCATTGCCTGAATCGCATTCAGGATGATATTTATCAGTACTTGTTGGATTTTGTCGAAGTCTGCAAAAACATTAGGGAGATTTGGATCCAGCCCTTTCTTTAGGCTTATGTTTTCTAGATTGATCTGATTTTGAACCAATAACAACGCGGCTTCGATGACCTTATTGATCTCGACTGGCTTCATGATTGACTCTGATTGACGAGCGAAGTCAAGAAGATTTCGGATGATTCGGGAAGTTCTTTCCAATTCTTTCTCCATCTTTAAAAGTTGCGTTTCGGATTTTTCTGTCTGAAGTTTTTTTTCTTGATATTTCTTGAGAAACAGTTTCACATAGACCATGATACCTGCTAAGGGATTATTCACTTCATGAACAACGCTGGCAGCCAACTGACCCAATGAGGCGAGTTTTTCTGATTGTATCAATTCTTCCTCTGTTTGCTTACGCCGTGTAATGTCTTCTCCAGAGCTGAGAGTGCCGATTATGCGACCCGTTTCATCTGTCAGCGATGTATTGTGCCAGGCGATAATCCTTTCCTCTCCTGATTGAGTCAGAATCGTGTTTTCATAGTCTTCAGCTTCTTCTTCTTCTCCAGCCATCACTTTGTGGAAGGTTTCCTTTCTTGCTTGCCTGTCTATTTCTGGGACGCATAAATCAAACCAGTTTTTACCGATGATTTCATTTTCTTTGTAACCCAAGACATCGCAACCTTTTTTGTTGATGAGGGAGACTCTCCCCTTTTCATCGATAGCTACGATTATGACTCCTGCGATATTGAGGTATTGTTGTGCTTTATTTCTTTCCTTACGCAACTTCCCCCACAATCCTTCATGCTTGGAAAGATCCCTGAAATTTTCAACAGCGCCAATAATCTCGTTATTCCTAGATCGTAATGGTGAGGTCGTAATGTTTACCGGAACCTCATCTCCCGTTTTACTGGTGATTTTAACCTCATAGTTGAATGCCGGTTTTCCGATTTTTAAAACTTCCTCTAATGGACATGATTCTTCACAGAGTTCACTCTTAAGAATTTGACAGCAATCCTTGTTCAGGACCTCTTCTCTTTTGTAGCCCGTAATTTCTTCGGCAGAACGATTAAATGAAGTGATTCTGGCATCTTTATCTATGGTAAGGACTCCGCCTTCCATGCTTTCCATAATATTTTCCAAGAATTCTTTTGTGATATGATCTTGTTTTGCCAATCTGAACTCTCCCTTTGTATTATTATATAAAAATGCTTCCTTTAGTAAAGGAGGTTCAAATTCTCATGGTATTTTGGATGGGTGGGATAATCGGAGAATTGGGATCTCTATTTGAGTATCTTTTTTAAATTTTCTCTGATCAATCTGATGCCAGCGGAGGAGTTTATCGGTATCTCATTGAGTTGAACTTTAATTTCTCCTGTATCAAAGCGATACTCATGACTATTTTTTTTATGAACATAGACTAATTTGACTTCAGGATTGCCAATAACAAGAGTGATGATTGTCTGAGCCATATCACCCATAGGTTTGCGGTCAATATGGCTGTGTTGGAAATCCGCTCGGATCCTGGTTCCTTCTCCCTTTTTAGATTTTATAGAAAGATGGCCGTTTGCCGCCTTGGCAGCTTCGGATAATAAGGGTAATCCAAATCCAAATCGGCGGACCTTCTTAGAAGTATAGAATGGATCACGTGCTTTTTTTAAAGTTTCCTTATCCATCCCTATCCCGTTATCGATTATTTCAACAGATAAAACATCGTTCTTTATATCCTCTGTTATGATTATTTCAATCTTATCAGCTTTTGCTGCTATCGAATTTTCGACGATGTCTAAAATATGTAAGGAAAGATCTTCCATCAAGACCTCATTGAATCAATTTTCTTCCATCCTCATTCTTCAAGGCCTTTTTTATTTCGGTTAAGGTGCCTTCTTTGATCAGGAAAGATGTGAATCCTTTCCCTATATCATCAGGATAATGGGCGTCAGAGGAGCAGGTAATCGGATAATTTATCTTAAATTTCTTTAACGCCTCTTCGAAAGTTATGTTGGAAGAGATTTCTAAAGCATCCAATTCCAGATTCTCGGGAATGAATCCCAATTGACCAATGATGCTGAAAGATTCTCTATCTATGTGCGAAGCGATTGTCACTCCGTTTAAGGAGTGGGTTTGCCGAAGGATTTCATCCAGGGGCATTGTTGTGGCTCCGATCAATAGCTTCTTATTAAAACCCAGCACTTCCTCTTTTTCATTTACGATGACTTGCATGCCAAAGGCCTCCTCATCGTTTTCTCCGGGCAAATTTCTATAGACATATTCCTGGAGTTCAAGTGCATTTCTGATGTCATCAAAAAGGGCTAGAACATGGACTTCTTCCTGCGAAGTTACTTCCATTCCGGGAATAACATGAATATCCATTTTCTTAGAGGCCTTCATGACTGCAAGGGAATTTTCTGATGAATTATGATCACAGATGCCTATAATGTCTATTCCCTTTTCTTTTGCTGCTGCGAGTATTTTTTTTGGAGACATACCCAGTTCCGTGCAGGGAGATAGGCAGGTGTGAATATGTAAGTCCGCTTTAAACGGTCTGAGCATGAATCAATCCTATGCAAAGATCAATTCATACAATTTTCCCGAGATTTCGAAGGCACTTTTATCAGTGCAAAGGATGGGCACATTTTCTTCATTTGCTTTTTTGATGGTATCTTCATCAGGCTCACGGTTGTTCACGATGATTATACCCGCCAAGTCCTTCAGTTTAGCCACTGCGGTGATATTTTGGTGGGTTTGTAATGTGATCCAGAGATTTCCTTCTTTGCTATTGGCAATTACATCGCTGAGCAAGTCACTTGTATATCCGCCTGTGACCTCGACATCCAGATTCTTTTGGCCTGTGATAGCCTTTAACTGTAATTTTTCAATGATTTCGTTGGCTTTCATTTTTTAATCCTTATTATTTTGTGTTTTGTTGTTATTAGACTTGCCTGGATTGAGAGAATCAGATTCCTTGAGTAATACTGAGAGTTCTTGGGAGAGTTCTGTATATTCTTGAGAAAGATTAAAGATGCAGTCTGTCAGCTTTGCTTCTCCTTTTACGATGTCCTCGGCAAAGGTCAAGCATGTAGGAGCTCCACAAACTCCGCAGTCGATTTTGGGCAATAATTCATATATCTTCTCTTTTAACTTTCGCTTTTTTATGGCCTTCGCTAAATCTTTATCGAGAGGTATAAGGGGGCGAGGTTCAAACTTCCCTTTGATAAAAAAGTATTGCTGGCCATATAGTTTCCTGACCTCCCTGATATCTGGACAGGCCTTTATCTGTTCAAATTCCAAGGTTTCGATCAATTTGAGGATTTTGTTGTAAGATGTATAAAGGTTTTCTACTGTCAATGAACCTCCTACACATCCTTGGAGACAGGAATAGGCTTCGATAAAGTCAATGTTTCTTAGTTTTCCCCTTTCAATATCATCGAAGACTTTTAAGATTTCAGGAAGCCCCGAAACAGCCATGGAATTCTTTAACCTTAGAGTCCGGCAGATACCACCAACCATTGCCCATCCCACGCCAAGAATACAGATGCTCTCCAGGGCTTTTCGGTAACTGCCTTTTTCGATGCCCTCCATAGCAGAAAGGAGTGGTCCGTATGCATCTGAGATGGAAATGGCCCCGTCTAAGAAAGATTTCCCTTTTTCTGCGGGCTGTTTTATAGAGATCATTTTAACAGGGCAGGGAGTGAGATAAAAAGCACCGATATCTTCTTCCCTAATCTTGAGTTGCTTGGCTTTTTTCTTTTTTATTTCACGAGCGGCTAGTTCTCTTGGGAGTTCAATTGGAATGATTTGATCAATGAGTTCTGGATATCTAACTTGGATCAGACGTACGACGGTTGGACAAGCATTGGAGATGAGAGGCTTGGGGCCTTTGTAATCACGAAGGTATTCCTGGATGGCGAAACTGACTTCTCCGCAGGTCAGAGCCAGGTCATACGCACAATCGAATCCCAGCTTTTTTATGCCAGCAAGGATTTTCTCCGGCAGGATTTCTCTTCCGAACTGGGCATAGAGGGCAGGAGAAGGAATAGCGACTGTGTAACGGAATTTTGTGAGCTCTCCAAAAGGATCCGTTAGAGGAATGATGGCATTGTGAGGACAAATTGTGATGCATTCTCCACAGTCGATACATTTTTCTTCGATGATTACCGCCTTTCTATTTCTGACTCTTATGGCTTGAGTGGGGCACACCCGTAGACATTTCATCCGGCCTTGGCACCTTTCTGTTTCAATCCTGATGGAATGGAAGTACTGGCTCATTTTTTTCCTGTCTTGTCCAAACAGAAGGTCATGTTCAATGCCGTCCCCTCGCCAGGAGTGGAAGTGATTTTAAATCGATCGGCATTTTTTTTAATATTGGGAAGCCCCATCCCTGCCCCAAATCCCATCTCTCGCATTTCATCCGTAGCTGTTGAGAAGCCCTCTTTCATGGCTAAATCTATATTTTTAATGCCTGGTCCCTCGTCTTTGAGTTCAAAATGAAGTTTCTCAGGGTTAATGTTCAGACAGAGCGTCGCTCTACGAGCGTACATCACGACATTCATTTCGGCTTCATATATTGCGATGGAAGCTCTTATAATGATCGAATGATCGATACCTATCTCCCGGAGAATTTCTTTAATACTCGTGGAAATCTTTCCTGCGTTGCTAAAATCCCCACCCGTGATTTCAAAATTTTGATTTAATATGTACTCCTCGTTCATTGTTGTTCTTTGGAGAGGCTGCTCACTCCAGGAAGACCATGACTGAAGAGGAGGCCACAGGTTGCATACATCATGAGCTTGGTTGAAAGGAGTGGAATTCCTTTTTCTTTTGCCAGTTTTATTCCTTCCTCATCTGGTTTTTTGCCCCGAACATACACAATGGCTTTGGCATCGATTATATTTGCTGTTCTTACAGATTGAGCGTTGGACAAACCAGTTAAAAGGAGAATCCCGGGTTTGCCAAAAGCGAGAACATCACTCATGAGATCAGATCCTCCTGCAAACGTGATTTCTGTATCAAGGCTGTCCTCGCCGCAGATGACTTCAGCCTGAAGGATTTCTTTGATTTCTCTTAAAGTCATTTTTATATCTCTAGGATTTTTTTGAAAACACCTCAATTATTTCAATAGGAAACCATATCCTGTCCATTTTCATCCGAGGTCCTCTGAATTCTTAACTTAAAATAAAATATAGTGTAACTATTCAGAGCCCCAGAAGTCAATCCTGCCTGAAGCAGACAAAGGCAAACAAGTCGAAAATCTAATAATATCTAATAACCAAGTTCGATTCTGACCTTCATTCTTTATGAAGAACAGGTATCAAAACACTCTTCTGCAATCCTTTGTGCCATGAGAGGTACGGCTTTTTTTACCGGCTCAGATAGTCCGGGCTGAATTGTTTCAGGTATGGTTTGGATTTGGCAGACTTTGACTATTACCTTTACCGAACATAAATCCTGCAATTCCTTTAGAAGATTTGAAGATGGGACTTGATGAATCGAAAAGTCATCGGTTTTTTCTGTTGGGATCTCGTCAAGGGAAATATCAAAAAGTTCACCCGGTTTTCTCCCTTTGTCGACTGCATCTATTATTACGATAATCCTTGGTCGAACCTCGCTCAGGGAGAGTGTAAACAGGATTTTTCGTATGCCAGTTCCTGCGTCTGCTAAACATATATTTTCTGGGATGCTGTAGTGGCTCTCCAAGTATTTGATGACTTCCGGTCCGAATCCGTCATCACCAAAAAGCTTGTTCCCGACTCCTGCGATTAAGATTTCTTTTCGACAATAAATAGGGAATTGATCCATCTCTGACTCAAAGGTTTCGTCATCATATCTGAGGGTGCAGCCTCTAGAGAAAAGGCTCTGCTTCGCTATAGAACAACTTATCAATAAGGCACTGAAGCTGTAAGGCTTATCCTCAGATATTGGAATATGTTTCTAAATGATTTCCTTCAGCATCAACAATAGTAACCTTCACCCCGATCTTTCCATCCAGATTGTGTGTAGCGCAGGAGAGGCAGGGATCATGAGCTCTAATCGTCATTTCGACCATATTCAGAATTTCCTCGTTATAATTACCATCTTTGATCAGATCTTTAGCAGCTTTTTTGACTGACATATTCATCGGTGCATTATTGTGTGTGGTGCCAACAATCAAGTTAACATTGGTCACGAGACCATTTTCGTCTGTCTCGTAGTCATGGATCAGTGTTCCTCTTGGAGCCTCTACACAGCCTATTCCTCTGGCAGCTCTCGGTTCTACTTTCTTTCTTATATCGGTGCTGGTGATTTCAGGATCCTCCAGGAGACGAATGGCGTTTTCTGCGTTATACAATAACTCGATCAACCTGGCCCAGTGATAGAGCAGAGGTTGTTGGGCAGGACGACCGAATTTTTCTCTAAATTCTTCAAACTCAGCTTGAGCTAGAGGTGTGGGAATTTTATCACAGACATTCATACGGGCCAGTGTATTGGTCCGATAAATACCCTTTGGATTATCCAGATCCATGGAAAATTCACCGGCTTTCTTCATGTAGGGGAACTTTAAATAAGACCAGGGTTCCACATGCTCGCGGATAAAGTCGGTATATTCCTCGTACTTGAAGTCTTCGTAAGAACCGTCGGCATTCATCATTCTCAGCTTTCCATCATAGAGATCGAGTGCCCCATCTTCCGTGACTGTACCTAAAAATCCTGTAGTAATAACACCCAGGGAATTCACGACGTCTAGATATTTGGGAAAGAGGTTTTCTTTGGTGAAGGACATCGAAAATTTTGCCAATTCAAGGCATTCATCCGCCTTCTTCCTTAACTCTTGTCTCTCTTCCTCTAGCAAGGGACGGCTGAAGCCACCTGGAACAGCTGCAGCCGGATGTATGGCTTTTCCGGCAATCTTCTCTAGCATGGTGGCTGCCAGATGCCTTACTCTAACCACTTTTTTGGCTAGATCGGGGTTTTCACCGAGAATTCCGATAACATTCCTAACCGAATAATCAGCACCCGGTCCGAGCAGAAAATCTGCTGCCGCTAAGAAATAGAAGTGGAGGATGTGCTCTTCCATAAAGGCAATGCTGTTGCACAACTCTCTCAATTTTTTTCCAGCAGGCGGTGGATCTACACCGAAAACCGCATCCGTGGCCTTGGCAGAAGCATTATGATGGGACCAAGGACAAACCCCGCATATCCGTGTGGTAATTCGCGGCATTTCTTCGACAGGTTTACCGATACAAAATGGCTCGAAACCTCTTAGTTCGAGCACATTCATTTGGGCGTCGCTTACATTTCCAGCGTCATCGAGCTGGATAGTAATCTTAGCGTGCCCTTCGATTCGTGTAACAGGTTGAATAGTTAATGTTTTTCCCATGTTTAACTCCTTTTTGGAAGGGGTCGTAAACGACCTGCTCCCGAAAATCTGTTGAAGGTGGCTGCGCGATCTGGAATTTGTTTGACATCAAGACCAATTGTGGACAGAGCTCCCATCATGTCGACCATCGGATTGGCTGCATCTGAGAGAGGACCGAAACATCCCCGGCAGGGCATGTAGGCTTTTATGCATCTAGGTGTTCCTTCTGCTCCTCCACAACCTGCCCTTGTGGCAGGACCATTGCATAGGAAACCCTGTTCCATGAAACAACGGACAGTATCCAATGGCTTTCCGGGTTCAAATTCAACAGATTCAAGGGGTCTTTTTATACTTGCCACAGCTTTCTTTTCTCTGATAGTCGGACATTCGTCACATACACTCTTTGTCGGAAGACTGATTTCTCTCCCTTCTAAAAGCGCGGTCAGCGCTTCGGCGACCATTTCAGGCGTTGTTGGACAACCGGGTAACTTGAGGTCGACCTTAACCACTTCATGCAAGGCATAAATTCTATCCGTAAACGGCGACACAGCTTGAGAGGGTGTCTCTGCTGAATCAGTGGAAACTGAACCCCGGAAAATCTTCTCCTGGAGTTCATCAACCGTAAACTGATTAGCCAAAGCAGGTACTCCGCCATAACATGCACAAGATCCCAAAGCGATGAGGGTATTGCATTTTTTCCTCATTTCCTCGGCTATTTCTTTGTTCTCTTCCACTCTGATTCCGCCAGAAATAATCCCCACATCGGCTTCTGGGATTTCAGGGCCTGACTGATCACCTGTCTGTCCAAATAATTTATGATCCATCAGAACCGGCATATGGACAAACTCAAGCTGGGGTAAAATGTCGAGAAGTGGCTCTCCAATGTCAAGGATTGTTATTTCACACCCTGCACAAATGGTAAACCATTCTTCTGCTACTCTGACTGCCATCTTTCACCTCCTTAGTAAATTTAAAAATTTAGATCCTTAATAAAGGATTTCGTGTGTAATTATAAGAATGATTATGTGGGATTTAGGTCGGTATGCTATGGTCGTCTTGCTTCATCGATTATCAAACCTATTATAACTATAGGTAAAGTAAAGGATGTCTTATAATTACATACAATTCTATGTATAACATCTTGAATTGTCAATAAAAAAAGTAAAAAATTTCAGGATAGGGATGTCTTTCTTTTCCCTGCTTGTCGGATGGGGTGAAAGAAGAATTTTGTTGAGTCTCCAGATTACTTATTTTTTTCATGAATCTGGATTTTTAAGGCTTGCTTTTTTATTATAAAAAAAAGTAAAATTGAGAAAGCAAAACTACCTTTGAATCGGAAGGAGGAAGGATGGCGAGAAAAATTTTATCTATCCTAGGAATAATTGTCCTCTTAGGTGTTATCACTGGCTGTGGTGGTCACCCTGAAGAAGGCCTTTTAAAGAGATATTTCAGTGCGCTTGCCCTTAATGACAGGACGACCTTGTCGACGATGGCTTTAGAACCCCTTTCCATCGATGCATCGCAGGAATGGGAAATCACCGCTGTGACGGAAGAGAGAGTAGAACCATTCAACTTGCCTGAAATGGACAGAACCGAGAAAGATCTACAGAACAAACTGCAGGACCATGTCGGGCCAACTATGGATGCTGAAGATGCTTTATGGGAAGCAAAAGAGAAACTGAAGAACGCAAGAACTGGAGGAGCCAGACGGTCTGCACAAAACGAAGTGGAGGCGGCGCAGGAAAAGTTCGATGAGGAGCGTGAGGTTCACAGACAACTGCAGCAGGATTTTAACGAAGCCGAGGATACCGCACAGAGAGAAGAAGAGATTTCCACTTTTTCCTTAGGGACGGGCAGGCTTCCGAATATCAGAGACTTATCAGGTGAGGTTTATTTCTCAGAAGTCGATGTTCAAGCCACAGGTCAGTCAGGAACCAAAAATTACAGGTTTTATTTGAGGAGATACATTCTTACAGATGAAACCTTGAACCTGACCCATCGAGGCAGATGGGTCATTGTCAAGATCGAGCCGCTCGGCTGATATTGACTCTTTGCGCATTTTCCTTTATAAATACTGATTCACACGAGGAAGGGCCGTTAGCTCAGAGGGAGAGCACCGGCCTTTTAAGCCGGGTGTCGCTGGTTCGAGTCCAGCACGGCTCACCATCTTCAGCGCCCCTGTCGTCTAGCTTGGTCTAGGACATCGCCCTTTCAAGGCGGCAACACGGGTTCAAATCCCGTCGGGGGCGTTATTCTTCTTTGGGGTGTCCGCACTGCGCGTTTTTTTGTATAACCAAAAGAAGAACGCTGCGGGGCTTTCGTAAACAGCAAGTATGATAGGTGAGAGGATAAGCCAGTACATGTTGAAATCCAAGACAAATAGAAAAATAAAAGCAGCCAGTCCACCCAGACAAAAAAGGATTGAAGCCACGAGCCAGATGCAGGGCATGATATTTTTAATTTTGTGCCTCACTCGTTGCCCAGAAGACGAGGTGGATTCAGATGGGCGGTAATTATTTTAAAACAATATGGATCTGATTTCACTCAAATGTGAATTCTTTTTCTTTAAATACCCTAAGACAAACCTCTACTACTCTGGCATCATAGAGTTTTCCCTTGTTTTTGGATATTTCATTTAGGGCTTCCGCTATACTCAGAGCCGGACGGTAGGGCCTGTGAGTCGCCATGGCTTCGATGACATCCGCTACCGCTAATATCCTGGCCTCAAGAAGAATCCGTTCCCCTTTGAGACCTTGGGGATACCCACTCCCGTCCATTCTTTCATGATGTTGAAGCACAATTTTAGCCACGGGCCAGGGAAATTCGATTGTTTTTAGGATGTCGTGTCCCACCTGTGCGTGGGTTTTGATGATCGTATATTCCGCGTCGGATATCTTACCTGGCTTGCTGAGGATTTCTGCTGGGACCTGTATTTTCCCGATATCGTGAAGTTCTCCTGACATACGAAGTCCTTCTATTCTGTCTGTTGAAAGCCGCATCACTTCGCCTATAAGACAAGCGAGCTTTGTCACGCGTCTTTGATGTCCTGCTGTATATGGATCGCGGGTTTCAATGGTATAAGCGATAGCCTGTACTGTTCCTTCCATTGCTATTTTTTGTTGTTCCCAGCTTTTCTTGAGCTCGTCCTCTGCCCTTTTTCTTGGAGTGATATCGGTGAAAGCCAGCACCATACCGGAGATATTGCCTCCATCGTTTTTAATGGGCTCTAGTCTTGTATCGATAGGTGTCTTTTGTCCTTTCCTGGAGAGAAGAAAACTTCCGTTGGAAAGCTCTGAAACTGCGTCTTCGAGTATTCTCCTGACAGGAATATTTTGTGTTTTTCCTGCCCTTTCGTTCATGACTCTGAACACTTCACTGAGAGGTTGATTCAAGGCTTCATCCTGTCTCCATCCGGTGAGGAGTTCTGCCAAAGGATTCATGAATGTGATCAACCCATCCTGGTTTGTTGCGATCACCCCGTCTCCGATGCTTTTGAGGATGGTTGACAGCCATCGTTCTCTTTCCTTTAGTTCCATCTGCATCTTGTATTTATAGAGGGCAATCTCAATTGTCGTCTGGAGTTCTCTCTCTTCGAAAGGCTTAATGATGTATCCAAATGGTTCAGTTTTTTTTGCTCGCTGGACAGTCGAGGAGTCTGCATAAGCTGTAAGATAGACCACTGGAATGCTGAATTTGGTGTATATGTGCTCCGCTGCTGCGACTCCTGTTACTTCTCCCTGGAGCATGACATCCATAAGCACGAGATCTGGACGTGTTTCCTCCGCCTTTTGTACGGCAATTTTAGCTCCAGAGACAACTGCAGTTACCTCATAGCCCAGCCCCAGAAGCATATTCCGGATGTCGCGGGCCACGATGCTCTCATCTTCGACGACTAAGATTCTTGTCTTGTTCATGACTCCTTAAGGCCAAGACCCCTGGGGACCGTAGAGTCCTCTCCAAAATTTTTTCCCAGGAGATCATTCTGGTCAATCTAGAAGGATTAGACAATCCCTTTTCTAGGTGAATATAGAGGTGATATTTTTCTTGATTTTATACTCTCTTGAGGTGATAGGAAAGAATCAGTGACTAATCCCGGAAGTTAGGTTTTTTCCGGCTCCTCACTTGGCAAAGATTCTCCCACAAAATTTAAGGGGTGGACGAGTCAGAAAAATTTTTTTCTTTTTATTATAAACGTGGGTCAAAATGGCCAGGTCCGCCACACTCTGGCGTATAACAAGTCACATTGAGGAATTCACATTTCTCCTTACACCCTGGGCATTTATCTGGTGGCGTGGCTGCTGTGATGAGGAGTCCGCACTTGCTGCATTTCCAAAAAGTAAGACCGCATTCGGGACAGATATCTCCGGCAAATTTACCATTAGCGATATAACCGCAGTGGGCACACTCAAATTTTGCTTGTTTATCCTCCATTCTCTTCACCTCAATTCCTTGTATTCTCTATTTGGAATAGCCAAATAACTCCCCCTTTTTTTGAATTTTCTTTTGTTGGCTTTATAGGTCTTCCAAAGTTTTTCCATTCTCAACACTTTGATCTTGAAGTAATAATTATCAAACACAAAGTGACTTGTCAATAAACGAAAGAGCTGGTTTCCCCGAAAAAGGAGGAGAATTTCTCTGGTGGGCGGTACTGGATTCGAACCAGTGACACCCGGCTTGTAAAACCGGTACTCTACCGCTGAGCTAACCGCCCAAGTATAGAAACAGTCCTTGATGGCTTTAATTAAGGTAGGGAAACGCAGCCCTTTTGTCAAGAAGCAAGAAACCCTGGCATATGAACTGGTTCAGCATATTGACAGAAGAATAGGCATATGTTAAAGTTAGACATCTTTTTCTTTCAGAATAAGAACGTATAACATTGAATTAAAGGGTTAAAATGTTTGCTGTGATTAAAACCGGAGGAAAACAGTACAGGATTAAAGTAGGAGAAATCTTAGCCATCGAAAAGCTCGATACAGAAAAAGGAAAAAAAGTCATCTTTGACCAGGTTCTTCTGATCGAGGATGATGAAAATACTCTAATCGGCACGCCTGTTGTTGAAAAAGCTCAGGTTATCGGAGAAGTCATCGAAAATTTTAAGGACAAGAAAGTCATAGTTTTCAAGAAAAAGAAAAGGAAACAGTATCGGAAGAAAACCGGTCACCGCCAAGAGCTTACAAGAGTGAAAATTGAAGAGATTATTCCAGATGTCGGAACAGCCAAGAAGAGAAGGCCTGTGGAGGAAAAGGTCGAAACCAAGGAAGCGCCAAGGAAGCCAGCAGCTAGAGTAGCAGAGCAGGAGCCTGTAGCAAAAATAGAAAAACCAGAAGCAAAGAAGCCAGGGGAGAAAACCAAGAGGCCGGCAAAGAAAACCGCTCCTAAAAAGACTAAAGGCGAAAAAGTAATGGCTCCTGTACCAAAAAAGAAAGCTGTGGTAGAGAAGCCGGCCAAAAAGAAAGTTTCTGTGAGGGCAAAGAAAACAACCTCAAAGAAGGAGAAATAGAATGGCTCATAAAAAATCAGGAGGAAGCGCGAAAAACGGTAGGGATAGCCATTCCAAAAGACTGGGAGTCAAGCGCCATGCCGGACAGTTCGTCTTGGCGGGATCCATCCTGGTTCGGCAGAGAGGAACACCTTTCAATCCTGGGAAAAATGTGGGGAGAGGAAAGGATGACACGCTTTTTGCCAAAATAGATGGGAATGTGTGTTTTGAGTCCAGGGGAAAAAACAGGAAATTCGTATCAGTTTTACCAGCCTAGGAGGTTCAGACTCCATAAAACATGTTCGTTGACCAGGTCAATGTGACCCTCCGGGCCGGAAAGGGCGGTGATGGCTGCGTAAGCTTCCGGAGGGAGAGGGGGGTGCCCAAAGGAGGCCCTGACGGAGGCCGTGGAGGGAATGGAGGAAGCATTTTCCTCGCTGCCGATAAAAATCTCAACACATTAGCATACTTCCGTTTTCACCCCATTAACAAAGCCTCGAGAGGAGCTCATGGAGAAGGTGGGAATCGGCAGGGAAAAAATGGAGACGACCTTCGATTCAAAGTTCCGTTAGGAACCATTATCAAAGAGAAAGACAAAGAAGAGGTCCTGTTTGATTTGGTTGGCGATGGCCAGGAATTTCTCGCAGCTAGGGGAGGAAAAGGGGGAAGGGGAAATGCCTCTTTTGCTTCATCCACCAACCGTTCTCCCAGATTTCGTGAGGAAGGCCAACCAGGTGAGGAGAAGGAATTTACTCTGGAACTGAAACTCATTGCAGATGTTGGCCTTATCGGTTTTCCTAATGTCGGCAAGTCTACACTCATTTCGAATATTTCTGCCGCCAAACCTGTTATCGCTGATTATCCTTTTACCACCCTTGTGCCCAATCTTGGTGTCGTAGACATTAACGAGTTTCAGAGTTTTGTCGTGGCTGATATTCCAGGGTTGATTGAGGGGGCTCATCAGGGCCATGGTTTAGGGATAAGATTTCTTAAACACATAGAACGCACAAAAATTTTAGTCCATTTGGTTGATGTATCACCATATACAGAAAGGGATCCCGTCCATGATTTTGGAGCAGTGATGGGAGAACTCAAGGCTTTCGATAGCCGGTTGGTCAAGAGGCCCCAGCTCTTGGTGGCTAACAAAATTGATCTGCTCGGAGAGGATAAACAGAGGCTTGAAGGAGTGAAGTCTTTAGCCAAAAAAAAAGGGCTTCCGTTTTTTGCAATCTCAGCCCAGAGGGGGAAGGGTCTTAAGGATTTGATTTTGGCCATGGCTGAAAAATTGAAATCATTGGAATCAAATACACATTAGACATGAAAAAAAGGATAGGAATTTTTGGGGGAACATTTAATCCGATCCATCTGGGTCATGTGAAAGCTTGTCTGGAGGTTCAAAAGGTCTTTGAGTTGGATAAAATCCTATTCATTCCCTCCTACATCCCTCCTCATAAGGGTTCCTCCGATGTTGCCGCTCCTTCACATCGCATGAAGATGGTAGAATTAGCTGTCGCTAGCTATCCTCAATTTGTTCCTTCTCCGATAGAGATTGAAGCGAAAGGAAAATCTTATTCCATCTTAACCCTTTCCAAGTTGAAAGAACGGTATACTAACGCCTGGATTTTTTTCATTTTGGGAGTTGATGCTTTTTTAGAAATTGACTCTTGGCGAGATTATGAGAATGTATTGGAGCAGTGCCGTTTTATTGTCATAAGCCGTCCCGGATATCATCTTAAAGACGCTGAATATATCTTAGGGGGGAAGTACAAAAAATGGATACATCAGCTTTCAGCTCAAATGGAAATAAGTGAAGAGATGTTCAAGCAATATAAAATCTTTCTCTTAACGATTTCAGCCTTGGATCTGGCTTCACATGAAGTGCGGAAAAGAATAAGGAACAAGAAGTCCATAGCCGGTTGTGTAGCTGAGTCCGTGGAAGCCTATATAATCAAGAACGAACTATACCAGTGAGGGAAATGAGTCAAAAAATTTTGCTTAAGAAAAATCTTCCAAAAGATGTGACTGTGTCTTTGAAGGCCTGTCAAGCCAAAAAAGGAGAGGATATGGTTATCCTTGATTTGAAAAGCATATCCTCATTTACAGACTATTTCGTCATCATACATGGAAACTCTAAAAGACAGAATGTGGCCATCTGTGAGAACATCGAGCGGGAATTGAAGGAGAAAAATATTAGGCCTGCTAGCATCGAGGGCAGAGAAAATGCTGAATGGATCCTTATGGATTACGGGAATTTTATAATTCATATTTTTTCCAAAGAAGCCAGGGAATATTATTCCCTGGAAAAGCTATGGGGAGATGCTCCAAGATTGAATTATTGATTTTTTTTAGATGGGAACCTTTTGGAGAGAAAAAAACATTGACATTTTGTGTTTTAATCATTATTTTTTTAGGACAATTTCAAAAGACTGCATGGAATCAAGGTTGATACATGAAGTTGAAAGTAGTTTGGCCAGGAAAGACTCGGAACAAAAGCCTTTATGATCTTCAGAGAGTTTATTTAGAAAAGATCAACAGATTGGAAAATTGTACTTTGGTCGAGACAAAGGGAGCTCGGGGTTTTATTGATAAGTATGGTCAAAAAATAAGAGGAATCGAGGCCGATGCTCTTGAAAAACACTTCAAAGATGACTATATTATCTGTTTGTTTGACAGAGGAAAGGAGATGAATTCCGAAGAATTTGCACGATTTCTGGAGCAAACAGGTTCGGCTGCGCCACGCTGCATAACTTTTGTTGTTGGAGGCTTTTTAGGTTTGGCAGAAAGGATTTTGAAAAGGGCTGACTTGCTCCTCTCTTTGTCCAAGATGACTTTTTCTCATGAATTGACTCGAGTTGTTCTCCTCGAGCAGATCTACCGCTCCCTAACCATCATGAAGGGAAGACATTACGCGAAATAGGGGGAAGATTGAACAAGAAAGAGAAAGAAAGATATAAAAAGAAACTCCTGGTAAGAAAACAAGAAATTATCAAGGCGCTCAGTGAATTCTATAACGAAAGCAAAGAGGTAGAAGATCCAGGGATTGCTAAGGATATGGGAGACAAGGCAGAAAGTTCTTACACCAAAGAATTCCTTTTAAGTCTCTCTGACACGGAGCGAAAACAATTACATCTGATAGACGAGGCCCTTAAAAGGGTAGAGGACTGTACTTTTGGTGTCTGTCAGATGTGCGATGCTAAAATCGGAAAAAAGAGACTGGGCGCTATTCCCTGGACTCCTTACTGTATCGAATGTCAAGAGAAGGCCGAGGAAGAGTCTCTTTGAGCTTCTCTCTCCGGCAGAGTTTAACCTCTTACCTTAAGCTGGCCGAACTCATTTTTTTTCCTTCTTTTTGTGAATTGTGTTCGATCTTACTCGAACTTCCTGGGGAAAAGATTGTGTGCAGCTCCTGCCTTCAAGGAATAAAACCACACCGTACTTCCTATTGTTTAAGTTGCGGGAAATTTTTTTCTGGCTCTAGTGAGCCCCACTATTGTCGACGGTGTGTGGAACATAGACCGGCTTTTTCAGGCCACCGGTCTTGTGGTCTATATGGAGGCAAATTAAAAGATATCATCATTTTGTATAAATACCGAGGATTTAGCGTCCTTGGAAGTTCTTTAGCAGAATTTATCCACAAAAGCTTAGGCAAAGAAGAAAGCCTGTGGTGGGAAACAGATGCTATCATTCCCGTCCCGCTCCATCCAAAAAAAGAAAAAGAAAGGGGCTTTAACCAGGCACAGATCCTGGCCAGAGAACTCGCAAGAAGAAAGCGAATACCACTTATCGAGGACCAGCTTGTCAAAGTGAAAAGAACTCTTCCTCAGACGTCTCTCGAAGCAAAAGAGAGGGAAAAAAATTTAAAGGGTGCTTTTGAGGTTAAAGATGGAGAAAAAATTGAAGGGAAGATTATACTCCTAGTGGATGATGTGTTTACTACGGGATCAACCCTCCAAGAATGCAGTTTGATGTTGAGAAGAGCCGGAGCTTTAGAGGTCAAGGCTTTGACTGTAGCTCAGGCTTGATCAAAATAAGGATAAAAAAAAAGCGCCCTGGCCGCTTGACCATGGGCGCTTAAAAAATTTAAAGATTTTAATTCTTGGCTTTACTTTCTGCCTTTTTCTTAGGCTTGAGGACCTTCACCTTTTTTGGCTTGGCTTCAGGTTTTTTAGGCATGACAACCCTCAAGACTCCGCCTTCATGCTCAGCTTCGATCTTGTCTTGATCAACATTGTGAGGGATGGTGAATGATCTGAAAAAAGAACCATAAGAACGCTCGATCCGATGATAATTTTCTTCTTTGGTTTCTTTTTCGAACTTTCTTTCGCCCTGTATCGAGAGAGTATTATTCTCAATTTTGATATCGATGTCCTTTTCATCTACACCAGGAACTTCAGCGGTAAGCACGATTTCATTTTCTGTCTCATAGATGTCAACCGAAGGCGTCCAAGTGCTAGAGATCATGTCCTTTTCCTCGCCTCTAGCTGTGACTGCGTCCTCAAAAAGCCGGTTCATTTTTTCCCTCAGAGTGACGATATCTCTGAAAGGATCCCATCTGATGATAGCCATTTCAGTTACCTCCTTGAAAATCTTAGTACGTATATAATATAATATCTTAGCGTAGTATTGTCAAGTATTTTTAAAATTTTTTTCATTTTCTTTTTTCCACTTCTATATCGATTTTTTTTACAGGATTTCCCCTATTCGGATGTCCATTTGTATGGGATCTAGGCAAAGGGCAGAATTCCGGACCTAAGCTTCTTTTTTAGATTTTCCTCCGATGAGCAGGGTTACTTCTCCTTTAATTTCTCTCTTTTCGAGTTCAAAAAGAAGTTCAGAAGCTGTTCCCCTGAGAAACTCCTCATGTATCTTTGTCAATTCCCTGGCTACAACAATCTGCCTTTCGCCGAGAGTCTCTCGAATGAGATGCAGAAACGCGGACAATTTCCTTGTTGGTACAAAAAAAATCAAGGTTGCCTTCTCATCCTTGACTGTATCCAGCATTTTTTTTGCAGCGTGCTCTTTTGGCGAAGGGAAACTGAGAAAGTGGAATTTATGTGCAGGCAAGCCAGATGCAGAAAGAGCTGCTGTGATTGCCGATGCCCCTGGAATCGGCACGACTTTAACTCCTTGAGCCAAAGCCTCTCTGATCAAGGGATATCCGGGATCAGAGATACCGGGAGTTCCTGCATCTGATACGAGGGCGACATCTTTTCCCTGTTGGAGAAGGGACAAAAGTCTTGTGATTTTTTGCTGTTCTTTAGGGTGAAAGTAGCTGATGAGCTTTTTCTTTATTTTGTATTTGTTCAAGATTTTTATTGTCTGACGAGTATCCTCACATGCGATGACAGATACGTTTCCCAAAATCTTCAGAGCTCGGAGAGAGATGTCCTCGAGGTTACCTATAGGGGTAGCCACAACATAGAGTTTACCTCGTGTTTCTATGGAAGATTTCTTTTCTGGCATCAGGAGCTTTTATTAGTAACCTTGTTTAACCTGGATAATTTATTAAATTATCCAAGTTATCCTGAATTATTCATATACGATCCCAAGATCCAGGGATACGTTACCGATTTCAGAAAATCTGTACATGTCCCTGATTTCAATACACACTGCATTCAATTCCGCAAAAAAAACTCATGTTTATGAATAATTCAGGTTATTTGCTTCTGTCAAAAGGATAGAGGAAATCGTGTCCCACTGTCCGATGGGATATCTTAGGAATGGGTGGCATCTTTCTTTTGAATTCCGAACCCTTTATGAGTTTTATAATCTTTTCGACATCCTGTTTGGGAAATCCGGAAGAGGTAACCTCATTTTTCATCTTTTTTAAGTCGACTAGTTGATAGAGAATCCTGTCTATTTTGGTATAGGTGAGCCCGAGTTCCCCTTCATCAGTTTGTCCAGACCATAATCCCGCAGTGGGCTTTTTTTTTACTATCTTATCTGGGATCTTCAGGTGTCGAGCTAGCTGGCGGATTTGTGTCTTGTACAAATCCCCCAGAGGATTGATTGCGCAAGCCATGTCGCCATGAATCGTTCCGTATCCGAGAAGAAGTTCTGTCTTGTTGCTCGTTCCCAGGATCAACGCCCTCTCACGAGCTGAGACATCATACAGGATTGACATCCTCTCTCTTGCCATCTTGTTCCCCTTCAGGATTTTGCTTTTTGTGGGATAATTCACATAATAGGCATCGACCATCGGGGAGATATCTATGACTCTAGAAGATATCCCCAAATGAGAAGCGATATTCTCTGCGTCCTTCACGTCTTTACTGAAGGTGTTCTTATAGGGCATGATAAGCCCTATGATATTTTTTGGACCCAGAGCCTTAACAGACAGAAACGCACAGACAGATGAGTCTAATCCTCCGGAAAGGCCCAAGATCCCTGTCTCGAAATTGAGCTTGGAAAATTCTTCCTTTATGAATCGAACGATCAATCTTTCAACAAAGTCAGGATTAATCTTCATAATTTTCGATGACTCTTTTTAGAGCTTCACAGATGACCTCAGGTTTATCGTCCCTTCTGTAAGGGCGTTTTTTCCTGAATTTGCGGATGTCTTCAAGATCGATTTCTTTGACTAGAAAATCCTCGTCAACGTACGGAGACCTAGCTATGAGCTGTCCTCCAGGATTGAAAATGAATGAGCCGCCCGCGAATGATTTACCGTCTTCATATCCGACCCGGTTGCAGTAGATGACAAAGGTCTGAGTAAAATGGGAGATGCTTTCTCCCATGAGCTCCCACATGCGGGAGGATGCATATGTTTCTTGATCTGACAATCCTCTTCCTGGAGCTGCACTGATGACGATGATAAGCTCTGATCCACCCACGAAAAGGAGGTAGTTCGAACCCAAATGAAGGAAATCGTAACAGACCATCATTCCTGCCTTTCCGAAAGGAGTGAGAAAAGTAGTGAAATTTCTTCCTTGGCCAAAAAATTTCATTTCTTCAAACATTCCGTAGGTTGGAAGATAGACCTTCCGGTGAATGTGAAGAATCTTATTCTGAGAGAAAAAGGCGGCAGAGTTGAGGAAGAGCCCTTTTTCTCTCTCTTCTACGAATCCCACGATGAAAGAGAGATCTTGGCTTAAAGCTTTGAATTTTTTAAATATGGGATCGGTATGAGGCTGGAGAGCGACCTCCTCAACCATATCCATGAGGGTGTATCCCGTAAGACTCAATTCAGGGAAGACGAGAAGATCTGCCTTCTTCTTTTTTGCCCTCTGGATATAATCAATATGCATAAGGAAATTTTCTCTGATGTTCCCTAGAACTGGGCGAATTTGGGCCAGAGCAACTTTCATCGTGAAGAAATTATCATAAATTCTTTTGCTTTGCAATTTACAAACGTAGAGTTAAAATATATTTAAGAGATTGAAAAGTTACCCCATTTTGTATTATAAATTTAGGTTTCCTTTTAGGATTGAGAGGATGATTCTGAAAAAAAGGAGAAATTAGGTCATCTCATGGAACATATTGGTCTCTACTTGAAAGAAATTTACTTCAAAGAGAAAAGAGGCAGACTTTCCTTTCATCATCAAAATTTCCAGAAATATCTTTTCTTTCAGGAAGGATTTCTCATTTATGCAAAAACAAACCATCCCTTGGAGTTGCTGGGGGAGGTTTTATTCAGGATGGGAAAAATTTCCAAAGAAGATTTCGAAAAAATCGATGAGTATATCGAGCCCAAAAAGAGCATTGGGTCGGTTTTGATCGAAAGAGGCTTGATTTCAAAAGAGAGTCTTCAAGAAGGACTAATCTATCAGATGAGAGAAATTGTGTTGAATATGTTTTCTGTATTCGATGCGGAATTCAAATTTCAGGAGGATGTTGATTTTTCAGAGGAAGTCTTTGAGGTGAAGCTGAAGTTACCTGTGCTAATCGAAGAAGGCATCAGGCGAATGAAGTATAATCCTGCTCTTGAGACGTTTCTGGCAGATAAAACACCTTCTCCCAAATCCATTGATTTTTATCTAAGATTGACCGAACAGGAAAGAGAATTGCTGGAAAAGATTAAGGGAGAATCCACTGCGGGTGAGCTTTTAAGCTCCTCAAATTTAACGTCCGATATGTTCTGGAAGAGCCTCTATCTCCTTTATTGTCTTGACCTGGTCGCTTTGAGGGGAGAAGTGAAGCCGTCACTGGACAAGAAAATCCAGTCTGACTCGGAAGAAAGAGAAGAAGAAAAAAAGGAAGAAAGAATGGAAGAAAAAATCGAGGCAGAAAGGAGAGAAGAAGAGAAAAAAGGAGGAGTCGAGAAAGAAGACCAAGTGAGTGCTGACGAGAGAATCGCTGAAGTGATGGAATTTTATGAGAAATTGTCGACTCTTAACTTTTATCAGATTCTAGGACTTCCAACGGATGCATCCCCGGAGGATGTGAAAAGGTCCTATTTCCGATTGGCAAGAAAATTCCACCCAGATCTTTTTGGCAGGGATTTGCCCTCTGAAGCCACGCAAAAAATCGATGCAGTTTTCGACCACATCACAAAAGCTTATCAGACTCTGAGTGATGAAACAAAAAAGAACGACTATAATGGCCAATTGGCTGCCCCCCCAACTGAGGATAAAAGGAGAAATATAGCCAAAGAAGCGGAAAAGAGATTTCGTCAAGGTAAATTCTTATTCAGTCAAGCAAGATACGAAGAAGCCCTTGTCTTTTTGGAACAGGCGGTTAGGCTCTACAAAGAAAAAGCGAGTTATTTTCTGTTGCTGGCCATGACTCAAACAAAGCTTCATGTCTATCGCAAAGAGGCTGAGAAAAACTTCATTAGGGCCTTAAAGCTGGAGCCATGGAATGCAGAGGCATATGCGGCCTTGGGACTCTTATACAAGAAGGAAGGACTTCACATCAAGGCAAAAAAACAATTCGAAAGAGCTTTACAGATTGACCCCGATCATAGAATTGCAAAAAAGGCATTACGGGGAGAGAAAGGAGACTCTGATAAGAAGAGTCTTAAGGAAATGACATTCAAAGATCTTTTTAAGATGGATCTTTTTGGAAAAAAGAAAAAATGATCTTCATTTGGATGAACCGATAAGCGATTCAAATTCTGATTCATCGAGGGTGGGAATTCCGAGTTTCTTGGCCTTCTCAAGTTTGGATCCAGGAGTCTCTCCCACAATGACATAGGAGGTTTTGCGGCTCACAGAGGAGGTGATCTGCCCCCCGAGGCTCTGTATGGCTTCTTGGGCTTCTTCTCTGGTGAATTGGATTAGCTTTCCGGTCAATACAAATGTTTGACCGGCCAGAGTCCTTTTAGCCTCTTCCGCTTCTTTTTTTGCAGAGAAATTCAATCCTGCTTCCCTCAATCTGTTCACCAAATCGATATTTTCAGGCTGTGAAAAGAAAAACAGGATGCTTTCGGCCACTTTGTCTCCCACATCATGGATTTGGGTCAGCTCCTTGTATGAAGCATGAATCAGAGCGTCTACACTTTTGAAGTGAGTAGCTAATGCATGGGCAGTTCTCTCTCCCACATATCTTATTCCCAAGGCAAATATCAAGCGTGCAATATCCAGGTTTTTAGATTTTTCTATTTCCTTTAAAAGATTTTGAGAGCTTTTGTGTCCCATTCGTTCCAGGACGACGAGGTCTTCCAGTTTAAGGTTATAAATATCGGGGATATTTGTTAAGAGCTTTTTTGATAAAAGCTGCTCTACAATGGCATCGCCCAGGCCTTCAATATTCATCGCACGACGAGAGGCGAAATGAAGGAGGGATTCTCGAAGCTTTGCAGGGCATGAAGGATTGATGCAGCGAGAGATGGCCTCTCCTTCTGGTTTGAAGGTAGCGGAATGGCAAACTGGACATCTGGTAGGAAAATTGAATTTTCGCTCCTTCCCAGTTCGCCTTTCCTTCATTACCGAAACCACTTTTGGGATGACATCTCCGCTGCGCTCGATCAATACATAATCTCCGATTCTGATGTCTTTTCTCGTGATTTCATCTTCATTATGGAGAGTCGAACGGCTGATGGTAATCCCCGAAAGTTTTACAGGTTCCAATAAGGCTACAGGAGTTAAAGCCCCGGTTCTGCCGACCTGGACGACGATGTTATTGATTTTGGTTGTAGCCTGCCGGGCGGGGAATTTGAAAGAGATCGCCCACCGAGGGAATTTCGCTGTACTCCCCAACAGTGTTCTCTGTTCAGTCGAGTTCACTTTTATGACCACACCGTCGACTTCATAATCCAGGTCATCTCTTTTTTCTTGCCATTTTTCATGGAAATCAATCACTTCCTCTAATGAATGGCAGAGCCTCGAGTGGGGATTTATTTTAAAATTGAATTTTTTTAAACCATTCAGATTTTCCCACTGACTCTCCTTCTCGATCCCATCGGTGGTGATGGAATAGAGAAACATATCCAGGCCTCTTTTTGAGACCACCTTGGGATCGAGAAGCCGGATCGAGCCTGCTGCTGCGTTTCTTGGATTGGCAAACAGAGGTTCCCCCTTTTCTTCTCTCTCGGCATTGATTTTTTGAAACGACTTGTATGGCAGATAGATCTCTCCTCTCACTTCTAATTCCTGAGTAGAGTTCATGGTGAGGGGAAGGCTCTTGATTGTCTTGACATTCGCTGAAACATCATCCCCTCGAAGCCCATCTCCTCGGGTGATAGCTTGAGAGTACTTTCCGTCGCGGTAGATCACAGAAATACCCAGCCCATCTATTTTCAATTCAGTGACATAATCAATTTTTTTCTCAGGAATTATTCTCTTAATTCTTGCTTCGAATTCCCTCAGTTCTTCCACGCTGTAACAGTTATCCAAGCTGAGCATGGGCGTTGAGTGTTCGATACTCACAAAACCGTTGATGGGTTGCTCTCCGACCCTCTGGGTGGGTGATTCTGGCGTGATCAATTCTGGGAATTGTTGCTCCAGTTTTTGAAGCTCTTTCAAAAGAAGGTCGAACTCATAGTCTGAGATTTGTGGGTCATTATCCACGTAGTATTTTTTCTCGTGGTGTTTTATTTCTTCTCTAAGTTTGCGAACTCTTCGTATCACTTCAGGTTTTAGGGACATAACATTCACTCTCTATCGCTGATACCGATGCCTGTCTCAGAGTGATAATCAATAATTTTCAGGCATCGCTGCTTTCTATTTTAATTAAAAGAGATGAGGAACACAATTTTTACAGATCGCAAATAACGGAGTGATCCAGATTGATAGAATCACAATGAGTTAAGTGACCGATGTCAAATGTAATGAAGGTTTAATTTGATCTAAAAAGTGGATATTATTCGATGCCTAATCTCTGTTTGGTTTTTTCGAGAAGCTTTTGAAATTCTTCCACTGCAGCTTGAGTCTCCGCCTCTAGTTTTTCAATGGCTTCTTGCTCTGCTTCGATCTGCTCAAGCATCTTTTCCATTTCTTTCTTTTCGGAGTCAGATAGTTGTTCTTCCTCTTTTTCTCCAAACTTCTGGTTGAAGGTGTTGGTGAGCGCTTCAAGGCTTTCGGACTTCTGCTTGAGTTCCTGAACCTTTTCGTTATACTTCAGATCATCTTTGGAATGAAAATAAAGACTCTCTGCCATCTGCATGGCTTTCTTGGAATTTGCTTGTGAGAGGAAGCTAGCGTCTAACAGATATTGAAGGGCTTCATCTGTGAACTGAGCGTTTTTCTCTGCTTTTTTCGCCAATATGATTCCGATGTTGAAGGCAATTTCTCCACTCTTCTGCTTCAGATAGGCCTGTTTGTACTGGCTGAGGGCGTCTTCTGTCTTTCCGTTTCTGTGTAAAGCTTTTGCATACAGATAGACACTGGCAAAGTCCTTCGAATTAATAGCAGCAGTCTTCAAAGCCTTTTCTGCATCATTGTAGGCTTTCCCGTCGTATAGGATTTTCCCCAATTTTTTTAAGTCATTGATGATCCGTGGATCTTTCAACATATCGTAAGAATTAATATAGGCATCGACAGCCCCTCTATAATCTTTCGCTTTTTCCAGGGCCTGTCCTTGAACATAATATCCGCCTCCTATGAATTGATTCCAGGTAGCTGCTGGAGCAAGTTCTGAATTTTTGCTTTTATTCGCCTTTGAAACCTGTACCACTTGTGAAGCATAGTTGCTGGCTTTCGATAGATTTTGGCCTTGGTTCGCATACGTGTTTGCCAGCATGAATAAGACTTTGCATTTGGTGAGATCATCCAATCCCCCCAGAGCTATTGCCTTCTCTCCATAGTCTATGGTTTCACTTGGCCTTTTGCCGCTGTATGGCAAGATGCAGAGTTCGGCATTAGCAAAATTTTCATACTGAGATCCGGGATGCTGGGAGAGAAAATCCTTCAGAAGATTAGCCTTCTGGTTGGGATCCGGGGTTGTCATCGCCTTGACATAGGCATCATTGACCGCGCTGTTTTGTGCGGACAACATAGAAATAGAACAAGTGAACAGAAGAAGTGTTAGAGTTGCTATTACTGTTTTTCTCATTTTCGACCTCTCTTTAAAATCTGTTGAATAATAGCGTTCTCGGATCAAAAAGTCAATAAAAAGGATGATCAATTGCATGTATATTGTAGCAAACTTTGTGCCAAATTTATACTGTACAATTGAGACTTGGACATTTCAATTGACATTGGATAGAATGAGATTTGGGAATGAAGAAATCCGATTTTTCTGAGCGGTTTACAGAGTGTGTGGGTAGACCTCTGGAGCGTTTTGTTCCTCTTGAAGAATTCGCCAATTTCAGGATTGGCGGAAAGGCTGATTATTTTTTTACTGCCAGCTCCCTAAAGGAGCTCGTCCTGGCTGCGCAACTGGCAAGAGAGGTTTTTATTCCCTACTATATAATCGGGGGAGGATACAATTTGCTTTTTGATGATGAGGGATTTAGGGGTCTCATAATCAAAAATAATGCTCAGAGGCTACAGCAGATAGGAAGAACAAAAATTGAAGCTTCATCAGGAACTGATCTATCGGAATTGGTGGCATTTTGTGTGGATAAGGGATTGCAGGGCTTTGAATTTTTAGCTGGAATACCAGGTACTGTAGGGGGAGCTGTCTTTGGCAATGCTGGAGCTTTTGACCAATCAATTGGGAATTTTTTATCAGAAGCTCAGGTGTTGAATGAAAAATGTGAACAAATTGAGGTCGACAGAGACTATTTTTCCTTTGCCTATCGCCAAAGCCGCTTGCGGACATCGCGTGAACTCCTCCTGAAGGTCACTTTCGAACTGGAAGAGGGAGACAAAGAAAAAATGAAAAATAGGATTGCCGGAATCTTGGCTGAAAGGAAAAAGAGGCATCCTCCGTGGGATGTAGCCTGTGCGGGGAGCTATTTTAAAAATCCAGTTCTTCCTGATGGAAAGAGAGTTCCAGCTGCTTATCTGTTGGATCAAGTCGAAGCCAAGAAGGTTAGGGTTGGGGGGGCGGTAGTCTTTGAGAATCATGCCAATTTTATTATCAATAGAAAGGATGCCACGGCTCAGAATATTTTAAACCTGGCCCAGGAACTCAAGAGACGTGTCATGGAGAAGTTTGGTGTTGAGCTCGAAGAGGAGGTTATTTTTCTTCCAGCAAAGCCCTCAATTCCCTGATCTTTTTAGAGGAAAGTGTCTTTTCGGCTTCAACAATTTGGAGCGTATATGCACTCAATTCCTGATAAAGTTTTTTTTGCAGGGGAAACTTACTGAGGGCCTTCAGATGCCTCTGGATAGATTCTTCATCTCCTCGAAAAATTGGTCCGGTTAAGGCTGAACGGGTGTCAAAATTTTTTACATTTTGTAAAGTTCCTTGTACAAGTGGAAACAAAATTTGAGAATTTACATTTTCATTCAAACCTGTCTGTTCAAGCAGAAATGAAACAGCGTCTAAGAGAGTGACTAAAAAATTCGAAGCCATACTGCATGCGACATGGTAGAGGGGCTTATCCTTGCTCTCCAAGATGACATATCGGCCTTCCAGTTGACGGACGATTCTTTTCGCTATCTCGAGAGCCTTTCCTTTTCCCTCTAAGCCGAAGTATATTCCTCTGAACGCATTAAGAATCGGCTTTTTTCGAGCAAACGACTGTATAGGGTGGATAGAAGCGGCCAGGGCCCCTCTTTTCTCTAGATGTTTCAGTGATTCGGTAGAGTGAAGACCACTGCAGTGAAAGACGAATCGGCCTTTCCATTCCATATCCGAAGTGGCTAGTTCTCTTGCCGTTTTTTCGATCTCATCGTCGGGCACAGAGAGGATAATCCATTGTCCCTGCCTGGCAGCAAGGGCCTTATCGTCAAAAATTTCTCCCTGTCCGATCAATCTTTGGCTTTCCTCTGCAGAATTTATGCTCTTGCAGACGAGGGCTTTGATCCGGTGTTTTTTTTTGGAAAGAGCACAGCCGAGCGAGGTCCCGACTTTGCCTGCACCGATTATGACAATGTCACTCATTTTTGGATTCGAAAATTTCAAGCCAGTGGCTGATTTCTAAAGGTGAGAGCTGGTTTTGTGTTTTTTTCATGGATTTTTTCGTTCTGAATTTTTTAAGAACGGACTTCAACTCCTTATAAAAGTTATCACAGTCTATGACTTTGGCCTTATTCATGTGAGCAAAGGCTTTGATTTCGCGATCGGAGGAGACTACAGTGAAATGTTTGAAATTTGTTTGTTTCTCGATCCATGTTTCAATGACAGCATCGGCATTATCCTCAATCGAAGGGTAGATGATAAGAAATTTTTTACTCCGATTCTTATCCCCTAGAAGTTCAAGGTCAGGGGGGCCGTCAAAAACAAGGATAACCTTTCTTTTTGTAATCCTCTGAAAGACCTTCAATTGTGCAACAAGATGATATTTGCTCGTAGGATCGTCGAGTCTCAGGTAAGGGATATGCCCGATAAGGTTATTGCCGTCGATCAAGTAGGGCATAGGTTGGTCGGGAGTTTTTAGATTCGAGCCGATCTATAAGGAGTATGTTTCCCCAGGTTTAAGAATGATAACCTCTGCCATGTCCCCGACCTGTCTTTTAAACTCCCCTGGATCGGCCTCGACGATCGGAAACGTGCCGTAATGGATCGGAATGACTTTTTTTGTTTGTGTGAACTCCACAGCCCGGGTTGCTGAAGGGATGCCCATGGTGTACCGGTCTCCAATCGGGAGGAAGCTCAAATCTGGATGGAAAAATTCTCCTATAAGCTTCATGTCATAGGTTAGTCCAGTGTCGCCTGCATGGTAGAGGTTCTTTCCGTCGAGTTCGACAACAACACCTGTGGGATCTCCCTTTTCTGCTGAATGCCAGGCCTGAACCATATGGACTGTTACCCCGTTGACCTCGACTGTACCTCCGATATTCATTCCTTCGGTTTTGATTCCTTCTTCGTCGGCTTCAACAGCTATCTCATGCACTCCGACCAGCGTTGCACCTGTGTTTTTGCAGATGGCAAAAGCATCACCGACATGGTCACCGTGATGATGGGTAACAATGACAACATCCACATCGCATATTTTCTCCACCGTTGTGGGGCACGCTGGATTTCCTGTCAAGAAAGGATCGATTAATACAGTCCTTGAGCCCCTGAGTTCTATTGCAGAATGTCCAAGCCAAGTAATTTCCACTGTTTTACCTCCTTTATATTTTATGTGTTCTCTTCTTCAGTAAGAAGTAGGCTTACAATTTTATCCTGGCGGCCACTGCATCCGTCTGCCTGCCAAGAGATGGAAGTGGATATGATATACTTCCTGCCCTGAATCTTTAGCGGTGTTCAGAACGATTCTATAGCCATTCTCAGCAAATCCCTTCTCCTCGGCAATCTGGCGAGCCTTCAGAAGGATATGGCTTAAAACAGCCTTTTTTTCTTCAGGGATATCGTTCAGCGAAGCATAATGTTTCTTTGGAATCAGGAGTATGTGGACCGGGGCTTGAGGATTGATATCATTAAAAGCCACGATGTCTTCATCCTCAAAGACCAAATCCGCCGGGATTTCCTTGTTAGCGATTTTGCAGAAAATGCAATCCACCGTTCTTTCTCCCAATCTGCCCAGAGGGTTTATTCTTTCAATCTCTCGATACGAGCTCCGAGAGACTGGAGTTTTTTTTCGATATTTTCATATCCCCGGTTCAGGTGTTCCGCATCGTTGATGATGGTCTCTCCACTGGCGATCAAACCCGCCAGGACGAGCGAGGCCGAAGCCCTCAGGTCCGTTGCTAGGGTTTCAGCACCAGAAAGCGGTGTTTTTCCTCTAACTATGGCCTTGTCACCGATGACCTCGATATTTGCCCCCAAGCGCAGCAATTCATTCACATGGGAGAACCTTCTATCAAAGATGGTTTCCGTGATGATAGATGTCCCCTGGGCTTGGGTCATCATGACCATGAATTGGGCTTGCATGTCTGTTGGTAATCCAGGATAAGGGGAGGTTGTGATGTCCTGAGCTCTGATTCCGTCGCTTCCGATAACTCGTAATGAGTGGTCGTTAAGCTTCTCTACTTCTGTGCCTGAAAATCTTAATTTCTCTATGATGGTACCGAGATGGTCAGGATGAACTTGAGTGAGGATAATATTCCCACGGGTTAGAGCTCCTGCTATGAGGAATGTCCCAGCTTCTATTCTGTCTGGAATGATCTCATGTGTGGCTCCACCTAATTCTTGGACCCCTTTGATACGAATGGTTTCTTCTCCGATTCCGTCAATTTTGGCTCCCATCTTGACAAGAAGCTGACAAAGATTCACGACTTCAGGTTCTAGGGCGCAGTTTTTCAAGACCGTTTCTCCTTTAGCAAGAGAGGCGGCCATGATGATATTCTCTGTGCCTCCCACAGTTTTTTTCTCGAAATCGATCTCTCCTCCCTGAAGATGCTTGGCCTCGGCGTTGATATAACCGTGCTTGAGGCTTATCGAGGCCCCCAATTTTTCAAGGCCATGGGTGTGGAGGTCAATAGGACGAGATCCGATGGCGCATCCTCCTGGCAAGGAAACCAAGGCCTTTCCATGTCTAGCGAGTAAGGGACCGAGAACAAGGATGGAAGCCCTCATTGCCCTTACAAGTTCATATGATGCTTCTTCGGAAGAAAGTTTTCTGACCTGGACAGACAAAGAGTTGCGCTTGATGTTGTATTCAGCCCCGAGTTCTTTGACAAGAGTCAGGATGGTGAAGACATCTTTCACAAGCGGAATGTTTTTCAGACGAACCTTATCTTGGGTGAGAAGGGAAGCCGCAATCGCCGGCAAGACGGCATTTTTCGCACCGCTGATTCTGATTTTTCCTTTTAACTGAAGATTCTGGCTTCCGAGGATTTTAATTCTTTCCATGTGAAATCATTCTAGACGAATACAGACCAAAATTCAATGATGGCGATTTCAACAGAGCTGATTCGGTTAAATTTTGAGAGCTTGCTCTAAGTCTGCGATGATATCCTCTGGATCTTCTGCTCCTACACACAGCCTTATCATCTGGGGGGGGACGTCAGCCTGCTTTCTTGCTTCTTCTCCTTGCTGGAGGTGGGTAGAAATAGCTGGGATGGTGGCGATACTTTTGATACGACCCAAATCTCCTGCTCTGTAAATGATGTTGAAGTTATCAAAAACTCGACGGGCGTTTTCAGGAGGGCCATCCACCCTGAAGCTGAGGAGATGACCATATCTATTGATTTCATTTCCCGTTCCGTCGTCAGAATCCACGAGTTTCATGTATTTTTTTGCCAGTCCATGGAAGTGAAATGAAGAATGTCCTAGATAATCAACCTGATAGACTTTGGGGTGCCGGGATAAAAAATCAGATACCTTCTGGCTATTTTGGCTGACAAGGTCCATTTTGGACCGGAGAGTTCTCAAATCATTCAGGGTAAAGATGGCATTGACAGGAGCTGCAGCTGGACCAACATCTCTATAAGGCAGAAATTTGACGTATTCAGCGAAATTCTCCTTGAACAGAGGATTGTCATTTTTAATTTTAGTCATGATGGGTCTGCGGCCGATCAAAGCCCCTCCGATGGCGAATCCGCTGGATGTGATGGATTTTGTCAGAGAATGGAGAACGATATCCGCTCCGTAGGCGATGGGACGCATCAGGGCTGGTGTGGCACATGTTGAGTCCATTATGAACGGGATTTCCCAGGAATGGGCCAGATCAGCCAGAACTTTGATGTCGCAGAAGGCTTGCTGAGGATTACTCGGTGCTTCTGCATACAAGAAACGAGTGTTCTCATCTATCTGTGCCTTCCATTCTTCGATGTCATCGGGATGAGTCACCCACCTCACTTCGATTCCCCTTTCCTGCATCTTTCTCACCGAAAAGTGCTGGAAGGTTCCTCCATAAATCTGAATCGATGAAACAAAATTTATGTACTCTTGTCCTTCTTTCTGCTTCACCAAGAAGGGATCCACAGCCAGCATGATAGCCGACATCCCAGAGGCTGTGACTAGGCAGGAAGTGTCGTATCCTGTCTTGTATCCTTCCAGAAGGGCGAGGACCCATTCAAGATAATAGGTTGTCGGATTGGCAAAGCGCGTGTAACACCATGTAGGGATGAGGTAGGACAAAGCTGCTTCCATTTCATCGGAATCTCTGTAAGCTTGGGCAGTAGAGAGGTAGAGAGGCTCGATCACAGCTCCTTGGTTCAGGTTCAGTGCTTCCTCTACTGTGTACAGACCATGAACGGCTATGGTATCGAACTTCAGGTTCTTAACGCGTTTGAGATACTTCTCTCTCTGAAGTGCGAATTTTTTCGACTCTTCGATGTATCTTTTAATCCCAGGCCCGTATGAGGCATCATCCGCCATTGTTTACCTCCCAGGTTTCATCAGTTCCCTTTTAATCCAAAGCTCTTTTTGGCCTTTCTCCTGCTTTATAGCGTTTGATAGTTTTGTTCAACCGGTGTACACCTTCGACAATCTCGTCCCTCGTCGGGAAAGAAAAATTTATGCGCATGGCGTTGTGCTTGCGGTGTCCTTCTGGGTAAAAAACCTCTCCAGGCACAAAAGCCACCTTTTCTTCGATGGCTAGATAAAAAAGATCCAAGGAGCTCAGCTCTTCAGGAACCGTTATCCATAGGAAGAGTCCTCCCTCGGGCCTTGTCCATTTCACCCCGCTTTCTTTAGGGAAGTTTTTTTCCATGGCATCAAGAAAAAAATTGAGTTTTTCAGAATAGTATTCCTTGGCTTTTTGGAAGTGGGCATCTAGATCATATTCTCTTAGGAAAGCGCAGCAGATATCCTGGTTCAGTTTTGGTGTGTTGAGAATATTCGCTCCTTTGATGAAGGCAAATTTTTTTATGACCTCAGGAGGACCGATATTGAATCCAACTCGCAACCCGGGGCAGAGAATCTTGGAAAAGGTGTACAATCCAATGACGTTTCCCTGATTTTTATCCATTGAATAGATGGAAGGAAGATGTTCTCCCTTGTAGCGCAACTCCCTGTAAGGGCTGTCCTCCACAATTGGAATCCTATATTTTTTACCCAATTCAAGGAGAAGATGCCTTTTTTCCAGGTTCATGGTTATACCTGAAGGATTCTGGAAATCAGGAACCACATAAATGAATTTGGGCTTCATTCCTTGAGAAATGAGGTCTTGTATACCTTTATCCATGCCTTCCACATCGGATCCATCTGCCTCGATTTCTAAGGCCAAATACTTGGCGTCCTCCAGCTCGAATGCTGCCAAAGCTCCTCCAAAGGTCGGAAGGTCAATGACAATGATATCTTGAGGATCGAGAAACAGTCTTCCCACCAGATCTAATCCATGTTGGCCTGAGGTGGTTATCATAATATTTTCCGGTTCGATAAAAATGTCATCCTTCTTTAAATAATCAATGATGGCATCCATTAGATCCTTCTCACCGGGAATCGGAGAATATTGGAGCACTGATTTATAGTCATCCTCGATGGACTTCTCTGCAGCCTTTTGAATGATATCGACCGGAAAAACATCGCTTGAAGGAAGCCCCCCAGCAAAAGAGATGATTCCAGGATCTGTCAGGAAACCCAGCATTTTTCCTATGGCGTAGCCTTCAAACTCTTGCATAATGTGGGAAAAAAGCGATTCCATTTTTTTTACCTCTTTTTTACTCTTTTGGCTTGTATCGGTCAGGAGCATCGAATATGTCCATAACCTGAACTCGATTGAGAAAAGTGGCGGAATGTTTGACTCCTTCAGGAATATAGTACCAGTCTCCTTTTCGGTAGATCTTGGTTTCTCCGCCGATTGTCAAAGACATCTCTCCTTCGAACACGACTCCCCATTGGTCGCAGTGGGAGTGAGGAGGCACTTCACCTACCGGTTGGATATCGAAGAAGACGACTTGTTTGTCGCTGCTCTGGACAAGCCAGCCTCTGATACCCTCGAGCGGTATGTCGATTTCGGGAAGATTTCGAATCATTTCTGGATAAGGAGTCCCGTCCCATTGAATCATCAAGTTTTTCATAATGAATCTCCTTTATTACCTGTCCCTATGGGCGTCGATAGACGCGAAGCAACCTCAAAAGATAGATTTTACATATCCTCCATCTACCTGTAAGGCTACTCCTGTGATATAACTGGCCGTCTCTGAACAGAGATAGGCTACTGCGCTGGCAATTTCTTCTGGGCGACCGAGCCGTCCTGCTGGAATTGTCCTTTCGATACTTCGATAAAAGTCTTGAACAGTCCCTTTTCCCTTTTCTTCAAAGGATTTTGCCAGGGCTTCGACCCGCTCCGTTCGTGTATAACCGGGGCAAATTGAGTTGACTGTTATGCTGTAAGCTGCTACTTGATTAGACAGAGATTTAGAAAATCCCAAAACACCGGACCTGGCTGTATTGGAAAGGATTAAATTTTCTATCGGTTGTTTTGCTGAAACTGAGGTCAGGTTGACGATGCGTCCCCAATTTTGCTTCTTCATGTACGGAAGGGCTTCATAGCAGAGATTAACTGTGCTCAGAAGGTTGAGCTCCAAAGCCCTCAAATAGTCATCCGTATTAAAATCTCCCACCATTCCTGAAGGAGGGCCTCCGGCATTGCACACGAGAATTGCGAGGGATCCAAATTCTTCTACAACTAGGCTGACCAAGGCCCTCACTTGACTCTTATCTGTTACATCTGCAACACGAGAAATTACCTTACTCCCTGTATGGTTTTGAATTTCTTCTTGGGTTTTCAGGAGCTCATCTTTCCCTCTGGCGCAAATGGCTAGTTTGACACCCTCTCTAGCGAGCTCGAAGGCAATTGCCTTTCCAAGACCTCGGCTGGAGGCGGTCACAAGCGCAACCTTATCTCTGATTCCTAGATCCATTTTTTATCTCCGACCGTGCTGTGTCTCATTTCTTCTTTCTGTACGAGGCTTTTGCGAACCGGGCTTCATGCCCTCTCTGCATGATCTCCTTGGCGTCTTTATCACATCTGACACATTTGTAGTAGAGGACATTCCCGATCAGTTCTGCCTTTTCGTTTCTTTCCTCGTCTGAGATAAAGTAGGCTTCCATGGTATCGAAGGGACGCGATTCTCCATCGCTCTCATACTTGATGGTGATATTTTTTCCAGCATCGAGAACTCGATAGGCATTTTCAGTCCAGTCGAAATCAGCCATTCCCAGATCTGGATTGATTCTGAGATGGGCGGCCAGAGAGACATCGAGCCCAGATGCTTCCATCTCTTCACTGCACTGGATAAAGGTTTCCGCAGTCGCAGCATTTCCGATGTTTATCTCATAGATGGGAGTGGTGCCGTCATCTCGGAGGTATTCCTTGAAGATGTTCATCAGCATGCGAAGCTGAATGGTATTTTGGGTAGAAAGAAGCATGGAGATTTTAAAGGAAAGATTGGGGATTTCGCGAGCGAAGTAACAGGCGGCGACTATTGTCGACCAGCTCGGGTTCAGGAAAAAATTCGCTCCTGTTTCCAGGGCAGCGCGAGTGATACCGTCCAGATAGACGAGGTGGTTGTTGTTTCCGACCTCCACTCCACCGAGGTTGCCGTAGGGCGTTCCCATGTTCTTCAGAATAATCTGACTCAGCCCGCCTCCCACTTCCTTCCTTTCGAATTTTTCTCCCGTCACCTTTTCTACACGTGCAAATCGCTCCTCGGGCAGGGGAGTCCCAAGAAGATTTGTTGTGCAGAACTTGCTTGCTCCGAGAATATTCTCGGCTAGTGTCAGGGTTGCAATCAGGTCTCCGGTGTAGACATATGTTTCCGTAAGCCCGACAACGGAAATCATTTCTGTGGGAAACAAAACATTTCCGTTTTCTGCGATGGCTTTGATACAATGGAATGTCGGACGGGCTCCCTGAAAACCTGAAACTTGGGTGATACACACACCCTTTTTTGTGAAAGAAATCTCGTTAGCCTCGAGAAATTCTTCAACATTGGCGAATTTTTTGACATATTTCTCAGCTTTTTCTAACAGATCCCCAAATCCTTTTCCCTCGGCAATCATTTTACGTGTATTATAATTTCTCATGAGTTCGATTTTTTGAGAGATCTCCTTTGCACCGCCGTAGGATTCCAGTAGTGCATCCATAGCCTTGATATCTCTGTTGGATAAGAGTTTAAAATGCATGGTTCCTCCTCATTGTTAATAGACTTGATGGGGAAGATCGGTAAAGAATTTCAAGCAATATCCCATTGAGGTTTCTAAATTGTATTGGAAAAAGTCCAACGCTTCAAGTCCAAATTGATATCCCATGGAATTGAGGGGCGTAAAAAAAGAAATTTTCACCGATATAAAGTTGCTTATATTCGATATTGACTTAAAGGAACCTGTATGTTATTGGTTTTTCCTAGAAGTCGCTCTTTCTATCATTCCCAGGAGGAAATCATGCGTTTAATTTTCATTGGTTTTGGTACTGTCGGTCAGGGATTGGCCGAACTCATGGTGAAGAAAAAGGAATTTCTATCCGAGAAATATGGACTTGACTTTACTGTTGTCGGTATCGCTGACAAGCTCAAAGGCAGCGTATACAGCTCCGAAGGTTTGGACCTTCAGGCGGTTCTGGACACAATCGATGCCGGAGAATCCTTAGATGCCCTCTCTGAATCTGCATATGATGGAGAAGCACTGGACATGATAAAGGAAGCTGAGGCGGATGTGATGTTGGAGGCCACATACACTGATATCGAATCCGGAGAGCCAGCGACATCCCATATCCGGGCGGCATTAGAAAATGGCATGCATGTTGTCACCACGAACAAAGGCCCAGTCGCCCTTTACTACCAAGAGCTGAAGAGGCTTGCTCAGGAGAAAGGCGTAAGCTTTCTATTCGAAGGTACAGTGATGAGTGGAACACCGCTTCTCAATCTCATCCGTGAGAACCTGGCTGGTTGCGATATCAAGGAAATCAAAGGAATCCTGAACGGCACGACAAACTACATCCTGACACGGATGGAGGAGGGCCTTTCCTATGAGGAAGCTTTGAAAAAAGCCCAAGAACTCGGCTATGCTGAAGCTGTTCCTGACGCCGATGTTCTCGGATGGGACGCACTGGCCAAGGTCACTATTTTGGCCAAGGTGTTTTTTGAGGCTGAAGGAAAACCCTTTGACTATCCCTGTGAAGGCATTACAGGCATCACTCCTGCGTCAATCGTAGAAGCCAAAAGTCGAGAAAAACGGTTCAAGCTGATCGGAAAGGTCTGGCGGGAAGGAAGCTATGTCAAAGCATCGGTCGCTCCTGAGGAGATCGATCTTTTCCATCCCCTCGCATCCGTAATGGGCGCCACAAATGCGGTCACCATAACGACCGATGCTCTGGGAGATGTGACGGTTGTCGGTCCCGGTGCAGGGAAGGAAGCCACAGGTTTCAGTATGCTTGTGGATTTAATAAAAATCGGAGGGAAAAAATGAAGATGCTGCTTAATGGAGAATGGGTGGATAGGGAAGAGAAAATAGAGGTTCACGATCCGTTCGATCATTCGGTGATCGATACAGTTCCGAGCTCAACGAGTGGCGATGTGGAGACAGCGCTGGAAGCGGCAGTGCGCGGCTTCGTAATTTCCAGGAAGATGACTGTCTATGAGAGGGCCCAGGTTCTCTTCAGGACAGCTTCCATCGTTTCTGAAAATCTGGAAGACTTTGCACAGGTCATTGCACGGGAAGGATCCAAGACCATCCGGGAGGCAAGGAAGGAGGCTTCCCGTTGTGTCAACACCTTGACCGTATCGGCCGAAGAATCCAAGCGCATTCTGGGAGAGACCATTCCCTTTGACTCCTTTCCTGGTGGCGAGAAAAGGCGCGGGTATTATTACAGGTTTCCGATCGGAGTCGTCTTGGCTATAACTCCTTTTAATGATCCTCTCAACCTTGTGGCTCACAAACTGGGCCCAGCCATCGCTGCCGGAAACTCTGTCATCCTGAAACCTGCAACCGTGACACCGCTTTCCGCGCTCAAACTGGCCGAGGCTCTTCTGGAAGCCGGTTTACCTCCGCTGACTCTGCAGGCGATCACAGGATATGGCTCTGTGATCGGCGATCCCTTGGTCAAAGACGAGAGGATAAGGATGATCTCGTTTACTGGAGGTGTGGAAGCGGGCAAGAGGATTGCACAACTGGCAGGAATCAAGAAGATGGGGATGGAACTCGGTTCCGATTCCCCGGTGATTGTCTGGAACGACACGGATCTGGAATGGGCTGTGGAGTCCTGTGTTTCAGGAGCTTTTTGGGCTGCAGGGCAGAACTGTATCGGTGTCCAACGGCTGTATATCCATCGGGAAATCTATGAAGAATTTCGAGATCGATTTATTGAGAGGACCAAAAAGTACCGCATAGGAGATAAGCTCAAAGAAGAAACGGATATGGGTCCGATGATCACCGAAGAAGAGGCAAAGCGGGTCGAAGCCTGGATTAAAGAGGCTGTGGAAAAGGGAGCGAAAGTTCTTACAGGAGGAAAACGTCTCAGGGCTCTGGTGGAGCCTACTGTCCTGGAGAATGTTCCAGAAAATGTGGCTATTCACTGCGAGGAGGTTTTTGGTCCAACGGTTAACCTCTATCCTGTAGACAATCTGGAAGAAGCTATTCAGAAGTCCAACGCCCTTCCCTTCGGGCTTCATGCAGCGGTATTCACCAGGAATGTGGATGTGGCTTTCAGAGCAGCTTATGAGCTGGATTGTGGAGGAGTGATGGTCAATGATTCCACCGATTACCGCCTGGATTCCATGCCCTTCGGAGGAGTGAAGTATTCAGGCCTGGGTCGTGAAGGCATCAAATTCGCACTCCAGGAAATGACCGAGCCCAAGGTGGTTTGTTTCTATCTTCCGGAGATCTAAATCCGGCTTCCGAAGAAATTGTTACGGAAACAAAAAAATGCTGAGTAGAGTTGAAGGACAAAAACCTGGCCTTTAAAGATAAAAAAAGAGTAGCGAAGATCGAACTCCGCTACCCTTTTTTCTTTTTAGTCTCTTTACTTCAGTGTTCGCTTATTAGCTTTTAATCTGCCCAGCAATCCATTCAGTAGTCACACTCTTGGGTCTCTCGATAGCCAGTCCCAAAGCTCTGTCCCAAATCAGTGAGGAGAGAACTCCGATCGCACGAGAAGCGCCGAAGAAAACGGTGTAGAAGTCATATTCTGTGACACCATAATGAAGGAGCAGAACTCCACTGTGAGCATCTACATTGGGCCAGGGATTCTTTGCCTTGCCCTGCTCTTCCAGGATGGGAGGAACGACATCATACAGGGCACTGACCACTTGGAAAATCTCGTCATCAGGCAAGTGTTTCAGGGCGAACTCTCTCTGAGCAACATATCTGGGATCGGTCTGCCGGAGAACGGCATGTCCGTATCCGGGAATAACCTGTCCAGAATTCAGGGTTTCCCAACAGTAGTCTTTTAATTGTTCTTTGGTCGGAACTCCGCCCAATTTCTCCATGAGGTCCATAACCCAGCGGAGAACTTCTTGATTGGCTAATCCATGCAGGGGGCCGGCAAGTCCGTTCATTCCTGCTGAGAGAGCGTAATAGGCATCCGAGAGGGCAGAGCCGACAAGATGGGTGGTGTGTGCAGAGACATTTCCGCCTTCATGATCGCTGTGGAGTACGAGATACAATCTCATGAGCTCCTTGAACTGTTCGTTCTCGATTCCGATCATATGGGCAAAATTTCCACCCCAATCCAGATTGGGATCGACAGGAATATGCTCATCGTTCTTGTAGCTCTTGCGGTAGATATAGGAAGCGATCGCGGGGAGCTTGGCCAGGAGATTCATCACGTCTTCGTACATGGGATCCCAGTACTCCATCTTGCTTATGCCTTCTCTGTACTTTTGGGCAAAGACCGAGTCTTTCTGGAGAGTGAGAATACCCTGGGAAAATTGGGTCATCGGATGGGTGTCGTTAGGTATGGCTTTAAGAACATCGATCAGATAGTCAGGGAGATTGCTGCGATGCTGCCATTCTTTGGTGATTTCCTGCACATCTTCCTCTGTTGGAAGTTCACCTGTCAAAAGCAGATAGAAAATGCCTTCCGGAAGTGGTTCTGCACCGCCGGGTGCCTTGGGCAATTTTTGCCGAAGCTGGGGGATGTTGTAACCCCTGAAACGGATCCCTTCCATGGGGTCGAGGGCTGATGTCTCTGTGACCATGCATTTCACGCCGCGCATTCCGCCGTAGGCTTGAGCAACCGTGACTTTTGAGATCTCGACATCCCCGTGTTCTTTGAGGATTGTCCTGACCTGATCGCGCACTGGACCGAGTTTGGAAGCAAATTTTTCCTTTAATGAAGCCATAAAAATTCCTCCTTTAAGATTTGAAAAAATCCCTCGAATGATTCGATGGGTAAAAAATATACCACTGAAAAATAATTGTGTCAATGAAATTCCATAAGTTTAGCAATCTTGCCTTGAAACATTGTGCCCATATCTAGACATTGAATATTTTCTGGTCTGAATTCGTACTATGTATGGCGTCACAAATCAGCCAAGGAAGGATCGATACTAGATCTGTCTGAGCCGATTGTCGTTGCGGACGAAGTGAAGCAATCTCAGTAGCAGTTTCAAGAAATAAATATCATTTGACTTTTTGGCTTTGATAAAGTTAATTAATGGGAAAATAGATAAATTCCGAATTCAAACGTAAAGGAGAAAAGAATGGCTGGGATATGGATTGTGCTCATCATCATTGCGGTGTTTGTTTTTGTCGTCGTAGGAATCTACAACAGCCTTATAACCTTGAGGAACAGAGCGGACAATGCCTGGGCTCAGGTGGATGTCCAACTCCGGAGAAGGTATGACCTCATCCCCAATTTGGTGGAGACTGTCAAAGGATATGCCAAGCACGAAAGGGAAGTGTTCCAAAAGGTAACCGAAGCGCGTGCTCAAGCTATCAATGCAGGAACCGTCAAGGAGCAGGGGCAGGCAGAGAACATGTTGAGCGGGGCATTGAAATCGCTGTTCGCTGTTGTGGAGAATTATCCCGATCTGAAAGCCAACCAGAATTTCCTGATGCTCCAGGAAGAACTGGCAGGCACAGAGGGAAAGATTGCCTACGCCCGCCAGTTCTACAATGACACTGTCATGAAGTTCAACATGAAACAGCAGGTCTTTCCCTCCAATATTATTGCAAACATGTTCAACTTCAAAGAAAAGGAATACTTTGAGATAGAGGAACCCGCAGCCAGAGAGCCTGTCAAGGTTGAGTTCTGATAAACAGACTTAAGCATACACTCGATTTCAGGAAAAACTCCTGATGTATGAACAGATTACCCGCAACAAGTGGAAATCCTTTTTCCTCGTTTTGTTTTTTCTCTGTCTAATATTTGCGCTAACGTGGGCTTTCGGAGAAATGACAGGATGGGGGACTCAGGGATTGATTTTTGCCGTATTGATTGCTGTTGCCATGACCTTTGGCAGCTATTATGCGAGCGACAAAATCGTACTGGCCATCAGCCGAGCCAGGCCGGTGAAAAAAGAGGATTATCCCTATCTGTACAATGTTGTGGAAGGCTTGGCCATCGCAGCCGGGCTTCCCAAGCCTCGTTGTTACGTGATCGATGACACAGCGCCCAATGCCTTTGCCTCGGGCCGCAATCCAAAGAATTCTGTAATCGTGGTGACCACAGGATTGCTTCAGAAATTAAATCGAGCCGAGCTTGAAGGCGTGATTGCTCATGAAATGTCCCACATAAAAAATTATGATGTCCTTGTACAGACCTTGGCTGTTGTCATGGTCGGAGTGGTGGCTCTATTGAGTGATTGGATTCTTAGGACTTTTCTTTGGGGTGGAGGTCGCAGACGCTCAAGAAATAAGGGCAGTGGAAATGCTGCAGCCATATTCATCGTTGTGGCACTAGTCTTGGCTATTCTATCACCAATCGTGGCTCAGCTTCTGCGTCTAGCCATATCAAGAAAAAGGGAATTCCTGGCCGATGCGAACGGTGCACTCTTGACCCGCTATCCTCCTGGTCTGGCTTCAGCCCTTAGGAAATTGGGCTCAGATAAAGAACCATTGGAGGCGGCAAATAAGGCCACAGCCCATCTTTATACCGTCAATCCGCTCAAGGATATAAAGGGCAGAGTCAACAAACTGTTCAGCACCCATCCCCCCATCGAAGAACGCATCGCTGCCCTCGAAAAAATGTAGTATTTTATAAGATAGACCCCAAAGCTCCGATTAGACACACAATACTATTGTGGAAATTTAATTCGTCAAATCTCTGCTAAAATCTTGTGAGGAATGAATGTTTTTAGGCAGGGTCCATCGCCCTTATGGACCGTCGATGATGCCTAAAAACTATTGAAAACAAGAGGGATTTAATATTATAATGGGAATCCCTTGGCGGGGTCGTAGTTCAGTTTGGTTAGAACGCCGGCCTGTCACGCCGGAGGTCGCGAGTTCAAGTCTCGTCGGCCCCGCCAGTTAAACGAAAGCTCATATTTAGACCTATTTTCCTCCAACTGGCTTTGATCCTTTTCTTCTAGACCCTTTTCAAAAAGCGTGCTAAATGGTTCATTACGAATAAAATAGAAAGACAAGAAGAGAGGTTGAGGAATTTTTGACTCAGGCATTTTTCTTGCATAAACAGTTCTATACATCATCTTTAGCATTCTGTTCTTGGTTTTCATATCCGATTCTAAGTACTTAGTTTTAAAGTCTTTAGCTAGTTCTATAATCTCAGCCACTTCATCGGCAGAATCGTTGTTTTCATCCTCCAATTCTCTTTGCTGGAATAAGATTTCCTCTCGCTGTTGTTTGAACTTTCTATACTGAGAATTAAAAAGATCTTCAGGAATTTTTCCAGAGTCAAGATTTAAATAAAGCCTTTCTATCTTCTGTTCAATTTCTGTGGACTGTTTTCGGAGAAAGATAATTTCGTTTCTAACAACATTACGGATATTCCGGACACGCTCACCCAAGGCATTTATCAAATCATTCATAGCTTCTTCGTCTGGCAGAAACAATTCCAATTCCTCAAGAAAAACTTTCTCCAGGTCTTCTTCTCTATAACCTGGATTGCATTGTTTCGAGCAGTAATAATATGTGTAAGATGTGAGTGTTCCTGTCTTTTTGATGATTTTGGTTTTCGTCTGTCCCAAAAGCGACCGGTTACACTCAGTGGGGGTCTCCCCATTGTCTGGACAGAAAAGAGGCTTCTTTAAGGTGCATTCTGTCCCTGCTTTAAATGATTTCATAGTCTCTTCCATTTTGTCAAAAAAACGAAGCCCTGAGAGCTTCTACATTCAACGATCTCTTTCTTACTCATGTTCCTGCCTATACGCAAAAACAGCTTTTTGTGGCGGCGGCAATCCATAATAGACTTCATAAGGTGTTTGATATTCTAATGACGCATGAGGCCTTTCGTTGTTATAAAAGTCAAAATAATCGGCCAGTCTTTCTCTTGCCTCCGATACGCTCCAATAATCATGAAGATAAACTTCTTCATATTTGACAGTTCTCCACAGCCTCTCGACAAAGATGTTGTCATAAAGTCGGCCACGGCCATCCATGCTGATGCGAATATCGTCTTTTTTCAAAACGTCAATAAAATCTTCACTCGTATACTGTGGTCCCTGATCTGAGTTGAAGACCTCAGGTTTTGAAATTAAAAGAGCTCTATTAAGAGCGTCAATACAAAACTCTTTTTCCAGCGTTATTGAAAGCTCCCATGAAAGGATATAACGGCTGAACCAGTCCATGATGACTACCAGGTAGACAAATCCATGAAGAAGGCGGATATAGGTTATGTCAGAGCACCAAACCTGATCAGAATGATCGATTGTAACTCCTTTTAGCAAATAAGGATACTTCTTATGTTCCGGAAAAGATTGACTCAAACGCGGCTTCGGATATATGGCAAATAGCCCCATGAGTCGCATAAGCCGTATTATCCTTTTTTCGTTAACCCAATGACCCTGACGACAAAGCCAAGCTGCCATCTTCGGCACCCCAAAAAAGGGTGTTTTGGTGTACTGTTCATCGATAAGTCGCATCAGATATTCGTTATAGGAATCACCTCTCTCAGATCTGTAGTAATAGGATGACCGATTCAATCCTAGAAGCTCACATTGTCTGGAAACCGATATCATTTTATTTGCCGATTCCACTTCCTGCCTCTTGTCTTTTACAAAAGCCTTTGCGATTTTTTTTTAAGCCAGTCCAGCTCCACTTTCAGCTGACCGATCTGACGATAAAGCTCAGAGATCAGCTCCTCCTGGTCCTTATCCCTCTTCTTCCTTCGATCAGTAAAGAGATCTGGAAGCATTTCCAGAAGCTGCTTTCTCCAATTTCGGATCTGGTTGGGATGAACTCCAAATTCACTGGACAGCTCAGCCAATGTTTTCTCCCCTTTTACTGCTTCCAGAGCGACTTTGGCTCGAAATGTGGCATCATAGCTCTTTCGCATGTTGACCATTTTACCATACCTCCTCCTAGGTTATGGCAGGTCAAAATGCACCTTATTGCATTGTCCAGTTTTTGGGGAGATGTTCGCATGCCTCTTTAGCAGCTCTCATGGAATATGATTGGGACTGGGAAGGAGCAGAGAAGGAATACAAACGAGCCATTGAGCTCAATCCGAGCTATGCGACAGCACATCATTGGTATGCCTTTTATTTTATGTGGAACGATAGGTTTGATGAAGCCATCGAAGAGATAAAACGAGCCCGTGAACTGGATCCTCTTTCTCTTATAATTAGTGCTGACATTGGATAGATTCTTCTATTTGCTCGCCGATATGATGAGGCGATGGAATCATTACAGGAGACGTTGAGGATGGATCCGAGCTTCAGGAGTGTTCATAGTTTAATTGGACAAGTGTATTTGGGAAAGTCAATGTATGAAGAAGCACTAGCTGAGTTTAATAAAGAAAAAGAACTATTCGGAAGTGGAGTACTTGATACAGAATTTTTTATTGGAATTACATACATAAAAATGGGCAAGAGAGAAGAGGCAAAACAAATTCAATATGATTTGATAGAAAGGTCAAAGAAAGGGCATGACGTATTATATTTCATTGCAAATCTTTATTTTGCCTTAGGGGATAACGATCTGGGATTTGAATGGCTGAATAAGGCATATGAGGAACAAGACTCTTGGTTATCGTATCTCAAAATTGATCCATCTCTTGATGAAGTTCGTTCTGATTCAAGATTCAAAGCACTTCTGAACAGGGTAGGATGGGAATAATCCGCATAAAAGGTCAGAGCGCCAAAGCCCTAGAGCAATATGAGAAATTCCTCTCTCTCTCTGGATAGCCTTGCAGAAGGACGCTGACCCTGGGATAGTTGAGGTAGAGGATGCGAAGAAGAGGCTGGCTGGGTTCAGCGGTAATTGAGGCGAGTGTAGCTAGGACGCTTACCTCTCCCCCTCCTTTGGCTTAAGCTCCATGCCGAGTTGTGTCATAAGACCTAAAATATTTGCTTCTACCCACGTTTCTACCACCTTGCCGTCAACAAATCGTCCAACAAATATTGCTGTATATTCTATCTCCTTACCAGTTGGGGGGATTCCCCTGAACGCTCCTTTATGAGTACCTCTATTTGTTAATCTAATCACAACTTTGTCACCCTGAGCTATCACATCCTCAATAGTGTGATTAAAATCTGGGAAAGAAACCATAGTTGCTTTCATAAATTGTTTACGAGCTTCACGGTTTAATGCTTCAGGAATCCATGAAAAATGACAGACATAGTCATCGGAAGATAGCTCATCAAATATATCAAAATTTCCTTTATCCATTTCCTCTATCAAGCGAACAATTAACTTCTTATTCTGCTCCTCAACCTCCTTCTGGACTCTAAATTCTTCAAGCTCTGCCATTGTTTCCTTGTCCTGACAGCCGAGCATGAAGCATATAATCAGAGCCATTAGTAAAATCACGCCATGTTTTTTCATGCTTCTCTCTTTTTGAATGAGAATGTATATGGCTTGCGTCAGCTTTGACTGTTATTCTTGTTTTGGTGGCGGTGGAGGCGGGCTGTCGTTGTTCCAGATAGTGTGAGAGCACTTCCATGAGCCATTGTCCTGCTGTTTAAAAATCCAAATTGCTTTGCCGGTTTGTTGTATGGCATCGCCTCCAGCTTTGGGAGTAAATGTAAACGTGTGAGCCACTCGTGCAAACGCCCAACTACCGAATACTTCAATCTCATCGAGTGAGTAAATTTCTCCTATGTCGAATTGCTCGAAATACGGCTGTACCCACTGCTGGACGGCATCTTTCCCTATCACAATCGCTTCGTTCGGGGGCATGTAGACCACATCAACACTATAGATGTCGAACCAAAGATCAAGGTCTCCTGCTTTGAGTGCAGCTACTTTTTGTTCATACAATGCTTTGATCACCTCAGCAGCAGCTTCATTATCTGCCATAGCCTTTACTTCCCCTGCTAAGTCTTCACCTTCCTGTTGCTGGCAGCCAAAAGTAAAACAAAACAGAAAGACCAAAGGCAAAATCATGAGTAGTTTTTTCATCCCTTGCCTCCTAATGAAATATTTCCAAAAGTTGTCACTATTAAATCTGACTTTTCAATTCATGTCAACCTATTCCTCCTAAGCCTCTACATTACGAGGATTACACGGCGGGGAGTAGATCTCAGACTAGAAAAAATAGCTCTCAGATACCCCTACAAGCCCATGAGAGCCTCATAGAGCAACGTTACCCCTAAAATATAAGGAGAAAAAAAGGGGGGGTATGTCCAGTATTACCCCCAGAAATATCTCAGATTTTCAGGAAAAAGAAGCTCTATCCATAATATATATGATTAATAATTTAATTAATAATAGAAAGGGCTGAGGGGATTATCTGTCACTTTCTATTCCATAATCAGAATAAAGCATATTGACTCTGGCCAAGATCTTAATGTTTCTGATATCACTGATAGTTTTTGACTCTGGCTTTTTTGCGGAGTTCTTCCAGAATCTTTTGGATTTCTGAATCAGATTTAGCTTCTACTTGGATTGTTTTAGATTCTTTTGTTGCCAAGCCTACAGCCACCCCCGCCACTAATCCAATAGCACCTCCAACGATAGTTCCGGCTGCAGTTGGCATCCCTTCAGTTAAATTCCAAGCACTGGAGTCATAGCTTTCAAGTGAACTTCCTATCATGAAACCAACTCCAGTACCCAGTAGTAGACCTGCTGCAGACCACTCTAATAGGTGCGATTTTTTTTTGATTGTAATAGCTTGGGTATCGACAGTATCAATAGTCCAATCAACCCCTGAGTCCCTTTCCAATAGTAAGAGCGAATTCTGCTTAACTGCAATTAATTCCCCTCTAACTTGAGTTCCATCTGTTTTTTTGATAATTAGGTCAGCACCCTTTTTTTCTTTAGCAATCAGATTCCCCGAAAGTGCCAAGATGGAGAACACCAGAAACAAAGCGATAAATTTTTTCATGATTCCCCCTCTTTACATGCTATTCTTATCAACTGAATTATACACTTAATGTCAATATATCAGGAACTCATTTTTAAGATGAACCTAAAATCCTTTAATTGGTACTCCCTTGGTGCTGGAGGATGGCTTGTCTGGGCCGTCCTCCCCGTCCTTATATTGAGATTATGAGCAAATATATACCTGTGCAATATACAACGTACAGGCTGCGAGCTCTATACAGTGAATTCATAAGTGAATACGGGTTTCTCAAAAATAGCGTTGTGGTATTTCTCTTATGGCTTGAGTCGCGAGAGATCCAACAGGAGAAGGAAGAGGATGCACTCTTTTCCAAAGGGGAAAAGCAATGATTGTATTGATAGATATCACAGGAAAGCAGCTATATATCACAAAAGCTGGGGAGCTACTGTATGATCTCAAGGAGCAAAGGTTTGTAGAGTCGAGGCTGTTGACACAGGCGTAAAGGAAAGCCCTGAGAAGCTCTAAATGAGAGCGATTCTAAGGGCAATTTAGGATCATGGGAAATTACCTGTTATATGGGATAACGCTGGTTTTCTCAATGCCCAGGACTTACAGGCCATTTTGTAACCATACGTGGCTTCTAAGAAATTTTTTAGCCTGATAGTTTGTGCTAATTTAGCAAAATCAAGAAGTCTATGACTTTCTTAATTAGACAATGATTGATCGATGACAAAAGGAAGCGGGACATCTATTTCGTTTATTGGGCGTGTAGGATTTTGGCAAAGAGCCCTTTTTAAGGTTGTTAATCCACAGCCTTTGAGGACCATTTCCAAAGTTCCATGATCAAAACAGTAGGCCAAGAATACCTGAAGAGTTTCTTTCAAGTTGTCTACAGCCCCTTGATGTGTCTCGCCGCAGGCCCACACGTCCAAAATAGGACAGGAGGCCAGGTGGTACCTGTTTTCCTTTTTTACATCAATCGGAAAAGAAATAGTAGATGTGACTGTTGCTTTCATTTATTTCACCTAATTTTCGAATTTCATTTTATATACATATATTCTCTGCGAATAACATGCCAATTTCATCTTCTTGGGGTTTTCTAACACTTATGAGACATATATGTATCATTTATGAACAGTAAATATCCGTATACGAACAAAAATAAATATTCCCCATTATCAATATAATCAATAATAAAGGAACGCTGATGACCTGCCCTCCTAAATTTGGTCCAGGTGTTATGTTAGAATTTGGCCTGGTGGTGTTGCCGCTAAAGCTAGTCCTAGATTTTTCCAAATACCCCTTTGCTTATAATGAATTTTCATAGGATTATTATATGATATTGAAAATAATAATTGTAATCAGAGGACCGAACTTCACGAACCAGAAACGCGATAAAATCAATGACGTTGCGTAAATATGATTATGTAAACGAACCTATGGATGCAAGCTTCTTTGAAAATAATTTCCCGCAGTTACATGAAATTTGCGGGATAAAAAATCTATTTTTTAACCATTTTTGGCAGAGCCTATTCCATAAACACCTGATAAATCAGCAAAAATAGGATATCAAAAAGTGTCTTATTTTATAGAAAAGTGAAAAAATCGGCTAAAATATTGTTTGTATTTATTTTTTGTTATATACTGTAAATAGCTTTCTTTCGCGGGTTGGAGAGAGCATTCCTATCTTTTAGTCCCCTCATTCCCTATTGCTTACAACAACCCGCACCTTATAGTGAGGAGAATAGTTTACCGAAGGAGGAACAAGCGGTTAAGCCGAAATATCTTTAAATTTTTCAGAAGCTGGTTCTCCTCCTATTCCCCAGTGGGATTTCTGGATTTCATGAATAAGAACTTCGACAGCCTGCTGTGGAATCCCTAAGTCTACAAAGACCTTAGTGATATTTTGGATTGTGACTTTTGCTTTTTCCTGTCCGAAACCCTCCCAGACATTTACATGAATAACAGGCATTATTTACCTCCAAAATTTATTGATGAACGATTTGTTGATACTCTTACTTTAATCTGAAATTTTGAAAAATCAAGATGCTTTTTCGAGCAAATAATTTATTGGAGAGCTGATTTGTTGTAAGATAGAAAATGTGAATCAGCATAAGGCAATTAAGGAAGAAACAGCATGAAGAAATTCGAGTGCTTATTCATCTCTCTTTTTTTGTTCTCCAGCCTCATCAATGTCTGGGGCGCGCAGAATGAAAATCCAGCCCATCAATTTCTAGGAGTAGGCCCATATGAAGGTGAATACTGGCCCACAGACCAGTGGAAAAGCTGCCGACCCGAAGAAGTCGGGATGCAATCCGACAAATTGATGGAGGTTTATTCTTATTTAGCCAACCCGGCGATTAACACCGAAGGAATTGTGATCATTAGGAAGGGGTACATTGTTGGCGAGGCATACTTTGGCAATTTTATGGTTCACTCAAGACACGAGAGCTACTCAATCGCAAAAAGTTTCTTGAGTGCCCTGGTTGGGATTGCCCTCGAAAAAGGGCTGATTGGGGATGTCGACGAAAAAATTTATCTATATTATCCTCAGCTCAGCCGTAAAAAGACCATATGGCGTCGGAGTGAAGGAGGAGTTGAAGATATTACCTCCCAAAGCGGCAGTTACCCGGGCCAGGTGCTTCCTGGAGCCAAGAAAAGGATCACTATAAAGCATCTATTGACGATGACTTCAGGTTTTGAGTGGAATGAAAGGGATTATTATGTAGATACGAGCCAGAATGATGTTTTTAAAATGGCGGCAGAAGATGATTTCATTCAGTATGTACTGAACAAGCCCATCGTGCATGAGCCAGGAACACATTGGTACTACTCAAGCGGCGATTCCATGCTCCTTTCGGGTATCATCGAGAAATCAGCGAATAGGAGCACCTATGATTTTGGACTGGAGCATCTCTTCACGCCGATCGGGATTGCTGGAATCGAATGGCGGAGCGACCCGGTAGGACACACGATCGGAGGATGGGGGATTCAAGCCACGGTGAGAGAGTTTGCCAAATTTGGCTGTTTGTACCTGAAGAAAGGAAAATGGGAAGACCGGCAAATCGTCCCTGAATCATGGGTTGCGAAGTCCCTGCAGCCTGTTTCCCCAGAAGTGAATTATTATGGCTACCAGTGGTGGCTTCTTCCTGCATTATCAGGGTACGCCGTTTCATCCCTTCCGCCAAAAACATTTCTTGCCTGGGGGATATTCACCCAGCAGATTTTTATTATCCCCGAGGAAGACCTGGTCATCATAAGGGTCGCCAACGATCCAGGATCAGAGGAATGGGACGAGGTGGAGTTTTTAGAGCTCATTTTAGATTCGATCCTGTTGAAATCAAGCCAGCGATAGAAGGGGATAAGAGGCAGATCCAGGTTCCCCTGAAGTTGGGGAGGCCGTTTTAGGCTGACTGTGTTGAACCGTCAATCAGACCTGCTGACTCATGAAATCTTGGCCTAAAGGAGAAAGAGAATATTTATTTTCTGAGGTCTTAGCGATCGTCCTGCTTTGTGTTAAGATAGAATTGATGTGAGGGTGGAATCAAAATGAAAAAAATCGCCTTATTCATTCCGATCACTTTGTTCTTTTTGAGCTTCCTCTTGAGCAGAAATGTCAACCTTCCGAGTACAGATGGACTTTCGTTTTCCAGTAATGTCCTTGTCAGCCTTCCTGGAAATTTCAGTCCAGAAGAAGTGACGGTTGCCATAAATCCCAAGAATCCTTTCAATATTGTCGCGGGTTCTAATCTTGATTTTTATTATTACTCCTTTGATGGAGGATATACCTGGACCGAAGGTCGTTTGTGGTCCTCGTTAGGTGTTTGGGGTGATCCTTGCGTCATCTTTGATGCTGAGGGCAATTGTTATTACGGTCATCTTTCTAATCCATTGGATGGGGATTTTATTGACCGCATAATCGTGCAGAGATCGAGCGATGGCGGCCAAAGCTGGAGCGATGGGGCGGGTATTGGTCTTAATCCGCCAAAAGATCAGGATAAAGAATGGCTGGCAGCCGACCACACAGACTCTCCCTTTCGGAATACCATCTATGCGGCGTGGACTGAGTTTGACGAGTACGGGAGTCCAGACCCACTGGACCGTACACGCATACTCTGCTCTTATTCTGTAGACCTTGGCGAGAACTGGTCCGCTCCTTTCCTAGTCAGCGACATATCCGGAGACTGTCGGGATTCGGATGAAACCGTGGAAGGAGCAGTCCCCGCCATAGGTCCCCAGGGTGAAGTCTATTTGAGTTGGGCTGGTCCGTTGGGTATCGTTTTTGATAAGTCACTGGATGGAGGAGAAACTTTCGGCGAGGATATTTTCGTCACCTCCATGCCTGGAGGATGGGATATCGACATTCCCGGAATTTACAGGTGCAATGGATTTCCTGTCACTGCCTCCGACACCAGCGATTCTCCCTATCGGGGGAATGTGTACATCATGTGGTCAGATCAAAGGAATGGGACTGATGATACGGATGTGTTTTTTATAAAATCCACAAATGGGGGAGAAAGTTGGGGTCCGATAGTCAGAGTGAATGACGATCCTCCAGGAAAGCATCAGTTCTTCCCTTGGCTGACCGTGGATCCGATCACCGGACACATCTATGTCGTTTTCTATGACAGGAGAGATTCCAATGACTACTCGACAGAGGTCTACATGGCAAAGTCTAGTGACGGAGGAGAGACATTTAAGAATTATAAAATCAGTGAATATCCATTCAGGCCCGTTTCTGGCATTTTCTTCGGGGATTACAACAATATTGTTGCCAGAGATGGAATCATTTGTGCGATATGGACACGGATGGACGGAATTGATTTGAGTATTTGGTTGACCGTCATCCACGATTCTATGCGGTGATCGGAATCTGATATATCAAAATGAGTTCATACAAAATTATTTTTTCTCTGACTATGGTTGTTTTTCTTCTTCAGAGTGTTCACGCCCAAAACTCCCAAACACAGGAAAGAGGTCGGGAAAGGTTTCAAGTGGAGATATTTGGGGGTCTTTCATTCATGAATCCGGCCGACCTGAACTTGAGGCCGGAGCATGATAAACAGTATCTAATCGACCAGAAAGAGTTTTACGAATATTATTATCCCTCTGCCCAGCAGGGAGTCCCTTCGGATGAGTTTAAAAAGGTCAAATCATCTCTTCCTTATGGATTCAGATTCAGGTATAGGCTCAGTCAGATATTCTCTATTTCCCTGGGATTGAAATATTTTTCAAAAAATCAAGCCTCAAAAGTGTCTGCGCTTTTCTATGACCTAGGAGACCGACCCTATGTATTGGATTGTGAGTACTCTCCCTATTCCATTTCCACCAGCGCTTTTTCCCCTTTATTGGGTGTTCATTTTTCATTGGGAAAGGGAGAACTGGTCAGTTTTGAACTCTTTTTGTCCGGCGGACCCTTGTTCGCTGGTTGCAAATATCTCATCGTGATCAAACGACTGTATGCACGGAACAATAATGTTTATCGGGCAAATGAAACATCCTATGAAATCCAAGGGAGCTCCACTGGGATTTCTCTGAATAGTGGTGCTAGGATCGATGTGGCCATAAAAAGCGGATTCAAGGTGTTTTGCGAGGGCGGCTATTCTTACCAGCTTGTCAAGAATCTTCATGGCAAGGGAAATTTTATTTATTACACCTATCAGAGTCCGGATAATAAGGGGATTTCTGATGAATTGAACTGGGATGGATATTGGGGAGTGAAAGAAACAGAGCCTTTTGCTCCTTTCCCGTCAAATGACTGGGAAAAAGAAGATCCTAGAGTAAGAGAGTTCAAACTCGATCTATCCGGTGCCTTTCTTCGGATCGGAATATCTTTTTCGTTCTCACTTTGAGACTTTCTTGATTCATTGATTCTCTCCTCTGAACAGGATGAGCGGGTGTGTTCCTTGCTCTTGTTTTCCTGATCCGTTTAAAGTATAAAAAATAAAGTTATTTTGAAATTGCAGACGATGGCCATTCGGATATTTATATCAAGTCAAAATTAAGGTGAGGATTAAAAGAAAAGAAATCTATTTACGGGAGGAATGCATGAATAGACCCACTCCTAAATCTTACCTGAGTATGGTGGTTGTGCTTGGCTCTGTGTGGGGCCTTTCTGAGGCTGCCCTCGGCATGGGACTGCGGAGTTGTGCGGCATTTGTTTCCGGTTCCCTCATGACTGGAGCTGCACTCTTTTTCCTTGCGGCGGGCTGGATGATATCCAGGAAAACTTTCGGAGTACTTTTGATGGTCTTGATTGCAGCTTTTTTCAAGATGTTCGATGCCCTGCTGCTTTCCCTGCCCCTCAAACATGGAGCCATCGGGAATCCGATTTTTGCATTTTTTATGGAGGCCATCGCGTTCATCATAATTGTAAGTCTCTTCAAAGAGAAGATAATCCAAAAGCTTCATGGACAGGCTCTGCTGGGTGGAATCGCGGCTGTGCTCGCTGTGAACTTCTTTCCTTTGGTTAAGTACGCCACAGGGATTCCAGCCTGTGTTGTTCCAGGAACAGGGTATCCCCTCTCGCTGTATTACATCCATTTTGCGGTCCTGGCCTCTTCTGTGACTGTTCCCCTTGGTTTTTGGATGGGTGCGAAATTGGAAATCTACAAGAGCAGATGGAGGAAAGCACCTTCCACAAAGAAGTTCGATTATATCCTCTCTCCTGCTGCCTTGATCCTTTGTCTTGTAATCATCGCACTGCTGCGGCTGGTTTGAAGCGGTGGAGACGGGTAAGAAAGGAGTATTGAATGGCTAAAACAATTCGTTTCAGACTCAATGGACAGCAGAAAACCTTGACCCTTGACCGAAAGCGTATGCTCCTCTGGGTTTTGCGCACAGATTTCAGTCTAACTGGGGCCAAGTACGGCTGTGGGGAGGGATTCTGCGGAGCCTGCACTGTATTGGTCAACGACGAAGCTGTGCGTTCCTGTCAGTTTCCTGCAGAGGATGTGGATGGAAAAGAGGTTTTCACGATTGAAGGTTTGACAAAAAACGGGAAGTTTCATCCTCTCCAGGAAGCCTTTATCAAGCATGATGCACTCCAGTGCGGGTTTTGTACTCCAGGAATGATCCTTACCGCTTTCAGTCTGCTGCTCAAGAATTCCGATCCCAGTCGAAAAAACATCGCCGAAGCTTTGGAAAATAATCTGTGCCGCTGCGGGGCCCATAATCGCATTGTGCAGGCTGTGCAAACCGCAGCCAGCGGGATGAAAGGAGGATCCAGGCGATGAAAAAAGATGATTATTTGGATAGGAATTTCTATGATATAGGGCCTTCACTTCCTCTCAGCAGACGAGAATTCTTGAAATTGATGGGAGGAGGAATCGTCATCCTTTTCTCTGTCGGTGATTCTCTTTTTTTAGAAGCACAACGGCGTCCCGATCAACAGCTTCCGGAGGATTTTAATGCCTTTCTCAGAATAGGGGAGGACGGCCGTGTGTCTTGCTTCACGGGTAAGATTGAGATGGGCCAGGGAGTGGTGACGTCTTTGGCCATGATGCTGGCCGACGAGTTAGAGGTTCCTCTGGATGCAGTGGATATGGTAATGGGAGATACCGATCTCTGTCCTTGGGATATGGGCACGTGGGGATCCATGACCACCAGGTTCTTCGGCCCCCCCTTGAGAGCGGCTGCCGCTGAGGCCCGGGCGGTTCTGATCGAGCTGGCAGCCGAACATCTTCAGGTGCCCCTTTCCCAGCTCAAGGCTGAAAAAGGACTGATCTTCGAAAAGACCCAAAGACAGAAAAAGGTCACCTATGCTCAACTTGCCAAGGGGAAAGAGATTGTCCGACGTTTGAAGACGAAAAAGATTCTGGAAAAGCCGTCGGAGTTTACGATAGTGGGAACCCCAGTTACGCGAAGAGATTCTGTGGACAAGGTTACAGGTAAAGCCAAGTTTGCCGGAGATCTTCGGGAACCTGGCATGCTCTATGCCAGAATCTTGAGACCCCCTGCCCATGGTGCCGAGTTGATCAGTGTGGATACAGATGCTGCTCAAAAGGTCAAAGGAACAAATGTCGTCGAGGATGATGGACTTATTGCTGTGCTGAACGAAGATCCCGAACTGGCGGAGGCGGCGCTCGGACAGATCAAAGCACGATGGGAAAAGCCGGAGCCCAGAGTCGACGAAAACACGATTTTCGATCATCTTCTCAGAGTTGCTCCGGAAGGAGAGGTTGTATCTGAGGGAGGAGATTTGACCAAGGGGGAAGAGATCTCGAAAACCGTTGTAGAGAAAACCTACCTTGATGGCTATGTGGCCCATGCGACTATCGAAACTCACACCGCATTGGCCAAAGTCGAAGGGGACAGAGCGATCATTTGGGCATCTACGCAAAATCCCTTCGGCGTTAAAGAAGATGTAGCTTCGGCCTTAGGATTTCCTCCTGGCAATGTCCGTGTTATCACTCCATTCGTCGGCGGAGGATTCGGAGGAAAAGCGAGTAACCGTCAGACCGGAGAGGCAGCTAAATTGGCGAAATTGAGCGGTCGCCCTGTTCAGGTCGCTTGGACACGCGCGGAGGAATTTTTTTACGACACGTTTAGGCCGGCTGCCATAGTGAAGATAAAGGCCGGCGTCAACGGGTCTGGGCAAATGACTCTGTGGGATTATAGTGTCTATTTCGCCGGAGAACGGGGTTCCCAGCATTTTTTTGATATCCCCCATCATCGGACGATGAGTTATGGGTCTGGATGGAGGGGAGTGCCGGGATCTCATCCGTTCGGAACCGGAGCGTGGAGGGCACCTGCAAACAACACAAATACTTTTGCGAGAGAGTCGCATATCGATATTCTAGCAGCAGAAGCAGGAGTGGATCCCCTGGAATTTCGGTTGAAGAATCTGAAGGATAAAAAAATGATCCGGGTGCTGGAGACGACGGCCAAGAAATTTGGATGGACTCCAGCGAAAGCTCCGAGTGGACGCGGCTATGGAATAGCATCTGGAATCGATGCAGGTACCTATGTGGCCCATATGGCAGAAGTCAGTGTCGAGAAGAGCACTGGCAAGGTCAGGGTGAAACGTGTCGTTTGTGCCCAGGATATGGGCCTATCTGTCAATCCTGCGGGCGCCAAAATTCAAATGGAAGGTTGTATCACGATGGGTTTGGGATACGCCTTGTCCGAAGACATTCATTTTCGCGGAGGGGAGATACTCGATTTGAATTTCGACACCTACGAAATTCCAAAATTTTCCTGGCTTCCCAAAATCGAAACTGTCCTGATCGAAGATAGAGACGCTCCTCCCCAAGGAGGCGGAGAGCCTGCCATCATCTGTATGGGAGGTGTTATCGCCAATGCGATCTTCGATGCCATCGGCGTCCGTGTGTTGCAACTCCCGATGACACCGGAACGAGTCAAGCAGTCCTTGAGCGAAGGTGGAGGATAATTTTACTTCTCAATCGAAAATCTGAATTCTATAGCTTTTCGAGCCTCGAAATAGACTTTCGATATAAGTTTATCCACCTCCTCCTTGTCCACTTTCCCTTTTGAAAATCTTTGAGCAGCCTGGAAGACCTCCTTTACCGAGAACGTCGTTTTATACGCAGGATAGAGTGCTTCCATTGTGCTGATCACAGAGAGACAGATTTCCAATCGCAGCAATTCGGAAAAGCTCACGCCAAATTTTTTGACTCCCAATTTGAGGTAATCCTCGAGCCATCCAGGAATGAGAACCTGATATCTTTTTTGCACTGAAACCTCCCTTCAGAACTTACGAGTAAATCTGACGTCTAAAATATACCATAAAAGTAGCGGTTAATCGAGAATAAAATTAATAGTAATAAATTGAATAGAAAAATACCGCTGACTATCATTCCTTTTTCTTTTCAATTATCATGAAAATATGAAAAATTTTTCTGTGTTTTTGGCTGTTATTTCTGCTGCCCTTTTCGGAGTGGCCACTCCGGTCAGTAAGATACTTCTTGAGGATCTCAATTATTTTCAACTTGCAGGACTTCTTTACCTTGGGGCAGCGGCGGGACTTCTGCCTTTCCTTTTCAAAGGAAGTAAATTCAAATTTAGGGAGATGGATAGAAAAAACCTTACGAGAATATTTGGAGCTATGGTCCTTGGTGGATTCTTAGGTCCGGTTCTTCTTTTGGTGGGCCTCAAGATGGCCAGCGCTTCTTCAGTCTCTCTTTGGCTGAATCTAGAATTGGCTGCGACAGCAGCACTTGGAGTGGCCCTTTTCAAGGACCATTTAGATCTCAAGGGATGGCTGGGTGTGAGTGGCGCCGCAGTGGCAGGCGTCTTGATCACCTTTCATGAAGGACACTCCGGGGTCCTTGCCGGGTTGTTTGTTGCACTAGCATGTATCTGTTGGGGATTGGATAACCATTTTACTGCCTTGATCGATGCCATCACTCCTCATCAGATGACTTTTTTAAAAGGATTATTTGCAGGCACCTTTAATTTTGTGGTCGGTATTTCCCTGGCAAAAAGCCTGCCTTCCCCTGAGATCTTCGGAACAGCAGTCGGAGTTGGCATTTTTTCCTATGGAATAAGTATCGTTTTATACATAACCGCTGCACAGATTCTGGGTGCGACACGAAGTCAGATATTGTTTGCCAGCGCTCCTTTCTTTGGAGCTTTCTTTTCTGTTGTGTTGTTATCAGAGACTCTATCCCTTATCCAGATTATCGCTGCCGTAATTCTGGCCCTTTCGATATTTTCCATTATTCTCGGACTTCATTCCCACCTGCACTTACATGATGAAAGAACGCATATCCATATCCATCGGCACGACGATCTCCATCATATCCATGAGCACCCAGGGGGACCTGTGTCCCCTATGCATGTCCACAGACACAAGCATAAAAAGGTGAAGCACGCACATGCCCATTATCCGGATCTGCACCACAGACATGACCATAGGAGGGAAAATGGAAGTCCGACTGATAATGAAGACTTAAAGCAATAAAATAATGTATAAGGAGCGTTCTCAATCATAAAAATAGACGGGTGAAGCATGGAAAGATTATATAAGAAGGGCCTTTTTCTGGAATACTTCACAGTGGGATACAATGTGGTTGAAGCGGCTGTATCGATTACCTTCGGTCACATCGCAAACAGCATTGCCTTGATCGGGTTTGGACTGGACAGCGTGGTAGAATCGCTCTCTGGAACGGTATTGATATGGCGCCTGCATCAACACGGAAAAGTATCAGAGGAGGAGGAAGAAGCTCTCGAGAGAAAGGCAACAAGATTTGTGGCTTTGACCTTTTTTATCCTCGGATTTTATGTTCTCTTCCAATCTGCAAAGAAATTGATCGTGAAGGAAGCCCCGGAGCCATCTCTTCCAGGAATCATCATCGCTCTTGTGTCTCTTGTTGTTATGCCCCTATTGTCCTGGCAGAAATACAGAATAGGATTGCAGATCCAAAGCCAGGCTTTGATTGCGGATAGTAAAGAAACACTGGCCTGTTTTTTCCTTTCTCTAGCGCTTCTCCTCGGGCTGGGATCGAACTACTTGTTTGATTTTTGGCAGGCGGATCCCCTCGTAGGCATGATCATCGTGGTGTTCCTGTTTCGCGAAGGCTGGGAAAACTGGCGGGGTGAAGACTAGGAGGACATGTTGACAAGAATTGTAAGGATTTTTTATAATTTAATCTGGAGAAGAGTTGGGGGCGAACTGGATTCGACGGAGATAGTGAAGCAAAGGCTGCATGTCGAGGCTCCGCCCACCTCGTAAAAAAGGTGGAGCAAACTAAGTGCAGAACAACTGCCAGTTGCTGCCTAACGCATAGGCATGCCGTTTCTCCTGCGCTCTCCTGCGGCGCTTGGGAGACGTCGACGAGCAGGATAGCAAACCAGGCCCGTCCCGAGTCTGGGGAGCGAAACAACATCGGGGCTGGTTCTGAGGTTTTTTTCTTCTTCTTAAGCCACAGAACGAGATAGAAGAAGAAGATAAACATGTAGAAGCCTTTCGTTGAATGTCTTCGGACGCGGGTTCGATTCCCGCCGCCTCCAGAATATCGTTAGGCGATAGAGAAAAATTGTTTAGATACAAAAGAGGAATCCCCAGATTTGCGCCGGTTTTTCTCTTTCTGATCCTCTGCCTGAGCTTTTGGGGTTTCTCCCAAAATCAATCCACCGTCAGCGTATCCGCCAAAGATTATCCCGATTACAGCCGAGTCATCATTGCCTCTTCCAGTCCTCTGAGTACGAGTATCGAGAAAAGTGAGTCTTTTCTGTTTGTAAAAATCCGGGCTAATACCCCTTTCCGATTCCGGAGAGAATCTTTCCAAAGTCGTTTTGTCAAGTCTTTGGAATGGTCTCAAGGCAGGGGATTTTATACATTAACCATCGCCACTCAGGATGACAAATTCTTTTTCGATTCTTTCAAAGTATCCAATCCTCCACAGCTCATCATCGATATACATCGCAACGGAAAGGGAGAGGAAATTGAAAGAACCGCGGAAACAACAGATAAGGTTCTGACTGAGAGGTCGGTTGAGCCGCAGGATGCTGAGGCACGGCCAGAAAGAATCAGCTCTTCATCCCAGGATCCAGAATGCATCGTCATCGATCCCGGGCATGGCGGCTTAGAGGCAGGAGCAAAAGGGAAATTTGGAACCTTGGAGAAAGATCTTACTCTGGCGATAAGTATGAGATTAGCTGAAATAATCAGGCGGAGACGGGCCTCGAACATCGTCCTCACTAGGGATAGAGATGTGGATGTTACTCTCGAAGACAGAGCAGCCATAGCCAATAACAACAAAGCCACGATATTCATCAGCGTGCATGTGAATAGCTCCTATCGCAAAGGAGCAGCTGGTCCGGAGACTTTTTTTCTCAGCAATGATGCCACTGATGAAGAGGCGAGACGGTTGGCTTTTCTCGAGAATAACTCCGAAAATTTGGACAACAGCATCGAATCGGATAATCAGGATGTTATCAAGATGATCCTATGGGATATGGCTCAGACTGCCTACCTTAAGCAGAGCAGTGAACTAGCCGAGAGCATACAGACCGAGCTCAATCTCTTATGGGGCACAACAAATAGAGGTATCAAACAGGCCCCTTTTAAAGTCTTAACTGGGGTTGCATGTCCTGCGGTGCTCATTGAGGTTGCTTTCCTCTCGAATCCACAAGAAGAACGAAAACTGCTGACAGATGAATATCAGGTCAAGGTAGCCGAAGCAATATACAGAGGAATGACGAACTTCCTACGAGAGAATTCTCGCTTATGAAATTTCAAATGGATACAAAAAGACTTGTGATTTTTGGGGTCCTTTTCTTTATTCTTATTGTACTGGTGGCGCTTTTTCTCAATCTTGGAAATGAAGTTATGCCACAGCCAACACCTCTCCTTCCATCTGATCAGAGGGAGGCGTCCCAAGAACCGAGAGAGTATGTAACCATTACCTTGTTTTTTACTTCAGAAGATGACGGACTTCTGCACAGGGAAGAACGAGAGATTATCCCAGAGTCATCCCAAGATGCTCTGGCTAAAAGAATTGTTGAGGAACTTTTCAAGGGTTCCCGCCGAGGTTATCTCTCATCGATTCCCCCAGAAACCCAGCTGAGGGAGCTTTTTGTCACAAAAGACGGTGTGGCTTACGTAGATTTTTCAAGAGCCATAACAGATAAGCACCTGTCAGGTTCTTCGGCTGAGATTTCCACTATTTATTCTGTAGTGAATTCTCTCTCTTATAACTTGAAATCGGTCAAGAAAGTGTTCATTTTGATAGATGGAGGGGAGCGAAAAACTTTGGGAGGGCATATCGATCTGAGTCAGGCTTTTTTACCCCAGTATGACATAGTCGCCAATTAACCTGAATTTTTCATAAACAAGATTTTTTTTAACGAAATTGATTGCTTTTTGCATTAAAATCAAGAGCATGTCTCTTGATTTTAAGCTCGTGTATGAATTATCCAAGTTAATAACTGCATCCCTGGATTAAGATAATTCCATGAAAAAGCCAGTCAAGGTCGCTATAGTTGGATTCCCTAATGTGGGGAAATCGACTCTTTTCAATCGTCTTTTAAAAAAGAAAAAATCCCTCGTCCACTCCTTGCCGGGGATGACCAGAGATCAAGTTCCGGCTCTATGTCAGATAGAGGAGAAAAGCTTTTTTCTGCTAGATACGGGAGGATTCTTTGATTCCATAAAGGACCCCTTTTCTTCTCAGGTGAAGGAGAAAGCATGGGAAGCCTCGAAAGAAGCCGATATTCTTCTCTATGTATTGGATGGGAAAAGAGGCTTGCTTCCTGGAGAGGAAGAGCTTTGCTTTTCTTTGAAGAAACTCGACAAACCGCTCATCATTGTCATCAACAAGGTTGATTCTGTTACAGAAGAGGAAAAGATGGGAGATTTTTACAGATTAGGAGAGGAAAGGATCTTTCTCATTTCTGCAGAGCATAAAAGAAATCTTTCGGATTTGGAAGAATTTCTCTTTCAAGTTCTCCCCTCCTTTGAGGAAAAGAAAACCGAAACAGAACCCCTCAAAATTGCTGTGGTTGGACGAATCAATGTCGGAAAATCCTCACTTATAAACCGTTTGAGCGGTGAAGAGAGGCTTATTGTGAGCGAAATCCCTGGGACGACCCGTGATAGCACAGATACGCTCATCCGTAGAAACAAAAAAACCTACTGCTTGATCGATACGGCCGGTATTCGTAAAATGAGTCGCACTAAAGATAAGAGGGAAAAAGCTGGGATCATCAAGGCGAAAAAGGATATCAAGCAAGCAGATGTAGTCTGTCTGCTTCTTGATGCTTTGGAATTCCCAACACGTCAAGATACGGCTATTGCCCATCAAGCACATGAATCGGGGAAGCCTCTTATAATCGCATTGAACAAATGGGATCTGATCGAAAAAGAAATCCAGTCATTCAAGGAATTTCAGCGAAGAATATTTGGAAAGCTGGATTTTGTCTCTTACGCTCCCTTGGTTTCTATTTCTGCACTCACAGGTAAGAGGGTCCTAAAGATTTTGGACCTAGCCGAAGAGGTTTTTGCGAATGCGACAAAAAAGATCCCCACGTCTCGCTTGAACAATTTTTTAACCTGGATGAATGTAAACCATCCTCCTGTTTCAAAAAAAGGGAAGAAGCTAAAGGTGAAATATATGGTTCAAAAAGGAATCCTTCCTCCCACATTCATTCTATTCAGTCATTCGAGCGCCTCTCTGAACCCCTCCTACGAGAAATTTTTTATCAAAAGTCTAAGGGAGCAGTTTGGCTTTCAGGGGACTCCTCTACGGCTTATTCTCAACAAAAGAGTCAGAGTTCCATAACTTCCACAATTTCTACTGTTATGAATGCTTTTTTAAAAGGGAACTTATGACCTCTCGCTTGATTCAATTATGAAAGTTATGAATGTCTCATCCCAATATCCTTGACTTTAGCGGTGTATTCCTTTATAAATTTAATTTGCGGAAAGTGAAAGGACTCGACGTTTAAGGAGGTTAAGATGTTCCGAAAATCAACAAAGCTCATCATGCCGATTCTCATTATAGTGGCTGTTATATTTCTCACATCCAGCTGCCAAAAACTCAATTATAATTATTTAATGGCGAACCATCACTTCTCAAAGGCAAACAACCATTTCACCGAAAATAAGTATCGTTTGGCAATCGATGAATATGAAGCAGCGCTAGAATACAATCCCAACCTTGTCGATGCTTACAGATACCTAGGAGAAAGTTACAAGAGCTTATATAAGATTGGAGATGAGGATCCGGAAAATGTAGAGAAGGCCGAGAAAGCTCTTGATAATTTGAACAAGGCCCTGGAAATCGAACCCCGGAACATCCAGATTGTCCACTCTCTGGGAGACATGTATGACAAATTGAGAGATTTTGAGAATGCAGAAAAAATGTTCTTGAAAGTGCTGGAATTGGAGCCTACAAATATGGACAACTACTACGTCGTTGCAGGATTTTACAATAGATTTTCCTCTGAGAGAGAGGAACTTAGAGGCAGAGCCGAAGAGATGTATTTGAGAAGGATCGAGTTAGAGCCTGAAAACGAAAAAGGCTATGCTTACCTCGCTCAGTTCTATGACAATGTCCGGCCTATACCGGCTTTTGATAAGGCTAATGAGATGCACAATAAAATTCTGCAGTTGAAGCCAGATGATGCCATAACCTGGTATGCTGTGGGTGTCAATCGTTTTAACAAAGCTTACCGTCTTCAAAACATTCTATCGAGGCAAGAGCGAATTGCCCTTTCAGATGAAAGCGAAGCGGCACTAAAAAAAGCTCTTGATCTCGATCCCAATTATCCCGACACTTATGCTTATGTCAATCTGCTTTATAGGAATGTTCATGCCGGTCTTTATCCTGATAGACACGACAGGTACATCAGGGAGGCGGATAGGTACACGGAGAGGTATACCGAGGTGAGAAAGAGACAGTTAGAGAGGCTGAGGCTTGAGGAAGAGCTGAAAAAAGGACAGGAAGAGAGATAATAAAACGGATTTCGTTTATTCACAAAGACTCGATTTTCCATTTAAAAACTTGTAGAACGAGCGGGGGGATTCCATCTTTTCGTAAATCATCCTGTGCACAAAGCTGTGTAATTCAAAGGTGAAGCAAGAAGTATGTTTATTCCTCTGAGAGACGATAATCCCACTAGGCGCATTCCTTATGTGACCTTCTTTTTTATAACGCTGAATGTATTGATCTTTGTCTATCAACTTTTTTCTCCTCAAGGATTGCAATTTTTCGTCTACAAGATGGGGGCCATTCCCTACGAAATAACCCATTTCAAGTCATTGCCATTGGTATCTATGGCGTCTGGGGAATCTCTCTCGCGGCTCTCTCCACCTCTGACCTTGATTGTTTCCATGTTTATGCATGGGGGCTTATTCCACCTGATATTCAATATGCTTTATCTCTGGATTTTTGGGAATAATATCGAAGATTTTCTGGGATCCGTGTGGTTTGTTCTTTTTTATCTGATCTGTGGCTTAGGGGCTTCCCTCACCCATATCCTTTTTAATCCCAATTCTCAAGTTCCCATGATCGGAGCCAGTGGAGCCATTGCCGGCATCCTTGGGGCATATCTGATTCTCTATCCTCAAGCCCGTGTGTTGACCCTGGTTTTTCTGTTTTTCTTCATCCGGATCATCCCGATACCTGCTGCTTTTGTCCTTGGACTTTGGTTTCTGATCCAAGTTTTAAACATAGGAGCTGGGGGCGGAGTGGCCTGGTTTGCTCACATTGGTGGTTTCTTAATCGGGATCGCTCTTATCAAAGCCATCACCAGAAAAAGAAAACCTCGGGTTTGGGTACATTAGGCCCCAGGGATAAAGGTTGACAACTTCCGCGCAATTTAGTATTTTATTGCATCGCTAGCACTTGTATAGCATTTGAAAATAAATCTGAGGTTTCACATAATGAAGACTTACGTACCCAAAAAAGAGCAGATCGAAAAGAAGTGGTGGCTGGTCAATGCTGAAGGGAAGGTTCTCGGACGTTTGGCCACTGAAGTTGCTGTGCTTCTGCGAGGTAAAAGAAAGCCAGAATTTGTGGATTTTCTTGACAGTGGAGATTTTGTGGTAGTGATCAATGCGGAAAAGGTGAAAGTCACCGGAAAGAAAATGGAACAAAAAAAATACTATTCCCATTCTGGATACCCAGGAGGCATAAAGGAGAAGTCTTACAAGGAACTTTTGGAAAATAAGCCTGAAGAGATAATTAAAAAGGCTGTATGGGGAATGATTCCCAAGAACAAGCTAGGCCGAGCTGTGTACAAAAAGCTGAAGGTCTATCGAGGGCCTCATCATCCCCATGAGGCACAGAAACCAGTAGAACACCAGTTTTAGGAGGAACAGTGAGCTTAATTCAGTACTATGGAACAGGAAAGCGGAAAACATCTGTGGCTAGAGTTTTTCTTCGTCCAGGGAAGGGCGATGTCACCCTGTTTGTAAACAAGAGGCCTCGTCCTTTCGTGGAATATTTTAGCTTGGAGAGCCACAAGCATATCATAAAGCAGCCTCTCCTTTTGACCGATACAGAAAAAAAATTTGACCTCTTCGTTCGGATAAATGGAGGAGGAATGAACAGTCAAGCAGAGGCGATTCGTTTGGGAATTTCAAGAGCCTTGATTGAGTTTAACAAGGAGCTTAAGCCGCCTCTCAAAAACGCGGGATTTCTCACTCGAGATTCAAGAATCAAAGAAAGAAAAAAATACGGACTGCTCGGCGCTCGAAAAGCCCCACAGTATCACAAGAGATAGAGGGAGGTTCACAGTTGGTTACAGTAACGATGAAAGAACTTTTAGAAGCAGGGGTTCATTTCGGCCACCAAACGAAAAGATGGAATCCCAAAATGAAGGAGTTCATCTTCGGACAAAGAAACGGGATTTACATTATCGATTTACAAAAAACGATCAAGATATTCAAGGAAGCACTTCTATTTTGCAAAGAAGTAGCAGTAGGAGGAAAAGAAGTCCTGATGGTAGGGACGAAAAAGCAAGCTCAAGACATCATCAGGGATTATGCTTTGAAGTGTGAATCCTGTTATGTGAATCAGCGATGGCTGGGAGGATTGCTGACAAATTTTGATGTGATCCGAGGAAGCGTTGACAAATTGACCGAATTGGACGAGATGCGGGAAGATGGTCGATGGGATCTTTTATCCAAAAAAGAACAATCAAAAATGGAGAAGGTTTACAGAAAACTTTCCAAAAACCTGGGGGGAATAAAAACTATGATGGACCTGCCAGGCGTGATATTTGTCATTGATTCAACCAAAGAGGAAATAGCTATATTGGAAGCTCAAAAACTAAATATTCCTATCGTTGCCATTGTAGATACCAACGGAGACCCTGAAAACATAGATTATCCTATTCCCGGTAATGATGATGCGGTAAGAGCCATTGAATTGTTCGCTTCAAAAGTGTCAGAGGCGATTACTGAGGGGAAAAAGGAGAGAATCGAACGAGAGCTTCAAGGAGCAAAGCAAGAAGAGGTTTCTCTAGAAACAGAGGAAATTCTTCCCTTAGAGGAGGGTGCGCCTGAAGAAGGAAAAGCAGCAGGTTCCCAAAAACCAGATGCCACAGAATGAGAGGAGAGGAGGGCAAGATGGCAGTATCGGCAGAATCAGTCAAGGAACTCCGTCAGCGAACTGGAATCGGTATGATGGAGTGCAAAAAGGCGCTTGAGGAAAGCAATGGTGACATTGAAAAAGCCATAACGATCTTGAGAAAGAAAGGCCATGCGCGGGCAAAGGATAAAATGCATCGAGAAGCCTCTGAAGGAGCTGTAGGATCATACATCCATCTCAATGGAAAAATCGGAGTGCTCGTTGAGTTGAACTGTGAGTCGGATTTTGTAGCGAGAAACGAGGAGTTCCAAGGATTGGTCAAAAATATCGCCATGCATATTGCAGCTTCGAGCCCTCAATATGTTACATCTGAGGAAGTTCCTCCGGAGGTGTTGGAAGAAGAGAAGGATATAATCCGGGAGCAATTCAAGGATTCAAATAAACCTCCTGAGATCATCGAAAAGATCGTACAGGGGAAATTGGGAAAGTTTTACCAGGAAGCCTGTCTACTTGATCAGCCATACATCAAAGACGATAAAATGTCCGTAAAGGAACTGATAACATCTTTTATTGCCAAATTTGGAGAGAATATACTTGTCAGACGATTTGCCCGTTTCGAACTGGGCAAAGATTGACGACCAGCTATGCAGAATAAAGAGACGGAATACAAGAGGATTTTACTAAAGCTATCAGGGGAATCTCTCATTGGCAGCCTCCCTTACGGGATCGATTTTGAGACCACAAAATCCATTGCTGAAGAGATAAAAGAAATCCATGATTTAGGCATTCAAATCGCGATCATGATAGGAGGAGGCAACATCTTCCGCGGCATCCACGGCACAGAGGCCGGTCTTGATAGGGCATCGGCCGATTATATGGGGCTATTGGCCACGATCATGAATGGGATCGCCCTCCAGGATGCGCTGGAGAAGACCGGCATAATCACACGTCATATATCTGCCATCGAAGTAAAAGCCGTGGCAGAACCTTTTATAAAAAGAAGGGTCATCAGACATCTGGAGAAAGGAAGAATTGTCATTTTTACAGCCGGTATCGGGAGTCCCTTTTTCACAACAGATACGGCTGCTGCGTTGAGAGCCTTAGAGATAAGGGCTGAGGTCATCCTCAAAGCCACAAAGGTGGATGGTGTTTACACGGCGGATCCTCTGGTTGATAAATCAGCCAAAAAATTTGAAACCATCAGATATCTGGATGTAATAAAGAGAGGACTGAAAGTAATGGATGCCACTGCCATTTCTCTGTGTAAGGAGAATGAGCTTCCCATCTTGGTGTTTAACCTGAAGAAGAGAGGAAATATCAAAAAAGCAGTACTGGGTCAGAAAGTCGGAACAAAAGTTCACTAAATCCGGCAGCCTGGAAAATCCAGTAAAGGAAATTTGTTTAAGGGGAAACAGAATGGTCAAAGAAACACTGAGGGACGTTGAAAAGAGGATGAAAACTTCTTCAGAACATTTCCGGAAGGATTTGAGCAAATTGAGGACCGGTAGAGCCAATCTCGGTCTTTTTGAGGATATCAAAGTGGACTACTATGGAACTCTGACTCCAATCAATCAGGTCGCTACCCTTGGTGTTCCCGATCCGACTTTGATTACAATCCAGCCATGGGACCCCTCCCTTTTAGAGGGCTTAGATAAGGCCATCCGGAATGCAGATCTAGGGCTCAATCCCATAAATGACGGCAAACAGTTAAAAGTTCCTATTCCTCCTTTAGATGAAGAAAGGCGTGAGGAACTTGCCAAGCATATAAGGAGCTTACTGGAAGAGGAAAAGACGGCTCTTCGCATCATGAGGCGGGATGCAAAGGATGAAATTGAAGAGATGGAGAAGAGTAAGGAAATCACAGAAGATGATAAATTCTGGGGTTATGACAAGCTTCAGGAAATCACAGATGAGTATGTGAAGAAGAGTGAAGAGTATGCAGCCGCCAAAGAGAAAGAAATCTTAGAAATCTAAATAGAACGAATTATTTCTTACGGAACCAATTCTCCACTGTTCCAAATTTTGTGCGTATGACTGCACCCCATCCTATTATGCTCAGAACAAAAGAAAACAGAGAGCCGAAGATCGGTATAAATCCGATAAAACCAAAAACGAGAAGCCCTAGGATGACGGCCACGATTGAAGAGGGCTGTTTCCCTCTTAAAGCCCTGTAGATGCTGTCTCCGAGGAAATAGAAAACTACGACACGTCCGAAAATTTTGATGATGACTCCGATGGCGATCAAAGCGAGTAGAATCGGAATCCCTATCAGGATAAAGGAGAGAAACACAGAAAAGATAACGAGTCCTGTAAAGATGATGATGCTCAGCAGCCCGATCCCAAAAACCGGCCAGAAAGAGGCTCTGATCTGGCTGGAGGCAAAGGAAATGGGTTTGGGGAAGATGGCCACTAAAATGATTGCCAGTAGGAACCAGATAAACAGAGTGATCAGTTTGAATATGAGAAGGAGAGGGAGCAGAGAAACCCCGAAGATGCCCACAAGACCATTTTTAAGAAACTGGGCTACTTCCTCTGAAGTGCTGAAAAAGACTGTATCTCCATCGATCGTAGATCCCTTTTCCCTATCTAAAGTGCCTCCTAGGGAGAGTAAGTCCCCCTTAACTCTGGCTGTGGATGTAAGCCTTATCTCTGAGCCAAAGCCTACGACGGCTTCGCCCACCTTGCCTTCTATGATTATGGTACCGCCGAAATTAATCACATTTTCCCTAACCTCACCTTTGATCAGGATCTCGCCCCCCCATGAAATGACATTATCTTGAATCTCGCCCTCTTCCACGACTATGTCTTTTTTAAAGATAATTCCCTGTCCTTGAAGTGGAATCAGGCCGAGAAAGAGGAAAAGAACACTCATACAGAGAATTTTTTTATTTATCATGCTTTTTCTCCAGCAGAGAATTTTCTTTTAGCTCCATAGAGCAAGAGGGCAGAAAGGGTTATAGTGAGTACGATAAGCACTATTTGTATTTCGGGACTGAGAAGGGTTGTAAGAGTTGTCAAGCCATTAACAAGCATCGAACCCAATTTAAGGAAGACTTTGATAATAAGAGAAATCAATTTTGCGGCTTTGGCCAGGACAACAATAAAGTTGCGAAAAAGATTCAAAGCCATACGGTTAAGGTTTATGAAAAGATGGGCCAGGTTCTGACCGGAGAGCAGATAGAAAGCAAAAAAAGCGAGAATCGCCGAAGATATCCCGATGGATGCAGTAGTCAACCATTCCCGAAGGGAAGTGATTCGGGGAAAAATTTGATCCAGGACACGTTCTGTGAAGCCAGATGGAATTTCTATAGGGGGCAGGCTTTTTGACGCTTTGACAAGGAACTCTCTCTCTTCGACAGCTCTTTTACATTTTATGCAGGAAGAGATGTGTTCCTTCATCGCTTGGATTTCTTCGGGAGAGATCGCTCCCTCTATGTAGAGATAGATTTGATCGATGCGAAGACAGCTCATACCTTTTCCTCCATTAATCTACGGATGAGTTCTTTAGATTGAAAGACTCTGTTTTTCACTGTGCCTATGGGAAGTCCTTTTATTTCTGCAATTTCTTCATAGCTGAATTCGTTCACGTATCTCCATACGAACAATTCTCTGAAATGGGGGGGGAGATGTTTGAGAACCTGCTCCACCTTAGCTGTGAGTTCGCTGAGTTCGACCTGAGTACAGATCGAGGGTTCATCCGATGGAATTTCAAAGGAAGGGAAGTTGGCGTCTTCAGAAGCTTTTTGGTCGATTGAGAAAGCATCTATTTTTTTCTTTCTCCAGTAGTCAATGATGTGGTTTGAGGCAATTTTGAACAACCAGGTTCTGAATTTGAACTGTGGTCGGTAAGAATGGAGGAAAGAATAGGTCTTGATAAATACATCTTGAGTAAAATCCAGTGCCATTTCTCTATCTCCGACCATGCGTCCGATGTAGTTTAGAAGAGGTTGTTGATGCCTTTTTAAGATCATTTCGAAAGCCTGTTTATCACCTTCAAGTGTCCGTTTGACTAATTCTTTATCTTCATGCATGGAGGACTTCCAGCCCTCAGATTTTTATACGGATTTGTAAAAAAAAGGTTTTTTCTACCGTTCGATGATTTCTACATCTGGGGGAAGTTTTAATTCAAAGATATTCTTTGGAAGATCCGGATCGATCTCGATTTGGCTGAATTGGAATTCTGTTTTGTTTCCCTCCCAGTCGATGAATGCGACTTTTTGGATGAACCATTTTTTTCTATCGATCTCGAGGAGTATGAAAGAATCACCCTCCTCTTGTTTTGGGATCAGTTTTATCTGTGCGTTTTGGGGCTTATCTGTGGGAAACGGGCTGAACTCTACGTCATAGAACTCGAGCAAAGTCTTTTTGCCTGTAAGAATATCCAAGATTTCTGTTTCATGGCTTTCTTCGGAAATCGAGCCCCTCATAAGCTGATTATCCTCTGAGAAGTAGAATTGAAACCTGTCTCCTTTGTACAAATAAATGTTGTTTTCTGGATCTTTGTATTCCCATCTCATCTGATCAGGCTTTTGAAAGTAAAGTTTTCCCTTCTCGTTTAAAGGGGTGGAGACTATTGCCGAATAGTAGATATGAACGAATTTCGCCTCTAGACTTTGAATAGAACGTAGGTTCTCTTCCAGTCTGAGAGCCACATCCTCTGCAGTTTGTGGGAAGTAAAGCAAAGGAAAGAGCAAGATGCAAACGAGGCTCTTCATGCTAAAGTGATTATACCATAAAGGAACCAAAATTTGACCGTGTCTTAAAAGGTTTGCTATATATGGCTTGATGGCACTGAATTACATAATTTTTTTGCTGGCCTATTGTATCATTCTTCTTTGTGTGGGTACCCTGTTCTCAAAGCGAATGAAAACCCTTGAAGATTTTTTTCTCGCATCCCGTAATCTTTCAGCTTTATGGATTTTTTTCTCTCTTTCGGCATCTTGGATAGGGGCCACTTCCATTCTGATCACAGTGGATGAGGCTTACAAAGAAGGTGTGAGTTCCTTCTGGATCATCGGTTTTCCAGCTGTGCTCACAGTAGCCCTGTTTGCTCTTTTTCTTGCCCGCCCAATCCGGCAACTGCCCATATTTTCGCTGCCAGATCTTGTAGAAATGAGATACGGTCGAACGGTGAGACATCTGGCATCGGCTTTGATTATCTGGTACATGATTCTTCTTGCCGCGTCTCAAATGGTGGCGCTCGGGAATTTCTTGAAGATATTTCTCAGAACCTCTTATTTCAATTGTTTGATCCTGGGAACGGTTGTTGTCCTCATTTATTCTGTGTTCGGGGGATTTATCTCTGTTGTTTTCACGGATGGGCTGCAATTCTTTCTTTTGGTCGCTGGAATTGGAGGTTTTTTTGCTTTGCTGGTTCAATCCTCGACCTTCCAGGAAATTGCTCAAGCGGCCGTAGGACTTGAAAAACTCGATTATTTTAATTTTTTCTATAACCTGAAGAGGAATTTTCTTGTGGCACTGTCTTTTACTCTGGCTTGGATTATATCCCCGATCGCGTGGCAGAGAATTCAATCGGCGAGAAGCGTCAGGAGTGCTCAGTATGGATTGTTGGCAACGGCCATTGCTCTCTTATGTTTCTTTGGAATAATTGTTGGTTTAGGATTGTTTTCTTTACCGCTCTTTCAATCAGGCGAATGGGACCTGCCTCTGCTTTCTTGGATCATATCAACAAAAACTGGATTTTTTCTTGGAGGCTTTCTGTTTGTAGCAGTGGTGGCGGCGATCATGTCAACAATGGATACAGCGATCAACACGGGAGCTCTGTCAGTGACCCATGATGTATATTTTCAGATTCTTCCTCAAAGAGAGAATAGCCATGGCGTGTCAGTCAGCCGGATTTCCACAATCCTTATAGCTGCTATGGCTTTTCTTGTAGCCACCCGCTTCCAAGATATTCTCAAGACGCTCGGGTTAGCCTCTGAGTTTATGGCCGAAGGGCTATTCGTGCCTGGCCTGGCCATGCTGTATCTAAAAAAAAGATGGCCTGCAGCCGGTTTTTTAAGCCTTGTTGCAGGTGGAGGATTTGCTCTGGTCGGATTTTTGTGTGAGTTGAAACTGCTTGTCTGGAACTGGCCAAAGTGGCCCAATTCGGTTCCATATGGACTGGCGATGAGTGTAGGAGGATTTATTGTCGGGCTCCTTATAGATAAATGTTGGAGACGTTTCCACCAAGTTTGATTTTTGAGTTTTTGTTTGAATTCGTATATATTGTGTCCAATGTCCATGCTGCGCAAGTTGCGGTGGAATCTGATTGGGATTCTGGGTAAATGGATTCTATGGATATGGATTAAGTCCACCAGGATAACTGTTATTGGGGAGTCTAGGTACAACGAACTGAGACGAAACAAGAGGCCTGTTATTATTCTAATCTGGCACGGAAAGCTTTTCCTTGGCCCGTATTTTTTCCGGAATAGAGGATTAATGGCTATGATAAGCCCAAGCGAGGATGGCGAGATTATCGCCCAGATAGCGTTTCGTTGGGGATACAATGTACTCAGGGGATCAAGTTCTCACAGTATCATAAGAGCTTGGATCGAGATGAGGAATGAGCTAAAGAGAGGAGGTGAAGTAGTTTTTGTGCCAGATGGTCCTAGGGGCCCCAATAGAGAAATGAAACCAGGGGCTTTGAAATTGGCGCGAGACACGGGAGCCTATCTTATTCCCTTCACATTTTCGAGCTCGAAAAAGAAAATTCTCAGAAGTTGGGATAATTTTCTGATCCCAAAGCCTTTTTCAAGGATTGTGGCCATATTTGGAGAACCGCTCACAATCGCGTTGGAACTGGCCGAAGAAGATTTGGAGAGGGAGCGCCAGAGACTTGAAAATCTTTTTGTTCTTTTTGATAAAGAGGCAGACAGGTATTTCGATTAACCCACAATTTTATCCCCAACTTACGTTGTCATCAATAGGATTTTGTGATATAAATACTCGAAATCAGAGCAAAAAAGGAGAAAAAAATGAAAGCAAAGGGAATTTTGGTCCTATGGATTGTATTGTGCTTTTTTTATTCTCTATCTGGCCAAACTGCTGAAGAATACATTGCCCAAGGAGATGCGCTTTTCAACGAGATGAAGGATATGGCTGCAGCTAAGGAATCAGAAGCCCTTTATCATAAAGCCATCGGCCTGATGGATAACAGATACGAAGCTTTTTGGAGATTATCAAGGATTCTGTATTATATCGGAGAACACACCGAAAAAAAGAAGGATAAAAAGGCCATTTTTGCACAGGGCGTATACTATGCAGAAAGAGCCATTGAACTTGAACCGGAAAAGCCAGATGGTCATTACTGGCATGGTGTAAATAACGGTAAATATGGAGAGACGAGGGGAGTTCTTAAAAGTCTTTTTTTGGTCAAGCCCATAAAAAAAGCGATGAATAAAGTCATAGAAATTGATCGCTCATATGAGGAAGGAGGCCCGGATAGAGTACTGGGCCGCGTTTATTTCAAGCTTCCCGGATTTGCTGGAGGAAGTAAGGAGAAATCCCTGGAACACTTGTTGAAGTCCAAGGAGTATGGACCCGACGACGCAGTCACCAGATTGTATCTTGCCGAGACCTATCTTGAGTTAGACGAAGCAGGCAAAGCTAAAGAAGAATTGGATTATGTTTTGAACATGGAGCCCGATTCACGGTGGACTGTCGCAGTGGAGGAGAACCAAAAGGTTGCCAGGGAACTGCTCAACCACAAAAAATTCAGAAAATAATTCAAAAAACAAATCACTCTGAAAACACCTGTGCCGAGAAGACCTCAATGTGAACACCTTTTCTCCATGCATCTTGCTCCAAGCCTGCCTTTAAGCATCCGTGATTCAAATAGGTCTCTCGATCCCAGCCATATTCTGTAGGAACCTGGGGCAGGAGGAGCCCTTTGTTTAATCCTTTGGAGATGATGATCCCATGCTTCCCCACTTCGATTTCCGAGGTGTCTTTGATAGGCTTAGGGAGACCGAGAACAGAGATTTCTATTCCAGTTTTTGGAAGATCTTCGACTTCAATAGACTGAAAGCGAAAATCCTGAGTGGCAGCCGATATGGCGGCATCAATGATAGTTTCATATAAAGGCTTAATGGGAAGAGGGTAGCCTATACAGCCCCGAAGCTGGTCATTCACTTTTAAAGTCACAAAAGCCCCTCTTTTTTCTCGGAGCATCTTATCATCTGGTATTATTTTGGGGGGCTTCCCTCTTTCTAAGTAAGAGATGATGGCTTTGCGAGCAAGCTGAAGCAAGAAAAATTGTTGCTCCTTGCTCAGGGGAGTATCCATTGGTCTTTCCTTTGCCGATTGGATTTAAATTTGATCGGCACAAGAAAAAAATCTTTCTCGTGCTCTATAACAAAAGGTTTTATGACCATTTGGCCCTTTTTGTCGATCTCTATGTTCAGGAAAAGCTTTCCATATGAGAAAGGAGCCAATATTTTTTTTGTCTTCTTCTGATCAGCACGGAAGGAATAGAAACCGAGGATTTTGTTGTTGAACAACTCGATGAGGGATAAAAAAATATTTTCTGAGGAAAAAAAGCCTCTACAGGTAGGCAAAATCCTTTCTACGAAAAACATATGACCTCGCTTGTGTCCTATGAGGAGTCCGTCTTTGGTTGCACCGGAGAGGACAAGACGAAGCGCAGAAAGGGATTTCAGAACCTCTTCAGAAAGGTAGACTTCCATTTTTTTTTATTATAGCAAAAAAAGAAAAAGAGGGCATCGCTCGTGATTTGTTGAAAACATCCCCGAATGCTCTTTTTTCCATGGCCTCCTTATCATATACCATCAAGAATTTGGAAGTGCCTTCGGAATTATCCAAGTCAGATAAGGCCGAGCAAGGGAACAAGAAACCGGATTCCCAGCCAAATTATGAGGATTCCGAATATATTGAGCCAAAACCCTATTTTTATCATTTCGGGCAGACTTATCATGCCGGAACCGTAGATGATAGCGTTGGGTGGAGTGGCTACTGGGAGCATGAAAGCAAAGCTACATCCGATTGCACTCCCGAGAACAGGTGGAAGGGGATTGATTGAAGCGGCATTGGAAATGGCGATGATAATCGGAATAATCATGTTCGCAGATGCTGTATTGGAGGTTAATTCGGTGAGGAAGACACTGAAAGTAACCGATAGAAGTGTTATAAGTGTCAAACTGGCTGAGCTTCCACCCATGGATATGAAAAATTTTCCGATGGCATCTGCCAGCCCTGTCTCGAACATCTGAAATCCCAATGACAGGCCTCCACCGAATAGGAGGAGCGTTCCCCAATCGATTTTAAGAGCCTCCTTCAGGGGAAGTGTGAATTCGCCCCATCTGGGATTTACAGGTAGGAAAAAGAGCAATGAGGCTCCTAAAATCGCAGCCACGGATTCAGGTAAATGATTGTGAAACCAGAGAAAAACAGGGGATTCTCTTCCCCAGACAAGAGAGACAAAACCTGGAAAGGTCCAAAGGAATACTGTGACAGAAAAGGCTATCAGGACGTTTTTCTGAGCCCTATTAAGCGGAGATCTGGGCTTTTCTCTTTGGATAGAGAGAATCTCCTTGAGCCTCTTGGAAGAGTTTTCTCCCCTCATATTCCATTTCATGAGGAGAAACAGGACGCAGAACATGGGCACAAGGATGAGAAATCCAATGACCATCCATTGAAAAAAGGTGACCTTGTAATTGACCAATCTCTCCAGCATCCCGATAGCAATAAGATTGGGGGGGCTTCCGATGGGTGTGCCGATTCCTCCGATAGATGCGGAATAAGCCAAAGTCAGAAGTAGAGCAATGCTAAAGGAGATTCTGTTTTTCCTTTCTTCATGCTTCTGGAAAGAGTCCAGAACTCCTAAGGCTATGGGAAACATCATTGCTGTTGTTGCTGTGTTGCTTATCCAGAGAGTGAGAAACACACTGGTAAGTCCCAGAGCAAAAAGTATCCTTGATTTTCTGTCAGCTATACTTTTGAAGGAGAGAACCGAAGAGGCCAATCTTTGATCCAAAGCATGCACGCACATAGCGCGAGCCAAGATAAAGCTTCCAAGAAAAAGCATAATGATCGGATTGGAAAAGGGAGCGAAGGCATCTTTTACTGTACAGATACGAAAAGCCGTGAGAAGAATAGGAATCATAAGGGCCGTGATCGGAATTGGGATACATTCTGTCACCCACCAGACAACCACTAGAAGAAAAACTGCCAGAAGGTTGTGCGCTTTGGGATTTTGAGGAAGAAGGGAGGAGAAATAGGCCAAAAGAAAAAACAGAGGCCCCAAGAAAAATCCTATTTTCTTCCTTGCATCCATACTAATCTGTTTCGGATTCTTTTGTTCTTTCGTGTATTCTAGGAGCCTTTTTAGCCCAAATTATCAGTCCATAGCCCCTGAGGAAGAAGAGAGCTTTATCCAGTCGAGAAAGGAACCAGACCACTGGATAGAGGAGAGAGTAAAGTTGAAAAGATATCTTTTTCGAATGGAATTCTTCTGATGTGGTGGGTCGGATGTGTCCATCTCTCAGGTCTGTAGAAACTTTTGGTCGGAAAACTTTTATGTAGAAAAAATTTAGGATCAATTCCAAGGACTCTGTAAAAAATCTTGAGAAATTCTTGTGGGAAAAAACAGAAAATCCAGCATCTTCAAGTTTTGCTTGCAAGGTTTTAAGGCTGTAACCTTCTCTTTTGTGTCCGTAGAATTCCAATTTGAGACCCAGGAGTGATCGGATTCTGTGGAGGAGAAAGAACCTTCCTGTTTGTGGGGTGGCAAGAATCAATCGTCCATTATCCTTGAGCACACGATAGATTTCTTCCAAACAGAAGTCATCGTCTTCCAGATGCTCCAAATAATCCAGGCTGACGACAAGATCGAAGGAGTGAGTTTTAAGGGGAAGACTTCCCTCTTTGAGCTGTATGAGATTTTCTTGGATCAGGCTTTGGGTAGACTTGAGGTTGAGAAAATCTTGATCGGCACTCAGCCAAAAACCGCCTTTTTGCCGCAGAAAATAGCTCAAAGTTCCCTGTGCACACCCTAAATCCAGATCGATAGAGGAAGGATCTATAACTAGGGACTTTTCGAGTATCCTCAGTTTTTCCTTTTTTTTAAGAGATCGCTTGAGGACCTGAAGCTGCCAGGATTCTGAGGCCATTTAGGAGGATTATATTTTTTTTATTGGGAAAAGACAAGAGCAGTCGGGTTGAGTTCTTGACTCGAATCAGGGTAAGAATTATGATGAGACAAATGAAATATGAAATGATCGTGGTCGGTGCTCTGGAAACCAACTGCTACCTCGTTTATTGCGAGCAGACTCTGGAATGTGCAGTTGTTGATCCCGGGGCAGAGGCGGAAAAAATCTTTCATGCTGTCGAACAAAAGGGACTTAAGCCAAGTGCCCTTATCAATACCCATGGCCATGTCGACCACGTCGGAGCAAATAAGGATATCAAAGAGAAGTATGATATTCCTCTGTGTATTCATCCATCGGATAGTTCCCTGTTGAGTAATATCCTCAACTCTGCCATGGGATTTTTTCTAGGAGCAAAAAAATCACCTCCACCAGATAGATTCATTGAAGAAGGAGAGGAGATACGCATCGGAAATTCCAGGTTAAGAGTTATCCACACACCTGGTCACTCTCCTGGAAGTGTGAGCTTATCGGGAGATGGATTCATACTCTCGGGAGATGTGCTTTTTTGCGGAGGAGTTGGGAGGACAGATCTTCCGGGAGGGTCTTGGGTAGAGCTTGAGAAGTCGATAAGAAATAGAATCTATTCCTTCCCCGACGATACTTTTGTTCTTCCTGGTCATGGGCCTTTAACCACAGTGGGCCAAGAAAAAGAATCAAATCCCTTTGTACGATGAATAATGAATCCTCTACATCCGGAGATATTCTTCGAGTATTTCTCGAATTTCTTACCGTTGAAAAAGGTCTTTCTACCAACACCATAAAGTCATATTCCATAGATTTGCGAAAGCTTTTTCTTTTTTTCAGGAAGGAAAAAATTCCCTGGCTGAAAGCAGACGAGGAGGATCTTATAAAATTCATTCATCACCAAAGCCGAGCCAGCCTTTCTTCCAGATCCCTTGCCAGATTGATATCATCCGTGAAGTCCTTTTATAGATTTCTTGTCTTGGATGGGATGATCAGCAAGAATCCTGCCTCGAATCTTTCCACTCCAAGATTATGGCTGGATTTACCTAAGTTTTTGACTGAGGAGGAAGTTGAGAAGTTGATAGCTCAACCAGAAAAAAAATCCAGCCACTCGCTGAGAGACAAAGCCATGCTTGAATTTTTATATGCTACAGGCCTTCGGGTATCAGAGCTCACTAGCTTGAGGCTCAAGGATTTGAATTTAGAACAGGGATTTGTCCTCTGCCGTGGGAAAGGAGGGAAGGAACGTATCGTCCCCATTGGGCATTCCGCACAGCTGGTTTTGCGACAATATCTTCAAGAGGTTAGACCAAGACTTGACAAAAGAGAGGATGACTCACTTTTTCTGACCAATAGAGGTGGGGCTTTTACCCGCCAAGGATTCTGGAAAATGCTGAAGAAATATGGGAAACAGGCTGGCTTGGAGAAAAAGATCAGCCCTCATGTGCTTCGCCACTCCTTTGCCACGCATCTCTTGGAACGAGGAGCTGACCTTAGGTCTGTACAGCTCATGCTCGGGCACAGCCAGATCACCACCACCCAGATATATACACATGTGAGCCGCAGGCAGCTTCAGAAGGTTTACGATAAATATCATCCTCGAGCTTGATCTTCCTCTGTCTTCCAAATATCAAGAAAAAAATAAAACCATCCGCAGGCTTTTTTCGTAAAAAGAATATTGACAGGAATAAAAGAATCTGCTAATTTAACCATTCAGTTTAGTAATTAAACTGATCAGTTTTAAAACTAAACCAATTGGTACTAAAATGGATAAAAAGAATCTCAGAATGGAAAGAGAACGTCACCGGCAAGAGGAGAACAAGCACTCTATCCTCCGGGCGGCGGAAAGAGTTTTTGTTCAGAAAGGCTATAGTCTGGCCACGGTGGATGATATTGCGGCGGAGGCCCAGTTTTCTAAGGCCACTCTTTACCGCTATTTCAAGAGCAAAAGCGATATACTTTTTGAAATTATCTTCAGCACTTTTGAAGAAAGCTATCAGGAGATAAAAAAAATTCAATTGAAATCACTAAAAGCAGAAGAAAAATTGAGACAACTTATCGGTTATATCATCTCCTATTATCATAAGAAGCAAAACCTTGCGCGCATTCTCTTCATGGAGAAGGCAGCCATGAAGAAACTCGTCAAAGCCGAACCCGGATTTAAGGATTCTCACTCTCATTTTCATCCCAAGATTCCTCATCGATTCAAATCCAAGATGAAGCAAACTTCAGATGTTATAAGTGAAATCATCAAAGAGGGCGTGGAATCTGGCGAATTCAGAAAAATGGATGTCCAAGACGCGAGCATGGTCTTAGGAGCATTGATCAGGGGATTCTATTTTCGTGGGCCGCTGAGTGAAAGACCCTACAGCATGAAGCAGACAACCGAATTACTCCATTCATTTTTCCTGAATGGCATAAGAAAACAGTGAAAGGTCCAAAAAGGAGTTTGAATATGCAGAAGAGAAAGATAAATCTTATTGCTTGTATTCTATGTATGTTATTGTCCTTTAAACTGCTGTCCTTCTCACAAGAAAAACTCACCCTTACCCTAGAAAGGAGCGTTCAGCTCGCTCTGTCTCAAAATCCAAGTCATCTTGCCACAGAGGAAAGGGTAGACGCAGCGTATTCCCAGCTTCGAGAAGCAGCCTCTGGTTTCCTGCCTTCCCTGAATGCACAGGGATTGCACACCTTGGATGAGAAGGTGTTTGAGCTTGAATTTCCGTCCTTCGTCCCTGGCGAGCCTCCCCAGAAAGTAGAACTCGACTTTACCAGGGATTATCAATTTTCATTTTCCCTTTCCGTCCCTCTTTTCACCGGCGGGAGGCTGACTTCTGGATTTAAGCAGGCGAAGTATAACCTGGAATCCACAAAAGAAGTCGTTCGGCAGTCCAAACACATGACAGTCTTCAACACAAAGAGAGCTTTCTTTGGGTATCTACTTGCAAAGGAGTTTGTTACAGTGGCCGAAGAAGCAGAGAGGGTAGCAAAAGAGAACTTGGAGAATGTGAAGAATATGTACGAAGTAGGGATGGCCTCAAAGATGGATCTTTTAAGATCTGAAGTGCGGTTGACCAACATGCAGCCTCAGATAATAGAGGCAAGGAACTCCATGAGGATTGCTGAGCTCAATCTAAAGACTCTTTTAGGCTTGGATCTTTCACAGCCCATCGAAATCAAAGGAGCCCTGGTATATAAGCCTTATGAGCCCGTTTTGGAGGAATGTGTGACCGCTGCCCTAGGCAACCGGCCTGAAGTCAAACAGCTCGACTTCCAGAGAAAAATGGCTGGCGAAACCCTGAAGCTTTCGCAGGCGGGTTTTTTTCCTTCTCTGGCCATTTCTGGTAGCTATAATTTCTGGGCGGACAAATTCAGTTTCCAAAAAGATACCTGGTCCTCTTTTTATGCAGTCAACCTGGTCCTGAATATTCCGATCTTCAACGGGCTCAAAGAATCTGCCCAGGTTGCTCAATCAAAAGCGATGATCAGGGAAATCGAATTGAATCAGAGGGCGCTCCGGGATGCCGTGGAATTTGAAGTCCGTCAGTCGGTATTATTACTCCAGGAAGCCAAAGAATCTCTTCTCTCCCAGGAGAAGAATATCGAACAGGCAAAGGAAAGCCTTCGGGTTACCCAGTTGAATTTTAGTGAGGGAATGGCTACCACGCTGGATGTCATTTCTGCGGAGGCCGCCTATAGTCAGGCACAGGTGAATTATTCTCAGGCTCTGTACAACTATGTTGTAGCTACCGCTGGATTGGATAGGGCCATGGGAATCGGATATGAAAATTACGAGTGATATGAACGGAGAGATAAAATGTTAAAAAGTATTGTGTCAAAAATCATCATGGTATCCCTGCTTTCATTTCTGATGTCTTCCTGTCAACCGCCTCAAAAGACAGAGGAAGGAAGAGAGGAATCCCTGGCGACTGCACCAGTTAAGGTATTCAAGGTCCAGAGACAGAGAATTTCAGAGAAGCTGTTGTACACCGGTTTGATCGAAGCCTGGAACAAGGTCAACATTACGCCAGAAGTCGGCGGAAAAATTGCCAGGATTTACGTGGAGGAAGGAGAGAAAGTCAAGGAAGGCCAGTTGCTTGCTGAGCTAGATGCGCGGGCCATTCGCCTTCAGTTGGAACAAGCAAAAGCAGGATTGGCTGTGGCAGAAGCCAATCAGAAGGATGCCCAGCGGAACAAGGAGAGAATGGAGCGTCTAAAATCAGAAAATGCTGTGTCGGAGCAGCAGTATGAACAGGTCAGATTGGCTTATGAAGCGGCTGATGCACAACTCCAGCAGGCGAGAGCTGCGGTGAATCTGGCCGATCATAACCTGGAAGTCTCCATAATGAGAGCCCCTTTCAGTGGTGTCGTGGCATCTAAAAACGCGGAAGTTGGCGATGTGATCAATCCTATGATGGGAGGATTATCCCCGACTAGTGGGGTTGTGACGCTGATGGATTTTTCGCGGGTGAAAATTGAAATCGGCGTGTCCTCTCAGGATATATCGCGGATCGCAAAGGGACAAACTGCGCTCTTGCATGTGGATAGCTTTCCTGACCGAGTCTTCAACGGGCGTGTTTCTATTGTGAATCTTGCAGCCGATTCCTCGACAAAAAAATTTGAGGTTCAAATCGTTGCGGATAATCCTGGGCTGCTGTTGAGACCCAATACTTTTGGAGAGGTCACGCTTGAAATCAGTTCTCATGAGGATGCTCTGGTCATTCCCCAAAAAGCCGTGCTTGAGAACAAGTATGTCTTTGTGGCTCAGGAGGACGATACCGTTGCCAAAAAAGAGATCCACTTAGGGCTTCAGAATACCAACATGGTTGAGATTACATCAGGAATTGAAGAGGGAAATCTTGTAGTTATCGAGGGTAATTATGGGTTGGAAGATGGAGCCAAAATTGAAATTATTGAGGAAATCCAATGAAAATACCAGAATTTTCGGTTAATAGAAAAGTCACAACGGCCATGTTGGCCATGATCTTGGTCGTGCTGGGCTCGATCGCTTTCACCCGGCTTGGTCTGGATTTTTTCCCTGATCTTGAATTCCCCACGGTGTCGGTCATCACCACCTACAGAGGCGCTTCGTCCGAAGATATCGAGAACACGATCACAAGACCTTTGGAGCAGATCATCAACTCTGTGAGCCGAGTGAAAAAGGTCAATTCCATGACCATAGAAGGGGCTTCGGTCATCATGGTGGAATTCGAATGGGGAACAAACCTTGATTTTGCCGCCCAGGATGTCCGAGATCAGATAGGACTTTATAGAGCTTATCTTCCAGAAGAAGCCGCTGATCCTTTAGTTGTGAAATTCAATTTCTCTCAATTCCCGATTATCTTTGGAGGGATCACAGCCGACAGGCCTACTGTCGAGCTCAAAGAAATCATAGATGATGAAGTCGCACCAAGGCTTGAGCGAATCGATGGAGTAGCATCTGTCCAGGTTTTCTCTACCGAAGTGAGGGAAATCTTGGTGGATGTCGATAAGGCTGCCCTAGAATCTCTCAATCTTTCCCTTGATCAGATCCTTGTTGCTCTCAACATGGAGAATGTGAACCTTCCAGCGGGACATGTGATCGAAAGGCATTCTGAGTTTTTGGTTCGAACTCTCGGTGAGTTTGAAAGTGTTAAAGATATCCTCAATACCATCATAGGTTCCACCCAAAGCGGTCGATCCGTGTATTTGAGTGATGTCGCTGAAGTCCGAGATGGATTGAAGGAATCCCGTTTTCGATCGCGGATCCAAAGGGAAAGAGGAGTCATTTATACCATAAGCAAAAGGTCGGGTGCCAATACTGTCATCACTGCCGAAGCTGTCAAGGAAGAGCTGGCAAGGATCCAGCCCACCCTTCCCGAAGACATCGAGTTCTGGCCCTTCATGGACCAGGCCGATATGATCCAGCAGGTAATCAAAAGGACTGGTAGTAACGCTCTTGTTGGAGGCATTTTAGCCATTTTTTTCCTGTTCGTATTTCTCCGTAACTGGCGCCCTACGCTGACAATTGCCCTGGCTATTCCTCTTTCTGTGATCACGACATTCATCGCACTTTATCTCGCAGGCTATACCATTAATCTTCTGACTCTTGGGGGCTTAGCGTTGGGCATTGGTATGCTTGTAGATAATGCAATTGTGGTTATCGAGAACATCTTCCGACATTTGGAAGAAGGAAAAAAAAGAGACGAAGCTGCCAAAAGAGGAGCCTCCGAGGTTGGGATGGCCATAACAGCGTCCACTCTGACCACAATTGCTGTATTTTTTCCGATGGTGTTTGCCCGGGGTATTACAGGCAAACTCACCCAAGGACTGGCCTTATCCATTGCCTTTGCACTACTGGCCTCGTTGTTTGTGGCCCTTACGGTGGTTCCGATGGTTGCATCCCTTCTGTTTAAAGCCAATAATAACAAAAATTCTTCGGGAGGCCGTGAAAGAAAAGTTCAGTTTGAAAGAGCTCGAAATGTTTATCGGAATCTCTTGCATAAAGCCTTGAAACGGAGAGGATGGGTTTTGGCAGGTGTTTTGGGATTGTTTTTACTCTCCTTTGTCATCGTTCCTTTCTTGGGTACTGAGTTCATGCCTGCTTCGGATCGTGATATGCTCATCCTGAGAGTGAAGATGCCCGTTGGGACTTCCCTCGATGAAACCAACCGCGTGGCCGCTTTGGTAGAAGAACTGATGGCACAACAGCCGGAGATAAAAACCGTGTCTGCTCAGATCGGTTCTGCGGCTGAGGAGGATCCTTCCGATCTAGCAGGAGGCTTTTCCAACTCAGGAACCCATGAGGGAATCCTATGGGTCGGATTGATTCCACAAACAGAAAGGGCAGACTCAGACCTTGAGATCCTGGAGAGAATCCGAGGGCAACTGCCGCAATTGAAAGACGTTAAATTCGAAGCCGTGGACATGAGCCAGATGATGATGGGTGGATCCAGCGCTCCGGTTGAAATCAAGATTTTTGGGAAGGATATCTACCAGTTGAGGGAAATTGCAGATGGCATCGTGGACAGGATTCAAGATGTCGAGGGATTGCGGGATATTACACATACCTTTGCCGAAGGAAAGCCGGAATATCATATCCGGATCAACAGAGAGCAGGCCTCTCGTATGGGATTGATGGTGAGCCAAGTTGCCAATACGATTCAGACAGCCTCATTAGGGAAAGTTGCTACCCGCTACAGAGAAGGAAATGAAGAGGTCGACATCCGGGTCCGGTTCAAGAAACAGTCCCGTGACAGTTTGGATGATATCAAGAATATCCCCCTTAGGACTCCGATGAATCAAATGGTCCGTTTGGATCAGGTCGCTTCCATCTCAAAAGGAGAGGGTCCCATCCAAATCGATAGAGAAAACCAGGCGCGAGTGGTAACAGTCATGGCCAATATCGCTGGAAGAGACTTGGGAAGTGTGGTGAGTGATATCAGAGAGAGAATCACAGGTGTGGAGCGAGGACTGCCTCCAGGATATTTCATCGAATTTGGCGGACAGTATGAAGATATGCAGGAAGCCTTCATCATCATGGCTGCCGCTTTCGCCCTGGCCACACTTCTGGTGTATATGATCATGGCCTCCCAGTTCGAGTCTTTCCTTCATCCCTTTGTGATCATGTTCACCATTCCCTTAGCGCTTATCGGAGTTATCGTGGCACTTCTCATCTCAGGAAAGCCTGTCAGTTTACCCGTGCTCATCGGATTTATCATGCTGGGAGGGATTGCTGTGAACAATGGGATTGTCATGGTGGACTACATCAACCAATTGAAGCGAAGAGGGGTGGAGATGGCAGAGGCTATTCTTCAGGGCTGCACTGTGCGGTTGCGTCCGGTATTGATCACAGCATTCACTACCATATTGGGAATGTTGCCTATGGCGCTGAGCACATCACAGGGATCTGAAATGCGCGCTCCTATGGCCATCACCGTGGTAGGTGGATTAATTGCTACAACTCTGCTTACGTTGTTTGTCATTCCTATCATCTACAGCCTGATCAACCGGGTTTCGTACAAGAAGAAAGAGGTCAATATCTAAATAGCCTGGATTATTCATAAAAAATGCCGACAACTTGTTATAACAGTAAAATCAGATAATTATCATGATTTAACTGGAAATCTTGAAAAATATTTTTCAGAAAAATCCCGATGGATAATTCAGAAGATTCAGGTCTTATACCTGAGGCAAGCCCCAATATTTCCGTAATGAGATAGCTTAGAGGGTGGGTCAATATGAATGACCTGGCTTTTTTTATCCATCGCTGACTCGACAGCCTCATCTATGACATCCATCAGAGGCTCTGTTTTTCGCTGACAACTTGGACATTTGATTTCATCTGGGAACAGGAATCCACATTTTGGACAGATTTTTCCTGGTTTGCTTAAATGGCGGGTGATAAGAAGTGTTTGGACCTCGCCACGGTTCAAGCTGCGCAGTGTATTTTTCAATCCAGATGTGGCTAATCCCCCTTTCTCAAGTTCGGAGATGAAACGGTTAAGGAGTTCGGATTCCTCCTTGTCCCTCAACTTTTTTTCGAGGGCAGAAGCCTCGCTTAGAATTTTGCTTGGAGAATCACTGGGTTTGGATTTGAGCCGAACCTTGAGCCTCTCTTTAACATAGGGGTGAAGCAAAGGCTCAAACTCCTTGCAATATTCGTCCATACAACCAAGAAAAAGCCAGTCGAAGTTATTCTTTTTAAAAAGATCAAAAGTCATCTGCGCCGAGCGTTTGAAGTAATCGTGAAGGTGGGTGGCGATGTGCCGCTCTATACGTTTGGACTCATAGCCCTCCCAACCACCTTCTCTTACCTTGCTGGGTACATCTCCTGTAGTATGATCAAGCTCTGAGAGTTCTCCCATAAACAGTTCATACCATTTTGACTCTTTTCTGTCGATTGTGAGCAGGCAGATCTTGCGGAATTCATTCAATATGGCGGATAAAGGACGCACATAGGGATTTTGATCGAAAATGAGTCTGTTCCGTGGAGGACTAGGGAGGTCGAAGGACTCCCAGAAGTTTTCCTTGCTGCATGAGAAAGCAGCCAAACCCTTTTGACTGTGAGAATTGATATTTTCTTTGCAAAAACGGCTAATTTTTTCCAAATCCAGAAGGAGTGATTCTCTTTTGTTTTTGCTCACATTCATATTCTCCAAGACTGCTTTGTTTGTGTTGAGAAGATTTTTGAGAGATAGCAAAATTTGCTTTTTTGTTAAGCTGCTCTTATCCGTGTTGAGATAGAAAGATGTAGTGAGAAACCTGTCGCTTCTGAATTTGGCGAGAGAAGCAATTTGCTTCCGACTCGATAGTTTCATATGGCCTCCTTCGCAGATGAAAACATTTGGAATAGAGATGTAAAATTGGTGGGAAATGATTCAAGGAAGAATAGAACACGCAATGATAAAATAGAAGCTGATCGTCGATTTGTCAAGTTTTTTGGCAGCAGACCTCTATGAATGGCTTTACTCTCGATCGATATATGATTATAATAACAAAACCACAGGAGAGGCAGAGCAGTGCGGAAGTGGCGGAATTGGTAGACGCGTAAGCCTCAGGAGTTTATGGTCTTTAACGGCCGTGTGGGTTCGAGTCCCACCTTCCGCACCACTACAAGATGGAGAAGATTTCCATCGGTTTTTTTAAGAGGTAAGTTGTCCCGTGTCCTCTCATAAAAACATCCTTCTGATAAATCCCTGGATCTATGACTTCACAGCCTATGATTTCTGGCTAAAGCCTTTAGGTCTCCTCTACATTGCCGCTCTTTTAAAAAAACACACTGATTTCAAACTGAGCTATATCGACTGTTTGGACCGGCACCATCCTCTGCTCAAAAAACAGCCCAAGACAAAGGGAGATGGACGAGGTCCATTTTTTAAAGAGGAGGTATCGAAACCCTTCGTTTTAAAACAAATACCAAGAAAATATTCCCGTTACGGAATTCCTCTCTCCCTCTTTTTGCATGAGTTGAAAAATGTCCCTCAACCAGATCTTATTCTCATTACATGCACGATGACTTATTGGTATCCAGGCGTTCAAACAGTCGTCGAGATAGTTCGTGAAAGATATGGTCGCATCCCAATCATTTTGGGAGGAGTCTATCCGACTCTTCTACCCCGGCATGCTTTGAGTCATACCGGAGTGGATGCTCTTTGCCAGGGACCCGGAGAGGAGCACATTCTCCCTTTGATCAATGAAGTCCTTGGAAATGGCGTTTGTCCTTCACATTATTTTGAAGTCCTCGAACAATTGCCTCATCCAGCTTTTGATCTTCTTAGAAATCGCGACACTCTCCCTATTTTAACGTCAAGAGGCTGTCCTTTGAGGTGCAGTTTTTGCGCCAGCTCTTTGCTTTTTGAAGGATTTGAACAAAGGTCAGTGTTCTCTGTCCTGGGGGAGCTGAAATTTCTTTGCATGTATTATAGACCCAGACACATTGCTTTTTATGATGATGCTCTCCTCCTAAATAAGGAGAATCATTTGATCCCGATTTTAAATAGGATCATCCAGAATCGACTCCCCCTCAAGTTTCATACTCCTAATGGCCTCCAGGTGAGTGAGATCGACTTTGAACTGGCCTCACTTTTCAAAGAGGCAGGATTCTCTTCCCTTTTCCTGAGCCAAGAAACCTTTGATGAACCAGTGATCAAAGAATCTTGTCCAAAGGTTTCATCCGAAGATCTAGAGAGGGCCTTGGACCATCTGGAGAGAGCTGGTTTCTCACGTGCTAAGATAAATGTTTATTTGATGGTCGGATTACCTGATCAGGAAATCTCGGGAATCAAAGAAGGCATCCGTCGTGTCCAGAGTTTAGGTGCACATCCAAGACTAGCCTATTTCTCTCCCATTCCCGGCACCTTAGAATGGGATCGATTGGTTGCCAAAGGATATCTGGATCAAGACGCTGATCCACTTCTCCATAATAAGCTGGCTTTTCCCTATTTCTGGGGGGACATCTCCCCAGATGAGTTCCAATCTCTTAAAGATATGGCCAATCCTAGAATTTGAGGTTCAGACCGAAACGAAACGACCTTACTCCCTCAAGCGAGGTGACTTTCTTATAGTTCGGGCTGACGATGCGGATCCAATCCGTTGGGCTCTCCTGGTCAGGATACCAATATCCGCCGTCATTTTGGACCAAAAACTGATACTTGTTTCCGAGGGCGTTGAAGACATCAAGCAGAAGGGTAAGTTTTTTTGAGCGGGAGAGAAAGAATTCTTTTTCGAGCCTTAAGTCGAGACTGTCCACAGCTTTCATCCTTCTTTCCCCTGGACTCTCGAGATACACGGTTGCGGGAATTACAGAGATATTCTGCTCTGTCGTGGTTTCAGGAGGGAAGACAGTCACACTTCTTGCCCAAGGAGTACCACTCATATGCATATAGAAGAGACTCAAGTATATGGAATAGGGAAATTTGTAAGTTCCAGCGAGTTTTATGATGAATGATCTGTCAAAATCCAATCGGGTCTCTTCGGTGAGATTTACAAAGTAATTGGGGCTGTCCGCTGCAGTTGTCGAACCAGAACTGGACAGGTATCCCAGACCAATATTTCCTGTAGATTTACTTAGAGTTACGGAACCGTCGAGCTGCCAATTGGTGGAGAATCTCTTCTTGAAGGCGATTTCGAATCCCTGATATTTTTGGCTCAGCTCAGGGACATTTTTAAATCGTTCAGAAAAAAGAGGGGCATTTTCCGAAGGGAAGTAGAGTGTAACAGGCGTGTTGGGGTAGTCATCGATTCCTGGGATGATTGTGCTGAAGGGTGTCCACCATCCCTCTGTATCTTGTTGAATGGTGTACCAGTCTTTATCCATCGCGGAGCTGTACAGAACGTTTTCGAAGATATTTTTCTTGTTTTTATAAAAATATGTCAGACGCACGGAAAAATCGGAAAAGAGTTCCTGATCCAATCCAACAGTCAGTTCGTCCGTATAAGGGGATTGAGTATCGGGGGCGATTCTCTGTTTATAGGATTCTGAATTATAGGCAATGTAGTCTTCTGGATAGAGAACATACGTGTCTTCATTTCCATCGAGTACTCCATCCGTATCCGGAGCATCAGGAATTCCATTATTGTTTTCATCATACCAATAGAAGGAATGGGATCGTGTCGCCCCGAATAGGCTTACAGAAGACAAATAATCGAGCATCATCGGGTGTTTGTAGCGAGCGAATGATGTCTTGAATAGGGTCTCTCCGCTTCCGAATACGTCAAAGATGAGTCCAAAGCGGGGTGAAAATGCATTCCAGACCATCATATTTTTCCAGTTAGAGATTTGAAGCTGATCAAACGGATTCAAATCTATGAGGGGTTTAATAAGATTTTCTCCCAAGGTTACAGAAAGAGGATTGCCGCATGGCCCTTTAAAAATGGATAATTGAGAACCCATACTGCGGTCAAATCTTATACCCATAGTAAGTGTTACTCTTCCAGCAATAGTTGCTGTGTCCTGAATACTGAGACTCAGTCTTTGAACTTCGAACCGCGGCACATATCCACCTTCGAGGTCGCTGGCGATCAGGAAAGAAATCTTCCCCTTGCCCACTAAGTTTCCACTGATGAGAGATGGACGTAATCCAAAGAAATAAGGACTGCCGTCATTATAATATACAGCCAGATTGTCTTCTTTCCATACTGAGTGCTCAGTGCTGAAGTTTTCGTATTCTCCTCCGATTTTAATCTCGTGATTGGCCCCCAGAAGGTTGTCTTGGAAGCGTGTCAGGTAAACACTTGCCTGGAACCTTTTATTCTTGCGGATTTCATTGATTAGTCCACTTCCCCAGAGATGGCCCGTGCTCTCATCGATATAACTGGGATCGCTCTCCACTTCTTCCTGGAGGAAGTGGGGAAATTTGTTTTGGAGAAAGCCTGCTTTCACATCCGCAAATGTGTCTTGATTTATAATGTAATTTATAACAGCGTGTCCATAGTAGCTTTTTTCATGGTCCATGTGGCGGGTTGCGTCGGCTGTCACATTCCAGCTGAGGAGGGATTCATGGAAAGGCCTGTTTCTGTTGACATAATTGAACATTGCCGTCACTTTAAATGTGGAGATGAACTGACTTGTAAGCTTTATGAATCCCATCTTTTCAGTGTTGTCCCAATCAAAAGCTTGGTGTTCTTTTCCTTGGGGGTCTGTCCAGGGAATGAAGGGAGTGGATCTGGATTGCGAGATGAGACGAGCGTTAGTGAAGATCCAGAGCTTGTCTCTCATGAAGGGGCCGCCCAGAGAGAGAGAAAAGTCCCAGAGACTTTTATTTAGAGGAGGTGGAGATACACCTGTAGCGCTCAGTTCTTCATCTGAAACGAGTGGACTTGCAAGACCCTCGCTTGTGTGGTAGAGGACTGCTTCTCCTGCGGAGTCGTTGCCTCCTGATTTTGTGACGATGTTGATGTACCCGCCATCCGTATGACCAACTTGAAGCTGTTTCCCTCCTTTTACGACCTCTATCTCCTCGATCAGGTCCGTGTTGATGTTCGTGATAAGGTGCATTCCTGAGGGATCGTTCAGATTCATGTTGTCGATGGTGTATTGGTTGGCCCGTGCAGAAGATCCATGGAAAATCGATGTTTTTGGAAAATAGATCGACTCAGGAATAACACCAGATATCGAAGTGATAACACCATGAAGATCGCGTTCAAGAGGAATTCTTCTGATGAGATCCTCTTCGATGATGACTGCCGTTTTTGGGGATTCTGGATTGCCCATCGGCGAAGGGATTTTAACCGTTGTTTCCTCTTCTATGGTTGTGATTTCCATTGTGATATGAATCCTTACAGTCATGCCAACATGAATGATGATGCTCTCGATATTGACCGTCTTAAATCCCGGCATCTCCACAGTTACCTTGTATATTCCTGAAGGAAGGCCATGGAATTTGATGACTCCTGTTTCAGATGTGATGTATGTTTTGATATCAAGCATAGATGGCGAGTCAATATACACGAACGCTCCTGGAAGTGGAAATCCTTCGGTATCTGTTACTTTTCCCTTGAGAGCGCCGGTCTGTTCTTGAGCTGTCGCGGAAAGAACGAACCCTGTGAAGAAACAGAAAATCCAGATTAGTTTGAGCATTTTCATCCCCACTTGTGTCCTCCTTGGATTGCCGCAGATACGGAATCTTTTTTTTGAACCTTTATATAAAACATCCTTTTTATTGTAAAAGTTGCAGGAGTTCAATCTTGCGTGATTGAGTGATTATATTAACAATTATCCCTCTTTTTTACAATCATGGTAGTGAAGATATGAGCATCCCCCAAAAAGAATGATTACAGAGACAGGAGCATGCCGTGCTCAAACAGTCCTCGCGTCCGACTTCGTCGGATTCCCTTGAAGTTTAGCTCGAGAAGGCTAAATCTTCCGATGTCGCTCAATCCATTCCCAATGCTCTTATGCCATCACGGTTTTGGAAATGGTTACATATTGGAGATCGGATTGCAAGTCGGCCGAAAAATCAGGTAAGATATACCATAGAAGAGAGAAAATGCGGTTTTCATCTTCTATACAAAAAAATCCAGTGAAAACAAGCCTCATGAGGACAGCCTTTTGTTTTCTTCTGTCTGTATATTTGGTGAGTGCTTTTTCATGCAGGCTGTATAGGTTGGAACAGAAATTGGGTCCAGAGGACAAGGAGTTTCTCTCCAAGGTCCGGTACATCGTCACAAAAGAAGAAAGGAAAATCTTTTTAGAGCTTCCCGAGGGGGAGAGGGAAGAGTTCAAGGAAGAATTTTGGCAGAGAAGAGACCCATACCCTGACACAGAAGAGAATGAATTCAAGGAGACCTATTTTCAACGAATTGAAGAGGCCAACCAGCTGTTTCGAGGGGGCATTCCAGGTTGGCTTCAAGATAGAGGGAGGATTTATATACTTTTTGGGCCGCCAACGCAGAGAAGTGTTTATCGAATGCAGGCCAGCTCGACTCCACGAGAGATATGGTATTACGGAAATTTTCCTGTGATTTTTGTGGATGAGACAGGAAACGGCGATTTTAGACTCGTGACGCTGGATGTTGTTCATCAACTGAAGATGAATCAGGCTGAAAGAGCCTTCCAGGAAAAGGCCAGGCCGAGAGAAGACCTTTTCGATTTTGATGTCCAGACACGCAAAGCTGAAGAAAATGAAATCGTTGTTACCATAGAAATTGATTACAGAGACCTCTGGTTTGTGGGTGATAAAGGACGGTTGGAGACCACAATAAAGCTATCTGTGGAGGTAATGGATGTCGAGGGAAAAGTTGTTTTCGAAGATATGAGAGAATATCCTGTGTTGCTTTTAGAAGAGAATATCGGCAAGGAAGGGAGTTTGACTATCGAGTTTCCCTTGATATTGCAGAGTGGGGAGTATAGGGTGAATTTGGAGGTGGTGAACAGAGCAGGGGGGGAGAAGAGGAGTAAAAGCTTAAAGATCCAAGTTTGAGCATTTTTTAGCCCAGAGGGCAGCGCCAATAAATCCGGCCTTGTTACCTAGAGTTGCACGCTCGATCCTGCAGCTTTCAAAGGATCCTTTGAAGGACCTTGCATTTGCCTCTTCGACGGCCGGTTGGAGGAGCAAGTTTCCGGCTTCCATCACACCTCCTCCGAGGAGTATTTTTTCCGGACTAAGAAGATTTATTACGATGGATAATCCGATTCCCAGATAGCGACCGGCGATTGCCAAGGCCTTTAAGGCGTCTTTATCATGGTTTTTAGCTCTTCGAGAAATTTCTTCTGATGTGATATTTTCTTTGAGCTTGCTGATGGCGAGGTAGTTCTTTATGATCTTAGGGGCAGATACCTCTGTTTCGAGACAGCCCAGACTGCCACATTTACATGGCTCTCCCTCAGGATTGACTGTTGCATGGCCCATTTCTCCGGCGTAGCCGCATACTCCCTGCCAGATTTTTCCGTTTAAAATAATTCCTGTTCCCACCCCTGTGCCTATGGTCAGAAGAACAAGGCTGTGGGTGTTTTGTCCGGCTCCGCACTTATACTCCCCAAAGGCAGCAAGGTTCGCATCATTATTCACCCAAAATGGGACATCGATGAACTGAGAGAACGCAGGAGTAAGGGCAAAGTTGTTAATCTCGGGATAGTTTGGTGATTGGAGGATTTTTTGCTCTTTCTGGTTGAAAATTCCTGGAAATCCGAATCCCACAGAAACAATCCGTTTTCGATGGCTTTCTTTGAGCAGGATCCAAATATCTCTCAAGGTATGGAGCAGCTTTTTCATCGTCTCGGGTGTATCCACCTGAGATTCCAAGATAACGCCCCCTGTTTCATCCACGAGGCCGTACTTGAGGAGGGTCCCTCCCAGGTCGAATCCTGCAAAAAAACGCACTCGCTGTTCGCTCCTACCCTGAATTATCCATATAAACCACGGATTGTTGGTTGCGTTTTTAGCGATGTCCGGGGTTTAACTTGATTTTCCTTATTTTTTTATGCCAACAGCAGCATAGTTAGGAGCTGCATAAAGAAGTTTGTTCAAGTTGTCGATGTTTTTGTTTAAAATGGAAGCTGTCTCGTCTGCGCCAGGTAGAGTTTGGAGTCGGTCTTCTTCGAGTGGAGCAGAGTAATGTATTTTCACATCCTCAAAACCGGAAGTCTCCATTAAGAATTTTAAAGTCTGAGGATGTATCGGCTTCTGGTGAGTTAGGTCGAGAAAATAGATCTGCACAAGGGCAAACACAGAAGCTGGATTCAGGGTTTCGAGGACAAGGTATGATCCTGGAGCTAGCTTGAAGTAAGCCTGCTCAATCGCTCTTTTCAAGTAAGGGGGAGGCAAGTGTTCTATGACTTGAGAGGAAAAAATACCGCCTAAGGAGTTGTCATCATACTTGACTAGGGTTTCTAAAATATCGCCTTTCTGACAGGTAAGTCCTTTATCCTGGCAGATTTCAAGCATCTGCTCATTTACATCGATCCCCTCAGCATCTATCCCGTTCTCTTGAAGGAGTTCAAGAAATTCTCCCCGTCCGCATCCCAGATCCAGCACCTTTACCGCCTGCTTGAAAAAAGGGAGGAATTGGGATTGTTGTTTTTTCACCTCCTCCTCACTTCCTCTGTAGCGATTTTCGAAACCTGCATACCTCCAGTCTTCGAGAGGCTGAAGGATCTCCCTGACCGCTGTCTTGCTAGGAAGTGTTTTTTGCTCGAGCACAGAGAGCAGCCGGTCCAATTTTTCCTTGAGGTGGATAAATTTTTTCATGAGCAGATTCACATCTTGGTATGAGGCAGCCAGTTTGTCCACCCGCCATTCCATGCTTTTGAAGATCATGCCCACGTGATTGTTTCCTAGAGCATCCCATTCTTGATCCTTGGCATCTATCAGAGCAATGCTGGATTCAATAAGGTCTGTCACAGAGGTAAATAGTTCTTTTGTTTTATTGAGGTGTTTTTCTAAGATTTCCTGAAACTCGGAGAAGATAATGGAAACTTGGTTTTGGAATAGCTCCGCAGAGGTGGTTTTCTTGAATACCTTAACTTTTTGTCCGGTTTCGATGACCTCTTTCAGGCGTGAGGAGAGATGCTGGAGGCGGAAAATATTTTCAGATAGAGAGAATTCCTCTGTCTTTTTTTTTATCTCTTCGAGAGTTCTCGAAAACTCATCTTGTTTTTCTTTTCTTCGCTGGGTGAGTCTTTCAATCGTCCGCTTCATTGTTCCTTAGGAGGAGGCTGAGATTCGTTAGATTTTTCATTCTCTTTTTCTTTGGACGTGATGGATTTTTTAAAATTCTTTATGCCTTCTCCTAAAGATTTTCCCAGTTCTGGGAGTCGTCGAGCCCCAAAAATGATGACGATGATCAGGACGATGAGAAGCAACTCTGTCGGGCCGACAGGACCGAATAAGAACATGAGGACCTCCTCGAGGTTATTTTCTTTTGATCGTATCAAAGGTACTTCACTCCCTCTTAAAAGTCAAGCATGGCTCCCGCATGCCTCGCGATTTCTAGGGTAGGCAGTTAAGACGATCCGTCAGCTCGCAGATTTTCCAAAGAGTGCCACAGTGTCATTTCGAGGAATGAAATGACGAAGTGATCCATTTTTGCTATGATTATGGCTGATTGAAAACAAAGCATGTTGACGAAAAAAAAAGCAATCGGAGATATTGTAGAGGATGGCATTCAATTCATTGCTCGATTTTTACCAAAAGCGACGAATCTTTACTTTCCTCTGCTTTCTGCAGCAGTCGTTTGGGCCCTTCAAAGACACGAAGAGTGGAAGGAGAAGATCTTTAGCTGGGATGTATGGGCAGACCCATCTGCGGTACATGTGAAATCGGATGAGTATATCCTCCATTTTTTCAAAGAGAATCCAAACCTGCGTTCAGCCTTCAGGGAAGAGATCGAGAATGAAAATTTCACATCCTTAAGAAGATTCTTCTCTTGTCTTTACCCGATTATTGGCCTTGAAGATCCTTTCCTCTCTGCCCTATTTTATGAGGAAATGGAAAATAAAAATTATCGGAAAATTGTAGAGGAATTTGAAGAGAGAATTTCGAAAGCGGTCCAGGATATACAGACTCTGGATGAGAAGCCGAAGTTTTTAGAAGGGCTTGAATCAATAGCAAAAGAATTGGCCTCTTTGATCTCCGATATGGTCACCCAAAAATCTGTTCAGAATGTCCTTGCCGAGGTCATAAAACAGCAGATGGAGAAAAAGAATGGCTAAAGACATCAACAAATGGACGAGGATATTTTTTTTCTTGGGGCTTTTCCATTTGTTTTTTATTTTGTCTTGTGTCTCACATCTCAACGATGCCAAATTGTATTATATACAAGCCCAAGAGTTTTCAAGCTCTTATAATACAGAGAGAGCCATCGCTTCCTTTAAAAAATCTTTAGAGGAGGTAAAAAAGGAAGTTGATAGAAAACCTTCTTCCCAGGCCTTAATGCTCAAGGGGTTGATCGAATTGAACCTGAATCGATGGGAGGAGGCTGAACGAAGTTTTTTAATGGCCTTTTCCTATGGATTCGACAAAGGCCAAGAATGGGCTGAGTGGAGTGCTCTCTTTGGATTGGCCTCTTCTTTGCAGGAAATGGGACTCGAAAGTTCTGCCTTTCAGATTTATGAATACCTCATCAGTAAATCCAAACTTAGACCACTGACCATATTATCCGCCCAGAAATATACAGATATCGTACTCAAAGGTGCTCTTCGTGAGGAAGGGAAGGATAGAGAGCGGCTCTTGACCGGATTATTCCGTACAGTCCAGAATCTTTCCAGGAAAGATCTTAGCTGTGGATATTTCCATTACCTTCTATCTCAAGTTCTCAGCCATATGGGTGAATACAGGAAATGTTTCGATGAGGCGGTTATGGCAAAAGAGCTGGGCCTCCCATCTGAAGAGATCCTCCGAGATAACGATCTTCAAATTGTGTTTTGTTTTGAGAGGCTAAAAGAAAAACTGCCCTCCGCACAATGGGAGGCCTTTCAGACTCTCTACATGGGTTGGATCAAAAGATGGAACTGGTCCGGGGCTCAAATGCCTGCTTGGAAAGAGAGGTGATTTATGCTGCCGACTATCAAGTGGGAGAAAGACAGACTTATTCTGATCGATCAAAGAAAATTGCCTGGAAAGGAAGTGTATATCGAGTGTTCAGATTACACCCACATCGCGCAAGCCATCGAGGATATGTCCATCCGAGGGGCTCCAGCCATTGGTGTGGCAGCCGCATATGGAATTGTCCTCGGTGTCATGAAGCTGGCAGAGGTCGATGATCTCGAATCCAATTTCAGCCAAATCCTGACCCGTCTGGAAAAAACCCGCCCTACTGCACGAAATCTCTTCTGGGCCATAGAACAAATGAAAAAGGTCTATGAGGCTAACAGGGATTTAACCCTACCTGAACTCAAACAAAAACTTCTCCGACAGGCTCTATCTATCGAACAGGAAGATATTAAAACAAACAAAAAGATTGGTTATTGGGGAAAAGATCTCGTACAGGACGGATCTTCTATCCTGACTCATTGCAACGCAGGCGCATTGGCCACGGCCGGATATGGAACAGCTCTGGGCATCGTCCGAGCAGCCTTTGAACAGGGAAAAAAGATTCTTGTCTTTGCAGATGAAACAAGGCCCTTGCTCCAGGGGGCGAGACTGACATGCTGGGAGCTGGAAAAGGATGGTATTCCCGTAGTACTTATTACTGACAACATGGCCGCCCATTTCATGCAGAAAGGAACGATCTCTGCCGTGATAACTGGAGCGGACAGAATTGCCAGAAACGGAGACACAGCCAATAAGATTGGAACATATTCTGTTGCGGTTTTAGCAAAAGAGCATAATCTCCCATTCTATGTGGCAGCTCCTCTCTCCACAATCGATTTTGGTATGGCAGACGGAAGCGCCATCCCGATCGAGGAGAGAAATCCTGAGGAGGTGAGAAAGGTGGGAGATTTCTATATCTCTCCTCCCCAGGTTGAGGTTCAAAATCCTGCCTTTGATGTCACACCAGCAAAATATATCACAGCCATCATCACCGAAAAGGGAGTCGCCAAGCCCCCTTTTGAACAGAGTCTAGCAGCATTTGAGGGGTGAAATGTATTTTTTAGGTATAGAGACTTCCTGCGATGAAACTTCAGCTGCTGTTGTCGATGAGCAGCTCAAGATTCTGAGTAGCGTCGTTTTATCCCAGGATGAGATTCATGCTCCTTTTGGTGGAGTTGTGCCTGAGCTTGCCTCCCGTCAGCACATTCGATCCATCGGCTATGTAGTCAAAGAAAGCCTACAGAGAGCCAACATAAATCTAGAGCAGATCGACGTCTATGCGGTAACCCAGGGTCCTGGCCTTATTGGATCGCTCCTTGTTGGCCTTTCTTTTGCCAAAGGCCTGGCGTTTTATTTCCGTAAACCTCTCATCCCTGTAGATCACCTGGAAGCCCACATCCAATCGGCCTTCATGGAGGCGGAGTGCATACCCTTTCCTTCGCTGGCCCTCCTAGTTTCTGGAGGGCATACCTCTCTCTTTTTACTGGAGGAGAAATTCAGCTATCAACTTATCGGGAGAACAAGAGACGACGCTGCGGGCGAGGGGCTAGATAAGATAGCTAAGTTCCTTGGATTGGGTTATCCTGGAGGTCCCATTATAGACAGGATGGCAGAAAAAGGAAATCCTCGAGCTTTTGCTTTCAGTCTCCCACATATGACTGACAAGAGCCTAGACTTTAGCTTTAGTGGTCTGAAAACATCGGCACTGAAACAAATTAGAGAAAAAGGCATTGCGAAAGATCACCCTGAGTTCCTCGATTTTTTGGCGAGTTTTGAAAAGGCTGTAATCAAGGCCCTCCTTTCCAACGTGAATCGAGCTGTCAATCGGTACAAACCCAAGTCATTAATCCTCTGTGGAGGAGTGGCTCGTAATAAAAAATTGAGACGGGATTTTATGAAGCATGCACAAAAGATAAACGTTCCTTCTTTTATCCCTTCACCCCATCTCTGTACAGACAATGCAGCCATGGTGGCAGCTTTGGCCGTGGATAGATTCAAAGAACATCCAGATGTATCGTTTAAGCTTGACCTGAATGCCTATCCACGGATGTAGAATAATGTATATCCTATTGCTTCTGTAATTTCGGAAGCATCCTCATTTCAGCGACAATTTCTTTTGAAGTCAGGCGAGCTGCATCCCAAAACGAGCGAGCAAATAAAGACTCTCAGACTATACTTTACTTTCTTATTATTTCTGTTGAAATGTGGTATAAGTTAGCATGACAAGGATAAAGGATGGCGGAGAGGTCAAAAAAAATCATTGTGGTGATGCCGGCCTACAATGCAGAGAAAACTCTGGAGAGAACTCTTAACGATATCCCGCAAGAGTGGGTCGACGACATTGTTCTCACCGATGATGCGAGTAGGGATAACACCGTCGCATTAGCAAAAAAACTGGGTCTTAGGGTTTTTGTCCATAAAAAAAATAAAGGATACGGCGGAAACCAAAAGACCTGCTATAGAGAGGCGCTCAAACTCGGAGCTGATATCTTGATCATGATTCATCCCGATCATCAATATGATCCTAAGGTCATCCCCCAGCTTGTCAGCCCCTTGCTCGAGGAGCAATGTGAAGCAGTGTTTGGATCGCGGATGCTAGGCGGACGTCCTTTGGAAGGAGGAATGCCCAAGTGGAAGTATTTGGCGAACATTTTTCTCACAGCTCTCGAAAATTCTGTTTTTTACATGTATCTGACCGAGTATCATTCAGGTTTAAGAGCTTATTCCCGTAAGTATTTGCAAACAGTAAGGTTCGAATTGAATTCGGATGAATTCGTGTTCGACTCAGAAATCATAGCTCAAGGAGTCATTCACAATATGAGAATTAAAGAGATTCCCATCGAAACTCGGTACTTTCCAGAGGCATCTCGAATCGGGCTCTGTAAGAGCGTTATTTATGGTCTGTCCATACTTAAAACACTGGTCAAATATAAGCTCCATACAAAAGGTTTAAAGAGATTCGAGATGTTTACTTAAGAGGCAGTATGGAGAAGAGGAAGGGTTTCGAGAAAGCTATCACACCCGATTTTCTTTTCAGGAAAATGCGTAAGCGATAGAGGTTTGAATTTTTATATTGATAGGAAGAGGGAGGAGAGAAGCGCAAAGTCTCTATAGCTTGAGTCGTTTCTCCTTTATAGAGGATATGGTCAAAGAAGCTAAGTTCTACATCAAAAATTCCATCTTTGGAGCCAAAATCCATGCGAAATTCCTCAATTTTGCGCCATGAAGTGAAGTGAAAGGTATAGGGACGATTATCCCTTGGTAGATGGAATATTCCAGGCTCAATCATCTGAGCCACTCGTCCAAGAGAGTAGAATCTAATTTTTTCACCTGAAGGATACTCTATGTCTGTCGGAAAGAGGAGTACTGTGCGGGGGAAGAGCACCAGCCAGAAAAAGATGATAAATATGCAAATCCCTGTGATAATCAGATGATGGGACAATTTCATCTGAAAATTGTGCTTTTTGACTGCAATATAGATACCGATAAAAACAAGAAGTCCTGCGATCCATGCATAATTAGGTATCCAGGTGGTATTGTCAATCTTCAAGAAAGAGGGTAGGTATTTGGGAAGGGAAAAATTGAGGTTACTCAACAGAAGAAAAAGCCTGCCAGATCGCTCGATGGTTCCGGCGGTGGTGAGCTGATATAGAGCGAGAGGATTCTTTAAAAGGAGGATTACAAGACAAAGCCCTATAAAAACAAATATATTAAAAAGAATAAAGAATGTTTTTTTTGCATTATGGACCAGAAAATATACAATCAGAATGGCCAAGATCCATGAGATTGAAACGAGCGGTCGGGCTTGAGGAGCATAGCCTGTTCTTTGAGTGAGTATGGCAGAATTCAGTACATAGGGAATGCCTAGGAATAGGATCAGGAGAAAATATCGGAAATTTCTTCTCAGCATCTCCACACCACCGAGAAAAGAAAAGAAGAAGATAGGGGCATACAGGAGAAGTCCATCTTTCTGGTCGAGAAAATATCCAGCAAGTGTTTCCCACCTGATACGAAATGGAATGTCTGATAGGATGAACTTAAGATAAGAAAGGGATTCCTGAGGGGTCATAGCTCCCCTCCAGCTCACAGAGGATAATGAAAGAGATTCATATAGAGAGTATTGGAATAGAAAATAGAGAAGGGTTAGGAGAAAGGGAAAAGCAAGAAAATACGCTATTCTCCACCCAATGTTGTGGGTTTTTAATAAAATCCAAATAGAGTAGATGAAAAAAGGGATTAGGATAAAAAGATATTTGATCGTATGAAACCATACTATACAGGATAACAAGAGACCAAGGACCAGAAGGATCGACTTAGAAAAGGAAGGAGAAAAACGTAGTAAACGAAAAACAGCGATAGAGATGAGTGCGATGATGATTTCTGGGTAAACATGGAGGGAATAAAAAAATACTGGTGAGGAGAAACAGTAGATAAACCAGCCACCAAGGGCAGTCTTTTCGTTTTTCCATTCTTGGAAAAGATAAAGAAAGATCTGGACTCCGAGTAAAGCGCCAAAAACACTCATCCCGAAGCGAATGAAAAAAACAAGGAGTTTTCCCCCGAACAGCGATCCCAGGGTATAGAAGGGAAGAAGAAGCAGCGATGTTCCTGGCGAATGAAAAGAGTATCGACCTCCGGTTCCAGGAGCTGTATGCGGTTTGATGCGTACCTGGGCAAGCATGGTTTTTGTGTAATCTCGGTTGGCATAATTATTGGACAGGTCGAAGTCCCCATCTGCCAGTATGCTTTGGGTAATAATAAGATAGTGAGGTTCATCGCCAGCAAATGTCTGTCCTGAGGATGTCAGAAGAACGGACCCAGTGTTGTAAACAAGCAGGGAGATGGCGAACAAAAGGAGCAATTTTTTTTTGATAGGAAGGAGAGAAAGCTTTTCCTTTATGCCGCTAGTAAATAATCTCTTATCTCTAAGGAATAGGTAGAAAGACACAGCCTTCAAGTACAAAAGCGAAGAAAGAATCGACCAGAAAAAAATTTTCGATCGCGTGAGTAAGTCATCCGCATCCAAATAGAAAATCAGGAGAAAGGGCAGCAGGACTAGAAAAAGAAGAGGGAGATAGGTCAACATGTCTCGATCAAGAGCTTTCCCAAAATCATGCTCAAACAGATTTGCCTCTGCTCTTGAGCAACCCAGCCATACTCCGAGAAGAAGGAGGAAAAAAAGCAGGCTTCGGATCAAAAGAGGGAATACCTTCAGGGTTAACATATGAGATTGGAATGTGAGTGTGGAAAGCTGATCATAGAAGAGGACAGAAAAACTGATTAGAAAAGCGAGGATGAAAAGAAGAAGAAGACGGAGAAGATATTGGTTCTTTTTCATCTGGTTTGAGTAATAGTCAATTGCTTTTAAATTGTCAAGATAGGAGATGACTTTGGAAATGCTTCTATGATGATGTGATGCAAGTCTTTTCTATAGCGCCTCCTTTTTTCTTCATTTTTTTCTTGCCATAGGTCTTGTGAACCAATCTTC
>Ga0209427_10000037_pt1 | contig 104235 bp, 89 predicted proteins | sample DeeMarSWOR136_30_FD_187465 | JGI IMG/M metagenome (GOLD analysis project Ga0209427, IMG submission 187465) | Marine sediment microbial communities from White Oak River estuary, North Carolina - WOR-1-36_30 (SPAdes) (version 2) | ecosystem: Environmental > Aquatic > Marine > Intertidal zone >... | reverse complement strand
CCTTTGAAAAAGGGGGATTAAGGGAGATTTTCAATATCACACAAGCGGGGTGTCTAAGAGGGGCGAAGCCCTTCTTTTCTTTTTATTCCCACTTTCCAAAAAACAACATCAATGGTTTTCTATAATAGTACCGTTTGGCGAGGGGGGTAAAATGGGGTGAGGATATAATTGGTCACATGGGAAAAGTAGAAAAAAGGTGGTCTTATATATCCAGCGTGGCGAACTTGGCGTGCGCCTGGATAAAGGCGCGGCGGGGCGGTACCTCGCCGCCCATCAGCATCTGGAAAGTCTCGTCAGCCTTGGCGGCGTCGGAAACGTTGACCTCCAGTATGGTGCGGGTGGCGGGATTCATCGTCGTCTCCCAGAGCTGCTCCGCCGTCATTTCCCCCAGGCCCTTGTAACGCTGTATCTCGTTCTTTCTCGCGGTGGTGTTTTTCAGCGTTTCTTCTTTTTCCTGTTCCGAGTAGACCCATTTGACACCGTCGCTGTTTTTAATACGGTACAGCGGCGGCTGGGCGATGAAAAGGTGCCCGTTGCTGATGAGCTGTATCATGTGGCGGTAGAAGAAGGTGAGGAGCAGGGTGCGGATATGGGCGCCGTCGACGTCGGCGTCCGTCATCAGGATAACGCGGTGGTAGCGTAATCGTGCCGGGTCGAACTCCTCGTCGATGCCGGTCCCCAGCGCCGTAATCATGGCGCGTATCTCGGCATTAGCCAGCATTTTATCCGGCGTAGCCTTCTCCACATTAAGGATTTTACCGCGCAACGGCAGTATCGCCTGGAAGCGGCGGTTGCGACCCTGCTTAGCGGAGCCGCCGGCGGAGGGTCCCTCCACCAGATACAGTTCGCACTGCTCCGGGTCGCGCTCCGAGCAGTCGGCCAGCACCCCGGGTAGCGTGCCGGTTTCCAGTCCGCTTTTCCTGATGATTAGGTCGCGGGCTTTCCGGGCCGCTTCTCTGGCTTTGGCTGAGGTAAGGCATTTATCGATTATTTTCCTGGCGTCGTCGGGGTGCTCTTCAAGGTAAAGAGCCAGTCCTTCGTTGACGACGCTCTCCACCTGGCTCTTGACTTCTATATTCCCCAGCTTGCCCTTGGTCTGCCCTTCAAACTGCGGCTCGGAGAGCTTGACGCTGATAATAGCGGTAAGACCTTCGCGGACGTCCTCGCCGGTCAGGTTGGGGTCGTCTTCTTTGACCAGTTTATTCTTCTTGGCATAATCGTTAAGGGCGCGGGTCAGCGCCGAACGGAATCCGGTAAGATGGGTGCCGCCGTCGATGGTATTGACGCAGTTGGCGAAGCTGAAGGCGGACTCGCTGAAGCCGTCATTGTACTGGAGGGATACCTCAATCTGGGTGCTGTTGACGGACTTTGAAATGTAAACGGGTGACGGATGGCGTACCAGCCGGTTCCGGTTAAGGTGGCGCACGAAGCCGGTAATCCCCCCCTCGAAGTAGAACGTTTTCTCTTGGTCGCCCTCCTCGTCGTAGATGGAGATTTCCACGCCCTTGTTGAGATAAGCCATTTCCCGCAGGCGCTCGCTGACGGTCTCGAAGTCATAGCTGATTTCCTTGAAAATCTCCGAATCGGGAAGAAAGGTGGTGATACTGCCGGTATCGTTCTCGTCCAGCGCTTCGCCGGTAATCTGGACCGGACCTTTGGGGATGCCGCGTAAATACTCCTGGCTGTGGATTTTACCGTCGCGTTTGACGTCCACGCGGCACCATTCCGAGAGGGCGTTGACCACCGACGCGCCGACGCCGTGAAGGCCGCCGGAGACGGCGTAAGTCTTGCCGCCGAATTTTGCCCCGGCGTGAAGCACGGTCATGACCGTCTCCAGGGCGGATATCTTGGTGGTGGGGTGGATATCCACCGGGATACCGGCGCCGTTATCGATGACGCTGACGCTCTTGTCCGGCTTGAGGCGGACTTCGATGTGGTCGCAGCGCCCCACCATGGCTTCGTCGATGCTGTTGTAGGCGATTTCGTATATAAGGTGGTGCAGACCGCGCTGGTCGGTGCTGCCGATGTACATGCCGGGACGGCGTCTTACCGCCTCCCGCCCTCCGAGTACCTGGATATCCTCGGCGGTATATTCGCCGGCATTGCGTTTTCTGGCTTTCTTGAGTCGTGAAGTATCCGGCATCAGAGGCCTTCTCCGACTGGAAAACTACAAGAGGGCAAAGTGTACAAAATGCACATATTTACATTCAAATTATAGCACATTTTAGCTACGGAGTAAAGGTAAAAAGGGTAGGTAAGGGGGTATATTTTTAATGGGGTGCAGAAGGGTTTACACTTTAATACGTTATCTTTTCTTATCCAAGCCGCCTGTCCACCGAAGCTTTAGCGTAGGCGGGCCCTCGCATCATTCACAGCTTAACCCGTGGTTTCCTGCCCAATTGCCCCTTGAGAACTTTGTATTAAAACTGCTTCCTATTATTGTCACCCTGAGCGAAGCGAAGGGTCTCGTGATGGCGCGGTCTTCATATGTTACGCCTGGCCTATCTCCGAGATTCTTCGTCGCTACGCTCCTCAGAATGACATTTGATACAATACCCCCCTTGAGGAACGGAAAAAACACACTTTTCAAACGTTTTACCCACCTGAAGGCGGCCTGGTATTGGGCGGCGGAGGGTTCTTCATGCCCACCCGGAATAGTTCACCGGTATTCTTGCGTTTCCAGTTCATAGATATGCGCTGCTGGGTGGGGTGGAGCATGGTGATAGCCCCCGGCCGGGGGCATTCTTCGACGCAGCCGCCGCAGTACCAGCACTCCTCGGGATAAACGACGATTGGTTCTTTCTTCTTGACCGGGTTCGGCATCATAACGTCGGTAGGGCAGACTTCGACGCACAGATTACAGCCGGTGCATATTTCCGGATTGAACTCAACCGCCTTGTTCGGCGTCGGCGGATTGGGTACCATATAAGCTTTATCGTTCATTTTCGTTAACCTTTCCTCGCGAGTCGCTAATCTTCAGTGTTAAGCGCCGCGGTACTTCCGGTAATTCTTATCGTAATCGGATGAATAGGGCGCTCTGAGATGAAAATCGAGCGGGAGTTCCCGGACCTTTATCTGGTTATCCTCCTGACGGATGGGGAGGAGCTTGTTCCAATCGGACGGGTCCATCTCCGGATAGTCGAGGCGATGGAAGTCCAGCATGGAATTGCTCGCCTTGCGCGATAATGAAGCCTTCATAGCCAGCTCTCCCACGGTGATGAGAGAGCGGCATTCGAGTAAGCGGCCCAGTTCGTGCGGGTTTGAGGCATAAGCGGAGGCGAGTTCGGTATCTCTGAGCTCCCTGAGCAGTCTCAGCCCGAGGTTTAGAGTCTGCTCGTTCTTATACTGGCCGCAGTAGTCGCGCATGATGCGGCCGATGGCGGCATTGATTTCCTTCCAGCCGTTCCCGCCTTTGCTCTGTCCTGTGGCAGTATAGGCCAGTTCTCTTTCTTTCTCGATTTGTTTGCTGTCCGCTACCGGCTCCGGCGCTGCTTTCGCATATTCGGCGGCATGCCTTCCGGCGTACCGTCCCGTGGTGTGGGATTCGCCGTGGCAGCCCCCGCCGAAGAGGTTGCCCCCGGCACCTACGTACAGTCCTTCCAGGTTCGTCCTCAGGTTCCAGTCTACCAGGAATCCCCCGCCGCCGAGACTGCGTATGGTGGGCGGGGTATTGACACCCGCCGACCAGAAATTGGAGTGGGCGTAGCCTTCGGGCATGACTACCGGCGCCTGGAAGAGGTCTTTATCCGGGTCGAAGCCGGCCCGGGTCATGGTATCGTAAATCGGGATGCGGGTCTTGCCCTCGTTGCCGACCATCATCCCGAAGATGTTCCTTCTTTCCACCTCCGGCAGTCGGGTGAAGTCGGCATAGAGCGGGAGCTTGAACTCGCCCCGGCGTATGCGCTCGGGCAGGTCATGGACAAGGCTATTATTGCGGAACTGCTCCAGGTAACGGCCGATGCCGATACCCTCGCCCAGTATGAAGTCCTGGCCTTCCGACGGCAGGAAACGACCCTGCTGGTCCTTGACCGGCCTGTTGAAAGCATCTTCCCAGGGTACCTCCTTGCCGTCGGCGTCCACTATCGGCGTGCCGTGGTAGGTATTGTGGGCGTTAGCCATGCTGTAAGGGGCATAGGCGTAGCCGGACAGCCGCCCCGGTCCGGAGCCTTCCATGCAGACGAATTCAGCCCCGGCGCGCCAGCCGATAGCCTCGCCGGTGCCGGAGGCGTTCATGTTGCCCATCGAGCTTGAGGCAGTTACTTCCGGTGAAAAGTCGAAAAGACGGCCGACGCCCCCCGTAGCGATGACGATAGCTTTTGCCCTGAAGACATGGAACTCGCCGGTGCGGGTATTGACGGCGGTGGCGCCGACGACTCTTCCGCCCTGTTTGCCTCCGGCGGTAAGCAGGCTGGTGGGCATCATCCGGTTATAAATATCCGCGCCGATACGCTTCGCTTCTTCGTACAGCTTCACCTTGATGTTGTATCCCCAGACGCGGATGACGTGACGGCTTCTATAATCGTAGGCGAACATGAGCTTGGTCTTTTCGTCGCGGAAGTCGGCCCCTTTGAACTCGTCTTTAACATCCCGGATTTGCACGCCCATCTTCTCGCATTCGAGCAGGGTGTCCCAGCTCTCCTTGGTGATGATATAGCGGACGTGTCCCCCGGTCCACCCTTTCATGGAGTCATAGCAGGCGTTGGTATACATCTCCGGGGTGACCTTGGAGCAGGGATTGGTGACGGCGCCGTGCCAGTGGTCGACTCCCGCCCCGCCGGCACCGCTCCGCTTGGCGTGCCCCCTCTCCAGGACGGCGACATCAACTCCTTTTTTGGCAGCGTTGATAGCTGCCTGCAGTCCGGCAACGCCGCCCCCGATAACCAGTACATCGGTAACCACTTCATTTGTCTTGGCGTAATTTACAGGATAAGGCCAGTAAGGTACCTTACCGTTTTTCTGAACGTACTCATGCCAGGTAGCCATATATTCTTTCCCTCCTTGGTATTGATTCGGGGAGTTTCAGTGATTTTCCGCCAAGATGTTACTCTGCATTGGAGCCTTTGTCAAATAAATGCTGAAAAAAACTGTATAAAAATTCAGCCAATGTGAACATCAGTTCTTGACAAAACTGATAGAGGTGTTATAATTATAGTACCATTAGCAGTTAGATGACGAGACTGCTAAATATTGCGATTAAGAAAGGGGTGCGGTAGTCAATGGGGAAGACCAGTACGAACAACCGCTGCCCGAAATGCGGCGGGAATCTGTACATGGATAAGGACTATCACGGCTGGTACGAGCAGTGCCTGCAGTGCGCCTATATGCGCGACCTCGAGGTAATTTACGAGAAGAAAAAGCCGGTTAAAATTGAGAGCGAGAAATTGAACTGATAGCCTTAATTCAGGGTAATCGGGCCCGGCGTAACAACCGGGCCTGATTGTTTTTAAGCTTCTTTAGTTCCGTCGGTTGACGACGACCAGCATGACGAAGAATCCTACCACGCACCAGGCAGCGACGACGGCAAAGGCAAGCCCCAGGTTCACGTCTAGGTCGGTTATCGTTCCGCGGGTAAGGTCAGCCATGTACTGAATGGGGAGTACCTTGTGTATGGATTGCAGCCAGCCGGGGAGGCGTTCCACCGGGAACATCACCGGCGAAAAGAGCATCACCGCGAAGCTGAATACCTGCGTTATTACCATTACCATCATCGGTTTGGGCACGAGGAACGCTATGGAGTAACCGAGGAAGCTGCCGCATGCCCCGATAAGAATAACTACGGGTATAATAAGAGGACTGATATTCAGGCTGAAATCAAAATGAACCGCCCCGAGCACTACCGCCAGGATTATGCCCGGCATGGTCGAACCGAACATCACCGTGGCTTCGGCGGCAATGTGGGACATGCGGCCCACGGGCAACGACCATATATAGTCGAATGTCCCCTCGAGACGAGCCGACGCTACTATCTGGGGGCCCACCACAAAACCTACTATGAGCAAAATAAGCGTCGGCGCGCCGGTGGTCAGATATTTCGCTATCGTCGGAGTTATACCGGGGTAGAAAAAACTGATGCCGTAAATCATGCCGACGGCAATTCCCAGCTGGACGGCGAGGTTGAGAGACAGCCATTGCCGGTAGCTCAGGAAAACCCACTTGACCATCAGGAAATAACCCCTCAAACATTTAGGCACGGCTAGCTGACCTCCCCGGATTGTTCCGCCTCGTCGGGGTTCTTGACCAGGCGTACGTAGATGTCTTCCAGCGTGGCGGGACCGAGGGAAAATTCCTCGATGATATCGCCTGCTTTCAGGTTTCGCGCCCAGTCGATGGCGGCGGTTATGTCCGCCGGACTTACCCGGGCGACGATGCGCCGGTTAACTGTAACGGGATTTTGCAGGTAGTCGGGCAGGGCGGGTTCCGCCTGACCCGGCTCCAGTATCAACTCGAGGTGCATGGTGTCACCCTCGTCCTCTTTAAGGCTGGCCGGCGTGCCCATGCCCATTACTCTGCCCTGGTCGACGATTGCCAGTCGGTCGACGACTCTTTCGGCTTCGAGTACGTTATGGGTAACCAGCAGTACCGCGGAACCGCGTTTTGCTATCGCCTGTACTTCCTGCCAGAGTATCCGCCGCCTCATGGGGTCGATGTCATTTGTCGGCTCATCGAGGATGACGAGTTTACCCGGCATTACCGCCGCCATGCAGAAGGCGACGAGACGGCGCACGCCGCCGGAAATGGTGACGCCCATCATTTTCTGCCATTCGCCGATTTCCAGCATCCTGATGAGCTCCATAGCCCGTTCGCGTACCTCCGCCTTCCTGCCGCCCCTTATCCTCCCGACGAGCTCGATTGCCTGGAGGGTGCTCAGGCCGGAGATGGGGACCTGGGTCTGCGCCTGGAAAGAACAGGACTCGCGGGCGTAGCCGGGATTAGCTACCACGTCCACGCCGTCGAGAGTAATGCTGCCGGAGGTGGGAATGGTCAACCCGATTATCTGGTTAACGAGAGTTGTCTTCCCCGCGCCGTTCGGTCCCAGTAGCCCGAAGACCTCACCCTGCTTTATGGAGAGGCTGATATCATCGTTGGCTTTTACTTTGCCTTTATAGACCTTTACGATATTCTTAATTTCTAAAAGCATCTGTCCTGTTTCACAATCTTAGAGGACGATTTGTAAGTTTTTATGAATAAAAATTAATTAGCAAATTAATAAACTTAAAAAATTATATAGATTAATATTTAATTTGTCAATACCTAAATTAAAAATTATTCATATTTTTTACCGCTTTTTATATTTTTGTCTGCGGATTTTTCATGTGTTATACTCGGAATAGATAGTCCGGAATAACTATCGTGTCCGGAAATTGTATTAGGTAAATAGAGGAAGAAGTGGATAGCGCTATAGAAAAAGCTCAACAGTTGGCGGAAAAAATAGTCCAGAACGTCGAGAAAGTCCTAGTCGGCAAGACTGAAGCGGTGCGGCTGGCGGTAATCGCGCTGATAAGCCAGGGGCACCTGCTTATCGAGGATGCCCCCGGGGTGGGCAAGACCATGCTGGCGCGGAGTCTGGCGAAATCGATTAATTGCAGTTTTAACCGCATCCAGTTTACCCCGGATATGCTGCCGGGCGATATCACCGGAGTATCCGTGTACAACCAGAAAATTGCCGATTTTGAGTTCCGCCCGGGACCTCTGGCGGCGCAGGTCGTGCTCGCCGATGAAATAAACCGGGCAACCCCCAAGGTGCAGTCCGCCCTCCTGGAAGCCATGGAAGAACGGCAGATTACCGTGGACGGCACCACCCGCAAGATGCCCTCGCCTTTCCACGTCCTGGCTACCCAGAACCCCATCGAATACGAGGGGACTTTCCCCCTCCCGGAAGCGCAGCTGGACAGGTTTCTGCTGCGGATTAATATCGGCTATCCCTCCCAGAGCGAGGAAATAGCCGTCATAGAAAACCAGCAGTATGTCCATCCCATCGAGAAAATCGACCACGTAGTGGATGCCTCGGATATCCTGCAGTTGCAGGAAACGGTGAAGAAGGTATACGTCGACGATCTGATCAAGAAGTATATCGTCTCGCTCGTCAACGCCACGCGCCATCATCCCTCGATATACCTCGGCTCGTCGCCCCGCGGCTCGCTGGCGATTTTCCGTACGGCGCAGGCAAGGGCTCTCCTGTACGGGCGCGACTACGTCCTGCCGGATGATGTTAAGGCTCTCGCCGAACCCGCCCTGGCTCATCGGTCGCTGCTGTCCTCCTCGGGGCAATCGCAGGGGAAGGACGGCCGCGCTACCATCGCCGAGATACTCGAAACAGTCCCCGTCCCGGGAACACTGCCCGGACGTTAAGGAAGCCGGGCGGGATGTTTCCTCGTAAACGACCCCCGTAGAAGAAAAGCTATGAAAAATCGATGGCTTGTTTTTAGTATATTATTTTTAATTCTGGTGCTGTCTTTCGCCGGGGGCTTTACGCTTTTATGGCGTTTTTTCGTCTTCATTGTGGTGCTGATGCTGCTGGGTTACTTCTGGTCGCGCCTGGGCTCTCGCGGTATCAGCGGTCATGCCGAAAAAGTCCCTGAACACTGTCAGGTCGGCGATTATTTTGAAGAGGAATTCACTGTTTCCAGGCGCAGCGGGATACCGGCGCCGTTTGTGGAAGTGGAGGAGTATACCGATTTACCCGGCTACCGCAATACCGTATCCTTTAATTTCACCACCTCCGGTTCGTATCACTGGCGCAGCCGCGCTTACTGCCGGCGTCGCGGACAGTACCGGGTCGGCTCTCTGACCGTAAAGGTCTCCGACCACCTCGGCTTGTTTTCATTTCACCAGCGTGTCGGGGATTCACGGTACGTCTTCGTTAATCCGGCTGCTCTGGAGCTGCCCTTCTTCCAGGTGCTGCCCCAGCAGGAGCCGGGCCAGAACCCGCGCCGCTGGATAGCCGGCGAACTCAGTCCTAATGCCTCGCGCGTGCGGGAATATACCAGCGGCGATAGCCTCCGCCACATCCACTGGCAGACTACCGCCCATACCGGAAAACTCGTCGTCAAGGAGTTTGACCCCGACCGCCCCAGTTACGCCTTTAAGGACATCTGGATTGTCCTCGATATGCATCAGGATCATCTTCATGGAACGGGCGATGAAACCACCGAGGAATACGGCGTTACCATCGCCGCTTCACTGGTTAATAAATATATCAATAGCGATAAAAGCGTCGGGCTGATTGCCTCCGGTAAGCAACCTTTCCTCATCCTTCCCGGTACCGGGCAGGCGCACCAGCGGGAAATGTTACGGGCGCTAGCCCTGATGAAAGCCGACGGTAGCACACCTGTGGATGAACTGCTGGCGTCCCAGGCAGACTGGTTCGATACCGGCTCGGTTGTCATTGTAATTATGCCGTCCAGCGACCGGAAAGTCGCCCCGCTTTCCCGTCAGGTTATCAACCGCGGCGTCATCGCCAATGCCATATTGCTGGATTCGCCCAGTTTCGGGGGTGAAGCTGGAGCCGCCGTTACCACCCGCCATCTGACATCTAACGGCTTTCGGGTCTATGTTGTCAGACGCGGGCAGGACATCGCCGGGGCTCTGGACAGCCGGGTGTTCTCGCCGGGTTTGCCGTACGCCAGAGATAGGGTATTAAGCCATGGAAAGCCGGGATAAACCGCAACAAAGCACTCGCCGTGAAGAGTTATCGTCAACGAGAGGTTCGATAGCGTCCGTTATCGTGTCCCGACTGCGTGACTGGCGGGCGTGGTTGAATGTGGTTTTGCTGTTTCTGGTTCTGGAAATCGCCGTGCTCTCGCTGGAGCGGGCCGACTGGTTTGATTCCCCCGTACCGCTGTCACTGGTGCTTGTCCTTGCCATGCTGGCGGTCTGGCTGTTGATTAAGACCCGGTTACACGGTTTCCTGGTGCATGTACTATCGCTCGTTATCGGCGCCGTGATAACCTACGGCCTTGTATCCGGGAGGCTGGGTTCCGGGGGCGATGTATTTTTTGCCATATTCCTTATCTACTTAGTCTGGGTAATCGGCTATATATCGACATGGTTCTACCTGCAAAGAAAGAATGGCTGGGTGGCGGTCTGTCTGGGTACCCTGGTTATCCTGGTGAACCTCAGCAACCTCCCTGACTCGTATTATTACTTTTTCGGTCTGTATTTTGTCGCCTCCGTATTGCTGATTGTCCGTACGCGGATTTCCCGCCGCGAAGGTTTGCCGGAAAGCGGTCTGAAACCCGGAAGGCGGAATTTGCTCTATTTCTCGGTGATAACCCTCTGCCTGGTGGCGCTGGCGGTGACCATTTCCTGGGCGATACCGCAGGCGCGCATACCGCAGCTACAGACGATGATAGCCACCCGGATACTCTGGAAACAGGATATCGAGAAGTCCCGTTTCAATATTTTTGCGGCGGTGCCGTCTAAACAGCCTTTGATAACGGCAAGTATGCTCAAGTCGCTGCCGTTTGGGGAGTCCTGGCACTGGGGCGACAGGATTGAATTTGTCGTCATTTCCGAGCAGCCTTCCTACTGGCAGGTGCATGTCTACGATACCTACACATCTGAGGGGTGGACCAACCGTCCCGGCGTTGAACGCCTCCAGAAATCTAGAAAAATCTGGAAGGGCGCGGAGATAGCCCCGGGCGCCGGGAAGCTGGAATATACCGTAATTACCGGTACGAAGGCGAGCGAGTTGCTGACGACCGGGGCTTTCGTGTCTGCGGATACGCCGGTTCTGGTGAATGAAAGCGACGGGGACATCATCTCGGTGAAAGCCCCGCGTCTGCTGGGCATCGGGGAGAAGTATACCGTTACCGTAGCTGTTACTGACGCCTCGCCGACCGAATTATACCTGGCTGGCGAGGATTACCCGGAGTCGATTTTAAAGACCTATTTACAGTTGCCCCCCGAATTCCCCGAAAGCGTCCGCGAGTTGACCGAAGAAGTGGTCAGCGGAAAAAGAACCCCTTATCAGAAGGTATTGGCTATCAGAGATTATCTTGCATCGATTCCTTACGAAACCAAGGTTGAAGTGCCGGCCGAGGGGACCGACGGAGTCGAGTTCTTCCTGCTCGAGCAGAGGGAAGGTTTCTGTATACATTATGCCTCGTCTGCGGCGGTGATGTTACGGTCGGTCGGCGTGCCCTCGAGAATTGCCGTGGGCTATCTTCCCGGCGAGCCGGGCGAGAAAGCTGGAGAATACGTCCTCCGGGATAAGCAATATCATACCTGGCCTCAGGTCTACTTTCCAGGTTACGGGTGGATAGATATCGAGGTAACGCCAAGCGGTTATGTAGCCGCCGGGAGCGAGGTCACCCTCGAGACGCCGTGGGTATCACGGGAGACAATTTCCGAGCTGCCGCAATGGGACATCTGGGAAATGATGGCGCTGTACGGAGCCGACTATTTCCAGGAGGGGACAACCACCGTTTCCAGCGTGGAATACCCGCGTAAACCCGGGAGGCAGCTGCCCTTTGCCGACGAGCTCGGGCAGGCGCTGCTTATCATCTTTTATCTGGTTCTTGCCGTCCTTGTCCTGATGACCCCGTTATTGCTGTTGAGGTCGTTTTTTTATCGCTGGGTCTGGAACGTCGACCGCGCCAATCTCGCTTTGACGACGTATGACAAGATGTGCCGTCTAAGCTCGATGGTCAGGCTGGGTCCGCAGCCGCACCAGACCCCTCTGGAATATACCGCCGACCTTAAAAGGGTATATCCGGAGGAGGCAAATGCCCTGGACAGAATCACCGGGGCGTACCTTGAGTGCCGTTTCGGCGGCAGGAAAGAACAGCCGAGTCTCTTCGAGGAAGCGGAAATCCTCAAGGCGCGCTGCAGTATTTTCCACGAGCTCCTGAGACGACTGGGCTTGGCGGGGAAAATATGGAAAAGGCAGTAGCGGCTTTTACCTTAGCCCCAGTCCTTTAAAGCGGCAACACTCCTGCCGGCGAGGCGACCCGACGCCAGCATTTCCCCGGCGTTGAGGCCGCCGATAGCGTAGATGTTGCCGCAGATAGACCCCATTTCCCCGGCGCTGTATAGTCGCGGAATTGCCTCTTTAAAGGGATCAAGTACCTGCCCGCGGGCATTCCGCCGCGGTCCCCCGCAGGTATTGATTCCCCCCGGATAGAGGGCGCTGGCATAAAACGGCGGCGTCACCAGCGGTTTCAGCGCCTGGACGCCCCTGCCGAAATCCGGGTCGTGTCCCCGCGCGCAGTAGCCGTTATACATTTTTACAGTCTCTGCCAGGACGGCCGGGTCCATCTTACCGCCGATAAGACGCCCCAGTTCCTCAATGGTATCGGCTTTCTTTATCCAGCCCTTTTCTATCTCACGCATGTTGTCGCGACTCCACCCTTCGGGACAGCCGCCCAGTTCTGCCGGAAAGGACTGAATGCCCAGCAGGTACTCCCCGCTGGAAGAAGAGTTGGCTGCAATGGGCCCCTGCTGCCTGACGGTCTCATCGAAGATTAAATATGTGGGAATATCGGTATATCCCGGCTCTTCCAGGTCAAAGTCGCAGTGCTTCAGCCACCAGTTATGGCTTTTGATACTTACGCCTTCGTCGGTATATCTCCTGCCGTATTTGTTCACCCAGATGCCCCTGCCGAAGACCAGCAGCCAGGCGACTTTGTATTCGGGGACCCAGATATTGAGATAGCCGCACATGGTGTTCATATGCCAGAGGTCGGCGCCGGCGCGCTGCGCCATCTTGATGCCGTCCCCGGTATTATAGGGCCAGCCGGCGAATTTCAGCGGGAAGGGCCTCAGGTAATTGGCTTTCATTTCCTCGTTGAACTCAAAGCCCCCCGTGCACAGGACGACCCCCTTTTTCGCTTTGATGGCTATTTTTTTCCCGTTGTTTTCGGCATAGACGCCCTTTATCTCTCTGGTCTCGGTATCTTGGACTAAATCAACGGCGGGAGTCTCATATAAAACCTCAATGCCCCTTTTTTCCAGTTGAGTCTGCATCGTCTCCAGGAATTTGATGCCCCACCCCCGGATAACAACGTGCCCGAAGGAGTCGGCTCCCGGGAAGCTGGCAAAACGGGCGGAGCTGCCCTTTCTTATGGTGTGGGCAACCCCCACCGACTCCAGCCAGTCGGGATTTTTCGCCATCTCTTTCATGAATGTCAGGCAGTCTTCCTTCGGCACCACGGAAACCTGAGAGGACGCATCAGCATCTTCCAATCCGCTGGTGCTGGCGGCGTACAGGTATGCGGCGGCGCCTTCGGGGTCGGTGGCGAAAGCTGCCCCGAGACCCGATGTCCGCGTCTGGCCTCCCCCGGGGAAAGGGGCTTTTTCCAGTATGACGACGCTGGCGCCGTTATCATGGGCGGTGATAGCCGCCGAAATCCCGGCTCCCCCGTACCCCGCCACGACGACATCGTATTCTTTGTCCCACTTTACTTCTTTCATTGCTTTATATATAACGTTATTTTAGCAGTGTCTCTAACTAACGGGCAACAGTGAAGTTTACTAAAGCAATTAAAATATCCGGAAAAAACCTGATTAATCAGGGCGGGGATTAGATAGAAAAACTGGTACCCCAGGGGCGACTCGAACGCCCGACACGCGGTTTAGGAATGTACGATTCTAGACGCTTTTAGTCTCATAATGTCACCTTTTATTACTATGGCATGATAATAAAATACGCACGATGGTGACTAATGGTTGCAAACAAAGAATAGCAAAAGGAATAGCAAAAAGGGTTATTATTTTAGTTATCAACCTGCGACACCCTGATTAAAAGTCAGAGCATTTTAAAATGCCTTTAATGATACCATTTTATAGCTAAATCTTGACAAAACCACCTTGAATCTTCGTCCTAATCAGGGTATCACCATCTTCTCCTATTACCCGCTAGTACTTGACTATATTATAGCATAGTTGACCTTTGGGCAAGCAAATTTAGGTGAGGGATCCTCGTGCTTTTAAATTTAGTAACACGGGTTTAGGATCTTTTCCTAGTAAAAAGCGTCCTGCCAACAGCGTTGAATAAATCTTCAAAATGGCGTATTTCAATTGTCTTATTATTCTTTGCACCGAGAGCAATAGCGAGGCAAATCCTCATTATGATTTCTGGACTAGGGTTATTTTTTTCACTATTTTTTAACTTACTCAGATAGGCTTGATCAATATCAGCGCGTTTACCTATCTCATAGCATGATACACCTGACAATTCTAGGATTTTTAATAAAGTTTTGCCAAAATCCTTGGAAAATAGCTTCATTATGGTTCTCTAATAAAATAGTTCCCAATATTTCTCTTTTATATAAGAATATGTCCATTTTTTCCGAACATCAAACGGCCTGAATACGGTTAATTTTAGCTTCAATTTTTCAATAAAATCAGAGGAATATTGAATTTGATACCCATTTTTAATACGATTAAGACATTTTGCCGTAACAAAGCATACAATCTTGACTCAGTAGACACAATCTGGACTATTGTACAATATGAATATGTCCCGGCCGGGATATGCGACCGGTTAGGCTCACGAACGGACTAGTTTGACCTGGATGGTAAGATCTTTGCTCGTTTTCACGACTTCTTCGTAGCCATCACGGAAGAGGGTTAGCGCATTTGCGGCTGGAAGTATTGTCAGTAAACCTATTAATTGAATTTGAGACTGAGTTAATCCTTTGAACCTATAGGTGCCATCTTGGGGACCCGGATATATCACAGATAGCGTAGCTGCAGGATGAACAACGTCACTCAGCATACTATATATCGCGTTGATTTCTCCCTCATCAATACTCTTGCCTCTGGCCTTAGAAATGTTGTCTAACGTCTCAATGAACCGCCCGGGGGATAGCCCATGCCATTGTTTTTCTTTTTTCCACGTTCTTTCACGAATTGCTTTCCTCAACTCTCCGCGGCGCAAAGCATCCTCCCAGTTAAAATGAGACCCGGTAGCAAACTTATCTATGCCAAGTAAGAATTCCTGGATATTCTGTGATGGCAATACACGATTGGCATGTAATGAGAGCCAATTGCTTGCATACCAAATCGCGCCTGAGTGTTCCAATAGACCCCGTGTGGCAAAGGCACACGCCACAAAATTATGACCATTTGCGGACGTTATTAAAGCCTCCGTAAGGTCAGTAGTCTTGAAAACCAAGCGAACACAAAGGTGGTCGACTGCTTTTTGGATAGCTTCATGTATTGATTGTTCAAGAAATCTTCGCTTTTCTGTTACTGCCAACTTCGCGAAGTGTTCAATCTGAGCAATCTCGGCGGTAAAGTCAGGGAGTTGAACAACAATTTCCTTCTTACTATAAGGCTCGCTCAGCCATTGGTACGCTGCCTCAATGATGCCCAATTGCTACAGGACATCGCCCATATCACTGAAGTTGCCTTTGAATTCGTCCGAAAATGTAAGCATTGTTACGATCTCGTGGACGCCGGGTCTCCGAGAAACACTCCCGCGAGATTACGTTCTTCCGAACAATCATACGCGAGGCACCGGGAAAAAGCAACAATCCGCTATGTTGTGTGATACGTTGCGCTTTTTACTTGAAAGTTACCTCAACTAACAAGGTAGACTCCGTGATTTTGTTTTGCTTAACTTATGTATTTACGATGTATAGATAACACATCATTGGAGATACAGTTGGATTGTATGCTTCTCGACTTGGAATTGATTCCATAATAAGATTCTCCTTCGTACAGTCCAAGCTAAATAGGTTGAAGAAGGCGGGCACAATCTAGAAGTAATCTATTTGTTCTACCTCAGGGGAAATGATGCAGTTAGAAAACATAACTTAGGTGACACCTTGGGGCTTACTCCTGAATTGACAAAGCAATGAATTAGAGATTATCGTATGTATACTAAATTACAATATTATTTTTCTCTTATATTTTACCACATAAAAAAGTATCTTTTTCTTTATTATAACTGGCAGGGAGACAAATACGAATTATTTTTTACTATGATACCTGGTGTCTGATTTGCTGTTGATAAGGAGGTTAGAAATGTCGGAAAATAATAGCGGGAAGAAGAACAGCGTCAAGCCGGGAAAGTTTGTCGTTGAGCCGGCAACTCTGATTTCCCTCGGGTTTGAATGGTATATTGAGGGAGATGACAACCACAATGCCACCGTGGAAGTCAGCTATCGTAAAAAAGGAGACCGTGACTGGAAAAAGGCGCTGCCCCTTTTACGCATCCAGAATGAAGAAAGCATCACCAAATTTCTTAACAACAGCATCGATTATGTAGCTCCAAACCTGTTTGCCGGGAGTATATTTGACCTGGAACCTGATACCGAGTATCAGTGCAGGTTTATCATGTCAGACCCGGAAGGCGTAATTGGCAGACATCGGAAAACGGTAACGGTACGTACCCGTCCTGAGCCGAAACCTTTCGAGGGCGGACAAGTCTATCATGTATATCCCGGGGACTATACCGGGCCGAAACAGGAACCGGCCTTTATTAATCTGATGGCTGCTTATTACACCGGCTGGTGTGAAGCAGACTGGTGGGCCGTTGCCCCGCCTCGTGTTCAGCCCGGCGATATTATCATGGTTCATGCCGGCGTCTACAAAGATGACTGGAATTTCTACGGGAGTGACATCTGGGGGCAGGGTATGGGTACTCCTTTCCAGGGAACGTATTACCTGACAGCAAAGGGAACACCTGAGAAGCCTATCGTGATAGTGGCTGCCGGCGATGGAGAGGTAGTCTTCGATGGTAATGGCAACTTAAACCTGTTTAATGTCATGGCCGCAGACTATCACTATTTTGAGGGCCTTACCATCCGCAATACGTATGTCGCTTTTCTCGCCGGCCAGAAGGATATTGCCGGTTGTAGCGGATTGACTGTCAAGAGGTGCCGCTTTGAGGATATTGATAAAGGTATTCACACTCACTGGTCGGGTTCAAAGAACTTTTACATCGCTGATAACGTGTTCATCGGCAGGCATGAACCAAACGTGTTACATGGATGGATCAATCTTCCCCCGCATAGCTCCTCCTACCCCTATGAAAAGTGTTTGTCTGAATATGCGGTAAAAATCGCCGGGGCAGGTCACGTTATATGCCACAATTACGTGGCAAATTTCCATGATGGCATAGACCATGCTACATATGGCGTTCCCGATGGATACCCGCCCTATGCCCACCCGGATGTCTATCCGCTTGAAGAAGTATTAAAACGTGATAGGATGTTCGTTTCCAACGATATCTATAATAATTTCATTACCAACATGCACGATAACTTCATTGAAGCTGACGGGGCCATGTATAACATACGTGTTTTACGCAATCTTTGCATAAGCGCGGCCGCTCATGCCCTCAGTCAACAGACTCTATTCGGCGGACCGGCATATTTTATACGGAACATCGTCTACCATGCCCCGAATGGCATAAAGCACGCGCAAAATCCATCGGGTCTGATCTATTATCACAATACATTTGTCACCAAAATTGAGGCTTCGCAGGCTTCTAACTATCATTTCCGGAACAACCTCATTCTTGGATGGATGCCCTCGGAGGCAATTTTTTCTGTGGACACTTTCACCAGTTACTCATCATCTGACTACAATGGGTTCTGCCCCGACCCGGGAGCAGCATCCTTGTTCGTATGGAAATCCCCTCCGCCTGATATATTGAAGGACTACGCAGGACCAAGGTTGGAACGCAAATTCGCAACTCTCGCGGAATACAACCAGGCCACAGGACAAGATAAAAACAGTTTGCTCGTGGATTATCAAATATTTGCTAATGTGGCAAGACCCGACCGGGATAATATCAGCAGAGTTTATAAAGCTGAAGACCTTGATTTTCGACTTAAGCCAAATGTCGCAGCAGTTGATGCCGGATGCATTCTCCCCAATATTAACGATGACTATACCGGCAGCGCACCAGACCTTGGGGCATTGGAGGTTGGTCAGCCCGTGCCTATCTATGGACTGCGACCATGATTAGTTGTCAATGAAGGAGAGTTCTTACGGCTAAGTCGTAGCACACGTGCTCTCTATTAGAAAATACCGACAGGACTCCGGGAGGAGTAGTTTGTTGGCTGATCTGGTCAGCCCTAGTATAGAGAAAAGGAGCAAAGATGAAAAAGAGAGATTTTAGTGTATCCTCTATCGCCGGAGAGGTAATGAGGATTATTCAAGACCTCTGCGACCTCGCCGGGTACGGTATTCATTCCGGGATAAACATCGGAGAGAAGGCAGATGCGGCGGCTAACTATATCCTCGGCAAACTCCATGCGGCTGGTCTGAAAGACGCCAGATTGGAACCAATTAAAGTGAATAGCCCGTTCCCCGAAACATACGAGGTGATGGTCGAAGATAATGGCAAAGAAACATTGCTGTCCGAGTTGTGCAGTCCCTTGCAGTGGACTGTAGGGACCCCTCCGGAAGGCATTACAGGTGAGTTCGTATATTTGGGAGTCGGGTCCACGTCGAATTTTGAACTTGTTGATGTTGCCGGCAAGATTGCACTGATAGATGAGAAATTCGTACGGGGCTACATACCGACTGCCAAAGATGCGACCGTTACTGCTAAAAACAAGGGGGCTGTCGCCGTATTTCGAGCCAACCTGCAAGTGGATAGCCCACAACAACAAAAGGGTGAAGGAACGCCAACTGAACTCTTCCCGATTCCGGTTTTCTGTTTTGGCAAGAGCGGCGGTGATTATTTGAGAAATCTGGCTGTGTCCGGCACACCTCATACTGTTAAGATTAAACTCGATGTGCCACATAAAGTATATGACGCTTTTAATGTGGTCTTTGAATTGCCGGGTAACGGCAGCTCGAACGAGGTCATTCTAGCTGGTACACACTATGATACCGGCCATTTTACCGGGGCTGTTGATAACAATGGCAGCGTAGCATTATTGATAAAGTGGGCAGAATACTTTGCCTCTAAGCCGATTGAGTCAAGGAACCGCGACATGCTCTTCGCCTGGTGTCTAGGACATGATTTCGACCTCAATTCGGGACACTTCCAATTTGCTGAGGCGCATAAGGACCAACTGGCCAAGGCAATAGTGTGGGATATCGACCATGCTGCTGGTGGCACAAGGTACGTATTCGACGAAACCGAAGGCAAAATTGTACCGGTCAAAGGCGAGACCTGTGAATTCTATATCATATCAAACAATTATGTTTTTAGCAGGCTTGCCGCCTTTACTATGGATAAGTACGGGTTTGTTTGCACGCAGAATCGTTTTAACTCGTTTGGAGGCGGACCGCAGTGGGGCATGGCGCCGACGACCAGTCCGTGGGTTAACGTGGCGAGTATCCCCCTGTATTACCATTCCATGCTGGATACGCCAGATAAAATAACGCTTGACCAGTTACAGCGTGCTTACGCCGCACATATTGAAATTACGGAAAATATCGATCGTACACCAGAGGGATTCCTTTTCTACGATAATATCAATAAGACTCGTCAGAATACGCCTCCACAGGTGAATATCGCGGTATTGTCAGACACGGTGAGGGTGGGAGATGCTGTCACGGTATGGAACGACGAAACTCGTTTCTACGATGATAAAACGAGTTATCATTATCCAGCACTGCCTGAATGGGCAGGTACAACATGGGATTGGGGAGATGGAACTCCTAACACGGTTGGTGGCCCTATTGCTACTCACGTTTACCAGAACACCGGAACTTATACAATTACATTGGATTTTACCGATACGGAAGGTGCTACAGCGACGGCTACCAAGGAGATCAGGGTTCTGCGTTAGCGGTAAACTCCGTATTCCTTGGTAAAATCTATCATGGCTTTAAGGTTCTCCGGCTTCACCTCATCGATCGAGGTACGTGGAGATAGAATATAACCGCCGTCTTTACCGACGATATCTATCAGCTTCTTACAGTAGGCGATAACGTCTTTCTTACTCCCTACTTGGAGAAGGGATGACGGAACGTTCCCTTCGATACAGCAGTGGCCTTTGAGGATTTCTTTAGCCCTGAAGATATCGGATCTATCAAAGCGGGCCACAAATTTTCCTTTGGGAAACTCGAGGATATACTCGATGCGAGAATCGAAATTTCCTTCGAAGAATATATAAGGCGTGGCACCACGCTCGCAGAGGGTAACCACCAGTTTCTTGAATGTCGGCCAGTAAAAGGTATCAAATTGTTTCTTTGACAGGAAATCGTCTGAACCTCTTGTATTGGTCATGAATATCCGTATTTCGCCGTGCTCATCCGGCACCAACGGAGTTTTGGCCAATGTTTCCTCAAGTATGAATTCAGTAAGTTCGATTAGCTTATCCGGCTGGCGGAACATATCATGCATGACCCCACTCATACCACGTAGTTGGTGCGAAATGGTGTCGTAAGGAGGCATTGCGCCGGCCATGCGAGTTCGGTAGTAGCCGTAATCCCAGAGCAATTGCTCGAATTTGGCCTGGTTGTTCAGGTGTTTCCTCATCTCGCGACCGGCTTCTTGTAGCGTGGCTATCGCGCCGGCCACGTCCGGATCTGTAAGTAACATAGCAAGTGACTGGATCCTGCCGGGATTATGCAGTATCTCATAGAGTGGTGGGAGCTTGCTCAAGCCGGCCAGATTATCACTGAGCCGGGGCAGGTGCTTCCGCAGCATGTAACTATTTGAGTCACGCATATATTCATCGAACTCATCTGCCTTAAGGCTGTCTACTTCGATAGCCTGAAATCCTTGAGTGGGTCTGATTCCGTAGCCCGGCCACCGTATGTTCTTGGGATTGATAATTTCCAGCGCACGCCCGGACTGGAAGTTCATCCCTCCGAAATTATCCGGGCGGAACTCCTTCAGTGTCTTCTCATAGGCTTCATACCATGTATCGAAATCATAGTACGCCGCCGAACAGAGAGCGCCGACATATTTAGCCGGGAAGCAGCCTACGGGACATGTAATAGGCACCCTGTCAGGTACGCCGAGTACATTGGCGGTGTGAATCCTCTGGTATCTCTCTTGACGGAGTTGTTCAGCCGGTTTTCCAATGTCCGGATCTTTAAACATCTTTGTACATACCTCTTTCAATAATTTGGCAGCGAATTACCCGACGCATGGAGACTCAAGAGAGAAAGCAGCCACAAACGAAGTCTCCCTTTCGGTCGATAAATTTTTTAGTACTGGTTCATGTTGTTAAGAATACTACGGTGAAGTTCGTTCCGCTACATTCGAGCAGCCAGTCCGTACTTCGTACCGGTCACGGACGTTTATTGCTTTTCTATTGAGCTTTGGTTGCTACCCTCATCAAGAATTCCTTTGTAAACGCGGCTGCCTTCTCCAGTTGGCCTTCAGCTAGGGGGCCCTTCATGTTTCCCTGCACCTCGCACCTGAGTGTCTCCGGGTAAACGTTCAGGCCCTGCTCCTGCGCTGTATTTAGCATTTTGCCGGCGGCCCCAGGATACAGCCATTTCCTGCCTTTTTCCAGTTCTTTAGGGTCGGTTGGTATCGGCCCATAAGTGTCAAAGACGGCTACCGGTTTTTCGGCGAAACCCTTCTTTCGCAATTGTTTCAGCACGCTCGTAGCCTTTCCGTCGGCTCTGGCGAATCTTGTGGGAGATCCAACCATGATGAAGTCGAAATCCTGCAAATCCGGCAGCTTATGGCGAACATCCTGAACCATGGCTTCATACCCCAGCGCCGTGATTTGCTGTGCCACGCTGTCTGCAACCTGTTTCGTGTTGCCGTAATGGCTTCTGAATAAAATCAGCCCCTTCATTTTTCACTCCCTGAAGAACGGTTAATCGTATCCTAAACGTTAGATTAGTTGAGCTATGATTTTACGCCTTGGCTGGCGCTAGTAAACACGGCTACTTTACCTCTTCTTTCGGCATGCCGGCACCAGTTTCAAACTGCTCAATATTTTAACATTTTAGATGTGCTAATGCACCAAACAACGATACCCTCAATAGGAGGCCCATTTGTATTTTCCTTGAGCTATGTGGAGGCGTAAGGATGATGATAAACGTTCTGTTTCTACTGGTTTTTCCTTATGACTTGATGTTGGATAGAGAGAGTTGCACAAAACCGAGAAATGTGCAACGGAGGTTCGATCCCGATGTTATGCCTTCAATATATCCTTATGCCTCAAAGCCCTCTCTAGTGACGGCTGCATCTTCATCTCGCGGAACTCCTTGATGGCGAAGTCCAGGTGCTCCAGGGCCTCCTTTTTCTCTTTCGGGTAGTGCTCCAGAAGTAACTCGGCAAGCTGGAGGCGGGTGAGGGCTATTTCCGGTCTGTATCTTATCTCGGTGGCCATCTTTAACGCTTTCCGGTAAAACTCGCGAGCTTCGTCAAACCTTTCCAGCAAAGCCGCGGCGGCACCGAGATGGCGGCCCGGGAACTGCAGGCTCATCATGTGGGCGGTATAGAGTCCAACATCCTTTAACCTCTGCAGCAGCAGCTCCGCCGACGGGCGGTGCCCGACCATTACGGCCGCAATCAGGTTGTAGACATCCAGGTAAGCACGCGTCTCGTCATCGGGAGTCCCGATGCCGGGCCGTGCCACGACATTCTTTTCGAGATATTCGATTGCCTCAGCCCGTGGTTTGAGGATTGCTAATAATAAGCCACCCGTTGCTGTACTTAAAGAAACGCCAAAGATTTCTGCAATCCGGTGGAGCTCATCAGTTTTACCGAGCAGGAGCCTGGCATCAAAGCTGGCATTATACTCACAAACAGCAGCATAGCCGGTGAAATCAAGTTCTTCACCGCGGGCCCGGACCCGCTGGCCTATTTCATCGGCTTCTTCGAGCCGGCCATCCAGGGTAGCCAGCATGCCCCGGGCGGACATGGCCATAAACCACAGGTTGGTCTGCCCGCTATGCTCGCTGAGTTCCCATAATTCTTTAATAAGCTCTTCGGCAAGCTGTCGCTTACCGGACTCGAGGAGAGTAAAAGCCATGAAAGACAGAGCCGTACCCAGCGTCCGCGTCGTCACCCCGATACGCGGGCGGCCAGCCAGTTCCTCGGCAAGGAGCCAGCGTTCCTTGATGTGCTGCGGGCTGGCGATAGACACGAGATAAAAACAGGCAATATAGCAGAATATCTCCATGTCGTCGAGTCTTCGTGCCAGCTCAAGGCTCCGGTTGAAGAATCGGATGGATTCTTTCATGAGCTCAGGCTGCTGATTAACAAATCCGGTCCCATACTTATATGCCCCCATACCCAGGTCGGCCAGGGCACGGGCGGCGGTATCCGGCTCGGCATATTTATCGGCCCTCTCAGCCCACCGGACAGCCTCAGTGCCTCTTATTGAAGATAACAAATCACCGGCGTAGGCCATATGCCACATTGCCAGCTGGCAGGCTCGGCAAGCCCGGGTCTTGTCACCGACAGCCTCGGCCAGAGAAAAGGCTTCCTGCAATTCTAAATCGACTGCCTGTTGGGTGGCTCTTCCTGCCAGGCTGAGGGCGTCGCTCAGGGTCAGGAGCAGGTCACAAATCTTCCCCTTATCGCCGGGGTTGAGGACCTTCTGCACCTTAATGGCCTCCTCCAGCAGCCTAACCGCCTCACCATAGGCGTAGACATCCAGAGCGCGCCTAGCAGCCATCTCGCCATATTCAATTGCCTTGGCCAGGTCGGCGGGGTCAGTGGACTGGGAAAAGTGCTCGGCCAGTTCAGCAGCATGTTCTTCCAGACGATTAGCATACTGTTTCTCCAGCGCACGCGCCACCTGCTGGTGCAACTTCAGGCGCTGCGGTGCAATCAACTCTTCGTATAAGGTCTGGCGGAAGAAAGCGTGGGTGAAACGGTAGCGGACCTGGCCAACCTGCGACTTCTCCTCTAATATCGAAAGCTGCACCGCTTCCTTCAGGGCATTGACAAATTCATTTTCATTCATATCGGCAACAGTCTTTAGTATCTCCAGGGCAAACTCACGCCCGATGACAGCAGCCACAGAAAGGAGCTGATTGCACTCCTTGCTGAGCAGGGACAACCGTTTGCCGATGACGTCCCGCAGTCCCTCGGGGATATTCATCTCCAAGGGAGTGTCTTTGGTGGTCTGCCAGCGGCCCTCTTTCTGAGTGATGAGCCCTTCCTCAGCGAGGTAGCGCACTACCTCCTGTACGAAAAGGGGATTGCCTTCAGTCTGACGGTGCACCGCCTCGGCCAGATTCCACGGTATCTCTTCCCGGGTAATGCCCTCCAGCATGCGCCTGACCTCATCGGCGTTGAGACCACGCAGGATGACGCGACCGTAAGTGGACACGCGCCTCAATTCAGCCAAAGCCGCCGACAAGGGATGGGTGCGGTCTACCTCCACATCCCGGTATGTCCCGATGATAAGCAACCTCGCCCCGGACAGGTGTCTTGAGACATGGGTCAACATATCCAGGGTGCCCTTATCGGCATCGTGTAGGTCTTCTAATACGATCAGCAAAGGCTGGACGCAGGCGGCATTGGTAAGAAAGCTGGTGACGGCCTGCATGAGCCGGTAACGCTCTTCCTCGGGGTCTTTCTGGGGTCGGGGCTTTACTTTGAGCTTCTCCCTTATTTCAGATACTATACGGGCGACATCAGCGGCGCCGGTGCCGAGCTCTTCCCTCAGGTCTTTTACTTCTCTATCGAGTACATAAGATCGCATGGCTTCCACGAAAGCCAGGTAGGGCAGCGATAAAGACCCTTCCTCATAGCAGTGACCGAGTAGCGTTTTCCCGCCCCTTAAGGTTACGAAGGTCTTGAGCTGGTCACAGATGGCTGTCTTCCCGATACCCGGTTCCCCTACCACCATCATCAGGGCGCCCTGCCCCGACATGGCGCCTTCGAAGGCGGCCTGGAGCTGCCTCAGCTCCGGCTCCCTCCCCACGAACACCCTGCGGTAGAGGGGGTTTTCGGTTATCTTGCTTTCTTTCGTTGGCTCTGTCTTACCAGCCTCTATAGATTCCAGCGCTTGGAGGACGACTGTTGCCGATTCAGGTCTGTTATTGGGGTCTTTCTCCAGTAGCTGAAGTATTAGTGTTTCTAATGTTGGAGGCAAGTCAGCCCGGTGCCATGTCGGTGATACCGGTGGTGTGTTGATGTGCTGACCGATTATCGATATAGAGTCATCCCCGACGAAGGGAGGTCTGCCCGTCACCATCTCGTAAAGCATGGCGCCCAGTGAGTAGAGGTCGGCCTGAGTAGTTACCTTACCGCCCATGGCCTGCTCCGGCGGCATGTATGACACCGTCCCCACCATCATCCCGGACTGGGTAAGTCTTGAGAGGTCGACGGCTACGGCCAGTCCGAAATCAACTATCTTGGCGGTGCCGTCCTCGGTCAGCATGACGTTGCCGGGCTTGAGGTCCCTGTGGATGATTCCCTTAGCATGGGAAAAAATGAGGCCTTTGCAGACGACCTTGGCGATGTCCAACACCCTATCGATGGGGAGCCGGTGGTCCGGCGCCTTCTCGATGAGGCCTTCGACATCGCCGCCGCTGATATACGGCTGCACGATGAACGGCTGGCCCTGGTGGTCGCCGATGTCGTAGACGGTGCCGATGTTCGGGTGGTCGCCGAGCTTGCCCATGGCCTGGACTTCCCTGGTGATGCGTGTCCTTGCTACCTCGTCCAGCTTCTCGGTCTTTATCAAAGCAAAGGCCACGTCCCTGTCCAGCAGGGTGTCGTGAGCTAGATAGACCTTCTTCTTGCCACCTTCCCCGAGGAACTTTTTGACCTGATAGCGGCCATCAGCGAAGGAGGTGGGTTCGTTGTTGGAGGGTTTCTTGCGTTTTAGCTTTGAGGGTGCTATAGCCTGTTCTACGAGAGGATGACCACATTCGGCACAGAATTTATCTTCAGGAGGATTCTCAGTTCCACATTTAGTACAGACATTTATCAGCTTTGCGCCGCACTCACGGCAATATTTTCTTTTCTCTGGATTCTCAGTCTGGCAGTTCGGGCACTTCATGAGGAAGTATCCTCCTGTGCCAAATAGTCACTACAGTCTATAACCATAGATTACATAAGTCAAGGTCACAGATGAAATGTACCGCGCTTTAAACTATATAAAACAGGAAGATAAAAAGGTCCGCTTGATTTTACGCCTGATGGACAGCTATGAAGTTATGAAGTAAAAAAGGAACCATTTTGGGCCTTTAAAAGGTCATGACACGACTCAAAATCCCTGGTAATGTGCCATTTAGGGTTTATAATCAGCACATTATGCACAAAAACGGGACAAAACCATGATTATTAAGAGAAATTAAGTGAAATTAAACGGTTTTAAACGACCAAGTTAACTCACTTGCCTGGGTGTGACAAAATCCTTATTTTCGTCACGTTTTTCGGCATAATACCAAATCTAAAATGTCGCTTTGGCAGAGATTCTGCTTCTTTTTGTCGCCAAAGACGCGTCTTACTGCAATTCACCATCGTTATCGGGTAGTATAGAACCCCCTAATCACTCCGGTAGAACTGTTATTGGACCCTAAGCGGCCGTTCTAAGCCTACTCAAATGTCCAAGGTGAGTATAATGTGATACGAACAGTCCTTTACACTTATTAAAGTGGCTCAAGATAACTCTTTAACAAACTTTCATGGTCTGAGTATGTATCAGGTGGTCTGAAAAAAGGCTAAAAAAAATGATGCGCAAGATATCCTTGCCTTGGTTACAAGGTTCTTTTTTATGGATATTAAACATTTCGTCATATCGTAAAATCCAGCTTTACCGCCAGACCTCCGGTGATAGTTAAGCTGGAGCCTAGTTTCGTAATGCCCCCCGCAAGAAACAAAACTCTCCCTTCATAGAAAAATCCCCGGTACTATGACTCCTACAGACGGCGCCAGCGAACCTTTAGTCTCGTTAGTACCAACCATATTTCTCGACTGAGTCAACCATTGCTTTCATGTTCTCCGGTTTCGCATCATAGATACCGCCGCCGTTCGCCAGTATGAAGCCACCTCCCTTACCGCAAACCTTGATCAGCTTCTTGCAGTACTCCTCGACATCCTGGGGAGAACCGAGCTGCAGGAGACGAAGAGGTACGTTACCCATCAGATAGACACTGTCTCCGAGGATTTCCTTGGTTCTCAAGATGTCCGTCTGTTCGAATAAAATAACTAGGCTTCCTTTCGGAAAGCCGGTGAAATATTCAAGTTGTCTATCACGCCGTCCCTCACAAAACATCCATACAGTATCATATCCAAGGTTAAGAGTCGCCTCGATAGACCTCTTCCAATAAGGCCACACGAATTCCTCAAACTGCTTTTTGGACATAAATTCGTCGGACACTCTATGGGGTTCTCCGGAAGCGCCGATAGCCAGTTGCCCTTCTTTTTTCACGGCTGGTCTGGCAGTGGCAATCCGGTATTCGAGGATTTTGTTCAGGGCAGCCTTGAGCTTTTCCGGTTGACGGAACATATCAATGGCCACGCCGCGGTATGTCCGGAAATTATTACTGAAATCCGAGAAAGGCGGCTGAACACCGTCGAATGTTGGCGGCCACGTACACGGGAAGCCGAGGGAAGCCATCTCCATATCCATTCTTCCCATCTCGTGATCCCATTTCGTCGCCTCCTCACCGGCTTTTTTCATCGCCCTGGCTAGCTGCGCGAATTCCTCGGAGGCAAAGAGCGTGCTTACCATGGCTAAGTTAAATGCTAGGCTTATGAGAGGAGGAAGCTTGGCTAGCGGCCTCAACGAACTATATAGCCGAGGCAGCCAGACCCGCAACATAAAATCGGAGGGGTCAGTGAGGAAAAGGTCGTATTCATCCTCTTTCATGAACTCTTGCTCGGCTATCTGGTTGCCGACATCGGGGGGAAGGTTGCCGCCGGGCCAGCGAATTTGGTTCGCGCCTATGGCCGCAAGAGTAGCCCCCGACTCCCGGCCAGCGACAGCCCAGCCATCCGGTTCAAGGTCAGCGAATAGCTTTTTAAAGGCAGCCCTCCAGGCTGGTGCGTCGTAGTAGGCAGCGGAATATTGAAGTCCTGCATATCTACAGGCCAGCAATGGGACATCGAAAAAAACCACCGGCACTCTATCCGGTACTTTCAGTTGCATAGCATCGAAAATCCTTTTTTCTCTCTCCTGGTAAAGCTCTTCTACGGTTTTTCTGTGTCTCTTTTCGATTTCTCCTTTCAGTCTTTTTTCTTCTTCGATGAGTTCTTCCCGGGACTTGAATGGTGCCATTTCATATCCTCTTTCTCAATGTGTTCTTGCTCAAGTCACTTCTCAGTCCACCTGGGCGTCAGGCGGTCACCGACGAGTTAAAAATACAAAACACCCACATTACTTATGTTTGCCTTTCGTATCGCTTACCGTACGAATTCTACATCCGTCTCAGGTCTACGGGCAAGAAAAATTTGGAGTGATCGGGAAAGTCTCGACTAATAACACCGGAAAGCATTGCTGAGACCATACTTTTCATCTTGTTGGTTAACTTATGGTATATGTAATAATAAAAATACACGCGTGTAATCTATGTTGTAGGCATATTCCAACATTCCATATAACCCACTTATAAGAACCATAATAAAAAATCATTACACGGTATTAAATGAACTGTTGAAATCATTATGCCGTTGGATTTTCAGTAGCTTGTTTCGTTTCAAGTTCTTTTTAAAGAGACTGTAGCATGGAGTTGCCTGGAAATAGGTAAGGTGAGAAGAACATCGGCAATCTGAGGCTCCAAACCGAGGGATAGAAGGCATTGCTCTCGGTAGACTCTGTACTACCGTATTCCATTTACATTCCAATCTATCCTGTCCTATGGTATACCATATCTGAGCTACATCAGCCTGTCGAAGTAGATAGTCGATATGCCAATGCAACTTCTTCTTTGACCTAAGATGACGCTTCAACCTGCTGGATAATCCTCCCAAGGCGCTGCCTACGTAAATATAATGTCCAGGTTGCAGATTGTGAATACCCAGTTTTCCTATTTGCAGGCGAAGCTGGACTCTTAAGTCTATCACCAAGACATAGGTGCCAATATCTATCATGCTCTGATTCTATCCCGGGATACATACAGAAGCAACGGACTAACCTGCCTCCAATAACGGTACCACTTTTTAGGTCAGAGTTACTGTCGTTTAATTTTCCCCACCTGGGCGAACAGTTTCAATGTATCCGCCACATCCCAATGCTCGGCGATTTTCCCATTCTCGATACGGAAGATATCGACGGTATCGAAGTTGAGCTTATTACCCGTCGGGGGATTTCCCAACCATTCTCCTTGATGCGTCGCCGTTACGGTGGAATGCATCATCACGATATCATCTTCGGCTACAATTCTCTTGACGGTATAAGTAAAATCGGGCATAGCTTTGAAAAAGTGCTCGTGAAACTTGATAAATCCGGCTTTGCCTTGCTGTGCGTCTTCATTGTGCTGAATGTAATCATCCATCATTATTTCGTCAAGATAACTAAAATCATGATTCTGGAATACGGTCGAACATAGCCTCTCGACAAGTTTCTTGTTTTTTTCAGTTTTGGACATTTCCAGCTAACCTCCCCAATAATAACAATTACTCATTAACCTCTTGGCATTAATGAATCATTATGAATAATATTTCAAATCGATAATTCTCTAATCTAACACGAATAAAGGAATATACCGGTAGCATTCTCAGAATAAATCTGACCGAAAATAAAATATATAGAGAAAAATTAAAAAAAATACTCTGAGTGAATACGGCGGTGGCGTTTCCCTATAACCGTAGTATTATGTATAGGAAATTTAAGCACTTTATTTCTAACATTATGAGAAAATGATACAGTCCGCCTTAATTTGTGTCAAATCTCTGTCTTGATTCCTCTTTCACTACGCCCCAGCTGGAAAATTCGAATCTCCTACCTTTTGACTGCTATGCTTTCGTTTATTATGAAAAACCAAAATAATAGCTTCAAAACGGTAAAACTCAATTATTAGTGGTTAGTACGTTTTGAGATTTTTTAATAGCTTTCGAGTTTTAGAAGCAAATTAGTACCGATATTAAATTATCCTATACTGGTGCCTCATCCATCACACTTTGACCTAGTTTAAGATACTCACCAAGAATCTCATATGTAAGACTGAGATGTCTATTCATTATTTGGTTTGGATTATTTGCCCTGAGGATTTCATGAAAAAGTCACGTTACACGGACGAGCAGATTGCCTTCGCGCTCCGCTAGGCGGAGACGGGCACACCGGTAAAGGAGGTCATCCGTAAGATGGGTATCACGGAGCAGACTTTCTACCGGTGGAAGAAGAAATACATCGGCATGGGGGTCGCTGAAGTAAGGCGGCTGAAAATACTGGAGGAGGAAAACAGAAAGCTGTAGCAAAAAGGGCAGAGTTGGTACATCAGGCAAACATAGGTTTGCTAATCTCACCGAAAGGCACGGTGGGGGAGTTCATCGAGCGATGGCTGAATGACTATGGTAAACAACACTTATCACCGACTACACTTCAAGGATATCAAAGTATCTACCGCTCTGGCATCGCACCAGCGCTAGGTAAAATACAACTAAAGGCATTACGGCCAGAACACATTCAAAAATATTATGCAGATAAACTGGCAGGTGGCATAAGTAGCACCACTGTCAATCATCACGCGATGGTGCTTCATAAAATACTTGAAACAGCCGTAAAATGGCAGATACTTCCTCGTAATGTAGCAGATAGTGTATCACCACCAAGAATAAGACAAGTTGAAATGCATACACTAACTGAAGAACAAGTTGAGTTAGTGCTCGCTCAGTCAGAGCGTACACCATACTTTGTACTATTCAGCCTCGCACTCCTTACTGGGATGCGTCAGAGTGAATTACTAGCGTTAAGATGGCAGGATATTGATTTGGCGGAGGCAGAATTGAGTGTATGCAGAGCAATGCACCGTATGAAAACGGGCGAATTTATCTTTAGAGGTATAAAAACATCACGCTCAAACCGTTCTCTGGCACTATCAACCGGCACGTGTGCTATCCTGAGGAGACATCTTGACTCTGAAATAGATTTATGCAGACAACTCAGCGTACCCTTCCCAAATGACCGGCTAGTATTCTGCCAGGGGGATGGTACGCCATTGAAACCAGGGACGGTACGACAGTCGTGGAAACGTTTTACTAGGCGGTTAGGTATTGAGAATATAAACTTTCACGCATTGCGACATACCCACGCAACCCTTTTATTAAGGGAAGGCATAAGTCCAAAGGTTATTTCGGAACGGCTTGGACATACGAATATCACCATTACATTGAATATCTATGCCCACGTAACACCTGGAATGCAACGGCAAGCGGTTGAGGCACTTGACAGAATTTTAGAAAAAAGAATAGCAACAGAATAGCAAAACGTTATCAACAGAATTATGGAAAGTTTTAAAAAGTGATATTAGCTTCAATTATTGGTACCCCAGGGGCGACTCGAACGCCCGACACGCGGTTTAGGAAACCGCTGCTCTATCCACCTGAGCTACTGGGGCACGCCTTCAACTAAATTATACCTAACAATGTCAAACGGCGGCAATTGGTACGGCTAGCGCAGCAGGTTCCTCGACTTTAGTTCACCGGCAATATCGGCGAGTCCCTGTTCCCGCAACCCTTTTTCCGTCAGCATACCGCTCTCGATGTCCCATCCCCTTAATGCGTAGTACTCGCTCTTGAGGTTTTCAAAATCTTTTCTGTCCACTTTATTGCCCTTGCGCGAGACGATTTCTCCGTTTTTACCGGGAACAATGCAGTCGGGATTGAAAAACACCATCTCTAAAGGCTCGTCGTGAAGATGGTCCAGCAACGTGTCCCCGTTTCTGCCGCCCCATCCCTGCCGCAGCAGTACCGCCCTCTGTAAATTAAAGATTCTCTCCCCGATTTTGTTCAGCCCCGACTCGTCGAAGTCCTCTCCCGTGATGGCGGAAAGCACCCGGCTCTCCATGGCGGGGTCGCCGGTATGGTCGTCGGCGAACCGTATCCAGATAATGGGCCAAAGAAAATCGCAGAGTAGCAGGCTTTCCTTGGCGTAAGTGCGGTCCTGGATTTTCTTGGCGGCTAAGGCTTTACCTTCGTAGGTGGTATAGTCCATGGCGACCGCCCCGCCCCAGAAACCCTTAGCCACATTCTGCAGGTCGGTAAAGGAAAGAAAGCCGTCCGGGTGTTTCGTCGCCCAGTTGCGCCAGAGCCATAAGGAGTGGGCGACCTCGTGCAGTTGATTAATCGGCCGCCGCGGTTCCGTGGCATAAAGGAGTCCGTTGGTCGGTATCAGCCTGGGGTCGTAGTCTCTCGTCTCGTTGGCTTTGGTCACGATGGCGTCATTCAACAGTTCCCGCGACCTTCCCCCTATCTTTTCGGAGGCTTTCAGCGCCCCCTGCGCCAGCAGGTCGCCGAAGCCTTCCCTGAGGGCTAATTTCCTCGTCAGGGTTTCGATGAATTCGGCGCTGCCGATTTTGGACAGCGGCAGCCCGGTTTCCGCTTCGCTGAGGACGCCCTCCCGGAAGCAGTCGCCCAGCCAGCCTATCAGCGGCTGCATGATGGTCGTGTCCAGTCCGTAGTGGTCGCATAGCCTCGACGCCAGCAGCCCCACCTCGGTACCGTCGTTCTGGTTATACATCATCGCCCACATGGCGTATACGTGGGTTGCCTGGCAGAAAAACTTGTAGCGGCGGTTTTCATGTTCGTAAGATTTCCGGAAACAGCCGCTGACGCAGCCGTAGCAGGAGCGTTTTCGCGTTCGGCCCGGGATGCTTTCCAGCCAGTTTTTCCAGGTCTCTTCTCTCATCTTGACGATGCGTCTGGCGAGCTCGTTAAGCCTTTCCGGGCTGGCGGCTGCGGGCCTTTCATTGCCGGCGACGGCAATGGCTTTGAGGTTTTTCGACCCCATCACGCTGCCCAGGCCTCCGGCGCCGGAGGCGCCGTCATCGGTAAGCATCGTGGCGAAAGATACCAGGTTCTCGGCGGCGGAACCTATCGTCAGGACGCTGTACTCTTTCCCCATTTCCGCTTTCAGGCTGTCCGCTGACTCTATCGCCGATTTTCCCCACAGCGGTGACGCGTCGCGTATTGCTACGGCGTCGTTATTGATGCATATATAGACCGGCTTATCCGCTTTACCCCGTACCACCAGTCCGTCATAGCCGGCGCCCTTAAGCCAGGTCCCCCACTTTTCTCCTAGGTTGGCGTAAGAGAAGGCTTCGGACTCCATCACCGAAGATTTTCCGCACACCTGCCAGCGACTGCCGCCCGCTATTCTGGTAAATCCGGTTACGGGTCCGGTGGCGAATATCAGGCAGTTCTCGGGGTCGAAAGCACGCGCCCCGGCGGGCACCATGTCCCAGAAAATTTTCACCCCTAGACCCCGTCCGCCCAGGAATCTATCGGTATAGGGTTCGGAAGGGAATCTGGTGATACTTCCGCTGGACAGGTCTATTTTCAGGATTTCTCCTGCGTATCCGAACTTGGTCATGTCTAACCTCCGGATAATGCGAAAATGAATTCGTTTGAGTGTTGTCAGTCGTTTCTCTGACCGGTAAGCGATACCGCCATGCAGACGTAGGGTTTATCGATTCTCCTGGTGACTATCGGGCAGTGGTGCAGTCCCGCCGGGGCTACCAGCACCGTCGGCTTGTCGAAGGTGTGCTTCTCTTCCTTACCCAGCTCGCCGATGGATATTTCCACTTCGGCGCCGAGGTCGTCGAGGTTATGCGGGTCGGAACCGATGAAGAACACGGCTTCGTCATATTTATGCACATGGGGCTTGGTGGACAGGCCGGTGATGCCGGTCTCGTAGGCGCAGGCGTAGATAACGTTAAGGTTGAGGCCTCCCAGGACGTCCGCCCCGGTGGAAAACAGCGCCCCCCTTGGCGTCTTGTGGAATGGGATGGTGACCACGTATTTACCATATTTCGTTTCTGCCATGGTTGCTCCTTCTTTGTCCGGGCGTTTTTATTGCTCAATCTTTTTTATTAAGTCTTTCTTGAATTGATTTACGCGTTTACGGTGGGCAGCACCACCCGGTCCCGGAACGAGTTCCGGGCTGTAATGCAGATCCTTAAGGTTGTCCAGCATGATGGGGATTAGCTGGAAGGGGACCGATATGATGAAAAGACCCGGCGGGAAGACTTTCATTGCCTGCATACCCATTCCCAGGCCGGTAACGAAGTAATTGAGTTCACCGCTGACGACCGGGTATATATAGATCCAGGCGCAGGCTACCACCGGAGTCGCCATGCTGACGAAGGGTTTTCCCGTGGAGTAGTTGATTGACCGTAGTAATGTCTGCGCCTGGTTGACGTTAGCGGTGATGACGAGCAAATCCGGGTCAAATGTCATCTTGTCCAGCGAAGCGAAGGCGACGTAATGCACCGAGCCTTTCGGCAGTGTCGGGAGATACTGGTACATGGCGCGGCAGGCATTGTCTCCCTTGAACAGCCCCTCCTCTCCGCCGAAGATGCCGCTGATAAGCACCGGCTCGGCGTCTCTCATGCCCAGTATTACCTGTTCAATACCCACGCATACCCAGTCGTTCGGTCCCACGTAAAAAGCATCGTTCTCCTGGGCTTCCTTGAGCATCTCGCACATGTTCAGTTCTTTGTCCAGTCGCCTGATGCCCTCCGGCCTAGTTATCATGAACTTTACACCCACGGGCTTTCTTTCCAGATTGAACTTGTCAAGTACGGAGTAGTCTCTTGATTTTTCAGCCATGTTATTCCCCCTTATTATTCAAGACTTTGTCTACATCGCCTCTTGATAATTACCGGTACTCGGCACAATCGTCATCTGCATGTGCGGACGGCTGAATTCCATCCACCTGACCGGGCCGTAATCTACGTTTTTAGGGATGAAGACGGCGCTGGTGTCACCGGTCGTCAGTTTTTCGCCGCCCAGATAAGCCTCGATTTCCGCCCCCAGGTCGGCGGGATTTTCGGGGTCGGAACCTATATAGAGAACGATTCTATCATGGTCGGGGCTGCGGCTCATTTCTGCTGTATCTGGCTCCGGCATTTCCCATACCCAGATATATTCGAGGTATATATTGCAGCCGGGGACAAGGTCGTTGCTCATGTAGGTAAGCGGGGGATTGGTGCGTCCGGTGATTTTCACGGGAGAGGAAGCCTCACGCAGAGGTCTATCTGCCACGCATTTCTTATAGTCGCCCGGTTTAGATTGCTTGACTGCATCTCCTTTTTTATTCCGTTTCTCGCTGACATCGCCGCTGAGTTTAATCGCCATCTGCATGTGGGGTTTTTCAAAGCCCTTCCAGGATACCCGACCGTGCGGCGCATTCCCCGGTATGTATAATGCCGTGGTCCTGGTCGTCAGTTGCCGGTCTTCCCCGATGAAACCCTCCACCTCTCCCCCGAGGTATTCGGGATTATGGGGGTCCATGCCCAGCGTGAATATAACCTCCGGATAGTCATGTGCTTCCATAGCCAGGTGCATCGGGTTTGGCTTGGGTTTTTCCTTTATCCAGTTGAACATGATATTGATGTTGCTTCCCGGTACCAATTCCTCACTCATAAGCCAGCCGCCGGGAAACCTGGTTTCTTGGCGAGACATCTTTACCATGTATTTACCGTATTTAGTCGCCGCCACTGGCTTGCTTTTCCTTTTTTATCTCTTCGATTATCCGGCTGACCTTCTTTTTATGTCCCTCCGCCCCGAGGGTGAAAGATTCGGGGACCCATTCCATTTCTTCCAGGCTGCCGACTATCTGGTGGAGCTTGTCCCAGGGAATAGTAATCAGCGACATGCCTTCCGGGAATAGCCGGCGCGACCTCATCCCGAAGCCGACGCCCGTGGGTATAATGTTCATTTCGCCGTGGACCAGGGCATAGAGATAGAGAAAGGAACACCCCGCCGCCGCCGTGCCCCGGCCCGACCACGTTTCTCCGGTGGTGTAGCTCAGGGCTCTGATTATTATTTCAGTCTGGCTGGGATTAGCCAGGACAATCAGTATATCGGGTTCGAAAGTGAGTTTTTCCAGCGGCGCGAAAGAGACGTAATTAACGGAGCCTTTCGCCAGCTTGGGTAGATACAGGTACATCCGGCGATTGGCGCGCTCGTCGCGGTATACCCCCAGCTTCGGGCCCACCCGCCCGCTCTCGAAATCCGGCAATGCGTCAACCATGCCGAGCAGCATCGGGCCGATGCAGGTGAAGTCGTCCTTCGTTACGTAGAAGGCTTTTCCCTTCTGCGCTTCGACGAGCATTTCGCAGAAATCGTACTGTTTGTCGGGCCTCTTGAGTCCTACCGGCTTTATATTATGGAACTTGACACCGACGGGGCTCCTCTCGAAATCAAACTTTTTAAATACGGCAAGTTCTTTTGGGACCGGGCTCATCGTTACCTCCTTGTGGGGAAAGAATATCGCGTGCTACTCCCTATAATAAAGTTGTTGCTTCGGATATTCAAGTTGGCTTTGCATTTGTGGGGAGGCTGGGGCGATATCAGCCCAGGTATTCTTTGACCATTTCCGGGTCGTATTCAGCCTTGCGTCCGGGGCACATCAGCTGCGTACAGAGCCGGCAGCTTAAAAAGCCGGTATCGTTGGGGAAGACTATCCCCGAGCGCGACTTTATCGGCTTCATGGCGCCGCCGGCGGTCAACGACACCCCTATTCGCTTTTCCGCCCCGCCGAACAGGGCGAACAGCGGCCTTTGCTCGGTGATGGGCCAGTCTTCAAGCTCCCCGGGATTCATCAGGGCTGCTCGGGGCATTTCATGTTTTTCTTTGATATATTCTGTAAGGTAATCTACCGCCGATACCAGTACCACGATTTTTACGGCGTCGAGACAGAAACTCCTCATCATATCGCGCGGCGGTACCGTCATATCGTCCAGTTCTTTCCCGATGGTGGCAATAAACGGAACCACCATGACCTGGTTCTCCAGGAGCCTGCTGAGAATCTTGCTGGTGAACGTGATGTCATCGATTTCCACCGTGGTATTATCGATGACCCTGGAGCAGGACAGCTGGTATACCGCGCGGGGCCTGGCTATTTTACACGCTTCATCCGCCAGCTCGCGTATCAACCCTTCAGTACGCCGACTGGTGGTGCGGGGCGGCAGGCGTTTGACCGCCTGTTCAATATCAAGCTGGACGGGTATTTCTACCCGGTAGATTCGTTTCTTACTGGAATTCATCAAATTTTAAGGTTTTCCTGATCTATCCATGAGCTCTTCGGTTCGGCGGCAAGCCCTACCTGCATCACGCCGTACGGTCTTTCGACTTTGTTACAGACGATGGGGAAGTGCGGCGTTCCCTTGGGCAGGGCGACCACGGTGGGGACGTTGATAGTGTGTTTTTCGTGTTCCCTGCCTATTTCGATGGTAACGTCCGCCCCCAGGTAGCTCAGGTCATCGGTATTATGCCCGAAGAATATCAGGCAGGAATCATAGGGGCGTACCATCGCCCCCTTGCCCGGGTACCACTCGCCGGGCTGATTGTAGAGTCCCATGGTGAAATTGATGTTCAGCCCTCCGAGTTCCCTGCCGGACATGGAGATAACCTGCCCAGCGTTAGCCCCTCCCGGACCCCGCTTTACCGGCATCTTGTGAATGAGGTATGAATATTTATTTCCGTCCGTGGTGTCTTCCTGTGCGACACCTTCCGCCGCGTAACCGGCGGCGAGGGCGAGATGGAAATGCCCGAAGGGCTTATAAACATTTTCTGTGACCAGCGGACAGTGCGGCATATCTTTAGGAGCCACGCCGACCGTCGGTACGCTGAAGCGGTGCTCTTCGTATTCCCTGCCCAGTGACAGCATCATATCCGAACCCAGGTAGCTGAGGTCGTTATCGTCATACCCGAAGAACAGCAGCAGCTCGTCGAAGGGATGCGTATGGGCTCCGCGGTTGGGCGCCCAGTCGCCGGTCTGGTCGTAGACTCCGATGATGAAATTGAGCTCGAATCCCCCCAGCTCTTTACCTCCCACGAAGGTCAGTTCCTTGGCGTTGGCGCCGCCCTTCCCTTTCATGAAGCTTAATTTTTTAACAAGGTCTCCGTATTTTTTGGCTGCCACGGAATTCACTCCCTTATTCGTGATTATTTGTCCGTTACCTGGTGTCTTAACGCATTTATCAGTACGAGCGCCCGTATATCCGGATGCAGGCTGTCCCATTCATCATCCTCGCGCAGGGACTCCACTTTCGCCTTGAGCTCTTTATCATCGTCAAATTTAAGGATGCCGGCCCGGTAGTCATCGATTACATGTTTCAGCATTTCCCGATTGTCGCGGTTTTTCTGTCCCTTAAATCCGGATTTCAGACTGGAGAGGAAGCTGCCGGATTTCCGGGTACGCTCGGTCTTTCCCCAGGTTTTTGCCAGATTCATGATCCCCCCGGCAATCTCCAGGGACTGATTGGTGATGTTGATTGATTTAAGTTTGGCTTCGGCATCGGCTTTTTCTATAGCCTCGGCGGCGCTCTGTTTGCCTTCCTGTAATATTTGGGCTGCCTTTTCACGGGCTTCGGCGATGATTTTGTCCGCTTCTGCCTTTCCTTCCTTGACGGCTTTCTCTTTATCTTTAGTATCTACTTCCCCGGCGGATTTCCTTGCCTTATCGATTATCTTTTTTGCCTTCTCCCGGGCATTCGCAATAATCATAGCCGATTCAGCATCGCCTTCAGCCTTGGCGTTATCCAGTATTTCCGTGGTATTCCGCTCGGCTTCCTGCATAATCTGAGTGGCCTGTTGACGGGCATCGAGGAGAATTTTGGCTGATTTCGTGTTGGCTTCTGTAATGGCTTGCACTATCTCCTGTTCGGCATCCTCCGCATCCTGCCTGGTATCGGTAATTAAAATAGCGGATTTCTCACCGGTCTCTTCGGCGGATTGTTCCGCCTCCTTTATTATCTGCGCCGCTTTTCCCTGGGCTTCGGTGATAATTTTGGCTGCGGCCAGGTCGGCATCGGTTTTAGCTTTGTCGATGATGTTCAACGCCGATTGGTTTGCCTCGCGGACGATTTCCTCCGCCTTTTCCCGGGACTTGGCGATGACTGTCGCTGCTTTGGCATCGGTATCGGCTTTAGCCTTTTCAACCAGTTCCGCCGCGGATTGCCCCGCCTCGCGTAATACCTGCGATGCCTTTTGGCGGGTCTCCTCAATCACCTTGGTGGCCTGCGCTTTGGCTTCTTTCTTCACGCTTTCTTCGGAGGTCAATTCAGCGGCGGTCTGTTTCGCCTCCTCTATTATCTGAGCCGCTTTTTCCTCGGCATCCGAGACGATTTTTGCCGAGTTGGCATCGGCTTCATACTGGGCTTTCCGATTCAGTTCCACGCCGGCTTGCTTGGCTTCGTTGATAATCTGTTTATGTTTACCCCTAGCGTCAGAGATAATTTGAGCCGATTTCACTTCGGCATCGGTTCTGGCTTTTTCGGACAATGTCGTGGCGGACTTCTTCGCCTGGCTTAGTATCTGAGCGGCTTTTTGCTGCGCCTCATTAACCATGGCGGCGGATTTCATGTCGAGTTCGTCGCTGGTCTTCTTCGTCAGTTCCTCGGCGGATTGTTTAGCTTCATTCAAAAGCCGGGCGGCTTTTTGCTGGGCTTCGGCGATAATCGTGATGGATTTTGCTTCGGCTTCGTTGCCAGCCTTGTCGGTCATTCCCTTGGCAGTCTGCCCGGTTTCGCGTATGAGTTGGTACGCTTTTTTCCGGGCATCGGCAATAATCGCGGCGGCTTTGGTATCGGCTTCATTGACGGCTTTGTTCGATATATCACGGGCAGCCTGTTCCGCGGCGTTAATGATGCGCCGCGCCCTTTGCTGGGCTTCGTAGACTATCATGGTGCTCGACTGCGGGCGTTCGGGTCTGGTCTTTTCGACCGGTTCCCTGGCGGCTGGTTCGGCGGACCTGACAGCCTGGAAAGTCTGGCGTTTTACTTTTTCTTCGGTGACAAGTTTATCATCGGGGAAGGTGTAGTTGCACCGTTTACATCTGGAGCCGTAAACCGAAAGACCGCAGTTAGGGCATATCCGGAGTTTTCTCATGGACTTTTTACCGTATTTTCTTCTTCTGGGGTATTTCTCTGGGTTATTTTAATAAATTATAACATGCCCTCATTATCAAAATAAACGGGGTATGCGTTATCTTTCAGGTAACACTACGGATGGGCGTTCGTTTCTCGCCTGTATAATTACCACAACCCGGATGGGATATGAGAAAGACAGGGTATACCCCCTCAGCCCCAGAGGCATATTGGGAGTATACCCCGTGTTTATTGACCTGGCGGCTTTATTTACTGCTTATTCGCTTTCGCTCGATTCTGCTACATTAATGGCTGCCAGACCTTCAATGGCGACAATGCCGCTTTCCGGAACAGTAACGGTGATTTTGCCGTCGGCATCGGTGGTGCCAAGGGACTCGCCTGTTACCGGGTCAATTACATTCGCGTTGGCAAGAGGGGAATGAGTATACTGGAATGTCGCCATGTTTAATACCCATTCCGTAGCCGTCACCGTCGCGGAATCACCGGAAAGGGTTGATTTCAGAGATACCGGCGTTGCGGTACCCGGGACGATGGCCGTACAAATGATGACGTTGTCATTTTCAACGACCGGGACGGTATTGACAGGTTCGAAACCTACTTCGGAATTGGGATGGTCGTTAAGAATGATGAACGGAACTTGTGCAATGCCCCAGCACTTGTTACACATGTACATGCCGTAAGCATTATTAGTACTGATATCCAAACCACTTTCACCGCCGGAGTAGTACACCACGTGGGCTGCCTTGATTACGTCTTCGAGAGTCATATCTTCCGTGTAAGTAACGGGCTGCGCGGCAACCAGCAGTTCGCCGTCTACGCTGACACTGACATAAACAAATGGACCTGTTGACGGGGGTGTGGGCGTTTCCGTTGGCGTCGGCGTGGGTGTTTCCGTCGGAGTGGGTGTGGGCGTCGGAGTGGGTGTGGGCGTCGGGGTTGGTGTTGGTGTGGGTGTCGGCGTGGGTGTCGGCGTAGGTGTGGGCGTAGGTGTTGGTGTGGGTGTTGGCGTCGGCGTGGGTGTCGGTGTCGGCGTGGGTGTCGGTGTGGGTGTGGGCGTCTGTGTCGGGGTCTGTGTCGGCGTCGGCGTCTGCGTAGGCGTCTCTTCTTCCACGGTACAGCCAACTACCAGTGAACCAAATACTAAAATAACGGCGATTAAAATGAACAGTGGCCTTTTCATAAATGTGACCTCCTATATATTTTGATTGAAATCATTGTTTTTGCTTGTTCTCTCACCTCCTACGGTTATTTTTTGTTTTTTAATATAACTCTTTCCATAACAATTTGCAAGACTTTCCCGCTATATTATGGGGAAAAAATAATAAATGAGGTTTTTTACCTATCGGCAGCCCGTTAACCGGTAAACAGCCACCGGCTCGGCTTTACCCTTGAACGTCTGTCGCTCTAGCGCGGTGCAGTCGGCGAATTCCTTTATCAGCCGGAAGGTCTCCGGACCTATCCATACCTCGGTGCCCGGCGCCGCGCTGCATATGCGCGAGGCGAGGTTGACGGCGTCGCCGATAACGGTATATTCGGTGCGTCCCGAGGAACCCACGTTGCCGGCGACCACCTGCCCGGTGTTGACGCCGATGCCGAACTGAACCCTGGGGAGCGAGGGGTCTCTCTCCTGCAGTCGGGTAATCTCCTGCTGGATTTCCCAGGCAGCCTTAGCCGCCAGACGGGCATGTTCTTCCTGAGCCTGAGGGGCGTTCCATACCGCCATAATGGCGTCGCCGGCGAATTTATTGACCATGCCGCCGTTTTTCAGGACCCTGTCGATAACGATGCCAAGGTAGGCGTTGAGCATTTGGACGATATCCTTAGGCGACATGCCCTCGCTCATCTTGGTGAACCCGCGGATATCGGCAAATAGTATCGAGGCTTCCCGCTGTTCGCCGCCCAACTGCAGATTGCCGGCGTCGGCGAGGTGGAGAATCTGGTCGGCAACCTGTGGCGAAACGTATCTCCCGAAGAGGTCTTTAACGAAGCGCTTGTCTGACTGCTCGATGAGTATCATGGTAATGACGCTGCTGATGAAGGTGACCACCAGCAATAACGGCGGATAAACCAGGTTAAGAATATGGCCGCGGTCGAAGAACAAGAAGCTGATGACCAGGTACGCCACGAACAGCACCACCATCATCAGGCCGCCCCATTTTATCTTGATACGGGGCAGTACCAGGGAGATGACGATTGTCAGGATGAGCATTATCAGCAGGTGCGGGATAATGCCGACCTCGGTAAGGAATCTGCCGAGGAGGATGGTGTCCATAGCGCCAGCCTGAATGTAAACGCCGGGGGATTTCTCCGACGAGGTGGGTATGTCCCAGGTATCCAGTTCGCCGGTAGCCGTCATGCCGATGATGACAATCTTGTTCCTGACCACCGAGGGGTCGAAGTCGCCGCGGATGACGTCGCCGTAGGAGAGATAAGGCCGGTCCGCCGCTTTCGGGGAGTAATTAATGCGGAGGTTATAGCCGCTGTCAACCGGGATGTCCCGGGCCAGCAGATGCAGGGCGCCGTTCTGCTGTACGTATTCGTCGGGGAGGGGCATGTTAAACAGGGTATGGAGTATCGCCAAGCTGAACGATGGATAGGTCTGTCCGTCCCTGCCCCGCACTACCAGGGGCAGTCGCCGCACCTTGCCGTCATGGTCGGGGATGATATTAACATGTCCGGTGTTCCGCGCCGCCTCCCTGAAAGGACTTACCGGCAGCAGGATATCCTGGTAGGTAACCGCATTTTCCGTCTCCGGCAGGGGCTGGGTGCCGGCTACCGGCAGGACAACGTTTCCGGCGTTTTCCATGGCGGCGGCAAGCAGGGGGTCGTCCGGCGAGGCATCGGCAAATATGACGTCGAACCCGATAACCTTCGCCCTGGCTTCGGCGAGGTTATCGAGCGCCCGGGCATGCAGGCTGCGGGACCAGTCGGACCATTTGCCGTAAGTGGTCAGGGTAGCGTCGTCGATGCCGATAACGACGATGTTAGGTGAGGGAGGTTCCGACATGAAAAGCTGGTCGGAGAGCCACAGCTGGATAAACGAGAAAGGCTGTACCAGGAGAAAGAAAACGGTAAAAAGAATACCGACGCCGAATATGACTAGGGTATGATACCATAATTTGCTCCGGCGCCGGCTGGTCCTTTTTTCCTGCATCGGTTTTGTATCCGGCATTCTCCAGGCTGACTTTCTACGTTGTCCCCGACCCGCCTCTCGGGCACAATTTTAGCATCAATGATCGAGATATACTCTGGCGGTATCCTCGGCGGTGATTGTTTTCAGTAGTTCGTCCTGTCCGGATACGACGGCGGTATTCTCTATCGGGCATTCGTCATCACGTGTGACCGTGTAAATGGCAATAAACACCCATGTCTCGTCGGTATCGAGCAGGCCGTTGGCATTATCATCGCCGCTGGCTAACGGTATGATTCCCAGCCGGTCGTCGGTTACCGAAACGTTTGCTAAAGGCGTGTTGCCAGTATTGGTGACGGTGTACGTGTAGATGACGTTATCGCCCACCCCAACATTTTCCCAGGGATTGGCGACCTTGACCAGAGCGATGCCCGGCCTGAGTACGGCAACGCTGGCGGTATCCGTATCGGTGACGGTCTCTTCCGGGGCGTATGCGCCGGAAACCTCGGCGTTATTTATCAGCAGGTCGGGGTCGCCGCTAACGACGGTATAGTTGGCGGTAAATATCCATATTTCATCGTTATCCAGGATGCTGTTTCCGTTATCGTCGCCGCTGGACACGGCAATGCTTCCCAGCAGGTCGTCAACCATGGAGACGTCCGATAAAGGAAAGCTGCCGGTATTGGTCACCGTATATGTGTAGGTAATATTATCGCCCACGTGCACGCTGGACGGTTCGGCGGTCTTAACCAGGGCTATGTCCGGCCTGATTATAATTACACTGGCGGCGTCGGAATCCGTGACGGTCTTTTCCAGGTCGTCCGTACCGGACGCTTCGGCGGTGTTTGTCAGGGGGCTGGGGTCGTCAGCGCCGGCGGTATAGTTGGCGGTATATATCCATGTCTCATCGGTATCGAGGAGACTGTTTTCATTATCGTCGCCGCTCACCAGCGAGATACTTCCCAGTCGGTCGTCAATCACGGATAAACTCGATAACGGTGTATTGCCGGTATTGGTCACCGTGTAAGTATAGGTGACATTATCCCCCGGATAGACTTCCAGAGGCTCGGCGACCTTGACTATGGCAATGCCCGGCCTGAGGATGGAAACGCTGGCGGTATCCGAGTCGGTGTAAGTCTGCTCCAGCGGGTCCGTGCCGGATACGTTAGCGGTATTTACCAGAATGTCGGGGTCATAAGCATGCGTGGTGTAGTGTGCCGTAAATATCCATGTTTCGTCGCCGTCGAGGAGGTCGTTTTCATTATCATCGCCGCTTGCCAGGGGTATGCTTCCCAGACGGTCATCCGTCACCGAGATATCAGAGAGAGGAATGTCGTTGGTATTTATTACCGTATAGGTATACGTGATGCCATCGCCTTCATGCACCTGGGAAGGCTCGGCGGTCTTAACCAGAGCTATGCCGGGTCTCAGTACGTACACGCTGGCGATATCCGAATCCATGACGGTCAAGCCCAGGGCATCCTTGCCGGATGCCTCGACGTTATTTACCAGCAGGAAGGGGTCGTCATTATCAATGGTATGTACGGCGGTATATACCCATATCTCACCGGTATCGAGGAGGTCGTTTTCATTATCGTCGCCGCTCGCCAGAGGTATACTTCCCAGTCGGTCATCCGCTACGGATACGTTCGATAACGGCGTATTGCCGGTATTGGTCACCGTGGAAGTATAGGTAATGTCATCACCTTCGTGTATCTGAGAAGGCTCGGCGGTCTTAAATACAGCTATACCGGGCCTGAGTATGGATACGCTGGCGTTATCCGAATCGGCGATGGTCTGTTCCAGCGCGTCCATACCGGTTACATCAGCGGTATTTACCAGCAGGTCGGGGTCGTCACCGTCCGCAGCGTGGTTGGCGGTATATACCCACATCTCATCGGTGTCCAGGAGTCCGTTGGCATTGTCGTCGCCGCTTGCCAGGGGGATGCTTCCCAGGAGGTTGTCAATCACGGATACATCCGAAAGGGACACGTTTCCGGTGTTAAAAACATAATAATAATAGGTGATACTGTCGTACTCGTGGACTGCCGGGGAGTCGGCTACCTTGGTGATGACGATGCCCGTATCGTATTCATCCGGCTCTATTGAGGTGGTCACGATTTCGGTATCAATCACGGTAACCGATGTAATTGTCAGGGCGGACACGGTAGTGGTAGCGATGAGCGGTGAAGGGTCGCCGGGACGCACGATGTATGACGAGGTAAACAGCCAGGTTTCGCCGCGGTCGAGTACCGAATTAACATTGCCGTCGCCGCTCTGATAGGTCGCATTACCGGTTATGTCGGTACTTACCGATATATCGCTCAGGGGCAGGTCGCCGGTGTTGCGCAGGTAGTAAGTATAGCTGATAATATCGCCCACGCGGGCTACCGGGGGTGTGGCGTAGACGGTTACTTCTATCCTTCCCTGGGGCGACGCAACGTACCCTCCACCGCCACCGCCTCCGCCGCCTCCCGGCGAGTTAATCGGCACCTCCGGCCCGGGCTCTTCGCCCGGGACAATCGTGCGTTTCATACCTTCGTGAATTATATATTCCTTGCCGTTGACGTAAATCCTGATGTCGCCCTGTACGTTGGCAACCGTGGTGGTGCCGTCACTTTCCACGGTCACCTCCATAATGCTGCCGCGTACGGCGGCAACCGCCGCGGGGGTATCAACCTCGTAGCGGGAGGCGGGGTCGGCTAGCTTTTTGACCCGACTGACTGTCTTACCCAGCGACTGCACCAGGCGGATGGTCGTCGATCCGTTTTCGTCAACGTTCAGCTCGGATATGATTAATTGTGTCGACGCCTTCAGCTCAATGGTGCTGCCATCGAAAAAGGTAATCTCCGCGCGCGACCCCCAGGCTGATTTAACGGCGTCGCCGGGCTCGAGAGTCGTGCCGACCTCAGCCTTTTGCCAGGTATCCGTCCCGGCTTTCATTATCTGGACCTCGCCGCCGACAATCGATAATATCGTGAGTGGCATGCCCGACGTAGCCGGTATAACTGTCGGGGTTGGTGTTGGCTCCGGTTCGGGTTCTTCCTTGGTGGTGGGTGTTGGTGGCGGAACTTCCGCAACGGTGCCGGTTGGCTCGGTAGTCGGCGTCGGTTCCGGTTTTAACTCCGGTTGTATCGGTGACGGCGACAGCGTAACCTCCGGCAGCGGTGCTGGCGTGGGGGGAGTTTCCTTCTCCGAGCAGCCGGTCAACAGCGCCGGAATAAGTACCACTATGGCTAATATGAATATAAGGTATCTGGACATATAAGTATAATCTTCAGCGACGCATATTGTATCAGGATATGAATCAAATGTGCAAGCGTGCCGCTATATCATCCATTTAGTTACCCTGCCCATGTTATTCCGGTAAAGATGGCTTGATAATGCTCCAGTTTTCTGATATTCTGATGGCTGGACTCGGCGAAACTACATTAAAAGAGACCGCGGCCAGACATCGTCAGGCAACATCCTAGAGTATAATCCGGGATAGATTAATTGTCAAAGACCACTGTTGCCGGCCGGGATGCTTTCTTTGCTGTAAAAGCCATCTGAGCCATAATATCATGATAAAGTATGAATTTCGGTATAAATTGAGTATTAGTTTTAGGCGCAATACCTCAGGACTTGAAATGTTCTGGTAAAATGAAGACATTGATACGTAATAAATATTTCTGGTGCGGTATAATCCTGGTTGCCATTTTTATCATCGGCAGCGTGGGTTACTGGATTATCGGCGGAGGGGACTACTCCCTCTTCGACTGCCTGTACATGACCATCATCACCATCACCACCATCGGATTCACCGAGATAGTCGACCTCGCCGGCAATACTGCCGGCAGGGTATTCACGGTGATTATCGCCATATCCGGTATCGGGGTGCTGGCGTATCTGGTCACCAATATTACCGCGGCAGTCGTCGAGGGGCAGTTGACCAAGTCCTTTAGGAGGCGAAGGATGGAGAAAGCAGCAGCTAAAGCCAGGGAACATTACATAATTTGCGGCGTGGGGTGGACCGGTCTGCATATCATCAATGAACTCCGCGAGACCAGGAGACCCCATGTCATTATAGACATCAATCAGGAAAAGATAGATAAAAGCCTTGAAACGATGTCCAACAGCATTTTCCTGGAGGGAGACGCCACCGATAACGATACCCTCATCAAAGCCGGCATAGAGTCGGCCAGCGGTCTGTTCGCCGTAACCGGTGACGATAACCAGAACCTGGTCATCTGTCTGACGGCAAAGCAATTGAATCCCAGGGTCAGGGTGGTGGCGCAGTGCAACGAAATGAAGAACATGGAGAAGATGGAGAAAGCCGGCGCCGATTCCGTGGTTTCTCCGGGTTATATCAGCGGCATGAGAATGGCGTCGGAGATGATACGGCCCACGGTGGTCAATTTCCTGGATAATATGCTGCGCGGCAAGGACGAAAGCCTGAGGGTTGAGGAAGTGCCCATGTCGCCGTCGCTCGCCGGTAAGGCTCTGGCATCGCTCGATTTAAAGAAGTACCCGCGTACTCTATTGCTCGCCGTGAAAAAAGGCGAGAGCTGGATCTACAATCCGTCCCGCAGCGATTATATCATCGAGCCGGAAAACCGGCTTATCGTCATGACCACGCCGGAAGAAAGACATACCCTGGAAAAAAACGTCGAGGACAAGTCGTAATCAATCCTGACGGGCGGCTGTATGGCGAAAGAAGAGACCGGTTGCCGGGTTACTTTGACGGTTCTCCGGATAAGTCCCTGGATATGTTGGAAAGCAGTGATACCGACCTTCGGCGAAGTCCGATGAAAATCTCAACGAGTTCAGGGTCGAACTGCATACCGGCGCACCTTTTCAGTTCTCGAAGTGCTTCTTCCTTGGACATCCTGCCTTCCTTGTAGCCGCGTTCGGATGTCATGGCGTCGTAGGCGTCCGCAATCGCCATGATGCGCGCGTCCTTGGGTATGTTTTCGCCCTTCAGACCTCTGGGGTATCCCGTCCCGTCATAGTGTTCGTGATGGAAAAGCACGGCGTCGATGCAGCTCCGCAAACCGACGATATACTTGAGGATGCCGATTCCCATCTCTGGATGGTGCTTCATGATTTCCCATTCCTCATCGGTAAGCGGTCCGTTCCTGGTGAGAATGCTATCGGGGATACTGAGCTTGCCTATATCATGCAGTAACGCCGCCGCCCTGATTCTCTTGATTCCTTCTCTGGTATAGCCAGCGGCGGCTGCCAGTTCGGTGGCGTACCGGCTGACCGACTTGGAATGACCGTAGGTATAATGGTCTCTCGTATCGACCGTTGCCGCCAGGGCGTAGACTATGTTCTCAATGGCATTGGTATCATCCTCTTTCAGCACCGTCTCCGGTCTTACCGGTTCTGTGGCATCGAGCTCGCTGGCAAGGCATATCTGGTTCCTCCCCCTCGACTTGGCGGCATAGAGAGCCTTGTCCGCAGCCTGGATGAGCGTTTCCCGCGTAATGCCGTCGGTCCGCCAGCAGGCAATGCCGATGCTGCAGGTCAGCATGATGCCCCTCTGGTCCATCGAGGTCTGCAGTCCCTCGCGGATTCTTTCCGCAACCATCTCGGCGCCTTCCGCGGAGGTCCGGAGCAGGATGACGGCGAACTCATCGCCTCCGTATCGCGCGCCGACGTCGGAGGTCCTGATGGAGCTCATTATCAGCTGCGCGAACTCTTTAAGAATCTCGTCTCCCATGACGTGACCGTAAATGTCGTTATATGTCTTGAAGAAGTCAAGGTCGATAGATAGTACCGAGAAAGTTTCATCGGAAAGGGCGCTTTTCTCGATTTCCTGATTGAAGCGCTCCTGGAAGTAGCGGTGATTGTGCAGTCCCGTTAATGCGTCGGTATCCGCCTTTTCCCTGGCAAGGGCGTATATCTGGGCGTTCTCGATAGCCACGGCAGACTCGCGGGATAGCGTGGTAACCAGGTCGATATCGTCAGGGGTATACCGACCGTTTGACTTCTTCTTGCTCAAAGCCAGTATGCCTACCAGAGCCTGTTTGCTTATAATGGGGCACAGGAGTTCGATAAATCCGGTATCGATTGCCTCTCGTTCTTCCTGGGTCAGGCTGCTGAATTCGGGGGCGTTTTCCAGGTTGCTTCTGAGGAGTGCCCCTTTGCTTTCGAGCCAGCGGATATACGGTGTATCCCGCGTTATCGTCAGCGGAACGATTGACTCCTCATCGGTCAGCCTGGCGACGTATTTCGTGGAGAAACCGTCTTTAGAAGGCAGCAGCAGACCCACCTGCCTGGCTCTAATCACCTTGACCAGCGGGCCCAGCAGGGCATTGGCTATCTCCTCTATGTTGATGAAGGTGCTCGTTTTTCCGGCAAAGTCGAGCAGCATCTTCCGGTGCTGGTACCGGTTGCCGTAGAAAAGCCGGTCGGCGCCTCTATCCAGCGCAGCTTTCACCCAGTTGAAAAGACAGGCAAACAGGACCACCATAGCCACGGTGGCAGGTATGCCCAGTTGCGGGGGCAGAAAACGCAGCAAATTGCTTAAAACCAGTAACAAAGCCAGGTAAGCCAGCGTAATACATATGGTGACCGCCGTATACGTCATCCATTTCTTCATCAATATCTGTATATCCAGCAGACGGTATTTCAGCAGGGTATACGTAATGACGATGGCATTACCGGCATAGCCGATGTGAGTCAAGGTGTTATTTGTGTTCGGTATCACGTTTCCCAGTATGTTAGCGGTGAGCATGAAACCCAGGCCGCCTATCAGGTAAGCGGTGCGGTTCCTTTCTTCCGGGTCGGCGGCGTTTTTAAGGATTTTAAGCAGGAAGAAGACTATCGCTATCATTATGAATTGGTTGACGTAACCGATGGCATTGATTACATAGCCGTAATAAGCGGTGACCAGCTGGCTTTCGAGTAGCGATAAGCCCTGGGTCACATAACCGAAGGCTACCAGACCAAAGGTGACGGCTACCCAGATGTATCCGGAATTGATGATTTTATGGGTGTCTTTAAGGGTAAAAGCGACGATGAAGTGCATGTAGGCAACCACCGCCAGCGTGGCAAGCGGGATTACCAGCAGCTTCCAGAACAGTGCCTGGGCATAAGGTAGCTGCAGATTCGTCAGCAGGCCGGCTATGCTGACTCCCGCCGCGGCGATGAGGAAAAATGAAAACAGCCTCTTTAATCTTACCTGCCTGGAATACAGGACAAACGCGATTAGTACGGCGTATACCAGGAAGCAGGCGAACTGAGCGATATTATAACCGGTCAATTGAAACATGAAGCCCCTCTGCTGCAAATAACCTTCATTCTAGATTCTCCTCCATACCACGACAAGCACTCCGCCTATGATAAGCACGAGAATGGTCACGCCCGTCCATATGCTGGCGACGGGACTGTTCTCCGTGGACAGCCAGCTTTCCTTCTGGATGCCGGCTTCCGCCGGGCTGGAAACGTCCGGTATTATTTCGCTCTCGATATCCAGCATGGCTGCCGTCGCTGCCGGCTCAACCTGATTGTCCGACGGTGCCACTTTTGCCACGGTGGCTTTGCCGAGAAGTCCGTTGAGGACATCGAGATGGAGTTTAAGGACGTATTCATTCGCGTTGGTTATGTTGCCGGACTCGGTGTACGAAAAAGTATTTTCACCCCCGGCAAATCCTTCGATGTTGAAAAAGGCATCGCCTCCGGCAACACCAAACAACTTAATCGTGTATTCGCCGGTGGACGGCTCCGGAATTATTACGGTCTGATACTCTTCCTCCGGCGCAGACAGCCGGGAACCGGTTATCTGGTTAATCTTAGAGCCGTCGGCGAGATAACCGACGGTTGAACCGCCGGGGTCGGTTATCAGTCCGGTGGCAGGACTGTTGATGGTCAACACGAGTTCGTTCTTCGCCGGCGGTATCGGCTGCGGCGCGGCGGGCGGCAGGCCGGCTTTTACTTCCGTCTGCTGTCCGGCCGGGACATGCACTTCCTGTCCCTGCGCCTTGACGCTGACATCGCCCTCGGTCGTCTGTACCGTGGTTGTCCCGGACTCATCGACCTCCGTCGCGAACGACGTCCCGTGTACTATGATGTCCGCCGATGTCGTATTGATTTGAAAGTCATAGCTATCGTCGGCCAGTCTGGCTACCTGGTTCCAGGTCTTACCCGACCGTTGTTTTAACTCGATGATATCCAGTTGCTCGTCCTCGTTGTTTTCCAGTCTGGTTATAATCACGTCGGTGCCGGGCTCCAGCTTGGTAGTGGTGCCCTCGGCGAAGTTTATGGCGGCACACGAGTCCGGGTTGGTTCTCACCCGGCTGCCCGGTTCCAGCAACATGCCGTCTTTCGCCTTCTCCCAGGCTAATGAATTCTTCGTCTGCACCTGAATATCGCCCCCGATGATTTTAAGTATGCTGAAGGGCATCGTGAAATTGAGCCGGTCCGGATTGTAAAGGGAATACCCGATATCCGTGGCTAGAAATGCCACGATGCCGATAAGGATGACCGTGGCGAATTTAAAACCCGTATTTTTGCGCAGCTTGGCACTACTCCTCTGTTTGTTCGATAGTAAAAACGATACAACAAACGTAATAAACAAAGCATAAATATCGGGGCACATAAGGTAAACAGAACGTTAATCACAGGTAATAAAGTACCGGTTGGTATGAAAAGGATAGAGAAACTCAGGGGTAATATAGAGGCTTTCACGGTGGTAATTAGCTTGCTAGGTCTCTCTTTATGTGTAATAATTAATCTATATTCACCGGAGTTTTCATGAAGGTAGTGCTGGTAAATCCCCCGCAGACCCTCCCTGCGAAAAGCGTCGGGGTGCTGGAAGCAAGGATACATCCCCCGCTGAGCCTTCTGTATCTGGCGGCTGTCCTGGAGAAAAAAGGAATCGAGGTCGCTATCATTGACGCTCTGGTACTCGGGGAAGGCGCTCTTTTCCGCGACGGTGACAGCCTCCATTTCGGTGCCCGCTGGCAGTTGTTGAAAGAAAAAATCGCCGAGCTCAGGCCGGATATCGTCGGCATTACCAGTCCGTTTACCAGTCAGCTGCGCAACGCCCTGGCTGCCGCCCGGCTGGTCAGGGAAATCAATCCGGATATACCCGTTATCGCCGGGGGACCCCATGCCGTCGTCTCTCCCGGCGATTTTCTGGCTGAGAAGACAATCGACGTCGTGGTCATGGGCGAGGGAGAGCTGATACTGCCGGAGCTTATCAGTCATTATGATGGCTCCGGTTCAGACCTGTCTGAAATCAAGGGAATCGCTTTCAGAAACGAAAAGGGCGAGGTTGTCGTCAATGTACGCGCCGCACCTGTGGATAACCTCGACGAACTCCCTTATCCCGCTTATCACCTCCTTAACCTGGAGGACTACTTTCACGTCCACGAGAAGGGCTTCAAGGGGCGTTCCTACGCCAGCGTCAGCCAGACCATGCCCGTTATCACCAGTCGGGGCTGTCCCTTTAACTGCTGCTTCTGCTCGGTGCATCTCCACATGGGACGCAGGTGGCGGTCACATTCGCCGGAAAACGTCCTGGGACACCTCAGGCTCCTTAAAGAAAAGTACGGCGTGAGGCATATCGACTTCGAGGACGACTGCATTAACCTGAATGAAAAAAGGTTCGAGGAAATCCTGGACATGATGATAGAGGAGAAACTGGGTCTTACCTGGAATACGCCTAATGGCCTGCGCGGCGACCTCCTCAACGAGTCGCTGGTCAGCAAGATGAAGAAGTCCGGCTGTCTCCGCATCACCATCGCCCCCGAGTCCGGCGACCAGGATACCCTCGATAATATCATCGATAAGAAGCTGGACCTCCGGAAAATAGAGGCTGCCGTCGACCTGTTGCAGAAATACAAGATAGCTACCCATGCTTACTATATCGTCGGATTTCCTGGGGAGACCCCGGCTAAAATGCAGCGTACTTTCGATTTCGCCGCCAGACTGCTGAAGAAGTACGGCGTCGTTCCCTCGGTCACCATGGCGAGTCCGCTTATCGGCACCCGACTTTACAACGAGTCCAAGAAAGCCGGATATCTGATTAAGGAGCCCGCCCCGGAGGACATTCTCCTCGGCTCCCACCCCGGCGGCGAGGGCTTGCTCCGGACAGATGAGTTCACCCCGAAGAGTGTCAGGGATGCCATCAAAAAGTTCTACCGGCGCGTCTTTTTCATCGCCCTCGGCAAGGCGCCGACCCTGATAATCAGGGACCCCAGAGCCGCCCTGGAAAAGACGAAAGGACTGCTCAAGCTGGCGGCTGGTTAATTGAAATATAATACTGGCAGGTGGCATGATGAGAGAATATTTAAAGGCTTATAAAGGAAAAAACGTCCTTATCACCGGCGGGGCGGGTTGCGTGGGTATGAACCTGACCCGGGCTTTGATAAAGGCGGAAGCGTCCCGGATTACCATCCTCGATGACCTTTCCGCCGCCGCCAGATGGAATATCCCGGTACAACCGTCCGTGGTGTTTATCCAGGGGAGCATCCTGGACGAGGAGGTCCTCAAACGGGCGTTCGCTTCCCGGCCTGAATACGTTTTTCACCTGGCGGCGCATTTCGCCAACCAGAACTCGGTGGACAACCCGGAGACCGACCAGCTTGTCAACGGCTTGGGCACGCTGAAGGTGCTGGAATACGCCAACCTGGCCGGTGTTGTGAAGTTCGTTTTTGCTTCCTCCGGGTGTTCCGTCTACGGCAGCCAGGCGCCCCTCCCCCTCAAGGAGGACTTCGTGTCCCTCCACCTGGATACCCCGTACCAGATAACCAAGCTCCTCGGCGAGCTTTACTGCAACTTTTTCTACAACCATTACAAACTGCCGGTGGCTATCGCCCGTTACTTCAACGTCTACGGGCCCGGCGAGATACCCGGTGCATACCGCAACGTCATTCCCAACTTCATGTGGTGGGCTATCCATAAAAAGCCCCTGCCGATAACCGGCACCGGCGATGAGACCCGCGATTTTACCTTCGTCGAGGACATCGTTGCCGGTACGATGCTTTTAGGTATCGTCCCCGAAGCCGTCGGCGACGCCTATAACCTGGCTTCCGAGACCGAGACGAAGGTAAAGGATATCGCCGCCATGGTGAACGAGATTACCGGCAACGATAAGGGCATCGAACTGGTACCGCGGCGCGACTGGGACAAAATTACCCGGCGGAGGGCGTCGATTGAAAAAGCCAGGAAAGTCCTCGGCTACGAGCCGGGGATGGCGATGAAAGACGGTATCCGGCGGGTCTACGACTGGATTATAAAGAACAAAAGCCTTATAGAGACCAGCGCCAGGTTTTGATTTTAACCGGGATTGAATGCCGCTAATGCGTAAGAAAGAGGCTGTATTCGTGAGGTCGAACCCTTTAGACCGGGATATCCGCCTGCCCAAGGAGATAACGGCAATCAATAAGGCAGGTTACGGCACACGGCACATCTACTGGGACCGGGAAGGCAACGCCGATAAGTCAATGGAGCTTGAAGACCACCGGGCGTTGCCCTTCCGCCTGAGGGCACCCTGGGGACTCCGGGTGCTGCCCCTTCTCCCCCTCTGGTGGGGCTTCGTTCTCTTTCGCCTGCTGATGATGCGGTTCGATATCGTTCACGTTATCAATTTTGATAGCGTTATCCCCTGCATTGTTGCCGCCAGGCTCAAAGGGAAGCCCGTTGTCTATGAGATTTTAGACGTTTACGAGGAGTTGCTCCCCGCCGGACTGCGGGCGGTCGGTCTGGTAGTGGATAAGCTGATAATGAGATTGGCAACTGCTATCATCGTCGTCGATGACGAGCAGGCGGCGGGCATCGGCGGTATCCCCCACAACCGCATCGTCACCGTTTATGATTCCCCGCCGGACTATCTCATCAATCAGGATACTTCTCCCCCTAAAAAAGAAGAAAGCCGTCCGTTTACATTGTTTTACGCCGGACAGCTGCATCGCGACCGGCTCCTCAATCTGGACAAGGTAATCGACGTGGTGAAAGATACCGACGGGTTAAAACTGGTGATAGCCGGCTACGGGGACATGGCTGAAGAAATAGGTGGGCTGGCTGCTAGCCTGCCGGATAAATTTGAATTTATCGGTAAGATAAGCTATCAGGAGGTCATCCGGCGCGGGCTGGCTTCCGACCTCTTTTTCGTGCTCAGGGACCCCGTCCTGCCGTTTTACCGCTACATCTGCGGCAGTACCCTTTTCAACGCCATGATTTGCGGCAAACCAATTCTGGTCAATCAGGGCACTTCCACCACCAAGAAAGTTAACGAAGAGAACTGCGGCATCGCCGTGAACTCCGGTGACGTTGGAGAGATAAAGGAAGCAATTATAAAACTGCGCGATAGTCCGTCGCTCTGCCGCGAACTCGGCGTTAACGCCCACCGGGCTTACGAGGAGCGTTACAGCTGGGACATCATGGGGCAGCGGCTGGTCAATCTTTACAATGAACTGACTCAGGAGGTCAAGGGTGCCGGATAAACTTAAGGTTGGAATCGTCGGCTGCGGCGGCGTCGTTCATCAGGAGCATATACCGAGCTTTTCCCGGCTGAACAACGTCGTTATTCAGGCGGTGTGCGACAAGAACCGGGAACTGGCGCGGCAGACTGCTTCTAACCACGGTATTCCCGGTGTCTATGCTGAAATAACGGATATGCTTTCTAGGGAAAAGCTGGATATCGTTGATATCTGCGTGCCTCCCCAGATACATACCCCCATCGCCCTGGAGGCTTTGCAGGCGGGCTGCCACGTGCTGATGGAGAAGCCGATGGCGCTCAAGGTGTCCGACTGCGACGCCATGCTTAAGGCAGCTGAGACGAAAAACAGGCAAATCTGCGTTATTCACAACCAGCTCTTTAATCCCCCCTTCCCCAAAGCACGGCAGCTGGTGGCTGACGGCGCTATCGGGGAGATGACCGGACTGCGAATCCTGCTCTCCGACCACCGCGACGAGATGATCATGAAGAAGGACTACTGGATACACAAGCTCCCCGGCGGCGTTATCGGGGAGTCAGGTCCCCACATCGTTTACCTCACCCTGGCTTTTCTTAACAGCGTAAAAAGCGTGGATGTCCAGGCGAAGAGCTTTCTGGAGCACCCCTGGGCGCCCTTTGATGAGTTTCGACTCGAACTGGAGGGCGAAGAAGCGGTGAGTTCGGTGGTCATGTCTTACTCCAGCACGAGGCACGACCTGCTTGTCGATATCATGGGCACCGAGGGATATATCCACGTCGACCTTACCGCCAAGTACCTGGTTCGCTGCGGTGATAAGGTATCTATAAAGCCTTCGCGTTTCATCCCCTTTTACCTGAACACCCGCGCGCAGGAGGCAGGCGGTATTGCGGGCAACGCGCTGGGTTACCTCACCGGCAGGCTGAAGTTTGGCCACGAACTGCTCATCAAGGGTTTCATCGATAGCCTTATGAAAGGCGGTAAGCCCCCGGTAACCGGCGAAGAGGGCAGGGAGGTGGTGAAAGTCATGGAGATGATTGTCGACAGGCTGAACGAGAAGTACGGGGTCGGTCGTTAAGAGCAGAAAGGTATCGCATTGATGCAGGAGATTAAGAAAGCCGTAATCCTCGCTGCCGGACTGGGCAGCCGGTTGAAGCCGCTTACCGATAGCGCCCCCAAGTGTCTTACCGAGGTCAACGACCGGTCGTTGCTGGGGCATACCCTCGGCATCCTCGAAAAAAACGGCATCGACGAGACGGTAGTGGTTGTCGGCTATCTGGGGGATATTGTCATTGAGAAAGTAGGGGAAAGTTACGGCGGGATGAAAGTGACCTATCTCTGGAATAAAATCTACGAAAAGACCAACTCGATGTACTCTGCCTGGCTGGCGCGCGAATATCTCGAGCAGGGGGCCGTGCTCATCGAGGGTGACACCATATTTGAGGAGTCACTCGTCCGTGGCGTACTCCGGGAACACCCCGGCAAAGCCTGCTGGGTCGGCGACAGGTTCACGCCGTCGCATGACGGCTCCATGTCCACCACCGACAGCGACAATAGAATCATCGAACTCAGAATCGTCAGGGAAAAGCTGAAAGAGTACCGGAATAATTACTATAAGTCCACCGGCGTGCTTAAAATCACCCCGGAGTACGGTCGCGAATTTTCGCGGTGGCTTGATGAGGACGTCCGCCGCGATAATGTCATGGTTTATTTCGATATCGTCATCGCCGGGCACCTGGCGGACGCCCCGATATTCATCCACGATTTCACTGGGGGCAGGTGGATTGAGATTGACGATATGAACGACCTGGCGAGGGCGGAAGAACTATTCGCTGAGGGACACTGAAGACCGACCAGTAACGTTGTCAGGGGAGGGCAAGTACCATGAATATAAGCCGCTATTACTGGAAGGTACTGCACTGGCTGGGGTATTACGACCGCAGGAGGAAAAGTTGGGTTGAGGATGCGGACCGCCAGGCTAAGATAGACCAGCAGGTGGTGGAATGCGAGGTCGACCGCAAGCTGTCCGTGCACTACGGCAAGGAAGATGCCCGCAAAGAGGAGGCTGCCCTGATGCCCTATATCAATATCGACGGGCAGTCGCGGGTGCTGGACCTCGGCTGCGGGGACGGCCGGTGGGGCAAGATACTGGCCGGTCGTTGCGGTGTATATATCGGCGTGGACCTGTCAGGGAAGCTGCTGGAAAAGGCACGGCAAAAGGTGCCGGAAGCCAATGCCACCTTTGTCCACATGCCGGCGCAGCAGTATTGCGTGGACGAGTCTTTTGACCTGATAATGGTCATCGGGCTGCTGACCTACCTTAACGATGAAGATATTGTGACCTTGAGCGAAAACTGCCGTAAAATGCTGGCAAAAGGTGGCCGGTTAATCGTCAGAAATGTCTCCCTGGGCGAAAATCCCTGCTGTCGCCGGGTCTATAACTGGCGTCCGAATTTTGTCTTGAGAATGCTTGGAGAACCGGGCTACCAGCTTATCAGGAGAAATCGGGAAGAGGAACTGTCCTTCTTTAAGAATTTCCGGCTGGTGGATGACCAGCCGATACCCGGTACCGGTTATCGATTTTATATCTTCGAGTGACGGGATTCCGCCGGTAGTCGGAAGGTTTTGTACATGCCGTTAAAAAAGATAGCCAGCCCCGCCCCGAAATATATGGCAGCCGCGGACATATTCATCGGCGATATGTCGGATGCCAACTACGAGTTCCTGTTGTTTGATAGGCCGGTTATCCTGCTCGCCAACGATTGGCTCCGCGAGAACTTCCCGGATATCGGCATCAAGACGGATATATCCGGACTGGAAGCCGCGATCGAGTCAGGCCTGGAAAATCCGGACGAATTCCAGGAAGCGCGGCGGCACTGGTTGAAAAAGACGATGCACCGGCCGGACGGCCGGAGCTCTAAAAGGGTGCTTGATGTTATCCTCGAAAGGTCCGGTTTCACCAACCCGAAGCTGTATTTCATCCATGGCAACGACGTCGTCCGGCGCTATACCGTCCTCCCCCTGTACGAGGAAGCTGCCCGTCGCGACTTACTCGCCGCTTATATTTTCCGGGGTCCCGCTAAAGATAAAAGCCCCGAGATTATTTACGTCGCTGCCCATAATGAAGAACTAAAAATCCGGGGAGGCTTCAAGGTACATATCGACCACGGACTGAAGGGTCCGGGCGTGGCTGATTTCGAGCTTCAGAAGGAGCAGTACCGCCGGGACGACTATCTGCCCGGCACCGACCTCCACGTTACCGAGGGAGAAATCAGCTACGAAAAGACGAAAATTCTGGTCGGTCCCTATGCCGACAGGGTCGTCATGGCCGGCTATCCGCGGTCGGACGATTTTCTCAGGTGCAACACGCCGGAAAACAAGAAGTCGGTTTTTCGCGAACTCGGCTTCGACCCGGATAAGCCGTTGATTGCTTACGTTCCCGCCGGTAAAAAGAGCTATTATAAACCCGGGGGCTCGCTGACCGATGAAGTCGTCGGCGTGCTGAAGGATATCGCCTCCCGCCGCGGCTATAATATCCTCGTCAAGCTTAAGTATCCCGGAGGCATTATCGTACTCCAGGCTCTGAATAAACTCCGCAGGATACTGGGGATATAATCGTTAGAGTGTATGAGTAAAAAGTCGGCTGAAATAAGGGTCGCTCTGGTGGGCGTCTATCCGCCTCCCTACGGTGGCGTCTCCATTCATGTGCATCGTCTCCATGCACTCTGCTTGGATAACAATATCCGGGGCACGGTCTGGGATATCAGCCGCCGCGTTAAGAATGCCCGTAATGTCGTCAATATGAGCCGGCCCTGGAACTGGCTGCGTGTTCTGACTTGCCGCCAGGACGTCATTCACGTCCATACCACGGGGATGCACTGGATAATCCCGGCGCTCTTTTATTATCTTGCCAGGATTACCGGCGCTGAGTATATTGTATCTTACCACAGCCTCAGGTTCGGTCCCCGCGATTTCAATGCGCTGGGACGCAGGGTATTGAAGAAAGTCCTCTCGTCGGCGTCGCGCTGCATCGCGGACAGCCCCGAAATACGGGAAAGCCTTATTGCCTTGGGTGCCCTGCCGGAAAAGATTTCCGTTATCCCGGCTTTCTTGCCGCCGGCGGCGAATCAGCGTAAAATAGATGAAATACCCGGGGAGGTGCGTAACTTCATGGAAAACCACGAGCCGGTCATCTCGGCGGGCGCCTTCAGGGTGGTTTTTTACGAAGGTCAGGACCGCTACGGCATCGATATGTGTATCGAGTTATGTGCCCGTCTCAAGAATAGCTACCCCCGGATTGGCGTGGTCTTCTGCCTCCCGGAAATCGGTGACGAAGCGTACTTTGCCAGGCTCCAGCAGGATATAAGAGAAAAGAACGTGGCGGATAGCTTTATGTTCGTCACTAAGGCACTCGGCGAGGTATATCCCATCTGGCAGGAAAGCGATATCTTCGTCCGTCCCACCAACTCGGACGGGGATGCCGTGTCTCTCCGCGAGGCATTATATCTGAAAACACCCTCGCTGGCCAGCGATGTCACTCCCCGCCCCGAGGGCACGGTGCTTTTCAGGAACCGTGACGTTGAGGACTTTATCGACCGTGTTAAAATGGTCTGGGACAATTACGATGAATACCGGTCAAAAATTACTTCCCTGGAGGGGAGCAGCGGGGCCGACGAGATATTAAACATTTACCGGGGGCTGGCGGGAAAGAGTCAGAAAATCAGTCCAACAGGAGTATAGCATGGACTGGCGGAAGAAAAGGGTACTGGTTACCGGCGCCGGGGGTTTCATCGGCAGCCACCTCTCGGAAAGGCTGGTGGAGCTCGGCGCTACGGTCAGGGCGTTTGTCCGGTACAACTCCCGCAACGACTGGGGCCTGCTGGAGCTGCTGCCGCGTGAAAGACTGAAAGAAATCGAGGTTATCGCCGGAGATTTGCGTGACGCCGATGCCGTACGCGGTATGGTTAAAGATACTGATGTCGTCTTTCACCTCGGTTCCGTTATCGCCATCCCCTATTCTTATCGCCACCCCCGTGAGGTCATCGAGACCAATATCGCCGGGGCGTTGAACGTGCTGACCGCAGCCAGGGACAGCGGCGTGACCAAAGTCGTGCACACCTCCACCAGCGAGGTATACGGCACCGCTCAATACGTCCCCATAGATGAAAAACACCCACTTCAGGGGCAATCGCCGTATTCGGCAAGCAAAATCGGCGCTGATGCTGTGGCTGAAAGTTTTTACCGTTCCTTCGGTGTCCCGGTGGCGATTATCAGACCCTTTAATACTTACGGTCCCCGGCAGTCGGCGCGGGCGGTTATCCCGGCTATCATATCGCAGGCGTTGACGCAGGAAAAAATACGACTGGGTTCGCTGCATCCCACCCGCGATTATACGTATGTTGACGATATGGTGGAGGCTTTTATCAGGGTAGCCGGGTCTGATGAGGCTGTAGGGCAGGTTATCAACGTCGGTGCCGGCTTCGAGATAGCCATCGGCGATATTGCCAGAAAGGTTATCGCCTTAATCGGAAAAGACCGGGAAATAGTTACTGACCCGCAGCGTGTCCGCCCGGAAAAGAGCGAGGTCGAGAGACTCTGGTGCGATAATTCCCTGGCTGTAAAATTACTGGACTGGAAACCGGGGATTGCTTTTGATGATGGCTTGAAGAGGACAGTCGACTGGATTTCCGATAACATCGGGTTATACAAGCCTGAAATTCAAAATTTATAGAAGGTCTGCCATGAAAACTGTAATTCTTGCCGGCGGCAAGGGGACGCGTTTGAAGCCTTATACCGCCGTTTTCCCCAAGCCCCTCATGCCGGTGGGGGACAAGCCGATTCTCGAAATTATCATCCGCCAGCTGAAGTCCTGCGGTCTGGAGGACATTATCATCACCGTGGGGCACCTCGGCGAGCTCATTATGAACTTCTTCGGGGACGGCAGTAAGCTCGGGGTGAAGATAGCCTATTCTAGGGAGGATAAGCCCCTGGGCACAACGGGGAGTCTGGGCATGCTTAAAGCCGACCTCAAAGACACTTTCCTGGTGATAAACGGGGACACGCTGACCACCCTGAATTATACCGATATTATCGCCTATCACCGTGATAACAACGCCATGGCTACCCTGGCACTGAACAAACGTGATGTCTATATCGATTTCGGCGTGGTTGATACCGGCGACCGGAACGATGTCAGGAATTATACGGAAAAACCAACGGTTAACTATCTGGTCAGCCTGGGAGTGAACGTCTTCGAGCCGGGTGTCCTGAAATACGTCCCGGAAGGTGAAAGGCTTGATTTCCCCGACCTTGTGAAAACCCTGATTGACCGCGGCGAAAGGGTCGTCGGCTATCCTTTCGAGGGCTACTGGCTGGATATCGGTCGCCGCGAGGACTACGAAAAGGTCAATGAAGACACCGAAGAGATAAACAGGCTGTTCAATCTCTAACATTGGAATAAGGTGCCGCAATATGGATTTCACCGGAAAAAGAGTGCTGGTCACGGGCAGCCGGGGTTTCATCGGTTCGCACCTTGTCTGCCGCCTGGAACAGGAGGGCGCTGAGGTAATCGGGGTAGATATCAGCGACGGTATCGATATTACCGACCGGTCACAGCTCAAGGGCTGTAATAATATCGACTTCATATATCATCTGGCGGCTAAAGTTAACATCCCCGCCGCCGCGGCTGACTCCGGCAGCACCTATTTCACCAACGTCGCCGGGACACTGAATATGCTTGAGCTGGGCAGGCAGAATCAGGTCAGTAAATTCATCTTTGCCAGCACTTATGTGTACGGTAGGCCGCAGTATCTCCCCGTCGACGAAAAACACCCGGTGAACCCTGTTAATCCCTATAGCCGGAGTAAGGTCCTCGGTGAAGAACTGTGCCGCGCCTATCATGATGACTGCGGGTTAAAATGCGTCATTATAAGGGCGTTCAATATCTACGGAGAGGGGCAGGGCGGCGACTTTTTAATACCCGGGATACTCCGGCAGATAGCCGGAGATGCCATTCGACTTGATGACGCCGAGCCGAAGCGGGACTTTCTTTATGTTGATGACGCCGTTGCAGCCTATATCAAAGCGGCCGGCTATACGGGCGCTGACTTTGCCGTTTTCAATATCGGCTCCGGGAAAAGCTATAGCGTTGCCGGGGTGGTGGACAGGATAATGTCGGTCGCCGGCAAGAAGCTGCCGGTACAGTATCGGCAAAAGAGAAGAAAAAACGAGCTCATGGACGTTGTTGCCGATATCGCCAGAGTCAGGCGGGAACTCGGTTGGGAACCGGAAATCGACTTCGAAGAAGGGCTGAGGCGGTGCGTTGAGTGGTATAAAAAATCAGGCGGGACTGGATAAACGACTGAGCCGGGAATAATTACTATGGGTTTAAAGAGTTTCGTTCAGGGGCTGATGCCGGCGGACTATATAGCCAGGAAGTCCATACTTGCCGCGCTTCGTGAGCAAAACCTGTTGCCTCTATTTAACCGATTGAAAATAATCGTCCCGGACATTATTCAGCAGTACAGCAGTTTTGCCTTGGATACGGAATACAGAAGGATAAAGGTCAGGGGACAGCATTCCTTTCAGATAGACCTCGTAAATCAAGCTCTCCGGCTTATCGGTGATTCGGGAAAAGGCATGACCATTATTGACATCGGCGATTCGTCGGGGACTCATCTGCGTTATATCAAATCTGTCCATGAGGAACGGGACTTCCGCTGCCTGAGCGTGAACATGGATGAAGAGGCAGTGACGAGAATCAGGCAGGCCGGGCTGGAAGCCATACACGCCCGGGCTGAGGAACTGGAAAAACATCAGGTTGACGCGGATGTACTTCTTTCGTTTGCGATGCTAGAACACTTAATTAATCCCTGCGGTTTTCTTCACAGCCTGTCGGAGAACACGACCTGCCGGGCGTTTGTTGTCACCGTTCCTTACGTGGCGCAGAGCCGGATGGGCCTGCGCTATATCCGGCTGAACCAGCCGCGTCAGGTCAACGCCGAAAGCACCCATATTTTCGAGCTGGCTCCGGATGACTGGCGCCTGGTTTTTCAGTATTCCGGGTGGGAAATACTGGCTGAGCGCATCTACTATCAGTACCCTCAAAGGTCGCCGCTGACACCGGTGCTGAAGAATTTCTGGAGGAGGAACGACTTCGAGGGATTTTACGGCGCCATACTGAAACCGGACAAAACGTGGAGTAAACTGTACGCCGATTGGTAACAGTATACGGATAGGTGTCTATCATGCAGGTTAGTGTGATTGTTTTAACCTATAACCGGGCCCGTCTGGTCACGGAGACTATCGACTCGATACTGAAGCAGTCCTTCCGTGACTTCGAGTTGATAGTCGTGGACAATTGCTCTACCGACGCCACCGAACAGGTTATCGGGGGATATACTGATAAACGTATCTGTTATTTCAGAAATGACAACGGGGGCGTTATCGCCGTCAACCGGAATTACGGCTTGAGTCAGGCAAGGGGCGAATATATCGCCTTCTGCGATGACGATGACCTCTGGCTGCCGGAGAAACTGGAAAAACAGGTGGCGGAGTTCGGTAAGGACAGCCGGCTGGGCATTGTCTGCACCAATGCTCTCAGATTCAACGAGACGGGCGACCTCGGCAGCTACCACCGGGAGAAACTCTCCGGTGATGATTTCGCCCTGGGCTCGCTGCTGCGGAGTAATCCGATTATCTGTTCTTCGGTGTTGGTAAGAAAAAGCGTGATTGATGACATCGGTATTTTTGATACGAATCCGGCTATCCTTACCGCTGAGGACGGCGAACTTTGGATGAGGATAACCCACAAATATCGTGTTAAATATATAGATTTGCCTCTGGTTAAGTACAGGGTACACACCAGTAATATCAAGAAAACCGCCGCCGCCGCCATGAAGCGCAACCGGGCGTTATATCTCAGCCTGCTACGCAAGGGTGTAATCGGGCTTGGTCTTTACCGTCGTCTCTGCCTGAGGGCGTTTATAATAGAGTTGCTCTACCGTACCCGAACCCTGATGCTAGCGTCCTGGCTGAAACGACTGCTGAGTTGACCGCAGTCAGGCAGCCTTCTCCAGGTATTCCAGCAGTTCTTGGATACCCGGTTGCAGGCTTTCGGATGGGGTAAAACCCGGTTTTTTTATCCGGCTGATATCATACTTAAATCTGGGTATACCCTGGTGCCGGCGGGCATCCGTTGCTATCTTATCCTCCGGCAGTATCACGGAGACCTCTTTGCCGTATTTTTCGTGGTAGGTTTTGGCTATCTCGTGGGCCGCTTCGAGGATAGTGTGCGTCCGTCCGCTGCCCAGGTTGTAGCTCTCGTATTTCAGGTTGGCTACCGGCAGCGCGGTTATCATCTCTACCGCCCGGCAGATATCCCCTGCCGGTATGAAGTCGCGCTGGGGAGTGCCGTCGGAAACGAGCCTGATTTCACCTTTCTCCACGGCCGTTTTAACCAGCTCGTTGATGGCCGGCCGCCAGCCGTTGCTGGTGTCGAACACCGGCGCCCCGTAGCCGTTGGAAATCCGGACGCTGACGCATATCAGCCCCTTTTCCCTCGTATATAACGAGCCGAGTTCCTCGCAGAATTTATGGGTCAGGCCGTAGGCGTTGACCGGACGCAGGGGCGTTTCTTCATTGATGACGGTACCGCTTTCGTACCGACCGTACACCTGTTGTGTCGAGAGGTAAATCACCCGGCCCCCGGCTTTCTGCGAATAAAGCTCAAGCAGCTTCCAGAAAATACCGGTGTTTACCTTCAGCGTCTTGTGAACGTCCTGCTCGCTGGCACGGTGGTCCAGCGATATGGTGAAGACTACGCAATCTATATCGTCCCGGATTGCTGAAGCGAGTATCTCCTCATCGGCGGCGTCTCCTTCGATGACACGCGCCATCTTTTTTTGCCAGTTACCGGAGTCTCCGGGAAGATGGTGCACCAGGGCGGTAACGCTGTGTCCCCGCCCCGCCAGGTGGGCAGAGATTCTCCCCCCGAGGTACCCGTTGGCGCCTGCCACCAGGATTCGCATGTCAGGTATCCCTCATTTCAGTGTTGTGTGTTTTCCCATTTGTACGGCACCTTATCTCCGTAGGGGTCGTAGCGGATGATTTCATCCGGCTCGTGGGGAAGGGTAGCGCAGTTGGCGACGATAGCCGTCGCCTCGCTGATGCCCTGAAAGCCGTTAATGATACCCGTCGGTATACGGATAAGCTGGTAGTTGTCCTCCCCGGTTTCTATCTCCATCAGTTCCTTGAATGTGGGAGAACCGGGACGGGCGTCGTAGAGGACGAGCTTTATCGTACCCTTGATAACCGCGTAGTTCTGCACCTGGCGGGTGTGTACGTGCCAGCCCTTGACCACCCCCGGATATACCGTGGAGAAATAAATCTCGCCGAACTGCTCGAATTCGGGGTCGTCGCAGCGCAGCATATGCATTATCATGCCGCGCTCGTCGCTGATTTTGCTCAGCGGTTTAATCTTCACCCCGTCAATCATTTCCGCCCCTTCTCCGCCCGGAATAATTCGGTGTACCAGGCGATGGTCTCTTTCAGGGCGTCGTCAGGGTTATACTTCGGTTTCCAGCCGAGAACCCTCCTGGCTTTCTCCGCCGTCAGGTACTGGTGCTTTATCTCGTGGCTCGCCTCGTTCCGTACCACCGGCTTCAGGTCTGTCCTGCCCATAAGTTGTAGTATTTTTTCTACCAGTTCCATCACGGGAATCTGCAACTCGTTGGAGAAGTTGAACGCCTCCCCGTGGATGTTTTTATCTTCCATCTTCTCGGCGAGGTGCAGGTAAGCCAGGGCGGCGTCCTTGACGTAAAAGTAGTCGCGGATAAAGGTGCCGTCGCTCCGGATGACCGGTGCTTCGTTGTTAAGGACGGAGCGTATCGTCCCGGGGACGATGCGGTTGAAATTGAGGTCGCCGGGCCCGTAGAAGTTGCCGCAGCGGGTAACGCAGACCGGCAACCTGTAGGTGTTGAAATAGGCGCTGGCGAGCATATCGGCGCAGCTCTTGGAGACATCGTAGGGGTGCGTCCCCAGTAAGGGTGAATTTTCGTCGTAAGGTAGCTTCTCCTGGTCGCCGTAGGCTTTATCGCTGGAAGCTGTCACTATTTTTTGCACGGCCGGCACCCTCCGGCACGCCTCCAGTAGGCACCATGTCCCCTTGATGTTCGACTCGAAGGTTGAGAGAGGATTATCATTGGCGATGCCGACTATCGTCTGGGCGGCCAGGTGAAAGACGGTATCAACCTCGTATTCGTTGAGAGTCCTTTCTACCGTGAAAAAGTCCTCGATGCTGCCGCGTACAACGTTTATTTCGTCGTATATTCCCGACCTGACGAGGTTTGATTTCGGCACCATGTCCCGCACCAGTCCCACCACGTTAGCACCGTCGTCCACCAGCATACCGGTGAGATGCGAGCCCAGCAGTCCGGTGCATCCCGTTACCAGGACGTTCCTGTTTTTCCAGTAATTCGTCATGCCCACACCTCCCAGTATCGCTTATTTTCCCGGCACAGTTTATTCAGGTAATCGCGGTCGCGGATGTTGTCCATGCACTGCCAGAATCCATCGTGCCGGTAAGCCCGCAGCTGTCCGTCTTTAGCCAGCTTTTGCAGGGCGCCGAACTCGAAGTCGCAGTTCTCGTCCGGCGTGAGACATTCCAGGAAGTCCCTCCGGAACACGAAGAACCCGCCGTTGATGGTGCCGGTGGCGAGCTGCGGTTTTTCCTCGAATTTCAATACCGTTTCCCCGGAAAGCACCAGCTCCCCGAACCTTGAGGGCGGTCTGACCGCCGTGACCGTGCCGGTCTTGCCGTGGGAAAGATGATAATCATACAGATTATTGATGTCGATATTAGCCAGTCCGTCGCCGTAGGTAAGCAGGAAATTACCCGAAGTTAGATACTTCTCCAGTCGTTTAATCCGCCCGCCTTTAAGGGTGTTCAGCCCGGTATCGACGAGGGCTATTTCCCAGTCGTTCTCGTCGGGCTTATTATGAATCACGGGTGGCTTATTGGAGTCGGCGGGGAGGGTAAAATCGGCTGACATCAGCCGTAAATCATGGAAATACTTCTTGATGTAATCGCCCTGGTAGCCCAGCGCCAGGACGAACTTCTTATATCCGTAGTGGGCGTAGATTTTCATGATATGCCAGAGAATGGGTTTACCGCCGATTTCCACCATGGGCTTGGGCTTGAGGACGGTCTCCTCGCTCAGCCGCGACCCCATGCCGCCGCATAAAATGACCACTTCAGGCTTTTCCATAGGCTGGCTCCCGGAGTCTTTATTTAGCATTGTACCACTTCCCGCCATACCTCTTCATTAACCGGCGAGAAAAAACGGCTGACATCCGCGTCGGGCGCCGCGGCGGGGTAGCCGGTTTCGTTCATGACCTGAATGGCTACGTCCCTCATGTCGTTTTCATGGCAGCTTTTCACGCCTGTCTCGTTCATTTCTTCCCGTGAGTCGAAGCCGACGTTGTTTTCCGAGCGGTACCGGACTACCGGCATGCCGGTGAGGAACATCTCCAGCACCATGGTTGACGACCAGCAGATAACCAGGTCGATGTCTTTCAGCATATCCGTGATGGGTCTTTTCGTTTCTTTAAAATGGCCGGGCCACGGCGGGAGTTTTATTTTCAATCGTTGGGGATTTATGGCGGGATGGTATTTGATGAGCACCTCGATATTGCTAATTTCCGCGAATGCTTTGAACGTAGCCAGCAGCATTTCCTCGGTCAGACCGACCATGTAGGGCAGGGCAATCAGGATGGCTTTCGACCCGTTTGCTTTTTTACGGGGGCGGCTGCCTGCGGTCTGGTGGAGGTATTCGTATCTCAGGGCTCCGCCGTTGACCAGTTTCGTGGTGCCCAGGCCGGCTTTCTCCAGGGTCTCCAGTGTGCCGTTGCTGTCGGCAACGATGCAGTCGGGCAGCGGCATGGTGTCGGATTCTCCCTCGCCGGCGAAGTAGTTAAGCAGGAACGAGGGCACCGTGGAATGCTGGTAGGCGATGAGCCTGATATTCTTCCCCGATTCCCGGGCAGCCAGGCAGAGCATTTTCTCCGACGGCTGGTTCTCGAAAGGATAGATAATGGTGATATTCTCGCCGCCAATATCTTTCAGCCACCTTTTATAAGCATGGTAATAGGCGAGGTGGTTGTGGAAAAACAGCTCCTGCAGCGCCTGCCTTCTGAGCAGGATTTTCATTCGCGCCGTTTCTCCTCCGACGGAGATACTGAAGAAAGCGAAGAAACTTTTGAGTATATCCCTGAGGCGGATGTAATCATCCGTGAAGGTAAATTCAAATTCGCCGTAAGCCGCGCATTTCCTTTTCAGATTTTGCTGTAAAAAAAGCGGGGTAATATAATTGATTTTTAGCCCGTTCCCCGTCAGGATAGCCGGCAGCCTCCCGAAATAGCTGTCTTGAAACTCCCCGCTGGCGGTGAAAAACCTGTCCTGTATCCAGGAATAGATATATACCCGTCCATCGCCTTTTCCTGCCGGAACGACAGGTCTTTCGTTCCGACCGGTAAACCGCTTCGCGTTGACATATTGCCGGAGGGCTCTCTGGAGAAAGAAAAGCCGGTAGGCGATGAACCGGGCGGACAGCTTAATACCCTCAGGCCACAGCCGTTTTCGACTGTAAAAACTGACACCGGAATTTCCGCCTTTATCGCTATCCTGAAGGTGTCGGTACAGCCAGCGGTTCTGTATGAAGATTACCAGTAATGATTCATCGTTACGCGCTTCGGAGCACAATTTATCAAAGAGAGCGGCGTAGCACCACAGCTGGAATAAGTCGCTGGTCAGGGGATTGCGGTAGGCGATATCCGATGCCCACCAGTAGCGCTGGTTCTTTTGTTCCCGCCCCAGCCCGGCAATAAAGTCAAGAAAGGGCTGTTTCTGTTTTTCCGCCGTTTCCAGCAGCAGGTCGCCCAGCAGACGCCGGTTTTCCCCTCCCATTATTTCCTGGATGCTCTCTCTCTGGGCGGTGTCCTGCCCCAGGTACAGCCATTGGTAGCTTCTGCCGGCGGTAACCTGCCTGGCTTTACCTGCGTCGTCCGGATGAAAAACGAGAACTCCGTCCTGCATGCCGAGAGGTCTCCTTTACCGGTCTTTTTCGAGGTACGACTTCAACTCACCGGTGGCTTCCCGGCACTTGGCGTTGAGCATGATGGCGTCCGTGCTGTAAGCGATGAAGGTGAAGCCTTCTTTCACCCTGTCTTTGACATCCGAGACAATCGGCGGGACTACGTGGATGCCGGCAGCCTTTCCGGCGGCTCTGGCGGCAGCGAGCACCTTCTGCCGTGCCTGCCGTACCAGCGGGTGGTTCAGTTCCCCGGTCACGCCCAGCGAACCCGAGATATCGTACGGTCCTATCATCACCCCGTCGATGCCGGGGACGGCGAGGATGCCGTCGATGTTCTCCACGGCTTCTCTATGCTCGATCTGGACGATTACCAGGCTTTCTTTGTTCACCGTGTCCTTATAATCGTCGAACTTTTCGCCCCACCCCTGGGCGCGGTAAAGTCCCACGCTTCTAGCACCTTCGGGCGGGTACTTCACCGAGCGGACGGCTTTCGCGGCTTCATCGGGCGTATTCACCATGGGGACGATAACGCCGTAAGACCCGGCGTCCATCACCCTCTTGGCGAGGGTGGGGTCGTTGCTCGTCAGTCTCACCAGCGGAACGCAGCCGGAAGCCTCTATCGCCCGTATCAGCGGCTCGACATCCTCAATGCCAATGGCGCTGTGCTCCATGTCGATAGCCAGCCAGTCGAACCCGCTCTCCGCCATAATCTCGGCGATAGCGCCGTGCGAGAGGGTAAGCCAGCTCCCCAGCGACACTTTCCCGTTTTTAAGCTTCTGTTTCACTAAATTTTTCATCTTTCCCCGCCTGTCTTAACCCGTCGGCACGGGCAATTTATTATTCGTCGCATAAACGTTGTAAACGCCTGCTTTGTCCGTTTCGTCCAGTTTGTAACTGCCCCCCGCCCCCGAGACGATTGCCAGGCCCGCGGCGACATCCCACAAGCGGATACCTGTCTCCAGATAGGCGTCCCCGCGCCCGGCAGCCACGTAAGCCAGCGAGAGAGCCGCCGAACCTATCCACCTCAGCTTTAGAAAAGACCGTATATGCTCGACGATTCTCTGCACGGAGGCAGGGGAGAAATCGGCATTGGGCGGAAACCCGGAAAACAGTATAGCGTTATTTATCGCGTCCGTCCCGGAAACGGCTATTTCACTTCCGTTCAGCCAGGCGCCGCCGCCGGTTAAGCCGGTGAAAAGCTCGTTGCGGTTGAAATCGTAGATGGCCCCCAGCAGGGGTTCTTCTACCTGGCAGAGCGCGATGGACACGCAGTTTACCGGTATGCCTTTGATGAAATTAATGGTGCCATCCAGGGGGTCGACGACCCACCGTAAATCGCCGTTCCCTCCGGTTATTATCAAACCTTTCTCCTCGGATAGTATGTTGATATGCGTTTTCTCGCGGAGAAAATCGATGATGATGGCTTCCGACTCCTTATCGGCGGATATTTTAATGTCTTTGCCCTCGCTGGAATCGATGCGGACCTCGTCTTTGTTGCAGTCGGCAAGGAATTTTCCGGCGGTCACGGCGGCTTCGCCGGCGATTTTCAGATATTTTTCCAGCGCCTGTTTATCCATATTAGTCTGCGTTTTTCCAGGCATTAAGCAGGTTGTCCACCGCTTCCATCTCCATGCGCTGCCGGCATTCCAGCGAGTATGACCCCACGTGCGGCGTCAGTATCACCTGCGGTAAATCGGTCAGCGGTCCTTGGTAGGGCTCTTCACTGAAGGTGTCCAGCCAGGCGCCGGCTACTTTGCCCGACTTCACGGCTTTTGCCAGGCTGTCCTCGTCGATTACCTCTCCCCGCGCCGCGTTCAGGATATAGACGCCGTCCTTCATCATGGCGAACTCGTCCTTGCCCAGCAGCTGCGATGCGCCACTGACGTGCAGGGTGACGATATCCGCCTGTTTCAGGGCGTCCTGGAGGGTGACTATTTCAACATGTTCAATGGTGCCTTTCAGGAATTTGTCCACCGCCAGCATTTTCACCTCGAACGGCCTGAGTAGCGTAGCCACCTGGCGCCCGATTCTCCCGAAGCCGATTATCGCCACCGTCTTGCCGGATAGCTGCGTCCCGATTTTCTTGGTCCATTTCTTCTCGTGCAGTTCCCGGTCCATGAGCGGTATCATGCGGAGCAGCGCCAGCATCGCCCCCACGGTCAGTTCGGCGACGGCAACGGTCGGGGCGTCGGGCGTGTTCATCACGGGTATGCCCAGTTCCCGCGCCGCTACGAGGTCGATGTTGTTCATCGATACCCCGCACCGGGAAATGACTTTAAGGCTGCTCTTCTCCATAACCTTACGGTCGATTGTTTCCAGTCCGGCAATCAGCCCGGTCACTCCCGGCAGCAGGTCCTTCAGTTCTTTTTCGGTCAGTTTTCTACGGAAGGGATTGGGCACTATCTCGAATCCGTTCGACTCCAGCTTTTCGAGCGGTGCCTTATCGAGTTCCCCGAAAGAGGAGGGTGCTATCAGTACTTTCTTAACCTTACTCATTTTTCTTTTCCCCTATTTTCTCCAGAAACCGCGCAGTAAATCTCCGTGCAGCATGGCGTCGATAACCGACTGCACCTGCGAGATCAGCTGCGGGTCGCAGGGTTGATTGTTCAGACGCAGGAGGGTATCGATGTCCAGTCCGTTGCTTTGCAGGTGGACTGGCTTGAAACCGCAGCGTTCCGTCATCCGCCGTAGCGCCTCGGCGGAGAAGAGCATGATATGACGGTCGCCCTCGATGATGCGGTCGATATATCCGCCGTATTTTTCATAATAACCCACCAGCAGAGAGTCCCCGTTGGGCACCTCCAGCACGAGCAGTCCGCCGCGTCTCAGCAGTTCGTGGACTTTCTCTAAAACGCTGACCGGCTGTGTGAAGTGCTCCAGGACGCCCCAGAGCATAATGCAGTCGAATTTCCGCTTGTCCGACTGAAAATCTAAAATCGATTCGCGCATGATGTTCAGTCCGAACTTCTCCCGGGCATAGCCGGCTGACAGCTCGTTGAATTCCACGCCCAGGCAGTCCCACCCGTTCTCCTGGAAGATGCTCAGCAGTTCGCCCAGCCCGCATCCTATATCCAGGATTTTACCGGGCTTTTCAAAGTAGGCGGCTATCTGCGCGTATTTCCGGCGACCGATTACCTCGCGGCGGTAATCGACGGCCGGAATCAGCTTGTATCTGGCGGCGGCGTTATAGTCGTCCTCGTTATAGGAATCGTGCAGGATAGACTCCTTTAACCGCGGGTTGACGTAGACCATGCCGCAGCCGGCACAGCGTACGTGGCGGAAGCGGTTGACGGTAAACTCGGAGCGGTACCCGGTCTCTCCGCAGTTATAGCAGCTGACGTTTTCAAAGTATTCGTCCCTGGGCGAGCCGTCCTGCTTGAAGTACCGCGATAGCACCTTCTCGTAATGCTGGTGGATTTTATCCAGGTTGGGATTGAGTTCACAGGTGCTGATAACCTGGTTTTCTTCCTGTTTCATCTCACTTCGCATCGTATTATTATTAACTAGACTTTACTGAGTTTCAGACGCAGGTACGACGTTACCATATGGTCGATGACCATGTGGATGTCCTCGACCGGACCGTATTCGTTCTTATTGGTCCTGACCAGCACGGCGTAATCGCAGAGAGCGGCGAGTTTACCGCCGTCGAAGCCTATCAGGCCGATAACCGTGCCGCCCATTTCCCTGGCTAGCCGGGCTGCCGCCAGGATGTTCGGCGAGTTGCCGCTGCCCGAGATGGCAATCAGCACGTCGTTTTTCGAGAACAGGTTTTTCATCTGCACGGTGAAAATATCTTCGTAGGAAAAGTCGTTCCCCAGGGCGGTCAGCAGGGGCACGTTGTCCACCAGGCTGACGGCTCTAAAGCGGATTCCCTTTTCCGGCCGACTGCACTGGATGAGGTCGGTGGCAAAGTGCGATGCCGTAGCGGCGCTGCCCCCGTTCCCCACCAGGAAAATCGTGCTCCCTTCACGTATCTTGTCCAGCAATAACGCGGTTGCCTGCTCCAGTAATTTATAGTCCATGCCGTCCAGCAGCTTGCTTAAATGCCGGCTGTAGCCGGAGTAAAAGTCCTCGGCTTTATCCATCCCGCGGAGCGACTGCGGTACCTGGTTTTCCAACTTCCGCTACCTCCTTGACGATAACTCTGTGTTTATTTCTTTCTTGCCATGACGCGCGCGTAAGAGCTTAGCCGGCTCTCCTGGAGGAAGTCCTGTAGCGCGTGCCAGGCTTTTTCGTCCCGACTCCTGAAAATATAACGCAGGAATTCCGGCAGTTCTATATCCGGGTTATTGGCGGCGGCCTTCCTGACGATTTCCACGTCCAGTCTGCCCGGCGTGCTCAGTTCGATTACCTCGAAACCCGTTTCCTTAAGCAGTCCCTGGATAGCCTCTATCGAAAGCAGGTTAATCCTGTCCGGGGGGTGGAGACGCGGCGATGCGCCGTTGAGTATCTGGTATTCGAAGCCGCTGCTGGTGTTGGTGGTGAAGAAGAACAGCCCCAGCGGTTGCAGGGCGTTGTATACTTCCTTGATGAACCCTGCCGGGTCGAAGATACGCTCGAGAACCTCGAAGGCGGTGAAGATGTCGGCTTTCCCATCGAGTCCTTTGATGTTATCGTAGAAAGACACGCTTTCCGGCAGTAGGCTTTTTCTCCCCGGCAGCTCCGACTTTATAACGATTAAGCGCTTGAAAATACCGGCTTCGTTGAGAGTGCCCAGCAGGGCGGGGTATTTCGTGCGGTAATCGGCGAAGGTCGTCGCCTGCGGCAGGTATTCGTCCGAGAGCTCCATGACCCACTGTCCCAGGGGGAAGAACTGGTTGCGGTAGCGCGTTTCCCGGGTCCTGGCGGCGATTTCGTTTCTCCAGAAGGTAACGGCTTTAGAGTCGCGGTAAAAACCGTCCAGTTTGTCCGCCGTCGGTCTCGGCGAGGCGAACAGGGTGCCGCAGCCGCCGCACAAATTATACTGGAAGCCCATTTTCACAAAGGCTTTCTGGTACTTTTTGCCGCCGCACCCGGGGCAGTCCGTCTTGACCAGCTTTGATTCGTCCGCCAGCAATGACGCCAGCTCTTCCTGCACCAGCTCCTTATAACGTTCGTAAAGGGTGTCCGGCCTTATCTCCGTTTCCCGCAGGTCTTCCAGAAAAACCACGCGTCTCATTTGACTATCCCTCTTTGTCTATTCAGGTACCCCGCCCATTCGTTATCGGCGCGGTATATCTTCTGCACCAGTTCCATCACCCTGTAGGCGTCACCGGAGGAGCCGATGGCTACCGGCGTATTCTCCTGGATGTGACGGGCGAAGTCGTCAATCTCCTTTTGCCATGAATTGTCGTCTTCGTAGAGGGTCAGGGTCTCGTGCGGATTCGGCAGCGGGTAGCCGTCACTGTCGTAAAGGCAGCGGGCTGTCTTCAGCGTCTCCGGCGCGTAGGTGCCTGTGGCAGAGAGTATGCCGTCGACGGTCAGATAGCCCTTTTCCAGGTATATTTCCATGAGAAAGCGGTGCTGCCACTGCGTCGCCGACGAGTGTACCATCGCCACCTGGTTGGCAGTGTTTTTCATGATAACGAAGGCGTTGTCCTCGACGGGCGTGTCCCAGTAGGTACGGTTGATGAAGCTGTGGATATCGGTAAAATCGGTGCAGAACATCAGCAGCAGGTCGACGAGGTGGATGCCCTGGTCGATTAATATCCCTCCCCCCGATATCGCGGGTCGCGTGCGCCAGTTGCGGTCGTAGCCGGGACCCCCGGCTTTGCCGTAGATGCCCCGTATCCACATAATTTTGCCCAGCCGTCCCCGGTCGACGATTGACTTGGCGTCCTGCATTGCCTGGTGGTAACGATGGTTGAAGCCGAACTTGAGTTTTATGCCGGGATTGGCGGTTTCCGCGTCCCGCATCAGGATGACGTCGTCAAGATTTCTTCCCGGCGGTTTCTCGCAGAATACATGAATACCGCGGTTCAGGGCGTTAACCACTATCTCCGGTATGTAGAGGTTGGGCGTACATACGAAAACGGCATCGAGTTCCTGTTCCAGGAGGTCGCGGTAGTCGCCGAAGAAAACGCTTTTCGGGTAGTCCGGCGCGTTTCCTCTGGTTACATCGCACACGGCGCGCAGGTCGAACGCCGGATGGTTTTGTACCACCTCCGCCCGGATGCTCCCCATTTTCCCCAGGCCGATGATGCCGGTTTTCAGTCTATTTTTCATACCCGTCCTTTGATATCCGTTCCAGGCGCAGGTACACGTCGTCCAGCTGGACAAGTCGTAAAAGTCTGCATATTTCGTATATTTCTAACTGATTATTCGGATTCCAGGGGTATTCTGCAAATCTGTTCACGGGGATATTCCCGGCGTTCTTTTCCGGTAAAGCCGACGGTATCTTTTCCACGCGGCTGCTGCACAGGAAAAACGAGTCCCGATGACTCACCCGCTGAATGAGCTCCAGGTATTCTTGAATTTGCCGGTGCGTCATTTCCTGGAAAGCCCCGATGCATACGGAGAGGTCGATAGAACCATCGGCGATTATGCTTGTCTGGTCGGGCGTCAGGAAGATGAAATCAGTGGAGTCGAGGTTATAGGAATTTGCTTCGTGTGGCATCAGTATTTCGGCGTCGGGGAAGAGGCTGGCGAGGTGCGGGATGGATAAACATAGCGTTTCCGGCAGGTCCACGATGACCATATTAGGCCGGAACATATGGTGCAGTAGCGACGCCAGGTTGCCGTTGCCGGCCCCGATTTCCATTACCGTTTTCGGTTCCTCTCTCAGGTAGCCGTTGAGAATATTGGCGAGATAATAGGTATAGGCCATCTGGGGACTGAGCTGGTATTTTTCGCCGGCGAAAAATACCCGTTTCATCTCTTCTATTGATTTCACCACGCCTTTCTTCTGGCGTAGGGCTTTAAAATCTATTCTGTACGGGGCAGGTTCTATTTCAGCTATCGGTTCCTGACTCATCACGGCATCGAAGGCATGAAAATAATCCATTAAGTTTATCAGGTTCCCCGCTGGCGAACGGCGGTATTTGTGGGCAACAAAGTCGATGACGGTGCCGGGATTGCGCAGGGCCGTGGCGGCTCTATGTTTTATTGATGCGGCGTTTTTCATGGGAGGCACGTAGTACCCTGATATCCCCTCGACGGTGACGGTGCTGTTGGTGATTGCCACTTTTATCTGGCTGGCATGGTATTCCCAGTAGTCAGACTTGGCATAACGGGACGTTTTACGGTATTGAGGAGAGTTCATAAATTCGGTAAATCTGGCGACGATGTTTTTTGCCAGATTATAGGTAGCCATGATATCCCTCTCTTGCCTGACGTCCTTTTTACGATTGAAACGTTACTTGCTGTAATCGTTACCTAAGTATAACATACCCCGGGAGCCTTGATAACTCCCGATGGTTAACGTCCGGCCGGTTTTCTGGCAATGATTCTCATGTGGGAACTGAAGCCGCTTTCCCTTATCCAGTCCTGCAGGCTTTCTTTGGCAGCCGGCGAGGCGCGTTGGGCAAACGTCCTCCAGAACCGGCCCGGGTCGGTATTTTCATTACGGTACATCCCTTCGACGATATCCCAGTCGAGCTGACCCGGGGTATCGACTTTGCTTACAGTGAAGCCGCATCTTTCGAGCAGCAGCGCCAGCGACCCGGGATTGAAAAAGTTGATGTGGTGCGGCGGAGTTACGCTCTTGGACTTCTCCCAGAGTATCTGGATATCGAACCCCTCGCCGTTGAGGGTGGTCAGCAGCAGGTAGCCCCCGGGCTTGAGTAAATCTATGGTTTTTTTTAGACCGTCGGCGGGGGTGTGCAGGTGCTCCATAAGCTCGAACGAGGTAAGCAGGTCGAATTTACCGTCCCAGCCCGTAATATCCTCTATGCCGAGGGGGATAACTTCCAGGCTTTTGCCCCGGCAGATTTCGGCCATCTCGCCGGAAGGCTCGATAGCCACCAGACTGGCGTTCGACCAGAATTTGCCGAGTTCTTCAAGGAAAATACCGAATCCGGCGCCGATGTCACCGATAACGCCACCTGATATCTGCCTGAATTCGTTCCGGACGAACTCCGCTCTCGGGCGAAAGATTTTTTCCCGCCGGGCTTCGGCAACCGGCTTGAAGAAGCTGTTGACCCAGAAGGTAGCGGAGGGCGAATCCGTATAGTAGTCCATCAGCAGGTCCGCCGGTGGGCGGGGACTGACGAACAGCGTTCCGCAGTCGCTGCAAAGCACGTAGCTGAATCCAAGCTTCTCGAACTGCTTTTGATAGTCTCCCCCGCCGCAGGCCGGACAGTCAATCGTCCTGAACAGGCTGCGGTCCCGGAAAATGGTACGTACGTCTTCCGCCACCAGTTCCAGGTACCTGTTCAATACCGGACGCTGGCGGATTTCCTCCTCTTTCACCGGTTCAACCGCTCCTTTTCGGTACGTACTTGCCCGCTATCGGGTCTTTCTTCATGTATTCTTCCGCGTCGCTCAGTTGCTGCGGGGTATCCACCCCCAGGGTCTCGTAGTCAGTCAGCACCATCCTGACCTTATAGCCGTGCTCGACGGCGCGCAGCATGTCGACGGACTCTATAATCTCCAGGGGTGTCGGTTCAAGTTGATTGAACTTGAAAAGGAAGTCCCTGCGGAAGGCAATTACCCCCAGCTGTTTTCGGGCGGGAACCTCGCCTGAGGCTTTTTTCCTCGAAGGTACGGGCTCCCGGGAAAAATAAAGGGCGTCGTTATTGATGTCCGTAACTACCTTGACCACGTTGGGGTCTTCGTATTCCGCGCTGTTTTTTATTTGTGCCATGAGGTTGGTGGCTGCCAGCGAAGCGTCGTTCAGCATGGGGCGGACTACCTCGTCAATCATCTCCGGGAAAATCAGGGGCTCGTCTCCCTGGATATTGACCACGATGTCCACAGCCTGGCCCGTTCCGGCAATTATCTTTTCGGTAGCTTCGGCAATCCTGTCGGTGCAGCGCTCGTGGGACGCCGAGGTCATGATAGCCCTGCCGCCGATGGTCTTAACATAATCTACTATCTCCTGGTCGCACGTGGCTACGTAGGCTTCATCGAGTGCCCGGCTCATTTTGCTTCTGAAGTAGACGTGTCCCACCATGGGCACGCCCAGTATTTCCGCCAGCGGTTTGCCCGGAAAACGGGTTGATGCCATACGTGCCGGGATTATGCCGATTACTTTCGTCATCGATGGTCTACTCCATTATATTACTATTCTCCGGTCGGTTTCTCGATACGGCGGCGCGTATCTCGTTTATAATTACCCGTAACTCGGTAATAGATACGTAGCCCCGGTAGAAAACTCTGATTATCACCGACCAGATAATTATCTGGGTGGCCAGCGTGATACCGGTAAATACCCACATGCTGTCCACGGTCGAATACAGGTAGGTATGGAAGAAGTAGAACGGGAGACAGCATACGAAGGGTATCAGGAGAACCGCCGCAAACCTGGGAAATTCTCGTGGATTTTTGTAGATGTAGTTTCTGATCAGGTAGTACAAAATCAGCGTCACAATGCCCTGGGTGCAGATGGTTACCCAGGCGACCCCGATTACACCGTAGCCGAGCTTGATAACCAGAATGTCGAAGCCGATGTTGAAAGCCAGGCCGATGCTGTAAAAGATGAGTGAGAGTCTCTGTTTGTTTACCAGGCTGGAATTCAGGATTAAAGAAGGGATTATCGATATCGCCATCAGGTAGAGATTGTAAGACAGCACGTTGAATATCGGTATGCTGTCGATATACTTCGTGGTCAGCAACGTGGCTATCAGGGTAAAAATCAGTTGAGCCAGGGGGATAGTGATAGCCGTAGCCAGCGCCATGTACACGGCGATGCGCCGGGTGTCCCTGAAGCCTTTATGTATTGAGTCGGCAGTGCCGGCTTCCTGCCACAGGATAGGCTGCAATACCCTCCCGAAATCGTTGAAGAAGGTCAATGCATGAGTCAGGAAGCCGATGGCAAACGTATAGAAACCCAGCTGTGCCAGGGGCAGCATGGCGGCGATAATCGTCCTGTCCGCCATGCGGAAAGCCCAGAACATCAGCCCCAGTCCCTGGAGGATGACGCCGATTTTCAACAGCCGGAGAATTTCCTGTTTATCGAGGCCAAAGCGGAAACCGATATTGCCTTTGGTGAAGTAGTAGACCAGAGCCACGGCATGGGCGACCAGCGGACCTACGATAAGGGCGTAGACTTTCAGCCAGTGCAGGCTTGCCAGGATGACGACCGGAGATACGATGGTAATTATCAGGCTGCCCAGCGCCACCGTGTTGAATTTCTGCCTTATAAAATTCATGTGGGACCAGAGCCCGATCAGGCGGTTGGCAATATAACTCGCGGCTATGATAAGCAGACCTATCCTGAGGACGGTATCCATGTAAAAAAAGGAAGCCCCGATGATGACCGCGGTGGGGAGTATTATATAAAGCAGTTCGGCGGAAACGGAGATGTTCTGGACTTTCAACGCCTCTTCATCCTTGCCCTGGCCCAGTAAGACGGGTATCTCCCTGGAAGCAGCGCTGTATATCCCCGGCGCGACCAGGCCGACGTACATCAGCCAGAGTCCCAGCAAGCCGTAGGTCCCGTATTCCGTCGGCGTCAGTATCGTCGCGGCGTACAGGGTTACCGCCAGCCCTGCTGCGGCGGATATTACCTTCACCGAGGTAAACTTCATGGCGTTCCTGGCTATATTGATGATGCTAATCGGCATATCATGCCCCGGCTTCCGCTTTTTTCGCGGCTATCGCTTCTTTTAGTCGGGTTTCCAGCTGTTCGGCGATACTCTCGCAGTTGTGGACTTTCTTGACGTATTCCAGTCCGTTGCGCTCCAGGCGCCGCCGGTATTCCTTATCTTTCAGGACGTTGACCAGCTTCTCCGCCATATCTTCGGGAGTGCCGGCAAAGGCTATGCCCTGTTCCTCGCCGGGCGTCACCGCCACGAGGCCCGGCAGCGGCGTTGCCACGACGGCTTTACCGCAGGCGAGGTACTGCACGATTTTCCCCGGGAATATCTCCCGGGTAGCCCCGGTTATCCGGAAAGGATTCAGGCACACGGCGGCCATATTGATGTATTGCGGCATGGTCTCGTAAGGCTGGAAGCCGGTGATAATAACCCTGTCCCCCGCGCCCGTCTCCCTGATAATGCTTTCGAGTTTCCCGCGCTGCGGCCCGTCCCCGACGATGAGCAGTTTGACCTCGGGCACCTTGCCCGTGATATCCGGCAGCCATCGTATCGTTTCGTCCAGCCCGCTGAAATCGAAAAGTGTGCCCATGTACAGTATCACCCTGTCCGTGTCTTTGATGCCCCACCGTCGTCTCAGTTCACCGGAGGCGGGGGAGGGGTGAAAGATTGCCGTGTCCACCGGCATGGGCAGCAGCTTTATTCTGTCTGCTCCGGCTCCCAGGCCCGTCACGTAACGGGAAAGACTGGGTGTCAGCGTCAGAACCATGTCCGCACGGGGGTAGACCATTTTTTCAAGGATTTTGGTAAACGGACGCAGTATTGGGTAAACGACCAGCTGGTTGAGGATGTCTATCGACCTGAATACGACCGGTATGTTGTGCCGGCGGGCGGCGTAGACGGCCTGCAGGCCGTTGGTGGCGACGCCGTAGAGGACAACGGCGTCTATCTTTTTATCGCGGATAGTTTTATTAATGACCGAGCAGTGAGTAAAAACGGCGGATATCCGGCTGAGTCCGCTTATTTTTATAAAGCCGGGCCTGATGAGTGTTACGGAAGAGCCCTTGAAGGCGCGGGATATGCCGTCTATCTCCTGTGTTTTTAAATCCCAGAGTTCGGAGAGCTCGCTGCGTTTCCAGTTGTTTTCGTAGTCGATGGCGTAGACCTTATGCCCCCGCATCGATAACGATTCCGCCAGGGTATGAATGTCGAAGACCACCTTGTTCAGCCAGTCGACTTCATGGATGAAGAGGACGTTCACGCTGTAACTCCGCTACTTGATGCCATATACGGATTTCATCCATTCTATTGTCCAGGGTATGCCTTCCTCGGGAGGCACCTTCGGGTCGTGTTTCAGGTCGCGCCGCGACTTGCTGTAATCGATGTGCTTGACCTGGGTGGTGAAGGGCTCTCCTTTCTTATAGGTGACCTTGGAGTCGTCCTTGCCCAGGTAATCTAGTATCAGGTCGGAAACGTATTTGATGTCGCACTCCCACTCTTCCTTGCCGCCGATGTTGTAGACCTCGCCGGGGATGAAGTTATCGACGATATTAGCGAAGGTGCGGCAGGTGTCTTCCACGTAGTCGAAGATGCGCTTGTGCCCCGTGTAAACGGTGTACGGTTCGTCGTGAAGGGCTTTATAGATAAACGCGGGGATAACGCCCCGGTAGGGGTGGTAATGCTCGTGGGGTCCGTAGGCGTTGACCGGCCTTACCCTGACGGTCTCCGTCCCGAACATCTCCGCCGAGTTCAATACCATGAGCTCTCCCGCCCACTTGGTGACCGCGTAGTCGTTCATCTGCTTGATGGCGAGTTTATCCATGACGTCTTCGCTCATCTTCCCCGTATAGTCACCGTAGACCTCGGCGCTGGAAAAGAATATCATCTTGAATTTCTTCTGTTCCTGGAGGCGTATCATGTGCTTGGTGCCGATGGCGTTGGTCTGCCAGAGGTTTTCGTAGTAGTCTTCGCCGTTCCACCGCCCGTATTCCGCCGCCAGGTGATAGACGAAGTCGAAATCGTGCGCGTTAAAAATCCGCTCTATCTGCCGGTACTCCCTCGTATCGCAGCGGATGTAGTTGGCGGTAGCGGCGGAGTTCATCAGGTCGGAGACCCACACTTCGTGACCGCGCTGCCTCAGTTCCGGCACGAGGTTGGAGCCGATGAATCCGGTGCCTCCGGTAACCAGTATCTTAGCCATCTTTTGCCTCCATGATGATGTCGAATATCTTTTCGGCGGCATGTCCGTCCCCGAAAGGATTGTCCCAGTTCTTCTCCCGCGTCAGCATGGTCGCCACCCCATCTGCGATTCGTTCCGCCACCGCACCGGCCAGGACGTTAGCGCCCACCGACACCGTTTCCGGCCGCTCGGTGTTGTCCCGCAGGGTAACGCAGGGCACGCGCAGAATGCAGGCTTCCTCCTGGACGCCTCCGGAGTCGGTCAGCACCAGCCGGGCATTACTTTCAAGCTGCAAGAAACTGAGATAGTCAACCGGTTCGATTACATTGATGTTCTTAGGCAATTCAGCCATACCGTCGAGTATTTTCTTACTCCTCGGGTGGGCGGGGTAGACCACCGGCATCCCGAACTTTTCAGCCACCCGGCTGAGTCCCTTCAGGATTGATGCAAATCTTTTTAGCTTATCGGTGTTTTCCTGGCGGTGCAGGGTAGCTAGGAAGTATTGCTGCGACTTGAGCCGGAACTTACTTTCGATGTCTACCTTACTCTTCGCCAGCTCCAGGTTCTGGTTGACGGCGTCGACTATGGTATTGCCGGTAAGGAATACCTTCTCCCCGGCGATGCCCTCGCCCAGCAGTATCTCCCGCGCTTTTTCCGTCGGCGCGAAGAGGTAGTCCGAGACGTGGTCGGCTACCACCCGGTTTATCTCCTCCGGCATGCCCCTGTCGTAAGAACGCAGTCCCGCCTCCACGTGCCCAACTTTGATGCCGAGTTTGACCGCCGCCAGCGAGGCGGCCAGCACGCTGTTGGTATCGCCCTCCGCAAGGACAATGTCCGGTCTTTCGGCATCGAGTATTTTCTCGATGCCGATGAGCATTTTGCCGGTCTCCTCGGCGTGGGAGCCGGAGCCGACCTCTATATTGTATTCGGGCGGGGGAATTTCCAGCTGCTCGAAGAAAACCTTATCGAGCTGATATGAATAATGCTGGCCGGTATGCAGCGTGAAGTAGTCTGCCCTTTTTCCCCGCAGTATTTTCAGCAGCGGAGCCAGCTTGATTATTTCGGGGCGGGTTCCGAGAATTACCGAAATCTTCATGCGGCAGACTTATCTCCTGACTGGTGATAGTCCCGGAGCCTGGCGTTTTGCCGTCACCGGAACCGGAAAACCGGAGAGACATGACCGGCTCCGGTCAGGTTGATATTATCTGTAATTATAACCCACCCCGTTGGCGTTAGCAAGGCAAGACGTATTCTTGCAAAGCCGTTACATATATGCCATAATTGAGCCAACTCTATCAACGAAGCCCCGCAGCGGAATCGCAAGAGGATATGAGTGTAAGCAGATTATCGCCGAGATTTATCGTCGCCATACTCATTGCCGTCGCTTTCGGTATTTCCCTGATTTTTCGAGTCGTCCTGCCTTTCGACCAGGTTTTCGGCGGCGATTTTATTAAATATACCGGCGTGGACGCCTATTTTCATATGCGTCTGGTCGATAATATGGTGCATAATTTCCCCCATCTCACGAGTTTCGACCCCTACTTCTATTTCCCCGGCGGCGCTCAGATCACCAATTCTTATTTCCCGGACTGGGTTTTAGCCGGTATCATCTGGCTGTTCGGTCTGGGTTCACCCACGCAGCATACCACCGACGTTATCAGTGTACTGTATCCGGCTATGATTGCCGCTTTGACCGTTATCCCGGTTTATTTCATCGGCAAAGCCCTCTTCAACCGGTGGGTGGGCGTCATTGCGGCGTTTTTAATGGCGGTACTTCCCGGTGAATACCTGGGGCGGACGATACTCGGTTTGAACGATACTCCGGGCATCGAAGTGCTGTTAAGCACAACTTTCATAGCCTTCATGATATGGGCGGTTAAGACCGCCCGGGAAAGAGGCCTGACCTTCGACCATATCTTAAAGCTGGATAGGTCAGTGTGCGTCAAACCTCTGGTGTTAAGTGCCCTTGCCGGAGCCTTTCTGGGGATGTATCTCATCAGCTGGATTGGCGCGCTGCTATTTGTTTTTATCTTTGTCCTCTATCTGGTCGTACGGTTCATTAAGGACCACCTGGCGCAGCGATCGGCGGACTACCTGAGCATTGTCAGTATCATATCCCTGGTAGTTGCCCTGATAATTTTCGCCCCGATTACCCAGCGTTCTTTATACGTCGTGTCCCTGGTTCTGGCAATCTTTTTCCCGGTGGTGTTGATTATCATTTCCCGGTTGATGGCTTATAAAAATATCAAAACATATTATTATCCCGTCGCCCTGGTCGTTATCGGCGGTATCGCCGCCGCCATCTTTTACGGCATTAAGCCGGATTTACTGCAAAATATGCTGTCCAGGTTCGATATCTTTGCACCGGTCGGGGCTACTGCCGTCACGACCATCGAGACGCAGCCTTTTCTGGCTCCGGCAGGCGAATTCAGCACGGCGATCGGCTGGGGTAATTTCACCACCACATTTTTCCTGTTCAGCAAATTTGCGTTCCCCGGCGTGGCTCTTATAGCGTTGGGCGTCCTGATTTATCTGTTCATCAGGAACAGCAGTATGTCGCTGGGTTATCTTCGCCCGGTTATCTGGACAGTGGCTATTATCCTCGTAATAATGATAATGCTTTTGATGTCCGGTTACGGGCACCGGTACTGGGCTCTGGCATTCGCCGCTGTTCTGGTGGCTCTCCTCCTGATGCCGGGAGACGGGAAGAAAAACTGGACGCTCTTTCTTGTCTGGTCTCTGGTTATATTGATGCTTGCCCTGGGACAGCGGCGCTTTGCCTATTACCTGGTGGTCAACATTGCCGTGCTCTCCGCTTATTTATGCTGGCAGTTGGTCTGGCTTGCCGGCTTGAGGAAAATGGCAGCAAGGTCGGAAGATGAACAGGAAAAGGAACACTACTATGTGGAAGCGCCAAAAAGGCGTGACTATTATGAGCTTCTCGGAGTAACTCAAAGTGCTTCTTACAGGGAGATAAAGAAAGCATTCCGGAGCTTATCTCACAAGTATCATTCGGATGCAAGCCGGTCTCCTGAAGCTGAAGACAGGTTTAAGGAGATAAATGAAGCCTTTGAGGTGCTATCTAACCCTGAGAAACGGGCTGCTTATAATCGTTCCAGGCATGGCATCCTGGCGGATAAGCGGAAAGCCGGAAAGAAGGCGCCTCGCCGGGAAAGGCAGGGAATCTCGATTTACGTTATCAACACGGCGGTATTATCGGTGGCGCTTTTCTTCCTTGTCTTTTTCCCGAACATAATCAAGGCAACCGAAATGACCACGACGGAAGAGGCGCCCTATTCGCCTACCGATGCCTGGATGGAATCCCTGCTCTGGATGAGGGATAATACCCCCGACCCCATGGGTGACCCCGAAGCTTATTATAAATTATACGATCCCCCACCCCCGGGCGAGAGATTTCCTTACCCGGACTCCGCGTACGGCGTTACTTCCTGGTGGGATTACGGCTACTGGATTACCCAGATTGCCCACCGCCTGCCCAGCGCCAATCCCGGCCAGGACCCCGCCCGTTTAAAGAACGTAGCCAATCTACTTTTGTCCCGTGATGATGAGTCTGCCCGGGAAATGCTGGAGAAAATGGGCACCTCTTATGTCGTCATCGACAATTATATCGTACGGGCTAAATTTTGGGCGGTGGTTGAATGGGCGGAGCAGGAAGAGCAGGAGTATTATGATATTTTCTTTGTACCTTATGAGGGCAGGTTACAGGCGGTGCAGTTTTTCCTGCCCGCCTATTATGAGACTCTGGCGGTACGACTCTACAATTTCAATGGCGAGGCGGTGACTGAATTTAGGGTGGCGGTGATTACCTACGTCGAAAAGCAGGAGCAGGGTCTCACCTATAAACAGGTTACCGATTTTAAGGAATTCACCAGCTACCGGGAAGCCCAGGAATATTACGATAGTCTGACGTCCGGCAATAACGTCATCGTCGGCGTCAGCCCGTTTATCACCCCTATCGCGCTGGAAGAGGTGAGGGACTTCCGGCTCGTTCACAGTTCCGAGCAGGGTTCTTCATTACAGAACATTGGCTTTATACCTGAAGTTAAGATATTCGAATATACCGGTCGGAACAAGTAATAGCCCCTGTCCTTGACAGTCCCGCATCCCGCCGATATTATTCAACCTGAATGACCGTACTCATCTTTGTCAAAGACCTTCTTCTGGCGACGTTTGGCCAGATGGCTTCGCTGTTCGCCGGCCTCTTTGTTTTCGGGCTGCTGATACAGTTCATCTCCCAGCTTACTTTCAGGTCGCTGGTAAAGTCGTTCGGGAACGGGGGCATTTATCTGGTAGCCTGGCTGGGCACGCCTATCCACGAACTGGGCCACGCCCTTTTCTGCGTGATATTCGGCCATAAAATCGATGAGATAAAGTTTTTCCAGCCGGACCCCGCCACCGGCACGCTGGGATACGTTAATCATAAGTGGAACCCCCGCAATCCCTGGCATGTTCTGGGTAATTTCTTCATCGGCGTCGGCCCCATGGTGCTCGGTTCCGCCGTGCTGTTCGCCCTTTTTTACTTCCTCATACCGGATAGCCGGCGTGTGTGGGACTCTATTATCGTCAGCATCGGCGGCATCGATAAAGGTACCGCGTTCGTAGACTATCTCAACGTTTTCTGGGACTCCGCTCTCGCCATTGTCAGGCTTATTTTTACTTTTGAGAATCCGACCACCTGGCAGTTCTGGGTGTTTCTGTACCTGTCCATCTGTGTCGCCTCGAATATCAGGCTCAGCTGGGCGGATGTTAAGGGTTCTCTCTCTGGGCTGGGCTGCATTGTGGTAATCTTTCTGCTGATGAACCTTGTCTTTCTTCTCATCGGGAATAACGGCAGTGAATTTTTCCCGTTTACCGTCTCCTGGCTGGGCGCCGTTTACGGTGTGCTGGTACTCGCCCTGATTATGGTCCTGATTGGTTTTATCCTGATTTATCTGCTTTCATCAATATATTATCGACTGAGGTTCAATGCTTTTCTGAATCCGTTTGTCTGAAAGGGGAATGAAGAAGGATAGGCAATAATGGAATCTTAAACCAACCCCACCCCGCCCCATCTGAGTTATCTTTTCCCGCCCAAACCGCCCTCGCATCATTAACTGCTTACCCCGCAGTTTTTCCGTCTTTACCTCCATAAATGCTATAATTGTTTTAGAGTAAAGCATGAGTGTTAAAGTCAACATACCCCCCGCCTTTCAGGCTCTGATTGGCGGCGTAAAACAGATTGACGTTATCGGAAACACGGTCGGTGAGTGCCTCGATGCGTTATTGAAAAAGCATCCAGAATTGAAGTCGCGACTCTTTAACGACCGGGGCAGGCTTTCCGGTGGCATAAACGTCTTTGTCAATGGAGAAAGGGTTCATCCTGACCCCCTGGCAAAGCCGGTGCGTGACGGAGATACGATTCATCTGGCTTATATCATCCTGGGAGGCTAAGGCTGCCGCGTTTCTGGAATCCAGACCGGATAGATATTATAATACTGACAGCATTTACAGGAGGCAAACATGGCGCTAAACACCGGTAGAGTACTCAGGGTAAATCTTACCAGCGGTAAAATAAGCACGAAGCCAGTCCCTGAAGAGATAGCGGCGGAATTCATCGGGGGGAGGGGCTACGGTATCCGTTATCTCTATGATGAGATAGCTCCGGGTATAGACCCCCTCGGCGAGGATAACAAGCTGCTGATGCTTAACGGACCCCTGGCGGGTACCGCCGCCCAGGCGGTCTCCCGCTGGATGACGGTTACCAAAAGCCCTTTAACCGGTGCTTTTGCCCGTTCCGTCTGCGGGGCGGACTTCGGCGCCTGGCTGAAGTTCGCCGGTTATGAAGTCGTTATTGTCGAAGGCAAGGCTGAAAAACCGGTTTATGTTCACGTCACCCCGGACGGCGGTCAAATTCTGGACGCCTCTGAAATCTGGGGCAGGGACACCAAAGAAACACAGGCATGGCTTACCCAGCAGCACGGCAGGAATACCCGCACGGCCTGTATCGGCCCCGCCGGGGAGAACCTGGTCAAGTACGCCGCCGTCGTCAGCGACCGCCGCACGGCCGGCCGCTGCGGAACCGGTACGGTGATGGGCTCCAAGAACCTGAAAGCCGTAGCCATTACGGCGAGTCGAAAACTATACCTCGCTGACCCCGCCGCGTATGAAAAGCTGGCTAAAGAACAGGTGAAAATGCTGCTTGATAACGAGGGTTTTCAGAACCATAAGGAGTGGGGCACCACCGCCACCCAGGATATCACCAACGAAATCGGCATTTACCCGGTGCGCAACTTCCGCTACGGGCAGCAGCTTAAATACAAAGAGATTATCGGCTCCGAATACCGTAAGTTCCGGACCGGGGATATGGGCTGTTATTCCTGCTCGGCGCGCTGCGGCAAGGTGCACACCGTTACTTCCGGTACCTACGCCGGGGCTCACAGCGAAGGCCCCGAGTACGAGTCCATCTGGGCGTTTACCGGACCCATCGAGAGCAACAGCATAGAAGCCAGTATCGCCGCCGACCAGCTCTGCGACGACCTCGGCCTGGACACGATAAGCACCGGCGGCTGCATCGGCTTCGCCTATGAGCTTTACGAGAAGGGTTTGCTTAAGAAATCGGACATCGACGGCATGGAGCTCGACTACGGCAAACACGAGCCGATGATTGCCCTGATAAAGAAGATTGCTGCCCGCGAGGGCATCGGCGACCTCCTTGCCGAGGGCGTCATGCGCGTCGCTCAGAAAATCGGCAACAACTCGGATGTTTACGCCATCCATGTCAAGGGACTGGAGCTGCCCGCCTACGAACCTCGCGGCGCCAAGTCCCAGGGCTATAACTACATCACCGCCAACATTGGCGCCAGTCACTGCTACGGCTATGCCGCCCAGGATGTTTTCGGCGCCCCATTTCCCCACCCCACCGACCGCTTTTCCGAGGAGAACGCCGACGTGGTTATCTTCAACCAGGATGGCACCGCTTCCAAGGAAACGGGGATTTGCTGCGGATTTTCCGGCGGCTGGGGGTGGTCGGAACTTTTCGGGAAGCTGCTCGCCGCCGCCAGGGGCATCGATAAGTTCGCCGATGATGCCTACCTGAACAGGGTAGGCGACCGTATCTTTAACCTGGAAAGGGCTTTCAATATCCGCGAGGGGTTCTGGCGCAAGCAGGATACCTTCCCGCAACGCATCCTCACCGAGCCCCTCCACACCCGCGAAGCCCCCGGCGAGGGACAGATTGTCGGTCACCAGGACGAGTTCCTGAACAAATATTATCAGTTGCGCGGCTGGAGCAGGGACGGCATTCCCACCGAGAAGAAGCTGAAAGAGCTCGGACTGGACTTTGCCATGAAAGACATGAAAGAATATGCAGGACGTTGATATTTTGAGCATCAGGAAAGGAGCGTAATAAATGGGCAAGTCAAAGTACGGAAAGTACATTACCACGGAGCTGAAAAGGGGCATCGTCATGCCCGGTTACAAAGGCCCCCAGCAAATTGTTCAGGGCTACCGGGATGGCTACCGTCTGGGTCTGGAACACGTTATCTGGATGGATAAAGAAGTTCTTCCTGGTGCCTTCTACGGCGAGTACACCTGGCAGTGGCCCTCCACCATGAAAGACCAGCGGCCGCCCATGCCGGAGATGAAGCCGCCGGAGCTGGTTACGCCGGAGCTGGTCAAGAGCGGGAAGGTCCCCGGCATTGCTCCCCACTCCCACCCTTTCGTCGAGATTTTCACCTACTTCGGCACCAATTTGGACGACCCGTCCGACCTCGGCGGCGAGATTGAGTTCTGGCTTGAAGATGAAAAGTTCGTTCTTACCAAGAGCTTTATGGTATACATCCCGGCTAATATGGAACACTGCCCGCTGGTTTTCCGCCGCATGGACGCCCCGATGTTCCACATGACCCTCGGCTCGGGCGATATGTACGTTTAACTGAAAAAATGCTATCGAGATTTATAGTAAGAGGTAATAAAAATGCATCAGGGCAGAAACGCTAAATACGTTGTAGATACCCCTAAAGCCGACGCCAAATATCCCCCTTACCGCGTCAAGAACGACCCCAATACAGTCAAGCCGATTGTCCAGGTGGACGCCGATACCGTCCCCGGCGCTGAATTTTATGCCGAGGCAAAGTGGATACTGCCCAACGGTGAAAAAGAGATAAAGCTTTGTGAATCGCATACCCACGACTTTAATGAAGTGCTCGGCTTCTTCGGCTTTAACTACGATAATATCCAGGACCTCGGCGCGGAGATTGAAATAACTATCGATAACGAGAAAAACATCGTCGATAGGAGCTTCGCAGCCTGTATACCGGCGGGTGTCCAGCACGGTCCCGTTATTATCCGGAACATCCAGAGGCCTATCTTCCATGCATCTTCCGGGCCCACCAGCCAGTACAAGTAGCCGTAGAAAAATCCTGGAGGTGGATATAAATTATGTCTATTAAGGAGTTCAACCGCTTCGGGGAGGAACTGGAAGAGGTAATGATACTGCGGACGTCTCCCGTGGCCGTGAAAATGCTGAAGAAGAAATCAGAAATTCCGGAAGGCGCTATCCAGCCCAGGCGAGACCGCGGCTATCACCTCGCCCAGTGCCAGGCTTTCGCCATGTCGCGTCGGGAAAAAGCTGCCGTCGCCATGCTGAAGGAAGACCACTGGTGCCCTGCCGCCCTCATGGCTTACGGTATGGTACCGGCGCCCGACCCGGTCCGGGGCCACCCCTATGAGCGTTTCGAAGAAGGGAAATACATCGGCATCCTGACCGCCCCGCTGAAGAGCGCCGACTTTGAGCCGGATGTCGTTATTATCTATTCCAATACCTCCCAGCTCAGGGGCTTGCTGCTGTCCTTGCCCTTTGAGGATATATCCCAGGTAAACGGTCGCTTCTTTCCTCCCTCCTGTGCCCACGCCGTCGTCACGCCGATGCTCAAGGGCGGCTACTGGGTTGTTATACCCGACCCCGGTGAGTACCAGCGGGCGCTCGGCGATGAAGGCGAGATGATGTTCGCCGTCCCCGCCGATAAAATGGAGGGCCTTATCGCCGGTCTTGGCAAGTTCAAGGACCACGAATTTGCCTATCGCAATCATAACTATTTCATGCTGGGGGACTTTCCCCGGCCGGACTTTTATAAGGAAATGTTCAGAAGCTGGGGGCTGGAAGACTATTAAATGTCGCAATCACATCGAGCGCACCGCCATACGCATGATATCAGCCGCGTTACCGACCGCCTGAGGGAGAAGGGGTACCGCCTGACTCCCCAGCGGTTGATGATTCTGGAGGCGATTGAAAGCAGTCATGACCATATCTCCGCCGAGGAGATTTATGCCGAGGTGTCCGCCAGATACCCCAACGTCAATATCTCCACGGTCTACCGCACTCTGGATTTGCTGAAAAAGCTCGGCATGGTCTATGAAATCGACCTCGGCGAAGGGCGTATCCGCTACCACGCCGAGCAAAGCGGGCACCACCATCACCTGGTCTGCCAGGACTGCGGCTCGGTAGTCGATATTGATGAGTCCGCCCTCTCTTCGCTGCGTGACGTATTGCTGCGTGATTACGGTTTCCGGGCTGATTTGAGGCATGTCGGGGTCTTCGGACTCTGCGAGAAATGCTGGAACAAGACCCGGGGAGGCGGAAAATTATGACCGGTAAACGCAGGCAAAAGTGGGAGAAGGAAAAGCTGGCTCCGGCACGTAAGCGTAGTCCGGAACGACGTAGAGATTTTAAGCTGACCTCCGGCATGGAGATAAAGCCTCTCTATACGCCCGATGACCTCCGGGGTGTCGACCTCGAAGAAACGCCGGGTTACCCGGGGGAATATCCTTTCGGGCGGGGCATCCAGCCCACCATGTACCGGGGCCGTCTCTGGACGATGCGGCAGTATGCCGGGTTCGCCTCGGCGGAGGAGTCCAACCGCCGCTATCGCTATCTGCTGGAGCAGGGGCAGACCGGTCTCAGCGTCGCTTTCGACCTCCCCACCCAGCTAGGTTACGATTCCGATAGTCCCATGTCAAAAGGAGAGGTCGGCAAGGTGGGCGTGCCCGTCGATTCTCTGCATGATATGGAAGTCCTCTTCAAAGATATACCCCTGGACAAGGTCAGCACCTCGATGACCATCAACGCCACTTCCCCCGTATTACTGGCGATGTATATCGCCCTGGCTGAAAAACGCGGCGTGGCTCTGGACAGCCTCAACGGCACCGTCCAGAACGATATCCTGAAGGAATACATCGCCCGGGGCACCTATATCTTTCCCCCCGCTCCCTCGATGCGCCTGACCACGGATATCTTCGAGTATTGCAGTCAAAACGTGCCCCTCTGGAACACCATTTCCATCAGCGGCTACCACATGCGCGAAGCCGGCTCGACGGCGGTGCAGGAAATCGCCTTCACCCTGGCGAACGGTATCGCTTACGTACGGGCGGCTATCGACCGGGGACTGAACGTCGATGACTTCGCCGGGAGGCTTTCCTTCTTCTTCGATGCCCATAACAACCTGCTGGAGGAAGTCGCCAAGTTCCGCGCCGCCCGTATCCTCTGGGCAAAGATTATGAAAGAGCGTTTTCACGCTAAAAACCCGCGCAGCTGCATGCTGCGTTTCCACACGCAGACGGCCGGTTCCTCGCTGACCGCACAGCAGCCCTACAACAACGTCGTCAGGACGGCTGTCCAGGCTTTAGCCGCCGTCCTCGGCGGAACGCAGTCGCTCCACACCAATTCCTACGACGAGGGTTACGCCACCCCCTCGGAAGAAGCTGTCACCACCGCACTGCGTACCCAGCAGGTGCTCGCTTACGAGAGCGGCGTGGCGGACTCCATCGACCCCCTCGGGGGCTCCTGGATGGTGGAATCGTTAACGCGGGAAATAATGGCGGCAGCGGAGAAATATATCGGAAAAATCGACTCCCTCGGGGGCGCAATGAAGGCTATCGAAGCGGGCTTTCAACAGCGGGAAATCCAGGAAAGTTCCTACCGCTACCAGCAGGAAGTGGAAGCGGAGGAGAGGGCAATCGTCGGCGTGAACAGATTCGTTACCCCGTATGCTGAAATTGATAGACTCCTGCGCGTGGACGCCGAAGCTGCTGAAAAACAGGTGGCTGTACTTAAAAAAGTAAAGAAAGAGCGGGACGCCGGGGAAGTAGCCGCGTCCCTGGATAACCTGAAAAAGGTCGCCGCAGGCGAGGCAAACACCATGCCGGCTTTCATCCGCTGTGCCGGGGCTTATGCTACCGTCGGTGAAATCAGCGACGCCCTGCGGGAGGTGTTCGGCGTACAGCGGGAGTTCCTGATTATTTAACATTTTAATGATTATCGATATTTCGCTATGTCATCCTCGTTAGTTTTTTCCGTCATTCCCGCGAAAGCGGGAATCCAGTGGCCGGGGGGATAAGGGGAAAATATTACGGAGAAGTCATTTACGTGATTAAGAGAGTACACCACATCGGTATCGCCGTCAGGAATCTAAAGGAAAGCATCGCCGTCTATGAAAACATGCTGGGCGCTAAAGCCCGCATCGAGGCGGTTCCCTGCCAGCAGGTCAGCGAGGCTATCTTCGATTTCCATGATGAGGCGGAAATAAACCTGCTCGAGCCGATGAGCCCCGAAAGCGCCGTGGCTAAGTTCCTCGAAAAGCGGGGGGAAGGGCTTCACCACATCGCTCTGGAAACGGATGATATCGATGCGGAACTGAAAACGATGCAGAAAAAGGGATTCCGGCTTATCGATGAGCAGGCAAGGGAAGGCGCCGAGGGCAGGATAGCTTTCCTTCATCCGAAGTCGGCCAGCGGCGTCCTCATCGAGCTTGTCCAGCCGGGAGAGAAAAAAGAATAGTCATATCCCCCTGTCATTCTGAGGGAGTGAAACGACCGAAGAATCTCGTCCTCCAAACAATTACGAGATGCTTCGCTTCGTTCAGCATGACAGGTTGAATTACGGGTAGCGCTGGAGTATTAAAAATAGTAGCATTAGGAATCGATGGCTGAATATTACGTTTATATGATGACTAATATTTCAGGTATGCTATATGTTGGTGTTACTAATGACCTTGAACGTCGTGTTTATGAACATAAGATGAAATTGGTACCCGGTTTCACGAAACGGTACGGCCTTAATCAGCTTGTTTATTTTGAGACTACTAGAGATGTTGAAGCAGCTATTTCGCGCGAAAAGCAGATAAAAGGATGGCTTAGCAGCAAAAAGGTAGCTCTGGTTAATTCTGTCAATCCAGGATGGAAAAATTTAAGTTCAGAGTGGTATGATACAAATGTCATTCTGAGGGAGTGAAACGACCGAAGAATCTCGTCCCCTCTGATTCTTGGGTCATACATGGAAATCCCGGGAGTAGCTTTAGATGAGCCGAAAAAAGATAAGGGTGCTGGTTACCAAGCCGGGTCTCGACGGACATGACCGCGGCGCCAAGGTGGTAGCGCGCGCCCTGAGTGAAGCCGGCATGGAGGTCGTTTACACCGGCATCCGCCAGACGCCGGAAATGATTGTCACCTCTGCCCTCCGGGAGAACGTCGACGTTATCGGACTGAGCTGTCTTTCCGGCGCCCATCTGGAGCTGTTCGGGGAGGTCATGCGGGGACTGAAACAGAAAGACGCGGGTAACATTATCGTGGTTGCCGGAGGCATCATTCCCGAGGACGATGTTCCCGCCCTGAAGAAGCTGGGCATCAAGGCCGTCTTCGGGCCGGGTACGCCTACTTCTGAAATCGTGGCGGCGATTCAAAAGCTTGTGGCAGCTAAAAAATCGGGTTAAGATATATAAAGGCGAGGCTATTGTGACCGACCGTGAAATATCAGTCAAAGAACTGGAAGAAGGTACCGGGCTTTATCTCGACTTCGACAAGATATCGAAAGTGGCGGCGCAGACTCCCGGTGTCCTGCCCGTCGCCGTCCAGAACATTGATACTAAAGAGGTGATTCTGGTAGCCTACGTTAATAAAGAAGCCTTTCAAAAAAGCATCGAGACCGGTATTGCCACCTTCTGGAGCACTTCGCGTAACGAACTGTGGGTAAAGGGCGCTACCTCCGGCAATACCTTCGCACTGGTCGAGGTAAGGGTCAACGACGAACAGAACGCACTGGTATATCTCGTTCGACCTAACGGCGGCGGTATCTGCCACACCCGTAACTCGAAGGGGCAATCCCGCAACTGCTTTTACCGCCGGCTGAATACCGGTACCGGTACGCTGGAAAACCTCGACCCTTAGTCCGGAGACGCCTTCCCTGGATATGTTCGGGATTATTGTTATTCATTATGAGTATCAATATAAAACTGATTGAAGCCGGAGATATCCCTTCCCTTGCCGATGCGTTTGTCGGCAGTCCCTGGGATACCCCCGCGGAGCACTTCGAGGAATTTCTCGCCGAGCAGGATGGCGGGAAACGGGTGGTCCTCGTCGCCTATTATCAAAAAGAAATCGCCGGTTACGTCACCATCAAGTGGCAGTCGGATTACCCGCCTTTCGCGGAGAGAGGCATACCGGAAATCAATGACCTGCGGGTGCTGCCCGCTTTCCGGCGCCGCGGCATCGCTTCCGCCCTGGTGGACGAGGCGGAACGGAGGACATTCGAGCGGTCGCCTCGCGTCGGTATCGGCGTCGGGATGTATGCTGACTACGGACCTGCCCAGCGTATGTATGTCCTGCGCGGCTACGTCCCCGACGGACGGGGTTTATGTCACAGAAATAAGTTCGTTGTCGCGGGCGAGCGCGTCCCCGTTGATGATGACCTTGTCCTCTATTTCATCAAGGAGCGCCCGTAAGCGTTTGGATATCGGGTTGATTCTGACTGAGGCAAGTTAACGTTCCTGGCGTTTAACCTTCAGGCTTTAAAACAGGCAACTTCGTGTCCGTTGCCGACGTCGCGCAACTGAGGCCTTTCCTCGTGGCATTCCGGTCTGGCTAACTCACAGCGTGGATGAAAGTGGCAACCCGTCGGCGGGTCGGCCGGACTGGGGACCTCTCCCTTCAGGACGATGCGCGCCCGTTCTCTTTCTATTACAGGGTTCGGAATGGGCACTGCCGATAGCAGCGCTTTGGTATAGGGATGCAGCGGGTTCGCGTAAAGCTCCTTAGAGGTGGCTAGTTCCACTATTCTTCCCAGGTACATTACCGCGACCCGGTCGCTGATGTGCTGTACCACAGAAAGGTCATGGGCTATAAAAAGATACGTAAGTCCCAGATTCTTCTGGAGTTCCCCGAGTAAATTGATTATCTGAGCTTGAATGGAAACGTCAAGGGCAGAAATCGGCTCGTCGCAGACTATCAATGAGGGACGACTTGCCAGGGCGCGGGCTATGCCCAGACGCTGGCGCTGGCCACCGCTGAATTCATGAGGAACGCGGTCCATCATGCTAGAATCCAGTCCCACCAGGCGAAAGAGTTCCGCCACCCTGTCGTCTATGTCCTTTTTCCTTACCATACTGTGTACTATCAACGGCATGCCGGCAATAGTACGCGCTGTCTGGCGCGGGTTGAGAGAACCGTAGGGGTCCTGGAAGATGGCGCCCATATTGGAACGGAAGGGTCTCAGCTCTTTATTGCTGATAGAAGAAATATCGGCGCCGTCGAACAGAATTTTCCCTGATGTCGGCTGGTACAAACGCAGGATGCACCGTCCGGTGGTCGTCTTTCCGCAGCCGCTTTCTCCTACGAGACCGAGGGTTTCATTTTTCTTGATGTAAAAGCTGATGTCGTCAACAGCCTTGATGTCGCCGATTTTGCGAAGTAATAAACCCTTGGTAATGGGAAAATACATCTTCAGGTTTTTTATTTCAAGCAGATTATTTTCCTGTTGAATGTTCATGCGGTCTCCCTGGTGTCAACAAAACACGAAACATCATGCTGTCCACTGGCGTTGTGAAGATCGGGCCAGGGTTTCGTTCGGCATTCTTCAGTATGGTAAGTGCATCTCGGTAAAAAAGCGCAGTTTACGGGCATCTCGATAAGGCTGGGGGGCAAGCCGGAAATGGGAACCAGTTCTCTTTCGGCTTTCGTTTCCCCGAGCTGGGGTACGCATTTCAGGAGTCCGATGGTATAAGGATGGAGGGGATGTAAAAATATGTCTTCGGAGAGACCCGATTCCACGATGCGTCCGGCGTACATAACGTAGATTCTCTGGGCGTAACGCGCCACCACCCCCAGATTATGGGTCACGATGACCAGCGAGGTGTTTAACCGGCTGACCATTTCCTGCATAAGCTCCAGCAGCTGCGCCTGGGTAGTCACGTCAACGGCGGTGGTCGGTTCATCGGCGATGAGTATTTTGGGATTACAGGATAGCGCAATGGCAATCATTACTCTCTGCCGCATGCCTCCGCTGAACTGGTGCGGGTAGGAATCAAGACGGCTTCTGGCTCCGGGAATGCCTACGAGGGTAAGCAGCTCCACGGCTCTCTTTCGGGCGGTTTGCGAGTCCATTTTCAGGTGCAGTTCCAGCATTTCGGTAATCTGGCGGCCAATAGTTAAAACCGGATTAAGCGATGTCATCGGTTCCTGAAATACCATGGCTATCTTGGCGCCGCGTATGGTACTCATCTCATCGCCTTTTGCCTTGTATTTCAGCAAGTCATGCCCTTCGAATTCGACGCTGCCGCTGGCAATCTTGCCCGGCGGTGTGGCTATCAGTTGCATAACCGAAAGCATGCTGACCGATTTCCCACACCCGCTCTCTCCCACCAGTCCCACTATTTCTTTCTCATTAATATGGAAAGAGATGCCGTCCACAGCTTTGACCAGCCCGCGGTGCGTATGGAAATGGGTTTTTAAATTATCGACTTTCAACAAGACAGCCATGTCATCTTCTCGTTGTTTAATTTATATTGCGTTATATAACTCCCCTTAACCTGGGATCCAGGGCATCACGGAGGCCGTCTCCCATCATATTAAAGCCAAAGACAACCAGCATTATGGCTAAGCCGGGAGAAAACGATAGTGCAGGGTTGGAGAGTATATATTTGTAACCGTCACTGATCATCTTGCCCCAGGCTGGATAAGGAGGCATCACGCCCACGCCCAGAAAGCTCAGGCCGGCTTCTGCCAGAATAACCGCCCCAAGACCTACAGTCGCGACGACCACCAGAGCCGGGAAAGCATTGGGCACAATTTCCTGGAACATCATGCGCATGTCGCTCATGCCCATCGCCCTGGCGGCAAGAATATAATCATTCTGCTTAACACTGAGCGCCTGGGCGCACATCATCCGGGCGTGGACGGACACCATGCCGACACCCAGAGCCAGGATTACGTTTTTCACCCCGCCACCCAGCAAGGAAGCCATAATCAGAGCCACCAAAAGCATCGGAACTGCCATCAAGGCATCGATAAAGCGCATGATAATTTGAAAAACGATTCCGCCAAAATGAGCGGCAATTAGACCTAAAATCTCGCCGATTATGACGGACATCGCCGTCGCGCCGACAGCGATTATTAAAGAAGTACGGGCTCCATAAATAATGCGGCTCAGCACATCTCTTCCCAGATTATCAGTTCCCAGCCAGTGTTCCGCGCTGGGTTTGTCCAGAGTTATAGCCATGTCGATGTCATTAGGAGGATAAGGTGCTAGCCATGGAGCAAATATCGCCGTTATAATCAAAAAGACAATAAGTACCAGACCGACTACCGCAATCTTGCGGCTAAAAAATACCCTCACCACCCGGCGGAACTCACTCTGGGCTGGTACGATTTCAGACCATGCCGCCGGTTCCACTGGATTGGCTATATTATTCTGCATTTCCGCACTCCTTAACCGTACCTGATGCGCGGGTCAAACCAGCCGTAGGAAATATCGACTGCCAGGTTGGAAAGCACTATTACCGCGGCGATGACCAGTGTCCCGGCCTGGACTATCTGGTAATCATGAGAAAACAAAGAGTCGGCTAGCAGCCGTCCCATTCCCGGAATATTGAAAACGGTTTCTATCAGGACCGATCCCCCGAAGATCAGCCCGACCTGTAAGCCCAGGATGGTAATAACGGGTATCATGGCGTTCTTTATGGTATGCCGGAGAACTATTGCCCGCTCACGTAAACCCTTAGACCAGGCGGTCCGGATATAATCCTGACTGACAACCTCAAGCATGGCAGAGCGGGTCTGACGGGTTAATGCAGCCACCGAGAATAGAGAAAGGCAGATAACAGGCATGATTGCTAAACGTAGACTTTGTACCAGATCTTCTATAGGAGACATGTAACCGCTGGTAGGCAGCCAGTGCAACTGCAGCGAGAATAGATACATCAGTAATATTCCCAGCCAGAAAGCAGGCACCGTAATGCCGATATTGGCCAAAACAGTAACTACCGAATCAAGCCATTTACCTCTTCTCAGAGCACAGATTACGCCGAAAATGACGCCGAAAAATGCGCTCACGATAAAAGACATGACACCTAAATAAATGGTAATAGGAAGCCTCTTGGATATCAAATACGCCACGTCCTTACCCTGAAGAATGGATTTACCCATATCTCCCCGCAGTATATCACCTAACCAGTTGATATACTGAACGGGAAGAGATTTGTCCAGGCCGTATTCAACACGCATCTCTGCTATCTGCTCGGTGGTGAAGCTGGCAGTCTGGAACTGAGAAACGAAAATCATCAGCGGGTCACCCGGTAACAGTCGCATCGCCAGAAACACCAGTATGGTAACCAGCAAGAGGATAATCACGCCCAACATTAAACGGCGTATGATATACGTTGTCATTCCATATCCTCACCCGAGGGATTATTCAACTACTGAGAAGGCTCTACGTTGCAGACCAGTAAGCATTAAGTCATGGATACGGCCGCTTTACATCCCGGCTTTTCTAACCGTCGCAGTATGCACCGGAGGAATTGAAAGGGACTCCGCCCCCGGTGGCTCTGTCTCCCCGGGGACGGAGACACTCCCTTTCATCAAGAACTTACCTTAACAATCTATTTATGATTTATTTCTCTATCCAGACGTTGACCGGGTCGTAGTAGCCGTTGATGTCCATTTCATCCCACATCAGGTCGTGTACTTTGGAGTTGATAACGTAGCGTGGAGAATCCCACATCCAGGGAATTTGTATAGCTTCGTCATAGATCCATTTATAGAGAGCCTTCATTTTAGCCATCCGTTTATCGTAATCTGGCTCAGACTTGACATCCATCCAGGATTCTTCCCAGTCATCCGGCCACGCCATGGTGGGGTAATTCATTCCGGCAGGGTTAAGCCATACGTTAATCCAGCTGGAGAAGGAAGACCAGTTGGGGAAACCGGTCTGGAGGATGCCCTCGAAGCCCTCGGAAGCGAAGGTACCCGATCGAGCAAAGTCGGCCACATCCAGCTCGCACTCTATGCCAATCGCACCGAAGTAAGTCTGGAGGGCGACCAGGTCATCCTGGCGTCCGCGGACATCACCGTGTAAAACAGTCTTAAAACCGTTGGGATAGCCGGCCTCAGCCAGCAGTGCCCTGGCTTTATCCGGGTCATACGGCCGGGCGGGATAATCGTCAATATACCACCCCTGGAACGGCGCGGCTAATTGATCGGCTATATTATAGGTGCCTTTACCCAGACCATAGACCATGCTTTCCCTGTCAATGGCATACCACAGGGCTTCCCGTACCCTTTTATCAGCGAAAGGCGAGTCGGGGTTGCCACTGGAAGTCCGAACGCTGAAGACAAAGGCCAGGCCTTGAGGAATAGCGACGGTATAACCCTCCTGTTTCAACTGGTTATATTGAGCGGGGTCAATACTTTCGACCATGTCCACCTCCCCGGCCTTGAAAGCCATGACCGCGGTGGTGTAGTCCGTGATATTGCGGATTTCAATCTCATCGAGGTAGGGTTTACCGGGTTGCCAGTAGTTGGGGTTCTTTTTCATGCGGATGTACTGGTCTTGCTCCCAGTCGACAAATATGAAAGGCCCGGTGCCCACCAGATGATCTTTACCGGCATTTTCCGGCGTGGTGGGTTTGGCCAGAGCAGTGGGCGATATCATGACGGCAACACCCGATTGAGCCAGGGCCATCAAAAAAGTGGCGTCAAAGGTTTTGAGATTAACTCTAAGGGTGTGGTCATCAATGATATCGTAAGATTCAATACACTGCAGGGGGGCAGAACCGGGAACCTCAGCGGCAACTGTCGTTTCCAGGTTAATTTTCACGGCTTCGGCATTGAAGTCCGTACCGTCGTGGAATTTAACTCCCTTTCTCAGCTTGAAGGTGACGGACAGGCCGTCCGGTGATACATCCACGGACTCGGCCAGTTGGGGGACGATCTGGTCGGCGGCATCAACAACGAATAAAGTCTCGACGACAGCGCACCAGAGGGGATAAACCACACCGCCCCAGCCAGCTGTCACGTCACTGGGAGCACCAATATCGGGTATGCCGGTATTACGTACCATGACGAATTTACCGCCGTACTTGTGCGCATCGGGTGATGTTGTCGGTGAGGCCGTTGGTGATGCAGTAGGCGAAGCTGTGGGAGTAGCTTCCGGTTCACCGCAGCTTACGAAGAATACACTGAGCATTATTATCAGTGCCATTGAGATTAAGTAAAATTTCTTCATCTTAGTTACCCTCCTTATACATACGGAGACAGGACACGAAAACAATCATGAATCTTCTTATATGAAAACGCACCTCCTTATACTTGATTTATTCCAGATTAATCTGCTCGCATTGGAGAGAGCAGCGCCATTATTCTTTTAAACCGCACTTTTACCACCCGGAGACACTAACGACGTAAATTACATAAAAAAAAGGGCGATTCGCTATTGTGGTAAACACAAGTTTAACCAATGTTTTTACCATTTGTCAAGATTGTCCAAAGCTACTCACGGAACAATTTTTCATTTTGTAAGAAAGCTCGTAGTACGATTTTCTACGCGTGAGGAAGGTCGGGGTAAAAACGTTCTTCCCCGTTATCTTTTCATGAGGTGTTTTATATCCGGTTCAGCAGCCTTTATTTCAAGGTATATCTATTGATTGGAGGGTTGTGAGTTCAATCAAGCTCGTAATAACCGCCGTAGGGTCCCACCTTAACGTTAACGGTAATGCGCCGGCCTGCCTTGATTGGCCCCGGGGTGGGGAGCCTGAATTCCCTTTCTTTGAGGTACTGCGGCGGTCTCACTATCTCGTATCTCATCGCCTTCTGCTTGCATCCGACGATGCACACGCCGCAGCCCTTGCAGTTCTCGGCAATGATGGTCGCCTTGAACTTTTTAGAGCCTTCGGGTTTTCGCATCTCGATGGCATTGAACGGGCATTTTTCCACGCAGTCCTGGCAGCCGATGCAGAGGTCCTCGTCCACCGCCGCCTGGTAGCGGTTGGGCTCCACCAGGTCGAGTCGATTGGCTTTGGTATAAGAGTAGAGCATCTCGCAGGCGTCCGCACAGCAGTAGCAGACGCCCCAGTGGATGAGTCCGGCTTCTTCATTGGCACGGACAATCTCCATGGTTTCTTCCAGAGAAATTTCTTTCAGCAGGCGGCCCGGCTGGTCGAGATAATATTCTCCCCTGGAGTTATCGAAAACGGCAAAGCAGGTCATCAGCGGGTGGTCGCATTTTCCCCAGAGTACCCGGCAGCCGCAGGGTGCGATGATTCTTCTCTTAGCCGTTTTGATCTGCATTTTCCAGTTTTCCTGCGGCAGTATCTGGTCCGGTGTAATGTTCGGGCTGAGTTCCAGGGCGCCGATAGCCGGCGTCAGCATGATGCCGTGCCCTCCGGCTTCCTTTCTTTTGCTTGCCATTTTTACCCAGAGGTCCGACCACTCGTTGTAGAAGAAGTCCGCCCACAGGTCCTTGACCTTCTGGGACATGGCGTGCGAGCCGGCATGTACTCCCGTATCGGCGACGTCATGGTGGAATCCCAGGAGGGTCGTGTGAAAGGCATACTGTGTCTTGCCGCGGGTGAGTATCCCTCTGTCTACCAGGCTATCGAGCGTCGTGGAGAGTTCTTTCTCATTGATGTTTAGTTCTTCAGCCAGTTCCTGGCAGGTTCCCGGGTAATACAGCGCGTAACAGATATCCGCCTCTTTAGGGGTCAGCATCGCCTCGAGAACGCTGAGAAAACGTCTGGATTTGGGAGCGCCCAGCTTCTCGGCAAGCCTGGTGTATTCGTCATTTCCGGTCATTAAGAATCTCCTTTAAGTCTGACCTATCCGGTAACGGGCAGGTAGATGATTTGGTTTCTCTCAATATACCCCGTATATGCGTGAAAAATCAATTTTCAGGATTGGTCGCCCTTACATCGGCTGGTACTTGCCGAAGCTGTAGAGCCTGGGAAAGACGGTTTTGCGGATTTCTTCCAAGGCAAACAGCCCTCCGGCTGCCAGCACCACAATACCCCAGTCGCTCAGCGATAATGCCACGGTACCGAAGGCTGTTTGCAGGAAAGGCACGTAGACCACGGCTATCTGTAACAACACCGCCAGAGCGATGGAAAACATGAGGGCGCGGTTGCGGAAAACACCCAGACTGAATATGGTATGTTCGTCGGAACGGGCGCTGAAAGCCATCAGCCATTCGAAGGCGACGATGGCGCAGAAAGCCAGCGTCCGGGCTTCCTCAATAGCCATTCTCGTTTCCGCCCAGCGGAAAATCAGGAAAGTCCCCAGGCCTATCAGCACCGCCATAACCATTATCCGCACGAACAGTCCCGGATAGATTAAACCCACGCTGGCATGGCGGGGCGGCTGTTTGAGCTCGTCGCCGAACTTGGGCTCCATGCCCAGCGGGACGTCCCCGGCGGTGTCCGTGACCAGGTTTATCCAGAGAATCTGGACCGCCAGCAGGGGAGACTTGCCGATGAATATCAGGGCGAATATCAGCGTTACCAGCTCGCTCAGATTGGTGTTCAGCGAATAGAAAAGGACGTTTCTCAGTCGATTGAAGATAGCCCTGCCTTCATCCACCGCCGCCACCACCGAAGCGAAGTTG